>Ga0210410_10002046_pt1 | contig 18278 bp, 14 predicted proteins | sample IncBWC4MmetaG_FD_161058 | JGI IMG/M metagenome (GOLD analysis project Ga0210410, IMG submission 161058) | Forest soil microbial communities from Barre Woods Harvard Forest LTER site, Petersham, Massachusetts, United States - Inc-BW-C-4-M | ecosystem: Environmental > Terrestrial > Soil >... | reverse complement strand
GCTTATGAATAATTCGTTGCACCGTGGCCAGGCCGACTCGGGTGCCTTCAAATTGGTCAGAAGTGTGCAGACGCTGAAAAACACCGAAGAGCTTATCGGCATATTTCATGTTGAAACCAACACCATTGTCCCGAATCAGAATAGTAGTTTCATCTTTACCTTCTAGCTGGGACACTTCGATCACCGCGGTTTCGCGATTGCGCGTGAACTTCACGGCATTCGCGAGCAGGTTTACGAAGACCTGTTTCAAAAGGCTGGGATCGCCTTGAACCACCGGCAGCGCACCGATTCTCCAGGTAATATTGCGACCGGAAACGTCAGCCTGCAGTTCATTGCGGGCAACATTCACGATTTCGCCAAGCGGAACCCGTTGCGGCACAACACCCTTTCGAGTGAGGCGCGAAAGATTGAGCAGCGCATCAACCAGCAGTCCCATATTGCTGATCGATTTTTGAATGCGATTCAGGCAGTGGGCAGCTTCTGGATTCAGATCTTTGGCGAAATCTTCCAATAGAATCTTCGAGAAACCATCGATGTGCCGGAGTGGCGCGCGAAGATCATGCGAAACGGAGTAGCAAAAAGCTTCTAATTCTTGATTGGAAGCCTGAAGCTGAGCCGTGCGTTCAGACACACGCTGCTCCAGCACTGCGTTCAGCAGGCGGACTTCCTCCTCGGCGGCAAGGCGCTCAGCATTTTCATCGCGCAGCAAATCATTGATGCGCTCGACTTCCATAGTGCGATTGCGTACGCGCTTTTCGAGCTGCGCATTTGATTGCGCCAGAAGATTTTCAGCACGCAATCGAACTGAACTTTCGCGCCAAAACACCGAGAGGGCGGCGCCCATCATCAAGAACGCGATGATTCCGCCCCAAAGTTCAAGGCGTTTGGCGCTCTTCGAGGCAACAGCCTGAGCATCCGAGCGCGACTTCAGGAGATTATGTTCTTCGGCCAGCATCGCTTCGTAGGTTTTGTTGAGCTCGAGGGATACCGCTCGAACATTCTTGCTGACCTCTGCGATCGCTTCCGGCCCGGTCTTGCCTTGTCGGCGTGCATCGATTGCCTGCCGGAGTAAATCAAAAGCTTGGTCCGATTGTGATCGCAAGTCAGCGACGTGGCGCTGCTGCGCCGGATTGTCTACAGTTAACTGGCCAAGGTGGTCTATTGCCGCGTGAACATTTGTGATGGCAGAGGTGAACGTCGGAATGTCGGCCTCATTCGCCGTCTTGTAGTAATCGGTCGCCGCGGCTCCTCCAGCTTTTGCGGCAGCCGCGTAATCGCCGATCGCGGATATGACGTCGCGGCTGTGAATCACCCACTCGCTGGAGTGAATTTGCTGATTGGTTTCGCGGTATGCCAACCCGATCAAGAAAACCAGCAGTGCGGTGGCCAATAGAAAGCCACCCGCTGTGACCCAGCGGAGGCGGCGAGAAGGAAAATTCCAGCGTGAAAATCTGCTGCGATTGCCGTCGCCTGGAACGCGTTCGGAGACACGAGTATCGTTCATCGTATTCAATCCAACACGAATTCTCTACCCGAGAAAAATCGGATAGTTCCCATGGGCGGGCCTAACTATTCTCTCCAACTCAGATGAATTGTCAATCTTGACGCGGATGGTCTGTACTTTTCCGGTAATCGCCACTAGTTCTGATTTCCGACAGAAGCTCGCACCGGACGATGCGATTCCCATCCAGCCTGGTCTTTGCCGCACCTGATGGCGGTTACGGTTGCCCCTTCGGACTATTGGAGTTGCCGCAGTTGTGACCGGTTGGAAATGGGCGGCGTTTGGGAGCGTCTTCGCTAGCGGCTGTTTAGTGCCCACAATGAAACCGCAGAAGAAGAAAGGAATCGTGACGCGAGATGCGCATACGTCAGATCCACGTCAAGTGTTAGGGAACAAGTGCCCGTCGGCATACGCGTCGCAGAATGCCTGCTATTCAGCAATCGCGCATTCCGAAAGGCAAATTGTCCGCATAGCGCGCAGTTTTGTTTCGGAGGACGCGTCATCGCGCGCTTGCTGCGACTCGCCCGATCCGGTCTCCTCAACGTCTTTGCTTGCCAACATGGAAGTTTGCACCTGCGAAAGTTCTTGTTCGCTCATGACCGCCTCCTTTGTGACACTAAACTGAGAGGGTTGACGGAGAATCGGCAGAATGCCTTATTGCGCCAAGAGATGTTCGTGTAGGCCAAGATTTTGGAGAGCGAAAAACGTCTCGAGATGGTCATACAGTATTCTCCCCACGCGCCCTACATTGAACACTGTAGGGCCGAGTGGGTGGGATCGTGCTAAGACCTTTGGATTGTTGATGTTCCGGTTATCTCATTCACCTATCGGACAGTATCGCTGGCCGTCCAAACACTCGGAAAAGCCGCGCCCAACTTCACTGCGGAGATGACTCATGAAGAGCTCTAATCAACCAACAACTTCCGCCGCGAACGGTGAACAAGCCCGCGAGGCAATGCTCGCAAATACGCTTCACGCTGAAAACGCCCAGGTAACCTCTGACAATTTGAGTGTGATTCTGGCGGGCCTGCAAACGATGCGCGACGGAGACTTTTCTGTCCGCTTGCCGGGAAACTGGACGGGCCTCGCCGGCAAGATCGCGGACACTTTCAACGACATTGTGACCGCGAATCACCAGATTTCGCGTGAGCTTCGACGGGTGGGGCAGGCCGTCGGAAAAGAAGGCAGAACGCGCGAGCGCATGCGCTTTCATTTGGAAAAACAGGCGTGGGGAGAGATGGAAGTTTCGGTGAACACGCTCGTGGACGACCTGTTACGGCCGACCACGGAAGTTACCCGCGCGATTGCGGCCGTCGCAAAGGGAAATCTGACGCAGACGGTTCAATTGGATGTGGATGGACGACCTCTCGAAGGTGAATTCCTCCGCTCCGCAACAATCGTCAACACGATGATTCAACAGTTGGGCGTTTTCACGGCGGAAGTTACACGCGTGGCGCGCGAAGTGGGCACCGACGGTAAGTTGGGCGGACAGGCGCAGGTGCCCGGCGTGGCCGGAACGTGGAAAGACCTGACGGATTCCGTTAACTCGATGGCCAGCAACTTAACCGGCCAAGTGAGAAACATCGCCGAAGTGGCCGCAGCCGTCGCGAGCGGAGACCTTTCGCGAAAAATCACGGTGGACGTCCGCGGAGAAATTCAACAATTGAAGGAAGCCATCAACACGATGGTGGATCAGTTGCGGTCGTTTGCATCGGAAGTTACTCGCGTGGCGCGCGAAGTTGGTACAGACGGAAAACTTGGCGGACAAGCGGTGGTGCCGGGCGTCGCGGGAACGTGGAAGGATTTGACGGACTCTGTAAACGCGATGGCCGGAAATTTGACCGCGCAAGTTAGGAACATCGCCGAAGTCACGACGGCCGTCGCGCGCGGAGATTTGTCCCGCAAGATCACGGTGGACGTGAAGGGCGAAATTCTGGAATTGAAAGACACCATCAATACGATGGTGGACCAGCTGAACGCATTCGCCGGAGAAGTTACGCGCGTGGCACGCGAAGTGGGAACAGAAGGGAAGTTGGGCGGACAGGCGCAGGTGCCCGGCGTCGGTGGCACGTGGAAAGATTTGACGGACAACGTAAATTTCATGGCCAGCAACCTGACTGGTCAGGTGAGAAACATCGCAGAAGTTGCGACGGCCATCGCCAGCGGAGACTTATCGCGCAAAATCACGGTGGACGTCCGCGGAGAAATTCTGCAACTGAAAGAAACGCTCAACACGATGGTGGACCAGTTGAATCGGTTCGCCGGAGAAGTTACGCGCGTGGCTCGAGAAGTCGGTAGCGAAGGACGGTTGGGCGGACAAGCGAACGTGCCGGAAGTTGCGGGAACGTGGAAAGACTTGACCGATTCGGTGAATTCGATGGCCGGAAATTTGACCGGTCAGGTGAGAAATATTGCAGAAGTTACGACGGCCGTCGCAAGAGGAGATTTATCGCGCAAGATCACGGTGGACGTGAGAGGCGAAATTCTTGAGTTGAAGAACACGATTAACACGATGGTGGACCAGCTGAACGGATTCGCCGGAGAAGTTACCCGCGTGGCGCGCGAAGTGGGAACGGAAGGGAAGTTGGGCGGACAGGCGCAAGTGCCGGGCGTCGCCGGAACGTGGAAGGATTTGACGGATAACGTGAACTTCATGGCCAGCAACCTGACTGGTCAGGTGAGGAACATCGCGGAAGTTGCGACGGCCGTTGCGAAGGGAGATTTATCGCGCAAGATCACGGTCGACGTGAAGGGAGAAATTCTCGAGCTGAAAGATACGCTAAACACGATGGTGGACCAGTTGCGATCGTTCGCTTCGGAAGTTACACGCGTGGCGCGCGAGGTGGGAACGGACGGAAAACTTGGCGGACAAGCAGTGGTGCCGGGAGTGGCCGGAACGTGGAAGGACCTTACGGACTCCGTGAACTCGATGGCCAGCAACTTGACTGGCCAAGTGAGAAACATCGCGGAAGTTTCCACGGCGATCGCGAGCGGAGACCTCTCCAAGAAAATTACGGTGAATGTCAGCGGAGAAATTTTGCTGCTGAAAGATACGATCAACACGATGGTGGACCAGCTGAACGCGTTCGCCGGAGAAGTTACCCGCGTGGCGCGCGAAGTCGGCAGCGAAGGAAGGTTGGGCGGACAGGCGAACGTGCCCGGAGTTGCGGGAACGTGGAAGGACCTCACGGACTCGGTCAACTCGATGGCCGGAAACTTGACTGGCCAAGTAAGAAATATTGCCGAAGTTACGACGGCCGTGGCGAGAGGGGACTTATCGCGCAAAATCACGGTGGACGTGAAGGGCGAAATTCTTGAGTTGAAGAACACGATTAACACGATGGTGGACCAGCTAAACGCGTTTGCGGGAGAAGTTACTCGCGTGGCGCGCGAAGTCGGAACCGAAGGAAAACTCGGAGGCCAGGCGCAGGTGCCGGGCGTAGGCGGCACGTGGAAAGATTTGACGGACAACGTAAATTTCATGGCCAGCAACCTCACTGGTCAGGTGAGAAACATCGCGGAAGTTGCCACCGCAATCGCGAATGGCGATCTTTCCCGCAAGATTACCGTGGACGTCCGCGGGGAAATTCTGCAGCTGAAAGAAACGCTGAACACGATGGTCGAACAGTTGCGTTCGTTCGCCGCAGAAGTTACCCGCGTGGCTCGCGAAGTTGGTAGCGAAGGAAGGTTGGGCGGGCAGGCGAACGTCACCGGCGTGGCCGGGACGTGGAAGGACCTGACGGATTCCGTGAACGCGATGGCGGGAAACTTAACCGGGCAAGTGAGAAACATCGCCGAAGTTACAACAGCCGTGGCGCGCGGAGATCTGTCGCGCAAAATTACGGTGGACGTGCGCGGCGAAATTCTTGAATTGAAGAATACGATTAACACGATGGTCGACCAGTTGAACGCGTTCGCCGCGGAAGTGACGCGCGTGGCGCGCGAAGTTGGAACGGAAGGAAAGTTGGGCGGACAAGCGCAGGTGCCGGGCGTGGCCGGAACGTGGAAGGATTTGACGGACAACGTAAACGTTATGGCGGCGAACCTTACCGAGCAGGTCCGCGGAATTGTGAAGGTTGTTACCGCCGTCGCGAATGGAGAACTCACCAAGAAACTTACCGTGAACGCGAAGGGAGAAGTTGCGGCGCTGGCGGACACAATTAACAACATGACCGACACGCTGGCGACATTTGCGGACCAGGTTACGACGGTAGCGAGAGAAGTCGGAGTGGAAGGACGGCTTGGCGGACAAGCGAACGTGCCCGGTGCTGCCGGAACGTGGAAGGACCTTACCGGAAACGTAAATCTGCTTGCCGATAACTTGACGAACCAGGTGCGCGCAATCGCGGAAGTCACGACGGCCGTTACCAAAGGCGATCTGACCCGTTCCATTCAAGTGGAAGCCAGCGGAGAAGTTGCCGAGCTGAAGGATTACATCAACACCATGATCGATAACCTCCGGCTGACGACGGACCGGAACAATGAGCAGGACTGGCTAAAGACCAACCTCGCGCGTTTCACAGGAATGTTGCAAGGCCAACGCGATCTAACCACCGTAGGACGAATGCTTTTGTCGGAGCTGGCTCCCCTCGTCAACGCCCAGCAAGGCGTGATCTATCAGATGGAAACGGACGAGCCGAATAACATGATGCTGTTGTCGGCATTCGCTGATAGCGATCAGAACGGTCATCCAGATCATTTGCACGTGGGCACCGGACTGGTCGGACAATGCGCCGCTGAAAAACGCCGCATGTTGATTACCGAGATTCCGCCGAACGCTATTCCGATTCGTTCCGGATTGTTCGAGGCCGTTCCGCGAAATATTATTGTGTTGCCCGTATTGTTTGAAGATCGCGTAAAGGCCGTTATCGAGCTGGCGTCTCTCAGTATTTTCACGGCGTCACAATTGTCGTTCCTGGAGCAACTCACCGCCAGCATCGGAATCGTGTTGAACAGTATTGAAGCCACGATGCAGACCGAAGGTTTGCTGAAGCAATCGCAGCAATTGGCGACGGAGCTGCAAACGCAGCAGACTGAATTGCAGCAAACGAATGAACAGCTCGCTCAAAAAGCGCAAGAACTCGCCGAACAAAATGCCGAAGTCGAGCGCAAGAATCAGGAAATTGAGCAAGCGCGCCGCGCCGTAGAAGAAAAGGCCACGGAGCTCGCTCTCACCTCGAAGTACAAATCAGAGTTCCTCGCCAACATGTCTCACGAGCTGCGTACGCCGCTGAACAGTATTCTTGTTTTGGGACAACAGCTCACCGATAACCCCGATGGCAACCTGACGCCGAAGCAAGTTGAGTTCGCGCGCACCATTCACGGCGCGGGCACGGACTTGCTGAATCTGATCAGCGACATTCTGGACTTGTCAAAGATCGAATCCGGAACAGTGTCAGTGCAAGCCGAGGAAGTTTTCTTCGCGAGCTTGCTGGACATGATCGCTCGTCCATTCCGGCACGAAGCCGAGAACCGGCGGTTGCGCTTCGAGATACAAACCGATCCGACGCTTACGCGCAGCCTGGTTACAGACTCGAAACGCTTGCAGCAAGTGCTCAAGAATTTGCTCTCTAACGCATTTAAATTCACGGAGCAGGGCGGAGTGCGCCTATCGGTATTTTCTGCGGTTGTAGGATGGGGCGAAAATCATCCTGTTCTCAGCAGAGCGGCGTCAGTTATCGCGTTCGAGGTTTCCGACACTGGAATCGGGATTCCGGCGGAAAAACAGCGGCTTATTTTTGAAGCGTTCCAGCAGGCAGACGCCAGCACCAGCCGCAAATACGGAGGAACGGGCCTGGGTCTCGCCATTAGCCGCGAATTGGCTAACCTGCTCGGCGGCGAAATTCAATTGCGCAGCGCGCCCGGCACCGGAAGCACATTCACACTTTATTTGCCGCAAACATATGTCGGTCCATCGACGGGAGTCACTCTTGCGGACACAAAGGCGGCACAAGCGGTATCTCCGCTTCAGCTCTCCACGCTGGTTGCGGCTGAGCGGTCGATAGAACCGATTGGCGATGACCGTGAAAACCTGCAAACGGGTGACGCGGTGCTTCTCATCGTCGAGGATGATCCGCACTACGCTCGTGTACTCCGGGATCTTTCTCGCGACACCGGATTTAAGGTTCTCGTTGCCACGCGAGGCGCAGAAGCTCTTTCGTTAGCGCGCGAGTTCCGTCCCACCGCGGTGTCGTTGGATGTGTTTCTACCGGACATGTTGGGTTGGACGGTGCTGAATCATTTGAAGCAGGATCCCGCTACGCGCCACATTCCCGTTCAAATGCTTACGCTGGATGAGGACAAGCAGCACGGACTATCGCGCGGAGCGTTCGCATTTGTGACCAAGCCAACCACCTCCGAAGCTCTGGAGGCGGCGTTCACTCGCATCAAGGAGTACGCGACGCCACGCCGCAAACGGTTGCTGGTGGTGGAAGACAATCCCGCTGAGCAACTGGGCATCCGCGAATTGCTGGGCCATGATGATATCGACGTGAAAGTTGCTTCCACCGGCGCCGATGCTCTTGAGAATATGGCGCGCGAAGCATTTGATTGCGTCGTGCTGGATCTAAAGCTACCGGATATGTCGGGCTTTGATTTGCTGGAGCGCTTCCGCGACACTCCGGCGCTGAGCGAATTGCCGGTAGTAGTCTTCACCGGCAAAGATCTATCGCCAGAGGAAGACGCGCACTTGCACATGCTGGCGCGCAGCGTGGTGGTGAAAGGCGTGGAGTCTCCAGAACGATTGTTGGACGAAACCGCGCTGTTCCTGCACCGCGTGGTGGAGGATCTTCCGGAAGAAAAGCAAAAGCTTCTTGACCTATTGCATCACTCCGACGAAGCTCTGATTGGCAAGAAGGTTTTGGTAGTAGACGATGACGTCCGAAACATTTTTGCGCTGGGCAGTGTGCTGGAAAGGCGCGGGATGACGGTGCTGACCGCCGGCACCGGCCGCGAGGCCATCACCACTCTGGAATCCACGCCGGACGTCTCGATCGTGCTCATGGACATTATGATGCCGGAGATGGACGGGTACGAAACGATGCAGGTAATTCGGCAGAATCCATCGTTCCGGCGGCTGCCGATTATTGCGCTCACCGCGAAAGCGATGAAGGGAGATCGTGAGAAGTGTTTGGAGGCCGGCGCTTCCGAATATCTGGCCAAGCCTGTGAACACTGAACAGTTGCTTTCGGCATTGAGAATGTGGCTTCATCGGTAGACTCGCCCGAATCGGACAGCTTCGGGCAGTTTAATCGTGACCCTTGACTCATTTCATCCGGGGGTACTATGAACGAGCGAGAAAACGTCAACATCCTCATGGTGGATGACCAGCCTGGCAAGCTGCTCAGCTACGAAGCCATTCTGGGCGACCTGGGAGAAAATTTAATCAAAGCCCATTCGGCGCGTGAAGCGCTGGACTTGCTTCTAAAAAATGAAATTGCAGTTGTGCTGATGGATGTAAGCATGCCGGAGTTGGACGGGTTTGAGCTGGCAGACATGATTCGTCAGCACCCGCGTTTTCAGGAGACGGCCATCATATTTATTTCCGCCGTGCACCTTTCGGATCTCGACCGGCTCAAGGCCTATCAGCGCGGCGCCGTCGATTACATTTCGGTTCCGATTGTTCCGGAATTGCTGCGCGCAAAAGTAAGCGTATTTGCGGACTTGCACCGCAAGACGCGCCAAATGGAATTGTTGAATCGGGAATTGCGTTCTCTTTCAGCGCGTCTGATTGCGACGCAGGATGAAGAGCGTCGGCGCATCGCACGCGATTTGCACGACAGCGTAGGACAGCTCGTCGCCGCTCTTTCCATGAATAACGGTTTGATCCGGACCGAGGAATCGAAGCTAAAGCCCACCGTCGCCGGGGCGGTGCGGCAAAACTCTGAGCTCCTGGAGCAGCTATCGCGGGAGATCCGCACGCTTTCGCATCTGCTGCACCCTCCGCTTCTCGATGAAGTTGGACTTCTGCCGGCCATTCGAACTTTTGCGGAAGGATTTGCCGAGCGCAGCAACGTGAAAGTTACGATCGACCTTTCGCCCGACATTGGCCGCCTGCCGCCTAACGTTGAAATCTCAATCTTCCGTATCGTGCAGGAATGTCTGACTAACATTTATCGGCATTCTGGAAGTTCGACCGCCGGAATAAAAATTTGGCCGGCAGCCGACAATCAATTGATCGTACAGGTTCGTGATGAAGGAAAAGGAATGACGGTCGAGTCCAATCAAAAAGGCACGGCATCCAAAGGACATGGCATGGGTCTCAGCGGTATGAGGGAGCGTGTCCGAGAACTGGGAGGCAAGCTCGAAGTTCACTCCAATGGTGCGGGCACGTCGATTATTGCGGCACTTCCTCTGGTCGCTGTGGTTTCGGTCGGCGCATAATTATTTAATTCAATCGAGTCGAGGTCGATTGCGTCTAATCTTCAGATGAATACTTCTTTTCCACTTTCGTTCGGTGCCGCTTTTCGAGCGCCCGTTGAATTGGTATCTGCCCTCTTCGGTGGCCAGGTTCGCAATCTCTCAAATACCTCGACCACGGCGCGCAGTCACATTCCGGTGGCAAAACTGCGAGGCGGCGAATGCCTGTCCGGTTCTTGATCGTGGACGATAGCGAGCTCGTGCGCCAGGGGCTTAGAGGCGTCTTGCAGGTCAACCCTGATTGGGAAGTTTGCGGCGAAGCCGCCGATGGTTTGGCCGGGGTGGAAATGCTCAAGACTACGCAGCCCAATGTCGTGATTCTTGATTTTCAAATGCCCGGCATCAACGGACTAGAGACCGCCCGCCGCATGTCCTCGGTTGCGCCTAATGTGCCGATTCTCCTTTTTACCCAACACGCCAGTGCGGAATTGGAGCAGCATGCACGCGAGGCGGGGATACGCTCCGTTGTCTCGAAAACGAACGCGTTTGCGATGATAGGAATCATCGAAACGTTGCTCGGACAGCACGAAATCCGATGACGCAGTGGCGCATCGCAAATTGATTTCAACCATCACAGGCCCTCTCCGCCCTCATCCGGATACAGGAATTCACTCCATTCTTCTGCGGAGTTGACCGTATGGCCTGATTCTCTCCGTGCCTTCACCATGCAAGCGCGGACGGATGAACCGTTCCGTTGGAAGAAGAAGGAGTAGTCGAAAAACCTTGAGAGATCAAGGCCATGGGCTGGGACGATTCACTCCTTCTTCTTTCAGACATTCCGGTCACTGGGCTATTAGGGAGTCCGTCATGAGTTCCGATTCCGTCGTTCGACAAAAAACAGCGCCTGCCGAAATTCCATTTTCTCTAGATCAATTTGGCGCAACCTGCGGTCCCCTTAGTGTCGTGGTTGTAGCTGCCGATCCAGAGATACGGGCGGCGATGTCGGAGCTACTTCGAAAATGCTCTTTGCAGGCGATATCTGCAAGCGGGCTTGGAGAGCTGCAGTCCGTTTGCACAGGAGCAGCGCCGACTGCGTGCTTATGCGGATTCGACGTGGCGGACGGGACATTTCACGACGTCGTCGAGTATTTTGAGGAGCAGCCAGTTCAGATACCCGTGATTATGGTATCCCCGCGTACCGGCGGAGAGGGTCGTTCCCGCGTCGGTGACTCAGTCACGGCCGGTGCCCTGGTCAGGGCAGGTGCTCTAGCCACCATTTGCTACCCGTATCGACTGACTGACGTTCAAATAATGCTCTGGTTCGCGATTCAACATCAACGCGAATCCCAGCGGCCAAGCGCGGACGAGCAGAGTAACTCCCGCTGAAGCAGACCATCCCGCAAGAACGCCTTTCTAGCGCGGGGCTGCCAGAATTATTCGAGCGTTGCCACTAATCGGAACGAATTCGTTCAGCTGGGAACCTGGATTACGAATAGACGCCGACTGACCCGCTCGGTGCGTCTCATTTCGACTTTGTGCCTACCTGCATTCGCCGCCAAATACCGCTTTCCTTTAAAGGTATCGCATGGAGGGAGGGTAGGGGGCCAGCCCGAACGCGGCCCCCTGACTAGCGGATATGTCGATTTTCGCTGAAGGCAATCTAACTTCTGGCGCGCGTCGAAATATATCTTATTAGTTGGCTAGCTCAATACGGTAAACACTGTAGAGCTCTAGGAATTTGACGGTAACCGTCAGCGCAGCGGGCCCGCCGGACAGCAGGCTTCACGAAATTTGAGATTCGGCGAGGTTCACGACCAGTGTACATGGAATTCCAAAATCAAATACGGTGGCGCGTGTATTGCTGGAGTGAGTACTCGATGCGAAATTGAGCGCGGGAGAGTAAATCTGAAGCTGAGAACCTATCATATAGGCCGGGTCGGCATCATGGTTTCTCTCCCGCCATACCAACCGGACGATAGGGGGAACGATGAACGACAACAACCTCTCCAAAGGTGGGCAGAACGATAGGGAGCTTGAAGAGCTTCTTTGTCTCGCGTACTTGTTCACTCACTCGAATTTCGATGTTGACCTCGACGAATCCGAGGATCCTGTGGCGGACAATGTTGAGTTGTTCTCCGGTTTATTCGTGAACTGAATGTTCTGCAAGAGTTCTTCAGTTGAGCGGTAACCCCTGATTATTCTAAATACAAAAGGCCGTCCTGAAAGTCTTAAGAACTCAGGACGGCCCAGGTTTCAAAACAGGTTTATTCAACCAAGGGACGAGCTATCGCTCTCCACGAACCAGCAGATTATTCTTTGAGGAGAACGCACCCGGCACGGAATTGGCGCGAATGCCGGCGATGTTCTTATCCGCCTGACTATCCACGGTACCTTCAAGCGTAATGTGGCCGTTTTCCACGATGATGTGGATGGATTGTACCGATTGAAATCCGTACTTGCTCAATTGCGGCTCTCCGTAGATCGCGCGATAAGCCGCGCGGCGAATGCGGTCGTCATCATTGGAAACAGGCAGTACCTTGATGTTGTCCTGGACGTCCGTCACGCCCGGCACGCTCTTTACAGCTGCGACCGCCTCCGACTTTACTTCCGGATTTGTCACCTGGCCTTCCAGGATCACACGATTACCGTCAATGCCGTACGCCAGGTTGTCGAACACCGTGTAGTAGTTCAGCATGCGCAATTGATGCACTACTTCGCGCTGGAGCGTGTCCTTTCCCGCTTGCGAATCCTTCTGCGCTGCGGGCGTCGCGGCAATTCCAGCTGCCGAAATCAGAAGTCCGAAGGCAATCGCTGCGATGCCCAGCGATTTCACAATTAGATTCTTCTTCATTTCGTCCCTCCTGAACGTTTGCTCCTCCCTTATTTGGATTAATAATTTCACTTAGCTCGATGAGCGCATCGATTCGCGGTATTCCTCGACGCCCGCTTCGATTGCCTCATTTACTTGTTCGCGGGCTTGGTCCGCAAATCGCCGCGCATTTCGAGCCGCTCTTGCAGTTCTTGCGCGCACTTCGTCAATTCCGTCATTTACAGTTCCGGCGATATCTTCGCGAGTTTCCTCGCCTGATTTGGGCGCGAAGAGAATTCCAAGCACTGCGCCGACGGCAATGCCGGCACATAGGGCCGAAATAGGATGGTTCCACTTGCTGCCATTTCGCGTCATGATTTCCTCCCCGGCGCATCAATACGGTATTAGGCGCGCCGATCATCCCAGTTATTCGCGAGAATGCCCCACCCCGATGGAGCGCAGGAAGACGTGTTGCGATCGTCCCGCGCTCCGCAAGAGTTAGTCGGACATGCGCGCTGCACGCCCGAGTTCGCGGTCTGATTTATCCACATTGGAGGACGATTCGCTTGTCGTCGAAACGTCTTCTGCGCGCGTGGCTTCAAGCACCGATTTTGCGCGCTTGATTTCTTCCGACGTTTCGCAATGCACGGAAAGCAGAATTCCACCACGTTGCAAGCGTCCTTCATAACGCTTCGCTTCGTACTCCGGAATTCCCAAGCCGATTAGCGCGCCGGTGAATCCGCCGACGGCCCCGCCAACTCCCATTCCCGCAAGCGCAGCCACGATTGGGCCAGCCGCGATGAGCGGGCCAATACCCGGAATTGCCAGTGCGCCGATGCTCGCCAGCAGTCCGAGCGTTCCGCCGATCACCGCTCCCGATCCCGCACCAACGGCGGTGCCTTCCGGCGCCTTGCTTGATTTTTCCGTTCCGATCTCCTTGGAGCCTAAATTTTCAGGCAACAGCACTGAGATGTCAGAAGTGGAAAATCCTGACGATAGCAACATTTCCGCGCCGTGTTCCGCACCTGCGCGCGTCGAATAAATTGCAAATACCGCTTTATTTTTTCCAGCCATTTTCGCGCCTCCTGTAATAAACTTCAGCAAACAAAAACTTGCGCAGCTACTTCCGATTTGTCAGATCAGGTTTCTTTCCGCTGCGCTCTTCACGCTTGCCCGAATGCCCGGGCGTTTGCTCCGGGTCAAAAAGCCCAAGCATGTCATCTTCGGGGTTTTGCTCCGGCCCGTCGTTAGCCTGGTATGTGATATGTCCCTGAAAACCGATCGCGGTGTCCTCATCCTGCTGCGGTCTTCTCACTGCTTCGCCTGGCATTTGGATCTCCTTTCATATTTCACGCGCGTCGTGTTCGAGTTTGTATCGATTCCGCATCCACCAATAGTCGAATACGTCTTCGAGTATCTAAGTTACGGCCTGTGGCCGAAGCAGACCATACGGTGAAGGGTGTAGATTCCTGGTTGATTGGCTGGACTATGCGAGAAAGTTAATTTGATGTCTTCCCGTCAAATAGTTTTCACGCGATTATTCTTGCGCGGAGGGAGGAGGGGGCGGATCCCAGAAGAGACCCGCTCCTCCACCAGGTAAGACATTTGCGTTTACTATTCGCTCTTCCGGTTTGGAGACGCCTTATCCAGCCGGGAAATCAGTCGTTCCGCCGCTTCCGGCGCTTTCGGTTCGGGGCCACGGACGATTTCTCTGGCGTCAATCTTTCGTCCGTAAAGTGCCTCGTTCGCTTCGCCTTCAGGGCGTAGCGTTGTTCCTTCCAAAGAAATGCCGGCGAACAATCCGCGAGCGCGCGAGTAGGTCAGCATCTCGGCGCGCATGTAGGCGTCGGTATCGGCTTCGGCTGTGCGCCCAACCGGGCCCGCCGCTGCTGAAATGTCCGCGCCTATTTTCACTTTGCTGCTCAAAATGCTGCTCGCTCCGCGGTCGTTCATGATCAGGATTACGAAGTCAGTCGCCTCTCCACCAAGTTGCAGGCCGACGCTCCCTCCCTCAACTCCCATCATTACCGGGGCGCCCCACGATCCCGTGAATCCTTCACCGCTGCGGCACACCATCGCTCCGCGGCCATAAGTTCCGCCCACGATGAAAGCCGCCTTCACCACCGATGGAATCACCACCACGCACTTCGCGCGATCCAGCAGATCTTGCGGAATATTATCGGGAATATTCAAAACTTCGGTTAGCACTGTTCCAGCGTTCTGTAGGCGCTCTTCCTGTTTTCGTCGGTCGCCAGCATCTGACGCATATACCGCCGTCCACAGTAATAATCCGGAGAGCAAAATGCCGGTAGTGGTTTTCAGTATTTTTCTAGGTAAATGCGAACGCCCTCTCATAGTTCCTCCCCGGTCCCAATTGCATGGTTCAATCACCTTTGTAAGCGCTGCCCGGTAGAAGCTCAATACAGGCTCTCGGGTATTTCATTTGGGAAAAAGGCCTGAGCTGAAAAGTTCAAGTCCGGCAATCACTTACGGGATCATTGTCGAAAAATCGCAGCGGAAATGGGCGTACGGTGCCGCCAACCTAATTTATTGCGGCCACCGTGCCAGGCGCGGACATCACCTGCCGGGCACGGACGATGTATCGCTTCGGTGCGGGGCCGATGAAAGCGAACGGATAGCAGGTCACCAGAGTCAGAATATTGTCGCGGGAATTTCGGAGCACCGCGGAGTCCCGTGGCTCTACAACGGAAATGAGATCGACGCGGTAGACGTAGGTACCCGAAAGTGTCGTCAACGTGATTTCGTCGCCTTTGTGAATGTCCTGGAGTTTCCGGAAGAATGTGTCGCGATGTGCGGCAAGTCCAACATTTCCGGAATCGCCAACCGAGGCGGTACCCGTGATGTGACCGACTCCGCGCTGGAGGGTGCGCGTGCCAGTCCCTTCCTGGATCATCGCGGTCAGGCCGATTGAAGCGATCTGTATTCTGCCGAGCGCAATATCTCCGTCGCGTGCGGTTTGTTTTTCTGACGCCCGGTCCGTCAATTCATTCGCTCCGGAGGATTCGTCTACGTTCGGAATATCCGGCGACCGCGATGAAGATGTTTTGGAGGCGTGGGCTTTCAGTTCGGCCAGGGCTTCAGCGTGGAGTTGGTCCGCGGGAGATTGATTTACCAGCGCAGACGCGTTGCGAGCGTGCGCATCGCGTACCGCTTGATCGAATTGCCGCGATTGATCGTCCTGAAAGAAGTGAGCGTCGAGAATATCGTATGCGTAGTAACCGAGCGCTAGGCAGCCCATCAGAAAGAGCAGGATTGGAGCTGTCCATCGCGAAATCCAATTGGAACGTTTTCGCGGCATTGTTGACGAAGATTTTTTTGACGACATATGCGCCGAAGACGTGACTGGTTCCGTCGATGAAATCCGATACTCCACTCGCAGCGTCATGGTTGCGCACCGGAATGAGCTTGCGACGGACGCGGCGGCGCTGGTTTTGCTGACGTCGGCTTCGCTGGTTCTCCCGGCGCGTAATATCCCGTGCGCGTGCGAACCGTCAGGCGATCCTCGCCCGGCGCTTTGGCGTTCACCTGGACGTTGCGGAAAGCACCGTCCGCAGTTGCGTTGGTGGGCGTGTAGGCAATTGTGTATTGGCTGCGAATGTCGCGCGCGATGTGCGCGCAGATCGGAACTACTTCGGCAATGGTTTCGGGCTGAAAGAATTCGCCGCCGGTGGCGTGGGCCAGTTGCTTCAGTACGCCGGGATTGCGGTAATTATCGGATTCGTCGAACAGGCCGATGGTGTAGATGACCGCGTTGGATTCCAAAGCTTGCGTCATGATTTCGTTCAGCTTGTGCTTGCTGGCGTTATCGCCGCCATCGCTGATGACAATTATCACTTTCTTGTCATGCTTTCCGAGCTTCAGCCTTTCCAGCGCGGCGGAAATCGCGTCATAGAGCGCGGTCTCGCCGGAGATGGGGCTGCGCTCGATGGCGAGTTGCATGGGCGTAATCTTGTTTGTAAAAAGTTCATTCTCGGGCAAACCGAACGAAACATGCTCGTTGAAATTCACCACGAACATTTCGTCCTTATCATTACTTGATTGAACGAATGTTTTCGCCGCCGTAAGCACGTCGGCTCGCTTAGGGCGCATGCTTCCGCTGCCGTCCACCACCAGACCGACCGTGACTGGAATATCTTCGTGGCTAAAGTGTTCGATCCGCTGCGCTACGCCGTCCTCGAAAACCTGAAAATTGTCCTTTCCAAGTCCAGAAACGGACGCACCTTTGCGATTCTCAGTGGTGGCGTGAAGAACCACGAGCCCGACGGTCATTTTTATTTTGGAGGCGGTGTCTTGCCGATCCGGGGGCGGAGGTGGCACGCTTTGAGAATGCAGATTAGGCCCGCCGACGAGAAGCAAGCTCAGCAAAGCCAGGCAACCCGCGATTGAGCGATTGATCCTCATAGTGCCGGCTTCCCAGTTTTGAAAGTGTAACGCGCAGCAGTTGCAAACGTCGAACCACAAAATGCTTGCGCGGACTTAATCTTCGTCCGCGCAAGCATGTGGGAACCGTTTCGGTTACGCAGATCGCCGGCGGCGCGCCGCCAAACCAACCGCTGCGATCATGGCAAGCAAACCAAATAGACCAATCGCAGGATCTGAACTGGCGGTCTTCGGCATCGGCAGATCAGTAGTGGGTGCCGGTGATGTTACCGGAGTGGCTGCTGGAGTTTCAGCTTGAGTTTGCACGACCGTGGCTGGTGCAACTTCTTCACCTGTCGGTGCATATGCCGTCACTGGAGTTTGCGCAAAGGTGGCAGCCTGTTCGGGAGCGGTGATACTTGCGGCCGTGTCGCCCGGCATGGAGAGCACCGGCTCGTTCACTTGCTTAGCAAGCTGGAGCGCCCGATTCCTGGAGTACACGAATTCGCGGCCGAAGTTTTCGCCGGGGAAGAACCATTCCTTAATTGCCGGCGGCGCACCGTCAGGCCGCTCAGCGAATGTCATCACGGGCTTGTCAGTGGGATGATATCGGAAATCCTGGACGGTGATGAGCGTCGCATAGGTGTGAGTCTGGTTCTTGTCAAAAATCTGCACGACCCAGCGACCCGAATCCTGATTCAGTAGTTTGAAAAAGTAGGTGCCAGCCGGCAAAACCGTACCGCCGGGGATTTCTACCGGCTCGCTGAATGTGACCACTGTCTTGCGATCGCCGTTTTGTGCGTTTGCCGGCGGGGTTGCGAGTGATACCACAAAAATCAAACAGAGAGCCGCTGTTACTGCCAAGAATCGTTTCATTATTCGTCTCCTTTTCAGGTGAATAAGACCCACTGCATTCCGCAGAACCTCCTCGATTCTTATGATTTTTCCCCCGTTGCAAATCCGCGTGGTTGGAAAAATCCCGCTCAAGCTCCGTTTCTACGCCGCGAGGCTTTTTTGCTCAATACAGGCTCTCGCGTATATCCACCTGGGACAGACCTGACGACCGAAAAACCGGGAGAGATCGCATATCACGATGTGCTCGACTTTCTGTATCGCACTGAGCAATAAGGACTTAGGGACTGCGCCGCGGTACGGCCCGAGGAGATACAGGGATTCCCCCTAGGAGCTACAGCATGCCTCCTATGGACGATCATGCGGCCAACGTTTAGG
>Ga0210410_10002045_pt1 | contig 18283 bp, 22 predicted proteins | sample IncBWC4MmetaG_FD_161058 | JGI IMG/M metagenome (GOLD analysis project Ga0210410, IMG submission 161058) | Forest soil microbial communities from Barre Woods Harvard Forest LTER site, Petersham, Massachusetts, United States - Inc-BW-C-4-M | ecosystem: Environmental > Terrestrial > Soil >... | reverse complement strand
CAAGGATCGCCTGCAGAAGCCCGGCATCGGCTTGTCCGGAGGCCAGCAGCAGCGCCTCTGCATCGCCCGCGCGCTCGCGGTCGAACCGGACGTCCTGCTGATGGACGAGCCGGCCTCGGCGCTCGACCCGATCTCGACGCTGAAGATCGAGGAGCTCGTCGAGGAGCTGAAGGGGCGCGTGACGATCGCGATCGTCACGCACAACATGCAGCAGGCCGCGCGCGTCGCCGACCAGACGGCCTTCATGCTCGACGGCGAGCTGGTCGAGGTGGGGCCGACCGAGAAGATCTTCACGAACCCGGACGACGCTCGCACCGAGGAGTACGTGACCGGCAAGTTCGGCTGAGCCGAATTGCCCGTCAGCGGGAAGTTCCGCTAGCCGAACGCGCCCGGTCAGGGGCAAGTTCGGCTGAGCTGTGCCGTCAGCGGGGGTTCGGCTGACGCCGGATCAGCTCGGGCGAGCGCGCGTGATCTGCGCGAGCCGCTCGAGCGACTGGCGCAGCAGCCGCGAGATCTGCATCTGCGAGACGCCGATCTCGGCCGCGATCTCGCTCTGCGTTCTGTCCTCGACGAAGCGCAGTCGCAGGATCTGCTGCTCGCGCACGGGCAGACATCGCACCGCCGAGCCGAGCAGCGCGCGCGCCTCGGCGCGCTCGTAGCCCTCGTCGGTCCTGCCGAGGGTGTCGGCGATCGTCGTGTCGCTGCCGCCGTCGTCGTGGCCGCCGGTCGGCGCGGCGAGCGAGAGCGCGGTGCGGTTCGAGAGCGCACCGAGCGCCTCGACGACGGCCTCGAGGCTCGCGCCGGTGCGTTCGGCGAGCTGGCGCGGCGTGGGCGCTCTGCCGGTTTCCGTCTCGATCGCTTCGGCCGTCGAGCGGACTCTCAGCGCGAGCTCCTGCGTGCCGCGCGCGACGTGCACGCCCCACCCGGTGTCGCGGAAATGGCGCAGCAGCTCGCCGACGATCGTCGGCTGAGCGAACGTCGAGAAGCTGTGGCCGCGATCGGGGTCGAAGCGGTCGACGGCCTTGATCAGGCCGAGCGACGCGACCTGCACGAGATCGTCGAGTGGCTCGCTGCCGCGGCGGTAGCGGCGCGCCAGCGCGCGTGCGAGCGGAAGGTGCTCGGCGATCAGCGTCTCGCGTGCCTGACGATCGCCCCGGCGTGCACGCGTGGCGAGCGCCCGCGTCCGCAACGTCGCGTTGGACGCGCCCCCGTGCAGCAGCTCCAACCTGGGCGCGCTCCCGGCTCCGTGGCTCATAGGGACCGTCCGTACCCGCTTGCACCAGAACGCAACCACGGTTTGGCGAGAGGTCGCAGGAGAGGCGCCGAGACGCGCCTGATGCCCCGGCGCATCTCTACACTCCAGTAAATGGTAGGACTCCGCTGATGGTGTCGACAGGCTCCTCACCAGCCAGTGTCCCGAACCGCGAGCCGGCGCGCCGGCGCTTGCCCGCGTCCGAGCGCCGGGTGCTGATCCTGGACGCTGCACTGCGGACCTTCGCGGCGAACGGGTACGAAGGCGCGGCGATGGACGAGATCGCCGCGGCAGCAGGCGTCTCGAAGGCCGTCGTGTACGACCACGTCGCCTCCAAGCGCGACCTCTACACGCAACTGCTGCATGCGATCAGCGATCAGATCCAGCGCACCGTAGAGGAGGCGCTGCGCCCGCCCGGGGTGGATGGCGAGCAGCGCGTGCAGGCTGCTGCGAAGGCGATCTACCGTTACGTCGAGGAGCACCCCGAGGCGTGCCGCCTGCTCGTGCTCGAGCTGCAGGGGGCGAACGTCTCGTCGATCGGACGTGAGCTCGAGCAACGCATGTCGGTGGCAGTCGCAACGACGCTTGGCACTGATCGCCGGCTGTTCGACGACCACCCGAATCGCGAGCTGCAGCTCACGATCCTCGCCGAGCTGCTGAAGTCGGCCGTGCTCGGACTCGCGGCCTGGTGGTACCGGCATTCGGAGGCCGCGCGCGACGACCTCGTCGAACGGACGGTCGCGCTCGTGTGGCCGGCGATCGAGCGCGCCCGCGCGCACGACGCAGCCAGCGCCTGAGCGGCTACCAGGCCTGCGTGCCGCCGCAGTGCGGGCAGCCGACGGTCGTCGAGACCGGCGCGTCGAACACGTAGCCGCACGAGCAGCGGTAGGCGGCATGGTCCTGCGGGCCGCCCGCGGCGCGCTCGCGGGCCTCGGGCGAAGGTTGAGGGACGTCCGCTGCGGCGTCCGTCGTGCGACGCGTCGCCCGGCCCCCGATGCGCGGGCGAGTGCGAGAGCGAAGGGGACGAGTGCGCACGGTCATCAGCTTCAACGCAACGATCGGGTGAAGGTTTCGCCGCCCGGGCCGCGATTCCTGGCGAAGCCCACCCGTTCGTGTCGGTAGACCCGTCCGGCACGGCGAGCGGTCTGTGATAATCGGCCCTGGATGAACCCGTCTCGCAAGCGCAGGATCCGCCTCGTCGTCGCGCTCACGGCAGCGCTGCTGGCTGCGAGCGCGCTCGTCTACACGAGCTTCAGCGCCGGCAGCGACGAGCGCACCGCAGGGCAGCTGCTCGACGGCGCCGTCCCCGGCAAGACGTACACGCTCGCGGGCACGGTGGCGCAGGGGTCGGTCCGGCGCGCGGGGGGCGTGCTGTGGTTCAGCGTGCGCGACCCGAGACGTCCGGTCGCCGCCAGAGTGCGCTACACCGGCCTCGTTCCCGACCCGTTCCGTGAAGGCCGGGGCGTGATGGTGAAGGTGCAGCGCCGCGGCGACACGTTCATCGGCGAGAAGGACACGATGGTGACGAAGTGCCCGTCGAAGTTCCAGGTCGCTCCGCCCAGACCGAGCGCCGGCTCGAGCCTCGCCTGAGCCGATGGCGACCGTCGGACGCGCCCTGCTGATCGTCGCGTTCGCCGTCGCGCTGTACGGCATCGGCGCCTCGCTCTACGGCGCGCTGCGCGGCGGGCGCGCGTGGGTCGACTCGGGCCGCCGTGCGGTCTACGCGCTCGCGGGCGTGCTGACGCTCGCCTTCGCGATCATGGAGGCCGCGTTCCTGCGCTCGGACTTCTCCTTCAGCGTCGTCGCGACGCACTCGAGCACGACGACGCCGACGTTCTACAAGGCGACCGCCGCATGGTCCTCGCAGGAGGGCTCGCTGCTGCTGTGGGTGTGGCTGCTGTCGATCTGGTCGAGCCTCGCGCTCGCGCTGACACGCCGCCGCGTGCGCGAGGTCGCGCCCGTCGCGACCGCGGTGCTGATGACGTTCGCGTCGTTCTTCCTGCTGCTGACGATCTTCTACGCGAGCCCGTTCGCGACGCTCGCCCAGCCGCCGATCGAGGGCACCGGCCTCAACCCGCTGCTGCGCCACCCGGCGATGATGTTCCACCCCCCGATGCTCTACTCGGGGTACACGCTCTTCTCGATCCCCTTCGCGTTCGCGATCGGCGCGCTCGTGACGCGGCGCCTGAACGCCGAGTGGATCGTCTCGACGCGCCGCTTCGCGCTCGCCGCCTGGCTGTGCCTCGGGATCGGGATCGTGCTCGGCGCGCGCTGGTCCTACACCGAGCTCGGCTGGGGCGGCTACTGGGCCTGGGACCCGGTCGAGAACGCGTCGCTGATGCCGTGGCTGACCGGCACCGCGTTCATCCACTCGATCATGATCCAGGAGCGACGCGGGATGCTGAAGGTGTGGAACGCCTCGCTCGTGCTCGCGACCGGCACGCTCGCGATCCTCGGCACGTTCCTCGTGCGCTCGGGGATCCTCGACTCGATCCACGCGTTCGGCGCCTCGACGCTGGGCGTGCCGTTCCTGATCCTGATCGGTGCGATGGTGCTCGGCTCGGTGGGCCTCGTCGCATGGCGGCGCGCCGACCTCAGATCCGAGCACCAGCTCGATTCGCTGCTCTCGCGCGAGTCGGTCTTCCTGCTGCAGAACGTGATCCTCGTCGCGCTCTGCTTCGTGATCTTCTGGGGGACGTTCTTCCCGCTGATCTCCGAGGCCGTCACCGGGACGCGCGCGTCCGTCGGGCCACCGTGGTTCGACAAGTACACGGTCCCGCTCGCGTTCGTGCTCGTCGCGCTGTCCGGCGTCGGGCCGCTCGTGCCCTGGCGACGCCTGACGGTCGCGAGCGTGCGGCGCGGCTTCCTGCTGCCGCTCGCCGCCGCGCTCGTCACCGTGCTCGCGCTCGTGCTCGTCCCAGGTGCCTGGCAGCAGCCGAAGGCGGCCGCGTTCGCCGGCATCGTCGCGTTCGTGCTCACGAGCGTCGGCCAGGAGCTGTGGCGCGGCATGCGCGCGCGCCAGGCGTCGGCGCGCGAGCCGGCGCCTGTGGCCCTCGCCGGCGTCGTGAGCCGCAATCGGCGCCGCTACGGCGGCTACGTCGTGCACGCCGGCTTCGCCGTGCTGCTGCTCGGCGTCGCGATCTCGTCCTCCTTCCAGCATGCGAAGGACGTCTCGCTGCGCCCGGGTCAGTCGGCGCGCGTCGACGGCTTCGACGTCCGCTACGTGCGGGCGACGGCGAGAGCCGGAGCGGAGAAGATCTCGCTCGGCGCGGTGCTCGACGTCTCGAAGGGCGGCCGCCACGTCGCGACGTTGCGCACGACGCGCGGCTTCTACCCGTCGCAGGACGTCAGCCAGGGGATCGTCGGGCGCTTCTTCGGTGGCGAGTCGGAGAGCGAGGTCGGGCTGCGGGCCGGCCTCGGGCGCGACATCTGGGCCGTCATCAACCCGAACCTCGAGCCGCTGGCGCCGATCATCGACCAGGGCAACCGCACCTTCCGCACAGCGATGGTCGCCGTCATGAGCAAGGGCGACAGCCCGCGCACGCTCGCGCAGCTCTATGCGCTGCGCGACGCGGCGGTCGTCGCGGTCGCACAGCGCTTCGTGACCAGACCGTGGCCGGCGCAGTTCCGCTTCATCGTCTCGCCGCTCGCGACGTGGATCTGGATCGGCGCGATCATCACGTTCCTCGGCGGCCTGCTCGCGCTGTGGCCGGCCCCGGCGACCGCGCGGCGCCGTGTGACCGCCGGCTACGCCGCGCGCGTCGCGCGCGAGCTCGCCCGCTCGGCGCCCTAGGCGGCTGACCGTGGACCTGCTGATCGTCTTCGGGGTCGTGCTGGCGGTCGTGGCCGTCGTCGGCGCGCCGCTGCGCGGCCGCGCGCGCGGGCTCGATCCCGAGGTGGCCGAGCGTGCAGAGCTGGCCGACCTCGAGGCCGCGAAGGAGGCGAAGTACCGCGAGATCCGCGACGCGGAGCTCGACCAGCGCACCGGCAAGCTGTCCGAGCAGGACCATCGGATGCTCGACGCCGAGCTGCGCGCCGAGGCGATCGAGCTGCTGCGGCGGATCGACGGAGTCCGCGCCCGCTCCGGCACGGTCGGCTAAGATCGTCCGAGCATGTACACGATCCTCGGCGTCATCCAGGTCGTCATCGCCGTCGTCCTGATCCTGCTGATCCTCATGCACTCGGGGAGAGACACGGGTCTGTCGGGCGCCTTCGGCGTCGGCTCCGGCCAGGGTCCCTTCGGCGGCGGATCGCTCGTCGAGCGCAACCTGAACCGCTGGACCGTCTTCTTTGCGGTCCTGTTCGGGTTGAACACGATCATCCTCCTCAAGATCTGACGCGCTTTCCTGGCGGCGCCGGCATCGCGCTGAGCGGCGTCATCGCCGGTTCACGTGCAGAGCACGCTACACCGGCTGCTTCCTTGCTCAGCGCGCCCCGGCATCCGCCAAGAAAGCGCGTCACGCGCCCCAGCGCCGTCGATCCTCAGGCCAGCGAGACGCGGATCTCGTCGAAGCGCACGTCGGCGATGTCGTCGAACGCGTCGGCGACGGTCGGGTCGAACTGGGTGCCGGTGGCGGCTGCGATCACGCGTCGGGCGTCGCGGAACGATGCGGCTGCGCGGTACGGACGGTCGCTCGTGAGGGCGTCGAACGTGTCGGCGACGGCGAACACGCGCGCCGCGAGCGGGATCTGCTCGCCGGCGAGGCAGTCGGGGTAGCCGGCGCCGTCCCAGCGCTCGTGGTGCGAGCGCACGACCTGGCGCGCGCCGGCGAGGAAGTCGATGCCGCGCACGATCTCCTCGCCGATCACCGGATGACGGCGCATCGCGTCGCGCTCGTCGTCGGTCAGGCGGCCCGGCTTGTAGAGGATCGCGTCGGAGATCGCGATCTTGCCGATGTCGTGCAGCAGGAAGCCGAACTCGAGGTCGGGGTCCTCGCCCGTGTCCATCCCACATGCACGGGCGATCTCGATCCCGTAGGCGGACACGCGCTCGGCGTGGCGCGCGGTGTAGGCGTCGCGCGCCTCCACGGCGTCGGCGAGCGCGCGCACGGTCGCCTCGCAGGAGGCGCGCAGCTGCAGCTCGCGCTGCTGCGCCTCGCGGTCGCGCGCGGCGAGGCTCGCCTGCAGGCGAGCCAGCTCCTCCCGCAGATCCTCGATCTCCGACATGCTCTGAGCCTACTTGGCCGGTCCGTCGGCGCCGTCGACGTGGGAACCCATGGAGCTGTGGAGTTCCACGCGCGGGATGCGGTTCCTGTCTCGACGGCAGCGGGGTCGCGATCGCCGCCGGGCGACGGGCTCAGCGCTTCCGATCGGGCGCAGCAGGCGCGTCCCGCGACTATGCTCGCCCCGTGGCCGACTTCCCGACCGTGCGCGTCGCCGCCGTCCAGGCGACGCCGGTGGTGCTCGATGCCGAGGCGAGCGTCGCGAAGGCGATCGCGCTGGCCGAGCGGGCGGCGGACGACGGAGCACAGCTCGTCGTCATTCCCGAGACGTTCGTGTCGCTCTATCCGTCGAACGCGTGGGCGAGAGTCGCGGCGTCGTTCGGCGGCCTCGACGAGCTGTGGGAGCGGCTGTGGGCGAGCTCGGTCGACGTGCCCGGGCCGCTCGTCGACGAGCTGGCGGCCGTCTGCGCGCGGCGGGGGATCCACCTGGCGATCGGCGTCAACGAGCGCGAGACGCAACGGCCGGGGTCGCTCTACAACACACTGCTCCTGCTCGGCCCGGGCGGCCTGCTGCGGCGCCATCGCAAGCTGATGCCGACGATGCAGGAGCGGCTCTTCCACGGTGTCGGCGCGGGCGACGACCTCGATCCCGTGGAGACGCCGCTCGGCCGCATCGGCGGGCTGATCTGCTGGGAGAACCGCATGCCGCTGGCGCGCTGGGCGGTCTACCAGGGCGGCCCCCAGATCTGGGTCGCGCCGACCGCCGACGACAGCGACGGCTGGCTCGCGAGCATGCGCCACATCGCGATCGAGTCCGGGGCGTTCGTCGTCTCCGCTCCGCAGTACATCCCCGCGAGCGCGTTCCCAGCTGACTTCCCGCTGCCGCTGCCGGAGGGCAAGGACGTGCTCGGGCGCGGCGGCGCCGCAATCGTCGAGCCGACCTGGGGCGAGGTGATCGCCGGGCCGCTCTACGGCGAGGAGGGCGTCGTGATCGCCGACTGCGACCTGCGCACCGGGCTGCACGCGAAGCGCTGGTTCGACGCGGTGGGGCACTACAGCCGCGCCGACGTGCTCGCGGGACCGGCGTTCGACGGCGGCGCCGAGGAAGCAGCCGAGCGGTGACCTCCGGGCAGGCACAGCGGGCGGAGCGCTTTCTCGAGCTGCATCGCCGCGGGGCGCCACTGCTGCTGCCGAACCCGTGGGACGTCGGCTCGGCGAGGTTGCTCGCCTCGCTGGGCTTCGAGGCGCTCGCGACGACGAGCAGCGGATTCGCCGCGACGCTCGGCCGCCTCGACGGGGCGGTGGACCGGGACGAGGCGCTCGCGCACGCTGCCGAGATCGTCGCGGCGACCACGCTGCCGGTTTCCGCGGACCTGGAGGACGGCTTCGGCGCGGCGCCCGCCGAGGTCGCCGAGACGGTGTCGCTTGCGCGCGAGGCCGGGCTCGCGGGCTGTTCGATCGAGGACTACGGCGGTCGCGGGGAGCGGACGATCTACGACCGCGGGCTCGCGACCGAGCGGGTCGCCGCAGCGGCGGAGGCGGCGCACGCCGGAAGCACGCGTCTCGTGCTGACGGCGCGCGCCGAGAACCATGTGCGCGGGCTCGACGACCTCGCCGACACGGTCGCGCGGCTGCAGGCGTTCCAGGAGGCGGGCGCCGACGTGCTGTTCGCCCCGGGATTGACCACGATGGAGCAGATCCGCGCGGTCGTGGACTCCGTGGACCGGCCCGTGAACGTGCTCATGCGCCCCGGCGTCCCATCCGTCTCGGAGCTCGCAGCGATCGGCGTGAGCCGCGTCTCGGTCGGCGGCGGGTTTGCGTTCGCTGCGCTCGGCGCGGTCGTCGAGGCGGCGCGCGAGCTGCGCGAGCAGGGGACCTGCGGCTATTGGGAGCACCTCGCGCTCGGCGCTCAGGCCGCGCGGGCGGCCTTCGGCGCGACCTGAGTTGGCGATGCGGGGGCGTTGCCGCGGCAAGCGGCCCAAGGAATGCGCTCGAGTGGACGACGAGAGCACCGTCTCCAGCGCTGCGGCGCCGAGTACCGCGCGCCCGATCGACAGCATCAGACGCTCTGGTACGTCCGCCCGCGGACGAGGCCGGCCTGCTGAATCCGCCACGGTGGCACGACACCAACCGTCTGGCGTACGGACTCGTCACGCGGAACTCGGCGGTGGCTCGCACCGCGCTTCGCGAGACGCGTCTGCAGCCGAGCGGTCGCCCAGCTTGCGTACCCGACTCTCGGGCGTGGTCATACTCTTCGGTGACAGCTTCAAAACGCCAGTCGCATCGCGACCACCGTGGTCGTCCCGCTGACAAGCAATCTGCGCCTGGCCGCAGCTCCCGGCAACGTCGTGCTCGACGCTGCACGCACCGGGCTGCCGAAGGACTCCGTCGCCAACGTCTCGCAGATCCTCAGCGTCGATCGCTCGCTGCTCACTGACCGCGTCGGGCGCCTGCCCGCAGGCGACCTGCGACTCGTGCTCGACGGCATAGACCTGGTGCTCGGCCGCGAGTGATCGACAGCCGCCGATCGCACTGTGTGTGCGCGGTAGAGGCGGGAGGGTGTTTGGCCCGTGCTCGGAGTGGGCGCGCTCGCTGGGCGGTCGTCTCGCGGACGGGATGGTCACGTGAGGATCGATGCGACGACGTCGAGCAGCACCCGACCGGCGGCGAGCTCCTCCGTGTCCAAGACCGGGTTGTAGATCGTGACGTCCATTCCCGCGATCAGCCCGCTGCTCACGAGCGGGCGCGCCAGGCTGACCACCTCGCCCGGCGTCAGGCCGCCCTGCACGCGCCAGTCGACCGCCGGCATCACCGCGTCATCGAGGCAGTCGGCGTCGAGGTGGAGCCACACCCGGTCGAGGCGCTCGGCGGCCAGGAAGGCCGCTGCATGGTTGGCGGCATCCTCGACGCCCGCCGCGCGGATCTCGCCCAGGTTGCGGACGAGCATGGGCTCGCGGTAGACGTCCCGGCTGCCGTCCCGCAGCTGCAGCGCCCGGTCGCGGTGCCCGTAGACGACGCACGCCTCCGGTGAGACGAGCGGTCGCCGCCCTTCCAGGTCGGCGATGACGTCGGGGCCGTGGCCGGTGGCGATCCACAGGTCGCTGTCGGACAGCTCGCCCGTGCCGTCGGGCAGGTCCCAGAAGTCGGTGTGGCCATCGAGCAGCACCAGCCCGGCTGAGCCGCGCCGCCGCAGCGCGAGCAGGCATCCCAGCAGGACGCTGTCATCCCCGCCCAGCACCACCGGGAACCCACCCTCGTCGAGGATCTCGCCGACGCGGTCGGCCTGCTCGATCGCCAGTGTGGCGACCGCCGGCACGTTGCGCGCTCCGAGCAGCGGATCGCGCCCGTCGACGAACGCCGGAGCGCGGAGACCGTCGGCGACCCGCGCGCCTATCCGCTCTGCCAGCCCCAGCTCGAGCAGGACAGCCCCCAGCCGCTCGACGCCCCCAGGGCGCAGTCCGAGGTTCGTCTCGACATGCAGGATCCGACGTGGCAGCATCCCGTGCGACGATATGCACCGTGCACATCAGCGTCAAGGGAGCCCCCGCATGTCCGGGCAGGTGTCCGCGCCCGATCCCGCGCTCGACCTCGTCGGCGCCGCGGCGCTGGCGATCAGCGAATCGGTCTGGGCTGCGTTTCCCCCCGAGCGGTCGGACGGCGCGGCATTGAACGTGGTGATGGCGCATCCGGGCATCTCGATCGGCGCGCTGGCACGCATCCTGGGACTGAGTCACAGCGCAACGGTGAGGGTCGTCGACCGGCTCGGGGCGCACGGCCTCCTCACGCGCGGCATGCCCGGACCGGGGCGCACCGTGCCGCTCGCCACGACCTCCCTCGGGCGGCGGCGCGCCCGGCAGACGATGGCGCGCCGAGCGCGCGTCCTCGAACGAGCGACCGCCGGCTTCTCGGCCGAGGAGCGCGAGACCCTGATCGACCTGCTGTCGAGAGCCGCGCGCAGCCTTGCCGGCGACCAGACCGACATCGACCGAGCGTGCCGGCTGTGCGACCAACGCCGCTGTCTCGGACGGGGCTGCCCGTTGCCGGCGTGAGCGCCGGTCTCCGCGGGCACGGGCACCTCCACGAGTGAGGACGACTGGGGGCTCCCGGGCGGTTTGCACGTCGCCCAGCGGCCCCCGAGAAATGCAACTGGTTGGACTTCTCACAAACCGGGTGGGACGGGAGGCGCGACGGCGGGCGCTGGATGCGACTGGAGGCCCACTGCGTCAAAACACGCGATAGTGGTGCGATGAAAGAGTCAGATGCAGTTGAACTGCCAACGGTGTGGCGGACGAAGCTGCGTTCGACAGTCCCGGGCGTGGATCACACTGCACAGGTCGCGCATTGCGTGGAGGGCGGGCTGATCGGAATCGGCTGGCGCCTCGACGAGCTGGCTTCCGGGACCTCGCTCGACGTCATGGTTGCGACGATCGGGGCGAAGTCGGAGGCCGGCTGGGGGAGGACGGCTGCGCAGACAGTGCATCGGTTCGGGGCACAGGCCGAGATCGGCGACTTCGTATGGACCCGGGATACGTCGGGGCGCTATCTGCTCGCTCGCATCAGCGGTCCCTACCGCTACGACATCAGCGAGGCGGCAAGAGCGGTTGACGTCCACCAAGTGCGAGCTGTGGAGTGGGCCCAGCGGGCGCTGAACGATCTCGACGTGCCGGGTGCGGTCATCCGGTGTTTCGTGGGCACGGGGTCGAGCTTCAGTCGCATCCACGATGAGGGCGCACGGCTGCTCACAGGCTGGCTGTGGGAGAAGCTGCACGGCCGTCCCCTTCCGAAGCTGTCCATCACGCCAGGGCAGGTGCTCGCGAGCCAGCTCGATCCCTATGACGTCGAGGATCTGGTCTACGTTTGGTTGCAGGTGGCGCGGGGCTACGTGGCCTTGCCGCGTGCTCGGCAGCGGGACACGCCGGCCTACGAGTGGACGATGATCGATCGGGCGACGCGGCGCCGGGCGATCGCACAGGTCAAGACAGGGTCGGTGCCGGTCGTGCTCGCAGACCTTGCCCGCGCTGCGGGCGGCGATCCGATCGATACGTTCGCGTTCGCGACCTGTGGAGACTACGTCGGCGACCCAGGTCTCGTGACAGAGATCATCGACGCCAGCGAGCTGCTTGCCTTCGTAGGGGAGTGTCATGATCTCCTTCCCTCGCGCGTCCGAACCTGGTTCGAGTTGGCCGATGACGTGGCTGAAAGCCATGTCGAAGGTGTGGCCGATTCCTCCACGATGAGCTAGCGTGACCCGCGTGATCGACGACGCGACCATCATCGAGGCGGGGCGTCGGCTCTCGGAGGCGGCGCCGGGTGCGCGTGTCGTACTGTTCGGTTCGCACGCGCGGGGCGACGCCGGGCCGCGGAGCGACTTGGACTTCCTCGTCGTGGAGCCCGAGGTCGAGAACGCGGCCGTGGAGTCGGTGCGGCTGGGTCGTGCGCTCCGGGGCCTCGGAATCGCGGCGGATGTGGTCGTCGTCCGCGAGCGTGATGTCGAGGAGTGGCGCGACGTGCGCGGCAGCCTCGTCCATGCGGCGCTTGCCGACGGACGCGTCCTCGTCGCTTGATGGCGAGCCGACGCGATCTCGCCGAGGAGTTGCTCACCCTCGCTCGTGATGACGAGGCCGCGGCGCGGGCGTTGCTCGACGTCGGCGTCGTGACCGACCGGATCGTCGGCTTCCACGCGCAGCAGGCTGTGGAGAAGGCGCTGAAGCCGTCCTCGCCGTGCACGACGTCGAGTTTCCGTTCACGCACGACCTTGGTGCGCTCGCCGAGCTGTCGGCGAATGCGGGCGCTGCGCTACCGTCGGAGCTCTCGGAGATCGATCAGCTCACACCCTTCGGGGTGAGTCTGCGGTACGGCGCATTGGACGACCTGGTGCCTGTCGCACGGGCGACTGCGCTTGCGTGGGCGGAGCAGACAATCGCCTGGGCGGGCAGCGTCCTCGACACCGTCGAGTGACCGGGGCTCGCAGCGACGGCCCTCTGCGAACACCGGGAAGGCTGCCGGGGCCGGTTTGCGTAAGGCCCAGCAACCCCTGCGAAATGCGCTCGAGTGGACTCGAACCACCACGGGGGAAGCCCCCCACAAGGCCCTCAACCTTGCGCGTCTACCAATTCCGCCACGAGCGCGAGCGTGGGCGGTGAGTATAGACAGGCGCGCTCTCCGCGGGTCTGTCCGGTGCCGTTGTATAGTGGCAACTGTGTACGCGTGACACGTACCGCCGAATGGCCCGTCACGCCTAGCGTTTCCGGTGTCGAACAAGATCGGCCCCGGCGCGGTTGCAGCCGACACCGGGGCCTGCACCGAAAGGATGTGGCCTTCCGATGCCGGACCAGAGTACGCCGTCGCGGGCGATTTCTCCTGCGCATCACGCCCTTGGACGGGCGGTGCGCGAGTCGCGAGCCCGGCGTGGGCTGAGCCAAGAAGCGCTCGGCTTCCGCGCCGGGTTGCACAGGAACTACGTCGGGGCGCTGGAGCGCGGGGAGACGAACCCGACATTCGCGACGCTCATGCGCGTGGCGCACGGGCTGGAGCTGGCGCTGTCGGCCGTCGTGACGATCTACGAGCGAAACGTCGGCGAGGCGCTGCCCGAAGCTCCAGGGACCGGCCTTATTGCTCAGCACGGGTAGATAAGGTGCCCGGCCGTGCCGATCGTCCGAACCGCAGGTGAAGGGGTCCTCGCCGTCCTGCCGATGCAACAAAGCCCCGGCGGCGTCTCTGCCAGCTTCTTGGTGCAGGCGGATGACGGCGCCGACTACTGGTGCAAGGCGACGAACAACCCGGTCTCGCCTCGGATCCCGGTCAACGAGCAGGTGGTGGCACGACTCGGGCAGATGATCGGGATCTGTGTCCCCGATCCTGTGCTGGTCAAGCTCGACGGCATTGCTGGCTGGGAGTTCCGCCGCGGGCATGTCGTGGAGGCCGGATGGGCGCACGGTTGTGCCGCGGTCGCTGGAGCGCTTGAGACCCGTGTTCTCGGGCATCGCAGTGACGACGACAACAGAGTGCGCCACGCAGGCTTCTATGGGCTCATGGATTGGCTCGCCGGCGGGGATCCGCAGTGGCTCTATTCCGCACCAGCGGAGAACGCCTACTTCAGCCACGACCACGGCCATTTCTTTCCCGGCGGGCCGGATTGGACGCCCGCGTCGCTGGCATCAACGGGGACAGGCGAGCATGGTCTCGGTGTGCCTGCAACGGGGCTTGACCCTGACGAAGTTGCTCGCCTGGCCGATGCGATCGAGGCAGTCACAAAGGATGAGATCGACGGGGTGATGTCGAAGATTCCCCTCGAATGGCTCGTTGCGGACGATGACCTGGCAGCCCTGAGCGACTTCCTTGAGGCGCGGCGGGCTCCGGTCGCGGCTCGTTTGCGCGCCCTCCTACCATAGGACCGAGATGGCTTACAAGTTCTCCTTGATCCGCTTCGTCCCGGACCCCGCCCGTGGGGAGTTCGTGAACATCGGCGCCATCGCAGGCGACGAGGGTTCCGATGACTGGGCGATCCGCTGGATCTCGAACTACAAGCGCGCCAACGCGCTCGACTTTGATGGCCTGTTCCCCGCAGCCAAGGCCTTTTCGGGCGTGCTGGACGAGCGCCTCGCCGATCTCGATCGTCCGACGCTGGGCACCGAGCCTCCCTCGGTCGCCTGGCTCACCGAGCTTGCTACGGACATGAACAACCTCGTGCAGCTCACCGAGCCAGCGCCGGTGGTTGCAGATTCAGCCGAGGCGGCCCTGGACCGCATCTTCGACCGCCTCTTGGTGGACCCTGCTAGACCGACCTACCGCTTCAAGAAGAAGCACCAAGCGCAAGCGGCCACGAAGGCTGCCTATACCGCCCACGGCGTGCCGCACGATGCGGTCAAGGAGCGCGTGAAGGTGACAAGCGCTGGCTTCGACGCGGACTTTGACTTTGCTGTTCACAACGGGCGCGCGGTCCAGCTCGTCCAATGCTGGTCGTTCCAACTCCCGAACCAGACGGAGTTGGCAGATCAGGTGAAGTCCTGGGCCTGGGTCACCAGACACATCCGGGACAGAGGCGGCTGCCTCACGAGCGACGGTGAGCTTGAGGTACCGGCAGATCTCGATATTGCGGTCGTCTACATCCCACCGGATCGTCCTGATCGCCACGCGTTTTCAGAGGCACAAAAGGCCTTCCGCGAGCTGACGGTGACCGTAGCTGCGTACGACAGCGCAGATGGCATCGGCGCCAGAGCCGCCGCTGGCCTTCGACACTGAGATCCCGTGAGCCCGATCCGCAAACGTCCCGTGAAGACCGCCCCGACACCGCCTGAGCGCGACGTGACGGAGAAGCAGGCCCCCGGATTCTCGAAAGCGGACTTCCTGCGGGACCTCAGACGCGCGTCTTCGAACAGAGCTAAGCCGTTGCCGGTCCGGCCGGCACGGTCGTCTGGACGCGGCTGAGCATCGCGAAGAACATTGGCACCCGCGAGTGCCGGCGGTTGTAGCGGAAGGCGTACTCGTCCAGGTAGTTCTGGAGGTACTCGCCGCTGATCGAGTGGTAGACGCCTCGGACGCCATTCTTGAACAGGCCGAAGAAGCCCTCGACCGTCTGCGTGTGGGTGTCGCCGTCGACGTAGACGCGGGCGATGTGCTTGATGCGCTTGTGGCCCCGGTACTGCTCGCCGAGCTTGACGTACGTTCTGTACTCGTCCGTGAACAGCATCGAGTCGGGCAGGACGTGTTCCTTGACGGTCGAGTGGATCGCTGGCGTCGTGCGGCCGTCGATGACGCGCGGACGCACGCGGCCTCTGCGTTCGACCATCGCGAGCATGGTGGGTCGGAAGGACTCGCGGAGCTTCCCGAGCTTGTTGCGCTTCTCGTAGGCGCGCGGCTTGCCGCCGTAGCCGGACTCGTCTACCTCCACGTCGCCGGACAGCGGCGGCTCGCCTTCGTCTGAGAGCAGCGTCCGGATCATCTTGAACATGCGGTGGGCGGTCTTGTACGTGACGCCGATCTCGCGCTCGAGCTGCTTCGCTGAGATCCCGCAGCGCGTCGAGGACATCAGGTACACGGCGAAGAACCAGAGCTGAAGGCTGACGCTGCTCTTGTGGAAGATCGTGCCGGCGGTCGGATAGGCGTGGTAGCCGCAGTACTGGCAGGAGTACGCGGAGCGGCCCTTGATGCGGTGGAACTTGCTCGCCTTCCCGCACTTCGGGCACTCCGTGCCATCCGCGTAGAACTGCTCCTTGAGGTAGGCCAGACACGCTTCGTTGTCCGGGAACGTCTCCAGGAACTGGTTGTACGTGAACGTGCTCTCGCTCGACGGCGAGGGATCGACGGAATCACGGGACCGAGCCATGCACGCATGATACCAGACACACGTACCTGTGTGTAGTAGCTAGATTCCGTGCCGTGCGAGCCGCACGGCCATCTCCTCCGTCATGCCGGGCGGTTATTCGAGCCTAGTCGAAATCTCCCGTCACATAAGCGATTTCGAGGCGAACACGGGTTCTACGTGCTTTGCCGACATACCTGCCTGTATAGTGGTCGAACACACGTTCGTCTTGGAACCCGCCCTAGGAGCGCGTTGCGCGATGGTCGACCTCACGAAGCGCCAGCAGGAGATCTTCGAGTTCATCAAGCGCTACTCGGCGCGCCATGGGTATCCGCCGACGGTGCGCGACATCGGCAAGGCGGTCGGGCTCGCCTCGTCGTCGACGGTCCATGCTCATCTCGCGAACCTCGAGAAGGTCGGGCTGCTGCGCCGCGATCCGACGAAGCCGCGTGCGATCGAGCTGCTCGACCGTGCTGTGGCAGGCGTGCGCGACATCGTGCGGCCCGCTGGGCTGCCGCTCGTCGGCCAGGTCGCCGCCGGGCAGCCGATCCTCGCGGAGGAGAACGTCGAGGAGTACGTGCAGACGCCGGGGATCGTCGGCGGCGAGCACGGCGAGTACCTGCTGCGCGTGCGCGGCGAATCGATGAAGGACGCCGGGATCCTCGAAGGGGATCTGGTGGTCGTCTCGCCGCAGGACACGGCGCATGACGGCGAGATCGTCGTCGCGCTCGTGGGGGAGGAGGCGACCGTCAAGCGCTTCTTCAGAGAGCCCGACCACATACGGCTCCAGCCGGAGAACGCGGCGATGGAGCCGATCCGCACCCGCGAGGTGCGCATCCTCGGCAGAGTGATCGGCCTCATGCGGAGCATGTGATGGCCATGCTGATGGCCGAGCGCGTCGAGCGGCCGGCGTCCCTCTTCGGCTCGGGACCGGCGCAGCCGGCGGTCGCCGTGGTTGCGGCCGGACGCGAGCGTGGCCGCGGCCTGGGTGGCGGGCTGACGCTTGACGACGCGATCGTCGGCGCGTGGGAGGGCCTTTCCGCGCAGGCCGTCGTGGCGTGCCCGTTGTGCGGCGGAGGGATGCGGCCTCACGCCGCGGTCGATGTCGCCGGCCGCTGCGGCGACTGCGGCACGACGCTGAGCTGACGGCAGCTTCCGGTGCAGCGCTTGCGCCCGGCGGGCCGCAAGCTAGGCTGCTCGTTGCAGGCCAAGCAGTCGCGGAGGTCCGCCTTCGAGGAAAGTCGGGACATCACAGGGCAGGGTGGTCGGTAACGCCGACCCGGGGAAACCCGCGGGACAGTGCCACAGAAAGACACCGCCTACGTCCGCTCACGCGGACCGGCAAGGGTGAAATGGTGCGGTAAGAGCGCACCGGCGCCGCGGTGACGCGGCGGCCAGGCAAACCCCACCCGATGCAAGGCCAAGCCGGACCGTTCGCAGGCTGCCCGCCGAGGTCCAGGTCGGCCGCACAGATGGATGGCTGCTCACGACAGAATCCCGCTTACCGGCCTGCTACGGAAAAGCCCCGCCCCGGCGGGGCTTTTCTATGGGCCGATTCGCCGGGGAATCGACACGGTTGCGGATCTCGCCGGGCACGGCACGATCTGTTTTGCAACCGTCCGGCGTGGGCGCCCGGCCTCTGGCCGGCAGCGTTCCGCGCCGCGCTACGACGCTACCAACGGGGCCGGTGATGCTCAACCCGCTGTGTGTGGCGGGGTCGGGGCCTGACCGCAGCCTGGGTAGCGGTGATGCCCGCCTGTCGCGCCAGCGCCTCGTCATCAACGCCGACGACTACCGCGACGCCTGGCAGAGCAGCGACGCGAGCGCGCTGCGCATCGACCTCGCGCCCGGAACGGATCCGTTGCGCGGCATGCAGCTGCTCAAGCAGACGCTCGTCGCGGGATCCGGACTCAACGTCGAGACTGCTGGCGAGCGCGAGCGACGCCAACGCGAGACAGCCCGGCAGGGCCTCACGTCTGACGCAGATCGCCTACCTCGTCCTCGCCGCCACCGCCTTCACCACCGCCGCCATCGCCAGCAACAAAGCCGCACGCGGCCCACCCCGCACAGCATTCCAAGACCGCTAACAGAGCGTCCACCGCCTGACGATCGTGAACGAAACGTCGCCACCTCCCTCGGCCCGGAGGAACGAATCGCGTCGCCGGAAGCGTCAGGCCCGTCCCCGCTGTCATCGACAGCATCGAAAGCAGGCCCGAATGCAGCAGCGGAGTCTCGGCGAGGTCACTGCCGAACAGCGTGTGCAGATCACGCGCAGGCTCAGCGCGCGGAAGCGGTCGTGAAGCGCAACAGGCGTGTCGCATGGCCAGGCGGCGACGTTGATTGGGTGAGGACGACGACAGCATCGGTCGGCGAGGATCTCAATGTCCGTTCGGCGACGACGAGCGATGGCTGACAGCGGGCTTGCCATCGTCGCCACGTCGAGCTAAACCTCGAAGGACTCTCGCTGCCGCTCGTGCGCGCGTTTCACCAGTGGGTGCGCGAGGAGCACGAGCCGGCGGACGTCGGCGAGCAGGCGATCCTGCTGCTGCTGCCGTGCCAGGCGCGCAA
>Ga0210410_10002044_pt1 | contig 18283 bp, 10 predicted proteins | sample IncBWC4MmetaG_FD_161058 | JGI IMG/M metagenome (GOLD analysis project Ga0210410, IMG submission 161058) | Forest soil microbial communities from Barre Woods Harvard Forest LTER site, Petersham, Massachusetts, United States - Inc-BW-C-4-M | ecosystem: Environmental > Terrestrial > Soil >... | reverse complement strand
CTTCTATCGCGGATCGTTTTTAGGTACCGCGGTGACGACTCGCATGGTTCAGTTTTTGAGGCGCAGTCCGGTTTTCCGGCAACTTGTCGGCGATCTATTTAGCGGCACGCAGGATTACACCAGCCTCAAGCGGCGGCTGTGGGGCCATCTGGGGATTACGTTGAGCGAATTTATTTCCAGCGTGCTGAATTTGGACCGTCCGGCATCCACTCGGGTTCCACGCAGCAGTTCCGCGGCGGATTGAGTCAAGTTTCGCAATTTTAGTTCCTTGTTCCAATCCGCGAGGGAATGTAGTCTTCTTTATTCACCCAGCATCCAACAGCGCAGGACAAATTCACCTCTAAATTATGGCCTCTGAAAAAGACTCCGGGACACCCGACAAACCGAAAAAGAAGAAAAACGCGTGGAAGAGCTTGCCCGATGTCTGGGGCTTGATGAAGCCGCGCCGGGGATTGCTGGCGCTTGGCTTCCTGCTGATGGCCATCAACCGGGTCTCCGGGCTAGTGCTTCCCGCCTCCACGCGATATTTCGTGGATAACGTGATCGTCAAACGGCAAACCAATCTGTTGACCTGGCTGGTGCTCGCGGTCTTGGCGGCGACAATCGTGCAGGGATTGACTTCCTTCACGTTGACACAGCTTCTCTCCAAATCCGCACAAAAAATGATCACGGACCTGCGGCGTCAGGTGCAGGCGCACATCGGACGATTGCCTGTTTCGTTCTACGATGCCAACAAAACCGGCGTGCTGGTTTCGCGCATCATGAGCGACGTGGAAGGCGTGCGGAACCTTGTCGGGACCGGCTTGGTGGAATTTGTTGGCGGGCTGATGACCGCGGTGATCGCGCTCATTTATTTGTTGCATGCGAGCGTGACCATGACTGCGGTGGCTTTCGGCGTCATCGTGGTATTCGGGTTCTTCATTAATAAGGCGTTCGCAACGATTCGGCCGATTTTCCGGGCGCGGCCGAAAATCACGGCAGAGGTCACGGGACGGCTGACGGAGTCGCTTGGCGGCGTGCGCGTTGTGAAGGGTTACCACGCGGAAGACCGCGAAGAGAGCGTGTTTGGAGCGGGCGTGCAGCGGCTGCTGGATAATGTGCTGAAAACACTGACGGCCACTTCGATCATGAGCCTTTCCGGAGCGGGACTGATGGGCATCGTGAGCGCGTTCATTATGGAATTTGGCGCGCACAAAATGCTGGCCGGAACGATGACGATCGGGCAATTTTTTGCGTTCAACATATTTCTGGGATTGCTGATCGCTCCGGTGTTTCAGATCGTGGCCATTGGAACGCAAATTACGGAAGCCATTACCGGCCTCGAGCGCACGCGCGAAATTTTGAACGAAAAAACGGAGGACGAGGCTCCTGGCCGGGTGGTTGCGCTGGATCGCGTCGACGGCCGCGTGGAGATGCAAGATGTGAGTTTTGCCTACGAGACTCGCAAGGAAGTGCTGCATGGCGTAAGTTTTGAATCGCAGCCGGGAACAGTGACCGCCTTGGTGGGGCCTTCAGGCGCGGGAAAATCCACGATTATCGGATTGATTGCAGCGTTTTATGTTCCTTCGAGCGGGCGTGTGCTGGTTGACGGGATCGATCTCTCGACTGTCAAGCTGAACTCCTATCGCACGCAGCTCGGTGTGGTGCTGCAGGAGACTTTTCTATTTGACGGCACCATTCGAGAAAATGTGGCGTTTGCGCGTCCGGAGGCCACGCAGGAAGAGATTCTTGCCGCGTGCCACATTGCGCGCGTGGATGAGTTTGCGGAAGGCTTTGAGCAGAAGTACGACACCATCGTCGGCGAACGCGGCGTGAAACTTTCCGGCGGACAGAAACAGCGCGTCTCCATTGCACGGGCGATTCTGGCGGATCCGCGCATCCTTATCCTAGATGAAGCGACGTCGAGCCTGGACTCCGAATCGGAAGCGTTGATCCAAGAGGGATTGCGGTATCTCATGCGCGGGCGCACGACGTTTGTCATTGCGCACCGATTGTCTACGATTCGCAGGGCCGGGCAGATCCTTGTCGTCGAGGGAGGCAGCATCATCGAGCGCGGGACACATGCCACGCTTTACGCTCTCGGCGGGCGGTACTTCGATTTGTACACCAAGCAGCACGCCGTGGAGGCCAATCTTTTCCTCGCACCCGGCGAAGGGGATGCGGAGGTTGCCGCCGAGAATCGGCAATCTTCTGGCAACGGCAGTAGCGACGTGGCTCTTCCGGACGCTATTCGCTTGATCCGCGGACGCAGCAACTAACTCATCCGAATTAAAAGCTGGAAAGAGCCAGGCGGATCCACCGTGGTCGCAGGGGCGCAGCATGCTGCGCCCCTACCATTACAATTGGTGGGTGGAAAAGGAAGCGCGCGGCAGAATGACCGCGCGCTTTCGACGTGCTGACTCTAGAAGAAGAAAACTAGACTGTCGGCCTCCGGAGGAGAGGCTTTTTGACCGAAGGCGGCGGCAGCAGCGTGGCCATCTTGCGGATCATGGCCAGCACCAGACGCTTGTCGCCGTCCGAAAGCGTGTTGCTGTAGCGTTTGATTTCGCCGAGAAAGCGGATTTCGTCCTGCGACAGCTCGCCGAGCATCTTCTGGGTTTCGCGGTCGCGCGGCGTTTCCGTGCCGGGGAAAAAGTCGGCAAGCGAAATGTCCATCGCTTCGGCGATTTTGGCCAGCGTTTCGAGCGACGGCACGGTATGGCCGTTCTCGACGCGGGACAGATAGCAGCGCAAGAGGCCGGTGCGGCGTTCAATGTCGCCTTGCGACAAGCCGCGCTGGCTCCTGTAGGTCTTGATGACTTCTCCGATGTTTACGCGTGGTTTTTCTTTCGGCATGTTCTCCCCACTTGAGGGGGTAGCTTACTCACTAACAGTAGGAGTGGCAAGGGGGAATTTGCAGGGATTGGTGCCTAATCGATACTAGGCCCGGAATCCGGCGTATTGCGACGAAACTGGCGGTGAAAATCCGAAGTTCGTGGAAATAGTAAAGGGCGGGCCGAAGCCCGCCCTCAAACGGAATCCTCCAGGATGGAAAGTGTAGCCGGTCTACGTTACCGCTGCGACGGCGTGACCGTTACAGGCTGTTGCAAACGGAACTCCAGCAAAGTCTCGCTGGGCACCTTGACTTGCTGTCCGCGCGTCAGGGTCTGCACGCCCGCACCCGCCGCGGAGCCCACGCCAGCGCCGATGGCCGCTCCTGAGCCACCGCCAGCGATGCCGCCGATGATCGCGCCAAGCACGGCGCCTCCGCCGACTTTCTTGGCGGTGTCCCCGCCACGGCCCTTCCCTTTCAAATCATAGTCGCTGCTGACCACCGGATAGTCTTTCCCGTCGATGACGATGCGGGTCAGTTCGAGCTGCAGCTCGGCGGAGCCGGCATAGTGCCCGGCCTCCTTGGCCTGCGCAAGCCGTCCGTAGACGTCGGAGCCCTTGTGAGCCACGAGCACGTCGTTTACGACCAGGTCAGTCTCGAGGCTCGCGTGAAATACGTCACCCACGTTATTTTTCTTGGAGTCCACGCCATCGATCATGCGGATCAGCAGCGATTGGCCGGCTGGAATGGTTAGGGAATTCCCTGCGGCGGGCACCGGAGCAGATTGCGAAGTTAGCTGACGCGAAGACACTGGAGCCACCGGCGGCGCGTCCGCTGGTGTTTGCGCCACGGGATCCGAAGATGCCCTGGCATTTCTTGTGAAGGTGACAGCGACGACGTCGTTTACGTTGAATGTCTGCACTTCGCCATTCACCTCAAAGCGCAGCACGGCTAGTGTTCCACCCAAGTAGCGACCTTGTAGAACGCTCCCGTCCTTTAGTTCGAGGGTATCGGCCATAGCCCCGGCCGTCAGAACCAACCCCAGCGCCACCATAGCGAGTGCTCGTCCCAGTATTCGCATGTTATTCCCTCCCCCAAGTCCGAATATAGCTCTATCGCGACAATTCAAACTCCGGAATCGTACTCGGTCGGGTCTCTCGATTCTACAGGATTTGATGCTCGCGGGGAGGGGTTCGGTTGCGCCAAGCCGGAGTCGTGCCACGGTTGTGGCGGTGCCTATTGCAATACAGAAGAGGAGGGCTCGGAACGAAGTGGCCGGGCCCGATAGGGGCTACGTTGGATCTGCTGCAAGCTCTAGCCAGAAAAAAGCAGGCTCCAGCGGAGCGAACTTTTGTGACGCTTATTGATCTACGACAACCTGCCCCTTCATGCCCTTATGCCCAAGACCGCAGGTGTGGCAGCACTTAAAGGTATATGTGCCGGGCGTTTGGGCTAGAAATTCAATCGTCGCCGTTTCGCCCTTCTTCAGTTCCCAACATTCTTGACGCGAAGCAAATACCAGCCCAGCGGGGCCATTCGAATCGACGCCGTCGGGAGTGGCATAAATCTTGAAACCATGATCGTGATCCGACGCCGTGATCTTGAGCTGCACTTTGGTTCCGGCCTTCACATGGACGGGCGAGCCGACAAACTCATATTTCTTTGCCGTCAGTTCGATCACCTGCGTCTTTTGCTCCTGGGCCGACACCGCTCTGGGCTGCAACAAGCATACGGCCAGCGCCAAGGGAAACGCCCCAAGGGTAGCCAACAAAGAACGTAGCGCAATTTTATTCATCTCTCCTCTTTCCCCGAACTATTGAATTTTTCCTCAAGCACAGGAAATCTTCTCCGTCTAAGATAGGCCAGAACGACGACCATGCAACCGGAGCAAAAGAACAGTTGTGCCTCCCGGCGCAAATTCGCGTTGCAGCCTGCACGCTCATCTGTCGTCGGATTCGTCTCCATGATGTGCCGGAGTTAAAAAGTTATCCACGACAAAATCGGCTACCTCGCGGCCCAGCCGCTGACCGGTGGTTAAGTCGAAACGGAAATGTTGTCCTCCGAAGGTTCGGCTTAGCGTCGCTTCCTCGGCGGCGGCCGAGAAGCTTGTGAATGACCGTTCCACTCCCGGGAGAACCTCAGAAGTCACGTTGAATTCGGAGTGGTCCCGTTCGAAAAAGGAAATCAGCACTTCTGCCCCGGAAGCGCTGATCACCCCATGAGCGCCCGGATAGGAGGGGTCCGGCGTGGTCTTGCCGACTTCCGGGAGCCAATTCGGATCGGCCACTGTTTCAGGGTTGATGCCGGCGTCCGCAGCCCGAATGGCAGTCACTGGCCGCCAGAAATTGTACGTGTATTTGGCGTCGTAAAAAGCGATCACGTCATCGGCAAGACTCAGGTTAAGCAGAGCAAACAACCGGGCACTTTGCGCGTTCGTCAGATTATGCGCCTCCGAGGCCGTCTGCGCGATCTCGTTCCAATAGTTTTGAATGGCGCCATTCCAAAACTTCCCGGTCAATGCTTCATCGGCAGTGGCGATGGTGCTGTTTACGATTCCCAGGGACTTGACTTGGTTGAAGGCGTCGCCGTAAGTGTCGCTGGTCAGCGCCGGGGGCGGGCCAGGACGAAACTGATTCGCGCGCTCGAGGGCGAACGGGGTCACGCGAGACCAGTGGGTGAATTGGGGCTGAGCGGGAAAATTCGGAGGCGTCGATTGGTAGGCTCCTGGGGCCTTTCCGAAAACATAGGGAATCGGCTGGGCATTCGAGCCGTCATTGCTTCGCAGCGCCAGAATGCGACTTGCGACAGTCTGTCCTATCTGGATGCCTTCCGCCTTGTCTTGTCCGTCCGGAAGCTGCGCCAGAGATTGCTGCAACGCGGCATCGAGTGTGGACCGAAATGCCGGATACAGGGCGACGAGAACGTCATGCGCCGCTGCGGCGGCGGCCGCTTCCTGAGAAGCATCTCGTGACACGCCGGAAAGGCGAACCAGGTATGGCCTGCGTGTGCGGTCGATAGCATTCACCGCGTCGTAGATGGCCGCGTGCATGATCGCAAAGCTCCGGGTCGGATGGATCGTGGCTGGTTGTGCTCCAGCAGTACGGACGATCACCAGAAGGGTTCTATTCCACTGCAGAACTGGGTTGACGGACCGCGAGGAGGCCGGTGCGCCTTGCGGCTCATCGGCAGGAGTAGCGGCAAAAGCGCTTCCTGGCTGTACCGAAAAACCCGCGCACAGCAGTGCAACTGCAATCAGGATTTTTGACATTGGTGATTTTCCCTTCGTTTCTGTATCAGACGGCGGTGCAAAGCGTGAGACCAAAGGCCTCTCGTCAATCTTTTCCGCACCTACCGAGACTGCCAGCAGGAAGAAAAAATTCCCACAGCCTTCGAGTAAATTTACGATTGGAGCTTTTGGTGGAGGAAGATGGATCCTTCGGAGGTGTTGCGAGGTACCTGCAGTGCATGGCTGCGACGATGCGGATTGCTGGGACCATGGCCCGTCGCGCTTCGTTAGTCTTTGCGGAGCCGGAAAATCCTTTTTGGGTGTCTTGCCGGCGAGTTCGGGGACGATGGCTAATCCATTTTGCAACTCAAAAAGTTCAGCGGGAGGAACAGGTGCTCTGACAGAGCGCCGCGCCCCGTCTTTCATCTACGCACCTGTCCATCCTGCTGGTTTCTCCGCCGACCGGCGTCCTATGGCTACCACGACTACAGCCGTGGCGGCGGAGCGCATGGAACTACAGCATCGAGGCCTAGAATTGGCGACGCGCCTCGTCAGCCTCTTCCGCCAACTGCATCAGCCTGGCCACGAGGCCCGTGTTCTTGCCTGTTTTGGGGTCGATGAAAAGGCCGTCTTGGGCGAAACTGACGACGGAGGCCACGGCGCCTCCGTTTTTAATCGACGTGGGACGAATGATGGCCACGGGGCCGAACTTCGCCTCCAAGAAGTGCGTTGGCTCCGGCATGATCAGGTTGGCCTGCAGAGTATCGCCCTTCAGAGATTCCGGATCGGTCTCTCCCTGGGCGGCGCTCAAGGTGCTAAACGTCACCGAGGAGTTGTTCACTTTGTCGAAGACGGTCAAAGGAGTGGCGTTGCCGGCTTTGTCCTGCCAGGTTTGGAAGTGCATGATCTCGCTGCCGCCGATGCTTAGGAGGATGCGCAGAACTTCCAGATTGGAGACGTGCTGTGCCAGGGCAGGATAGAGGCTGGTGCCACCTTGCTCAATAAAGGCGAAGTGAAAGCCCGCGGTGAAAGCGATGGCCTTCAGGCTGTCCGGAAAGGTTGATTGTGTCGGATCTGGGTTGATGACGCTGCCGGCGGTGTCATCGTCGGTTCTGGGGATAGCCGTATGTTTCCCCTGATTGAGGCTCGGGACGGCCAGGGCGAAAGGAGCGCCCGGGTCGAAGTCCGGGTTGGTTATGCTGCGGTAGCGAGACCAGAAGCTGGTGTCGACAGTGAGTTGCGTGAGGTTGGTGAGGCGCCCGATTTGCTTGGCCCCGGTCGCCTTGCTGCTTGGCAAGGTTGCGAACTGACTCAGATCGGGAGCCCCAACTCCCTTCGATTCCAGATAATTGCCGAGGAATCGAGCATGGCTGATTTCGTCGTCGGTATTGTCGTGGATATACTGCGCCATATCCCCGTCCAGGAGCAGTAGCGCTTGCGTGTAAGGTACATTCCCGCCGTTGAGCCCGCTGACTTCGTTATCCTGGACTCCGCCGAGCTCCGAGTACTGCTGCCAAAGGTCCGCCTCGACCTGTTCCAAGGCTTGCAGGAACTTCAGAATGGCGATGTCGCCCTTGGTGAGTGGTGACCGGTCTTCGTCGTCGTGCTCGAATGCGGACACCTTTCCGGCGAACAGCCCGGCGCCTAAGGTCGCTGCGCCTGCCGCCACCGTTCCGCTCTTCAAGAACGTGCGCCGATTCGTTCCCTTCGTGAACACATTGCCTTCTTTTTTCATTGGTTTATCTCCATTTTGATTCGAGTTCTTAGTTCCCCTACAACAAAACTATTGAGAAATCAGTTGTTGCCCCAAACTACGGTTATGGCCGTTGAGGAGAGATGTCCGCCCACCTGGCAGGGCATCGGGTTCACCAGGCCGCTATGCAGCGTAGGAAGAGGGGTCGGCTAGCCAAGGCCGACCCTCTTTTTTTGTTATTGGACGGTGAGTGTGACGGAGGCTGAGTGAGTAAGATTGCCCGACGTTCCAGTGATCATCACCGTGGTCGTTCCCCGCTGCGTGCCGTTTCCCGTACCATTCGGCTTGTTGTAACCACATCCGCTGGCGGCCATTACGCACACGGTCACGATGAGTAGCACGAGGCTGCCAGCGAGCTGTGGGAGCCAGTTCCTTCCGACTAGGCGCGAGCTACGCGCCAACTTGGCAGCTAGCAGCCCAGAGAAGCCCAAGGCCGGAATGAGGAGCAGCACGACAAACATGCCGCCCGCTCCCATAGCCTTTACTCCCGCCGGATTATAAGGATTCGAGGAAGTGGCAATCGTCATGGTCGAAGTCGCCGTTCCGCCGCTTGCAGGCGAGACCGAGGCTGGTGAGAAGCTGCACGTCGAGCCCAGAGGTTGTCCCGAGCAGGAGAGACCCACGGAGGACGTAAATCCATTGAGACCGCCGAGAGTGAGGGTGAAGGAAGCCGGCTGCCCGGCGCTGATAGTTAAGGTTGAGGGCGAGGCAGCGATGCTGAAGTCGGCCCCAGCAGGTGGAGGCGCACTGTTAGCCGTAATGGCGGCAAACAGGCCGTGCATCTCATTGTTGAGACCCGCGGTGACATACATGGTATTCGGATCACCGGTCTGGCCCGACGGATCGAACGCCAATTCCCAAAGTGAAGCATTGGTGATGACGGCGCCATTGGCATCTTTCATCTGATCAATGAAGCCGTCTGTCTTGGTGATGTCGTAGGCGCTGATCGTGCCGTCTCCAAAATTACCGACGAGCAGATTGCCCTGAAAGACGCCGAATTTCGCAGGAGCGATGGTCGCGCCCCAGGGGGCGTTCAAATGTCTGTCGTCCGCAATGCGGCGGACAAAATTGCCGTTCTGGTCAAAGAGGTCCACGAAACCACTTCCTGCGATATGAAGTGGGTCGTGCATGGGGGTGTCCTGCAGCGCGAACGTCACCAGGACCATGGGAGCGTTGTTTATATTCAAGACGTGAACGCCGAAAGCCGCATATCCTGCCGAATTCGATCCCGCGGGAATTGCTGGTGGGTTGGGGTCCGTGAAGTCTCCGCTCAGAGTGATGGGCCTGAAACTGGAGTCGTACACTTCCACTTTGCCGGAACGGAAGTTGGTGGCCAGCAGCATGGAAGCTTGAGTGGTGGTGAGCAGCGCGAGGCCCTTATATACAGCGCCGAGGGCCGCTGATGGATTGAGGGAGTTGTCCACCGCGAGAATGGAGGACGCCCCGCCCGTCCAGCCGGAAATGGTTCCGTCTTCCGTGTCAAAGATGAACATGCTGCTGGTGCCGCCGAGGCCGAATCCGCCATTGGCATTGCCCACGCATCCCGTTGGTGTGGCGGGATTGGAACTTCCCTTCGGCGGGGCAATGACGAACGACCCCATCATTGCGCCGCTCTTGGTATACAGAGACGTCACGCCCGCGGCGCTGGCGTTGTCGGAAATCCAGAACGGATCCCCCGGAATAATGCAGATTCCCCAGGGATTGACCAAATTGGAATCGATGACCGGGGCCATGCCTTGCGAATCGGATACCAAATTGGCTTGTTTATAGCTGTTTGTCTGCGCGTCTGCGGATGCGAGCGAAAGCAGACACAGGCAAACTAATGCCAGGAGAGAAATGAGAACTCTATGCATGGATCGAAATGCTCCTCGTTATGATTTCAGGCAACCGTCTACTCGTATGCCTAATCGTTCTGCGGAGTTGGATGCGGTCTTGGGTGTGGGAATAAATAAGGGGTGAGACAAGTCTCTCTAAACTTAGAGGACCTTCACTGGGCAAGACTTAGAAAGAAAGGTAACGACCAAGATGAGCGCAGCAACAACTTCTACAGGGCAGCTTGCATCGAACGCGTCAAAAGTTCATGCCGTAAGTGAAATACGAAGCGCGCCACAAAAGGTGCGGTTTGGCATTTTCGAAGTGGATTTCGAATCGCGCGAACTGCGCAAGCAGGGCACCCGTCTGCGGCTCGAAGAAAAACCATTCCAAGTGCTTGAATTGCTGCTGGAGCGCGCCGGTCAAGTCGTTACACGACACTCGCTCCGCAACCGACTCTGGCCGGACACGTACGTCGGGTTTGAACATAGCCTTAACACTGCTGTAAACAAACTCCGCGAATTGCTGGGAGATTCCGCCCAGAGCCCGCGGTACGTCGAAACCTTGCCGCGCCTGGGCTATCGCTTCATTGCACCACTGGAAAAACCGAAGCGTTACGTGTCCCTCACGGGCAAGAAGATGCTGGCCGTCCTGCCGTTTGAAAACCTAAACGGATCTCCCGAACAGGAGTATTTCGCCGACGGTCTGACCGAGGAGATGATCTCGCACCTCGGACAACTGAGCCCCAAGCGGCTTGGCGTGATTGCGCGAACCTCTTCGATGCAGTACCGCGGCACGAAAAAATCCATCGGCACGATCGCCGATGAGCTGAAAGTAGACTACGTGCTGGAGGGCAGCCTGCGCCGTGAAGGCAAGCGCGTTCGCATCATGGCGCAGCTCATCGAAGCCCAGGAGCAAACACATCTCTGGTCGGCCAGCTACGACCGTGACTTGCGGGATGTTTTAAACGTGCAATCCGACGTCGCCCGCCAGATCGGCAAGGCTCTCGCCATTGAATTGCTGCCAGAGGACCCCTCGAAGTCGGTGGTCTTCGACGCCACAGCTCATGAGTCCTATCTTCGCGGCCGCTTTTACTTTGGACAAAGATCGGAAGCGGCGTTGAAGAAAGCCATCACTTCTTTTGAAACCGCCCTATCCATCGAGCCGGCCTGCGCGCGTTCCCTCTCCGGCATCGCCGATTGCTCCGCCATGCTCTGCTGGTTTGGCGCCCTCGCGCCCCACGACGCTGGCTCTCGGGCCAAGGCAGCTGCCGTGCGCGCGATCGAGATCGATGGAACTCTCAGCGAACCGCATGCCTCCCTGGGCTTGGTGAAATTCTGGTACGAGTGGGATTGGAAAGGCGCAGAAGAGGAATTCCTTCGCGCCATCGATTTGAACCCCAGTTATTCCTCTGCTCACCAGTGGTATGCGTCTTACCTGAACGCCATGGGGCGTTTTGAGGATGCGCAAACGGAACAGCGGCGCGGCCGGGAACTCGACCCACTCTCGCCAATGCTCACGACGAACGCTGCCGATCCATTTTTCTATGCAAGGCAGTTTGAACGCGCCATCGAACACCTGCTTGCGCTGATCGAGCAGGAGCCGCGCTTCTCCCCCGCTTTGTTCAATCTCGGCCGCGCTTACGTCCAGATGGAAATGTTCGAGGAAGCGATTTCAACGTTCGAACGGGCCGTCCAACTCACCGGGAATCGCGAAGCCCTTCCCGCACTCGCACATGCCTACGCGCTGAGTGGAAATCTGGAACAAGCCCGAGGGATTCTGGGAGAGATGAAAAAAGCTCCCGAAGGCCGCTACCAGGCCTCACCCTTGATCGCGCGCATCCATCTAGGCCTCGGCGAAGTCGATGAAGCCTTCGAATGGCTGCGCAAAGGCATTGAAGAACGCTCGTTCTGGACGATCTTTTTGAAAGTGGACCCCGTCTACGACGGTATCCGCTCCGACCCACGCTTTGTCGAGCTTCTCCGAAGCGCCGGGTTCGGCCACTCGCAAGCACATGCCTAAGCACAACTGCCATAATTCGTTTGCTCTTGGGCGCTTCACGGACCGGTTTATCCGAACCCTTCATTGAATCGTTAGCGGGTTGACGTTGAAACCATCCACTTCCAGGACTGCCTTCTTGCCTTGAACTCCGGGTCCTGGATATTCCACGTTGATCTCACGTTTTTCACCGGGCAGGAGCGAAAAATAGTTGTCTTCCCAGGTCAGAGGGACGACATCTTCTCCGCCATTTCCATTGGTCAACCTCAAATGCACCATGAACGCCACGCTCGAACTGAGATTTTTCACCACCACATGGCTCATCAGCGGCTGGTTCGGAGATGCAACACCGACAATCAAGGCCATCGATGCTTCCACATTCACCTTCGGCAAACTGCTCAGAGCTGTTAGATCGCCGAACTCTTTTTGTGGCGTATAGACCGTGTCTTGCTTGTGCGCCCAATCCAGCAGATCGGCCTTTCTTGAAAGCCAGTAGAAATTGTCGCTGACCAGCTTCCCGGTCGCGTCCTGCAATTGCAGCTGCAGGAAGTACGTTTGCGTCAGGCCCTCGGGCTTCGGCAGATCAAACGCCCTGGTGCTGCTGTCCGGCGGCAGGTCCAGCGTTGCGTCCTTGGATGCCATTTCCTTGGCATCCAGGTTGTAAATCTTTGCGCTGGCCTTCATTCCCTTGTGCGCTTCATACGTGCTGTTGATCACCGCGACAGAGTTGTCGTCGTAGGAATACTGCACGTGAAGCGGCTCGCAAGCCTTCTTCGTCCCGAAATAGCCTCCCGCGGGCACCAGGTAGTAGTCGTAAAGATGCCAGATCAGCGAAGGCCAAGCGTTGTTCAGCATCCACTGAATCACGCCCGTCGATCTGTATTTGTTGCGCGCGTAGGCTTCAAACATCGCCCGCTGCCCGTCGTAGGTAATGGCCTGCGACTTGCGTAGATAATCGTCGAGGTCCAAGGCCTTCCCGTAGCGCTTGTTCATGCCGTCTGTGAAAACGTTCACCGTTGTGAAGCGTTCTCCACCCGCGTGGAAATTCCAGATGTCATCGATCGGCCACAAATGTTCTTTCGGAATAAAGCGTTCCAGCGATTCCCGCGGCGGAATCGCAGGCCCCGGACTGGTCTCCGTGTTGTAGCCGTGTGCGCCGCCTGCGTCTTTGTCGGTGAGCCAATAAACCGGCGGCACGTATTCGTACGGACCGGTCATTTTCACTCCCGATTTTCCTGTCACCGTCGTGGGCTCCTGCGACGCCGAGGAAATCGAAGGGTTCGGCCACTCGAGATCTTTGAGGATGCCGAGATACATTTTTTCGACCGTGGCGGGCGGCGGACCATCGCTCCCGTAGAGCCACACGAACACGCTAGCATGATTGCGCAGCCGCCAAATTTGGCTTCGCAAGGAAGCTGCTGCCACGGCATGCTGCTCCGCCTTCCAATCCTTCCACCGTTCCCACGCATCGCAGCACGACCACCCTGGCATCACCAGAATCCCGAGCCGGTCAGTCTTCTCGAAAAATTCGTCGCGATCCAGGTGCCCTTCGAGCCGAATGGTGTTCAGACCCATGTCGCGGACATATTTCAAGTCCGCATCGAGGCGTTCCGACGACCAGCGCAGCAGCATATCGTCGGCCCAGGCCGCGCCGCGGATCAGGACGTTCTTGCCGTTCACTTTGAAGAGCCGGGCTCCGCTGTCGGTCATCTCGGACGTAACCTCGCGGATCCCGAACGTGACATTCTCGGAATCGCTCACCCGCTCACCGCTTTCGAAGGAAATCTTCGCCGTATACAGGTGCGGATCGCCCATCTGGTACGGCCACCACAAGCGGGGGTTCGCAAGGTTGAGCTGTGGAAACTGATTGGGTCCCAGCCGCACCGCTTTTTGTTCCGAGGGAGCCAGGCTCACCGGCTGACTGATCTTTATGTCGCCAATCTCCGCCCGCAGCGTTCCCTGCACGGGGTGATTCGAATCGTTGCGCAAATCCGCGCTCACCGTCAGTGATGCCGTTTTGTAATCCGCGCCCAGCTTCGACGCCACAAAACTGTGGCGCACCGACACGTCGGCGCTTGTCGTCAAAAAAACTTCCCGCCAAATCCCCATCATTTTGTCCGGGGGCGTCGGATTCCAGTCCACCCAGGTGATTTCCAGATCGTCTTTCTTGGGAGCAAAAATTTCGACGGCCAGCGCGTTGACTTTTCCGGGCTGCAGGAATTTGCTCACTTCAAATTCAAAGGTCCGGTAGGCTCCGGCAATATCGGCAGCATCCGCGACTTTCTGCCCGTTGATCCAGATATTGGCGCGATAATTGATTCCCAGAAAATTCAGCCACGCGGTTTTCTTCTCGAAGTCCTCCGGCAACATGAATTCCGTGCGATACCACCACGAGCAGCGAAACGGACTGTCTTTCGCCATGTCGTAATTCGCCCATTGAATCTTGTTGGACTTATACATCCCCGGGAATGAGCGCAGATTGGTCCCGAAAAACGGGTCGGGATAAGTCTTGTCCTTCACTAAAACCGCCACAACCGTCGAGGGAATGTCCGTGTGATGCCAGGCAGATGCATCAAAACCAACGGTCGCAATCTGCGTACCTGCTGCAGCCTTCTCTTCGCAAGAAGACTGCAAGTGCCAATCCTTGTGCAGATACATCCTGGCCGGTTGCTCACTCGGAGGGTCACTGGCCAAAACCACGGCGGGCAGTACCAGAATGAAGGAGGGCACAACCCACCTGAAAAGCGAGCGCGGACGGAACATAGACCTCCTGGAAAGAAAATAGCTTGCGAATCGCCTGGCCAGCCAGCACGCCCGGCCGGGCGGCCTATATTAAACCGATTCAATGTTTCATTTCCGCTCTTTTTTTGATAACCCTCGCGTATCCGTTTCTTCTAGCTTGAGTCCTCTTCCATCACCATGAATACCCGGCATTCGGCAGCAGATCGGTTAAGTCGCCTGGCGAATGAACTAGGAAATTCCGCTCTAAGGTACATCCACTTGTTCATGCCTTTCGTATGTACGGGCGGCGGGGATGTGGTGTATGCTTCGGGTCAGTCTCTTCAGACCCACTGTCCCCAATCTCATGAACGTTACACTGGGACGCGCTCGATTGGGCGCTTCGCAAGAATGCCAACCGCCGGAGGCGGCGGCAGCTATCAAAGCAAGCGCTCCTGTTAGGAACCGCCGACGCGCTGCTATACTTTCACGCGGCCATGATCTACGAAAGCCTCAACGACCACGAATCGGCCAGGGATTGTCTGCAACGCGCCGCAGCCCTGAATCCGCAATTCCATCTGCTCCATGAGGACACCGCGCAATCCACGCTGCAAAAGCTTTCCAAAGATTCCGCAACTGCAAAGGCCCGAGGGCCTGTCAATGCGCAACCGTAAAAGGCGCGCCCGTCGCATTCTGTTGCTCGCGTTCCTAGTTTTCTGCCTGCTCGCCAATCCTCCAGCCGGCGACGCCCATCCCATGGGCAACTTCAGCATCAGCCACTACGCTGGGATCTTTGTGGACTCGGGCTACATCGAGCTGAACTACATCGTGGATGTCGCGGAAATCCCGACCTACCAGGAGATGCAGGATTCCCACATCACCGCGAAGCGCGACGATCCCCTCCTCGCAGGTTATCTTGCGCACAAAGCAGCTTCACTGGCGGATGGTTTGCATGTCGACGTCAACGGCCAGCCCATGCGGCTCGAAATAGTTTCGCAGGATGCCATCTTCCCTGCTGGCGCGGGCGGCTTGCCCACCATGAAGCTTGGCTTCATTTATCGCGCGCCGATTGGTGGGGCTTCTCCCGCGTCGAACTACACCGTCCACTACCATGACACCAATTTTCCGGGCCGCGCGGGTTGGAAAGAGATCATCGTAAATCCCGGCGCGGGTGTAACGCTTACTGCCAGCTCGGCTCCCCACGCTGATCGCAGCGCGCAGCTTTCAAATTATCCGACCGACTTGATCAACAGCCCCCCGCAGGATTTGGAAGCTACTTTCAGCTTTGCGCTGCCCCTCGTCTCAAACACCAGCGCTGCCAATTCGAAATCGACTCGAGCACCCACCTCCGGAACTTCAGCCGCTCCCGAATCGCATCCAGGTAAAGCGGCCAAACCGGTTGATGCGTCGAAGCCGCTGCAAACGGCGCCGCAAAACGCTACCCCAAGCATTCCTATTCCTGCAGCTGCGACATCTATAGCTCCCGTGGCGCTTCGCGCCAATCAGCAGGCTACTCCGCGAAGCAAGTTCACCGAACTGGTCTCGACGCAAAATCTGAGCTTGTGGTTTTTGTTCACTGCCGCTCTCATCGCCGTCGGCCTGGGCGCGCTCCACGCGCTCGAGCCCGGCCACGGCAAAACTATCGTCGCGGCTTATCTCGTGGGTTCGCGCGGCACGCCCAGACACGCCGTGCTTCTCGGCCTGATCGTTACCGCCGCCCATACTGCCGGCGTCTATCTGCTCGGAGCCATCACGCTTTACGCCTCAAAGTATATCGTCCCCGATCATCTTTATCCCTGGCTCGGCGTAATCTCGGGCGTAACCATCGCGGTCCTCGCCTGTTTTATGCTGCTTCGCGCCTGGACCGGCGAAGATGCCAGCCACACTCATGAAGACGGCGCGCAGCACAGCCACTGGTTTTCTTCGCTAGGAAAACGCCGCAACCAAGAGTCTCTCCCCGTCGACTCCATCCGAGATGCCAATTCGCATTCGCTGCCGCAAACAAAAACCGTGTCCCTCGCGCAGCTTCTCACCCTGGGAGTAACAGGCGGCATAATTCCCTGCCCCGCAGCTTTAGTCGTTCTGCTAAGCGCCGTCTCCCTCCACCGCGTCGGCCTCGGACTCTTCCTGATCGTGGCCTTCAGCGGCGGTCTCGCGGCTGTCCTCATCGGCATAGGACTGCTCATGGTTTACGCCCGCCAATTTGTAGCCCGCTGGAAAAGCGAAGGCCCGCTCCTCCAACGCTGGCTGCCGCTAGTCTCCGCAGCCTTCATGCTCATTCTGGGCCTCGCCATCGCCGGCCAAGCCCTGCTCACCACCGGAGCCGCCACCAATTTTCTAGCGCAAGGACGCCTCAGCACTTTCCTCGGCATCGTCTTTCTAGGCTTGTTCCTGGGCATGCGCCACTCCACCGACCCTGATCACGTAGTAGCCGTCTCCACCATCGTCAGCCGCGAACGTTCCATCCGCCAGGGTGCGTTGATCGGTATCCTCTGGGGCATCGGCCACACGCTCACAATTTTCGTTGTAGGCTCCGCAATCATTCTCTTCGGTCTAGCCATTCCTCCCCGTGTGGGCCTCTCCATGGAATTCTCAGTAGCGTTGATGCTCATTCTTCTTGGCGTCCTAAATCTAACCGGCGCTCTCCGCTGGCTGAACAATCGTTTCACTCCCTCCAAGCGCCCCGCGGTTGAGAGCAGCGCGAATTCCCCAAGCCTCGCCGCCGCTTCCCCGCGAAGCTCGCTCAGCCGCTGGCTCAGCAAGCACGGCCTGTATCAACTCGTGCGCCCGCTAGTCATCGGGTTGGTCCACGGTCTGGCCGGCTCCGCAGCGGTAGCCCTCCTGGTTCTAGCCGCCATCCGGAGCCCGCTCTGGGCTATCGCCTACCTTCTGGTCTTCGGCATTGGCACCATCATCGGCATGATGCTCATGACCACAGCCATTGCTGTCCCCCTTGTCTATTCCAGCAAAAAGTTCGAGAAGGCCACCAGCTATCTCTCCACCGTCTCCGGCGTAGTCAGCACCGCTTTCGGGCTCTTCCTCGTCTACCAAATCGGCTTCGTTGACGGCCTCTTCAGATCCACCGTCCACTGGACACCCCAGTAGCGATAGCAATTCCTGACGACAGCAGTCTTGTCACTCTTTTCACTACGTTGAACAATCAAATCCGAATTTGAAAGTTCCGACGCCTGACGCGCGACCCCAAGAAGACATCCGAGAATTCACTTCTCCGATAGCGTCAATCGGGCAAGTGCATTACTTCCGCGTGCGACGTACCCCGCAGAGCAAGCGACGTGGTCTAATGAGTGATCTTTGATCTGCCGCGAGACCGTACGTCAAAAAAGCAGCTCATGGATTTCGAAGGGTTTTCTCCATACGGACAAGTGAGCGGTTCCGGCTTGACAAGGATTCACCGTTCCCGTCAGTCCGCTTGAGGTCCCACATGAACCATCTCAAGTGCCAAGAAGTCATCGCGCAAGGGTGCGGTCGAGCGAATTGGCCTTTTCCCAAAATCTATGTTTCAAATCTCTCGAGCAGGAGCTACGCGGTGTGCCTGGCGCTCGTCTCGCTGCTTACGCTGACCGGGTGCACCGCTGTAAAGGTCAAGCTGGGCATGAGGGTCTACTTGGACAAAACTCCCGTCACATCCATGCAGGCCAGCCTGCCCAAAGGTCCTGCAATCGCGCCGGGAGAGAAACTGGCATTGGTGGTGCAATTCACCCAGCCGGACGGCAAAGTCTTGGTGACCGAAGGGCAAGGCAAGGGGAAGGTTCTGTGGAAGGATATTACGGTAACGCCGACTGTCGTAGGCGCGGACCAGAAAGGTAACGTAACGCTACCTCATGATCCCAGGAAGAGCGACGGCAAAGTCGGGCATGTCACCATTACCGTCCCCAGCCATCCGGACCTCCGTGCCGAGCTCGACATTCCCATCACCTACGACTACAACTTCGTCGCGAATTTC
>Ga0210410_10002043_pt1 | contig 18284 bp, 12 predicted proteins | sample IncBWC4MmetaG_FD_161058 | JGI IMG/M metagenome (GOLD analysis project Ga0210410, IMG submission 161058) | Forest soil microbial communities from Barre Woods Harvard Forest LTER site, Petersham, Massachusetts, United States - Inc-BW-C-4-M | ecosystem: Environmental > Terrestrial > Soil >... | reverse complement strand
GTCGACAGAGCAATCGAGGCGACCTGCGAGGAGCCCGAGCACGCGACGAATGCCTTGCTCGAATCGGGCAGGATGGAAATCTCCTCCGGCTGCTGGCAGACGGGCAGAGTCGCGCGCACGCGCAGCCGTTTTGCGTCGATAATCGACACGGTGTTGTCGCCGCGATTGCTGACCACGATGGTCGAGCCATCCGGAGAGACTCGGGCCAGGCCCGGCGAGGCGCCCACCAGCACATTTCCAATCACCTGCCTCTTCTCGAGATCAATCACGCTGACGCTGGATGAGCCTGAGTTGGCCACGTAAGCGCGTTTTCCGTCTTGCGCGACGTCAATAAAATACGGGCGGCCGTGAACCCCGATTATGGCCACGACCGTATTCGTCTCGGCGTTGATTACGCTGACGTTGTTCGAGCCGGAGTTGACGACGTAAATTTCATTTTTCTTGCTGTTTGCCGCGATGCCGGTGGGCTCGCTGCCGACCCGGATGGTTTTCGCGAGGGCGAACGTTCGCAGGTCAATCACGCTCACCGTGTTGCTTTTTCCGTTGGTGACGTAGGCGTACTCGCGGTAGAGGGGACCGTAGTCGGGAAGAGACTGTTCGCGGAAGTACCACCAGCCTATTCCTCCGAGGATGGGAATTATGACAGCGATGAAAAGGAGTTTTCTCAAGAAATTGATGTTTAACGATCGAGAAGAAAGCTTATCAAAACCAGGGCAGCCATTAACCAGTACGTAGATTTCGAGACGAAGGGGAAGTCCCCTAACACTTCAGACCGAATCTGATTCCCTTTCAGACGGAATCCAATCTGGATCTCAGCTTGGTCCTCGACAGGGGAACCGTCGCGGGTCGCGGGAAAGAAACGCCATTTCCTAACCTCACGAATAGAAGACTCCGCCAGAATCGGATCGCCAGAAATGGTGCTGACCTGTGACCGAGCCCTTCGGGCCGATTCCGACCCTGAGCAAAACCGTGCCTTCCACTCTTGTCGCGACCGCCTCTTTTGGGATGCTTCAGCGCTCTAGGTTCAGCAGTATGAGCCATCAGTACGGCTTAGGCTTAGGTGAGGCTCGACGGCCTCGGAAGCGACGGCCGGCGGATTAGCCCTAGGGGGCGCGGTCAAGTTGTGCGCTCTCATTTCTGCCATATTTGGGTTATAGCAGTTGCCGACTGACCCGCCAGAAGCCGACAAGAAAAAAGAAGAAAAGCGAGCGTCAGGCGAGCCATCACGATGATTCCGTTCCTGCCCAAACTGCCGCCTAAATCCGGACCGCGGGGATCCAGGTACTCACTTCGCCGCGACCGTCTCTCTCACTCCGATTGCAGGGACCGTCCTTCCCAAGACCGCTGCGATCTGGCGCACCTGTTCCATCAGATCATCGAACTGGTCGGGGAAGAGCGACTGGGGGCCGTCGGAGAGCGCTTCATCGGGTTTGTGGTGGACTTCTACCATCAATCCATCGGCGCCCACCGCCACCGCGGCGCGCGATAGAGGAGTCACTTTATTGCGCTTGCCGGTTCCGTGGCTGGGATCGACAAGAATTGGGAGATGGCTGAGCCGCTGCACCGCGGGCACCAGGCTGAGGTCGAGCGTATTGCGGGTGTGGTCGGCGAAAGTTCGAACGCCGCGTTCGCAGAGCGCGACGTTGTAGTTGCCTTCGCTCAGAATGTATTCGGCGGCCATCAGGAATTCTTCCAGCGTCGCCGACATGCCTCGCTTTAGCAGCACGGGCTTGCGGGCACGGCCAGCACGCTTCAACAAAGAAAAATTCTGCATGTTGCGCGCGCCAATCTGGATCACGTCGGCATACTCTTCCACCAGGTCGAGAGACTCGTTGTCAATGGCCTCGGTGATGATCTTCATGCCAAACTGCTGGCGGATTTCCGCCATGATCTGCAGGCCTTCCTCGGCCAGGCCTTGAAAAGAGTAGGGCGACGTGCGCGGCTTGTAAGCGCCACCGCGGAAAAACTGCGCGCCCGCACGAGCCACGCGCTCGGCGACGGCGAATGCCTGATCGTGGTTCTCGATGGCACAGGGCCCGGCGACAATGGCCAGCCCCGGCCCCCCGATGGTGGCCGCGGTTCCCGGGAAGCGAATCACGGTGTTGTCCTGCTTGATGTCGCGGCTCACCAGTTTGTAGGGCTTCGAGACCTTGATAACTTCCTGCACGCCCGGCATCTCTTCGAGCGTGCCTTGCTCGACTTCGCCCTTGTTGCCGGTAATGCCTATGGCGGTGCGTTGCGCGCCGGGCATGGAGTGTGCGCGATAACCCAGCTTCTCAATTTTCTGACAAACGGCGCGCACCTGTTCTTCGGTGGCTTGCGCCTGCATGACGACTAACATAGGTTCACCTTAGCAACGCTGGCTGCACACAGGAGATCGAGCGTTGCTCGACGGACAGCCGGGGGCGGCTGTTCCGGCATGGTCTGCAGGAGAAGTCGCATCCCAAGTCTACCTTTGCTCCCAGCTCGACCGCAAATGAAGCACCGACGGGGCCGAGGGGCAACTGTGGGCGTCCTTGCGTTCGTCCTCGCCGACTTTGGGTGGGCGATCTTGTCCTGCCGTAATGAGCCAAAAGGCCATAACCGCAAGGCTCGCGAAGGTCGCGGAGGCCGCAAAGGAGCCTGACCCGGACACCCCATGGCAAGTTTTCGGTCGTTTGCCCAGGGGGAACGCCTAGCTTTTTGGGAACCGTAGGCTTCGACAGGCGAGGATGCCCGCGCCACACGACCTCGTTATACTTTCCTCATGGCTCGCTCGATGGCGCGAGAACAGGACATTCTTAAGCGGCCCGCGCCGAAGCGGGCGCCCCGGCTGACTTCCCGGCGTATTGGTATTCATACATCTTCCGCAGGAGGAGTGCAGAATGCGGCCGAGCGCGCCTATCGCCTGGGCTGCAATACGTTCCAGATTTTTTCTTCCAGCCCGCGCCAGTGGGCTCCCTATGAGCTGGGCGAACCGCAGTGCGCGGAGATGAACCGGCTGCGCGCGCGCTACGATCTGCGGCCGCTGGTGATTCATACCAATTACCTGGTGAACCTTGCCAGTTCGAATGAGCTCTTCCTGCGGAAGTCGATGGAGGCATTTCGTGGCGAAGTGGAGCGAGCCCTTTCTCTGTGCGCTGACTATCTGGTCTTGCATCCCGGCTCGTTTCGCGGAAGTGACCGCGAGCAAGGGCTGGTGCGTACCGCTGCCGCGATCGCCGCATCCACCGAACGACTCGACCTTACGAAAGGCGGCTTGACCATTCTGATCGAGAACACCGCCGGGGCGGAGTTCTCGCTCGGTGGAAGCTTCGAACAGGTGGCCGAAGTTCTCGATTGCCTGCGCGGAACCGTTCCGGTCGGCGCCTGTATCGATACCTGTCACACCCACGTTGCGGGATACGATATTGTCAGCGAGGAAGGCCTTTATGAGACCCTACGGCATCTCGATGCGACCATTGGGCTCAATCAAGTGAAAGTCTGGCACTGCAACGATGCCAAAGCCGCGCGCGGCTCCAAGCTTGACCGGCATCAGCATGTGGGGAAGGGAACCATCGGCAAACAGACCTTTCGAATTCTGCTGAACGACCTGCGACTGGCGCACGCCGCTTTCATCGCCGAAACGCCAATTGACGAACCGGGTGACGATAGAAGCAATGTCGAGGCATTGAAAAAGCTGGTGGTAGAGACCTAGCGTGCTACGTTTCCGGCCGCCGGCATTCGAGACGGAGGGGAGAGAGCTGTTGCAAGCAACCTCTCTACCGCCGATACTCTTCTGCCATGGCATCCTCAACCTGCATGAAGTTATACCGTTGCCGACACGGCATTGTGGCCGAGCACGAGGATCATTTCTATACCGTGAATGCGTCTTCCTGGGACGAGGTGGTCACGCGCGAGGACCTGGCCGATTATTTGCACCACGCCATTCGTGGGATGACGCCGCTTGATGGCCCCGCACCACAGGACCTGCTTGCCCCGATCGGCAGCCAGGAAGTGTGGGCGGCGGGAGTCACTTACTATCGCAGCCGCAATGCGCGGATGGAGGAGTCGAGTAGTGCTGGCGGCGGCGATTTCTATGACCGCGTCTATCAGGCGGCGAGGCCGGAGTTGTTCTTCAAGTCGATGCCGCACCGCGTGGCTGGACCGGGCGCCAAGGTCGCGATTCGCGATGATGCTTCCTGGTCGGTGCCGGAGCCTGAATTGACCCTGTTGGTCACCCCTGGCGGCAAGATCGCCGGCTACACCATTGGCAACGACATGAGTTCGCGCGACATCGAAGGCGAAAATCCCCTGTACCTGCCACAAGCCAAGGTTTACGACCGCAGTTGCGCCCTGGGGCCAGGTCTCTTGATTTGTGACGAGCAACCTTCTGCCGCCACCGAGATTACGCTGGAGATTCGCCGTGGCGGTGCTGGGGTATTCTCAGGCGCGACGACCCTCAAAGAAATGAAGCGGACGATCAGAGAACTTGTCGAATACCTCTACCGCAATAACAGCTTTCCTCAGGGATGCTTTCTTTTGACGGGTACCGGCGTAGTGCCTCCGGATTGGTTCACGTTGCAGATCGGCGACGAGATACGCATTACCATTCCGCCGATCGGAACTCTGGTCAATTTCGTTGGATAGGTATCGTGGGGCGTCCAGTCGTGCGCTTGCAGGCGCCGGGCTTGAGCGCGCGGCGTGTAAAATAAAAGACTATTTACAGGCTGTACCTTCCTTCTATGGCAATCGGAGAAAAAACTGCCAACGGTGTAACCAACGGCTCTGAATCCGGTGCTCCCGCGCCGCGTCCTCAGGAAGAGCGCTACGACCCCCGGCGTGTCGAGACCAAGTGGTTTGAGCGTTGGCAGCAGAATGCCGCCCTCTATGCGGCCGAGCCCGACTCGACCAAGAAAAAATATTACGTGCTCGAAATGCTGCCCTATCCCTCGGGCGCGCTGCACATGGGGCACGTGCGCAACTATTCCATCGGCGACGCGCTTGCCCGCTACATGTGGATGAACGGATACAACGTGCTTCATCCCATGGGCTGGGATTCGTTTGGTTTGCCCGCGGAAAATGCGGCCATCCAGAACCATACGCCGCCGCGCCAATGGACACTCGGCAACATCGCCAACATGAAGGCGCAGATGAAGCGCCTCGGCTTTGCTTACGACTGGTCGCGCGAGGTCACGACTTGTCTGCCCGAGTATTACCGCTGGAATCAGTGGTTCTTTCTCAAGCTCTTCGGGCTCGGGCTTGCTTATCGCAAGAAGAGCAAAGTGAACTGGTGCCCGAAATGTTGCACGGTGCTGGCCAACGAGCAGGTTGTAAACGGATGTTGTTGGCGTCACGAGGACACGCTCGTCGAGCAGCGCGAACTCGAGCAGTGGTTTGTGCGCACCACCAAGTACGCTGACGAATTGTTAAACGGCCTGGACAAGCTCGCGGGCTGGCCGGAAAAAGTCCGCACCATGCAACGCAACTGGATCGGCCGCAGCGAAGGCACGCTCGTCCATTTCAAGCTCGATTATGCGGAGAACCACACCGGCTTCGGGCCGGCAGGCTCGACCATCACGGTGTTCACTACGCGCGTGGATACGATCTTCGGCGCGACATCGGTGCAGCTTGCGCCCGAGCATCCCATGGTCAGAGATCTTGCGGCGACCAATGCTGATTTGCGGGCGCAGGTCGATCAACTCGTCGCCGAGCAGCGCAAAGCGAAGGAAGAGGGCGACATCGGCGAAATCGAGAAACACGGCGTTCCCACCGGACGCTACGCCATCAATCCGTTCAACGGCGAGAAGGTGCCCGTGTGGGTGGCGAACTACATCCTGATGGATTACGGAACGGGCGCCATCATGAGCGTGCCCGCCCACGACGAGCGCGACTGCGAATTCGCAAAGAAATACAAGCTCGAAATTCGCCTCGTGATTTTGCCGATCTCGAACGATTCCGAGGAGACCGTCGCTGAACCTCCGCTTCCGTTCGTCAGCCACGAAGGCGTTCTGATCAATTCAGGGCGTTTCAACGGCTTGGCCTGCGACGAAGCGATCCGAAAGATGTCTGTATATGCCGAAGAAAAAGGCTTTGGCAAAGCGACCGTGACCTATCGGCTGAAAGATTGGGGAATCTCGCGGCAGCGCTACTGGGGCACGCCCATCCCAATGCTCTATTGCGAGCAGGATGGCATCGTCCCCGTGCCGGAAAAAGATTTGCCGGTGATCTTGCCGGAGAACGTTGACATCACACTCACCGGCGGATCACCGCTCGGCGGGGTGCCGGAGTTCGTCAACGCCACCTGTCCCAAATGCGGCGGTCCGGCACGTCGTGAGACCGACACGATGGACACGTTCGTTGATTCGTCCTGGTATTTCTATCGCTACACCGACGCGCACAACGATCGCGCCCCGTTCGACGGTAAGACTGCTCAATACTGGTTCCCGATCGATCAGTACATTGGCGGGGTCGAGCACGCCATCCTGCATCTCATCTACTCGCGCTTTTGGACGAAATTCATGCGAGACCTGGGCATGATCACAAACGACGAACCTGCTGATCGTTTGTTCACACAGGGCATGGTGATCAAAGACGGCGCGAAGATGTCGAAGAGTTTGGGCAACGTGGTCTCCCCCGACGAAATGGTCGCGCGCTACGGAGCCGATGCTGCGCGTCTCTACAGCCTGTTCGCCGCCCCGCCGGACCGCGATCTCGACTGGCAGGATTCAGGGATTGAGGGCATTCAGCGGTTCCTGGGGCGGGTATATCGGTTTGTTGTGCGCAATCGAACATCGTCAGGAACGCCGCAAGTAGAGAGGTTCGAAGCAACGTCTCTGCAGCCTGCGGCGCGTGCCATCCAACGCAAGCTGCACCAGACGATCAAGCGCGTTAGCGATGATTTCCAGGGCCGATGGCACTTCAATACGTGCATCTCGGCGATCATGGAACTGGTGAACGTGTTGTACGGTGCGGAGGACGCGATCGCTAAGAACGAGGTTCCGGCGTCCTTCTTGGCAGACGTACAGCGCAATCTGGTCTTGTTGCTGGCTCCGTTCGCGCCCTATCTCGCGCACGAGCTCTGGGAGATGTTGGGCGAAAAGGGCAATCTCCTCAAAGCGCCATGGCCGAAGTACGACGCAGCCTTGGCTAAGGAGGAGGAAATCGAGATTCCGGTGCAGATCAACGGCAGACTTCGCAGCCGGGTCGTTGTATCGGCCGACGCGACGGAAGAGACGGTGATCGAACGCGCGCTCGCCGATGAGAAGGTGCAGGCAGCGATCGCCGGTAAGCAAATTGTGAAGAAGATTTACGTCCCCGGCAAACTGCTCAACATGGTGGTGAACTGAGTCGCCAGGTTTCGATCATCGAGACTTCCAAATTGTCATCCTGAGCGGCACTTCTTAGACTTAGAGCGAGGGACGGTGCAGCTGAGCGCCGAGCACCGAGCACAGAGGTCCTTGGCTTCGCCCAGGATGACAAAACGTCTCACGACCGCGGTGTTCAGCGCAATCGCGAGCACGCATTTGCGTTATCCTTGAGCACACATGGCCATTTCTCCCACAGCGGAAGGATTTCGCGCGGCTTCCCGTCGGCCGTCGCTGACGCTGGCAGAAATCATGTGGCGCTGGATGGTAGGAGCCACCGCGGTCGCGTTGTTCTTTTTTGGCCTGCTCGAATACCTCGACACTCTGCCCGTCACGAACGGCGAACTGCTTTTCTTGCGGACCCGCCATCCCTACCTGGTTGGCGAGGCCATCGCTCACATTCTGCGGGGAAGTCTGAACCGCGCTGTAATGGCCGGATTGCTCGCGGTATTGACGCTGGCTGTGCTCTGGATCATCGCGGGCTCGGTGGGCCGGATCGCCACGGTGCGCGGCTTGCTGGATTATTTCCGTGGGGACTCATCTGGCTACGTCTCTCGGAGCGGCGTCACCAGTGATAGCGAGAGAGAGGTTGCCAGCAAAGTCTCTACGGAGGAAGGTCCGAGCGCGCCATTTCCTGCGCTTGTGCGACTGAATTTTCTGCGTGCGGCAGTGGCGCTGGCTGCAGCCTTCGGATTCGCGGGAGCGACGATTCTGGCCGGCTTTGCTTCTCCTGCGGCGCATCCTCAACCCGGCCTGGCTTTTTCCCTCTTTCTCCCCTTGGCAGGACTCATCTGCTATGTGTGGTGGGCGCTGAACTGGCTGTTGTCGTTAGCAGGAATGTTCGCCGTCCGCGATGGTGAAGATGCGGTCGGCGCGATCTCAGCGGCGGTGGCGTTGACGCGCGAGCGTACGGGCGCGGTCTTCGCGGTCAGCACCTGGACAGGCCTCGCACACTCGGTCGTCTTCGTCGGAGCCAGCACGGTGGCGTCGATGCCGCTTGGCTTTGCGGGCGTGGTGCCGTGGCGACTGGTCATTGCGGTGGAGATTCTCGTGACCCTCGCTTATTTCGCGGTCGTCGATTGGCTTTATATGGCGCGGCTCGCCGGATACGTCTGCATTGCGGAAACGCCGCCGGCGTTGATGGCGCCGGCAGCCTTGCCAACCGCATCGATTCCAAGGCCCGGCCCGCCAGTTCAGACCACCATCGATCGTGACGAACCGATTCTTAGCGACGTGCCAAACCTCGCCGTAGAGACCTAGATTGCTACGTCTCAGCCCGCGGCATTGCGAACGAGGGTGAGAGAAAGCTAGAGTGTCCGCCAGCCTGTTCCGGGTATACACATGATTTCGAGACGCGAGTTTTTGGCCGGTTCCGTTGCTCTTGCGGTATCGTCGCATGTCTCCGGAAAACTGTCGCAAGAACCTCAATCGCTTCTTGTCAACGACATCCATTCCCAGCTCAATTCCACTCGCGTCCTGAAAATAGTCCAGGCAAGTTCTGTCGAAGATGTGCAAAACATAGTTCGCACGGCCCGCAAAGATCGACAAAGGATCTCAGTTGCGGGCGGCCGGCATGCGATGGGTGGGCAACAATTTGGCACTGACACTGTACTGATCGATTGCAGAAAGCTGAACCGCGTGCTCAACTTGGATCGAAAGCGCGGGATCATCGACGTGGAAGCGGGAATCGAGTGGCCAGGTTTGATTGACGGCTATCTCAAGTTACAAACCGAGGATCGTCCGCCGTGGGGAATCGCCCAGAAACAAACTGGCGCAGATCGACTCACGATCGCTGGAACGGTTGCGGCGAATGCGCATGGTCGCGGCCTCCAGATGAAGCCCTTTATCAGCAACGTCGAATCCTTCGTGCTGGTAGATGCGACCGGGACTGCCCGCGTATGTAGCCGCACCGAGAACCCGGAGCTTTTCCGGTTGGTCCACGGCGGCTACGGCCTCTTCGGGATCGTTACTTCGGTGCAATTGCGCCTTGTGCCAAGGAAGAAGGTAGAGCGCGTGGTGGAATTTCGAACTGTGGACGAGCTGACTGTCGCGTTCGAGAGGCGAATAGCCGATGGATTCTCCTATGGTGATTTCCAATTCTCCATTGAGCGCGAGTCGCAAGACTTTCTTCACAAGGGCGTCTTTTCCTGCTATCGACCAGTGCCCGCGGAGACGCCAATACCATCTACAGAAAAACTACTGACCGATGAGAATTGGAGACAACTTCTGTTTCTCGCCCACACAAACAAGAAACAGGCATTTGAACGGTACGCGGCTTATTACCTGTCGACGAACGGGCAACTGTACTGGTCTGATACCCACCAGCTGAGTATCTATCCCGACAATTACCATCGCGAAATTGACCAGCTTCTACACGCCCCGTACCCCGCGACCGAGATGATCACCGAGATCAACGTTCCCAGGCCGATGCTGAAGGGCTTCCTCGATGAGGTGCGCGAGGATTTTCGGAAGAATACGGTGGATCTGATTTACGGCACCGTACGCCTGACCGAGCGCGATGATGAAAGTTTTCTGCCCTGGGCGAAACAGGCCTACGCGTGCACCATCTTCAATCTTCATGCGGTTCACAGCTCAGAGGGGCTCCAGCGCACCGCAGACGCCTTCCGACGACTCATCGACATGGCAGCACGGCGAGGAGGAACCTACTACCTTACCTACCATCGTTACGCCCGGCGGAAGCAGGTTGAAGCCTGCTATCCACAGTTCGCAGAGTTCCTTCAGTGGAAGCGGAAATACGACCCTGAGGAGCGTTTTCAAAGCGACTGGTACAGGCACTACAGAACCATGTTCGCCGACAGTATTTGACCTGTCGGCACCCGGCCGCGCGCTCTGCCGGCACTTTCGCCGGCAGTGACGGAGCCAACTTTTTCTTTCGTGATGACGAAAACCGAATTCTCGTGGGAAATGTCAAAGACCCAAAGACCCGAAGAGCCCGGCGGAACCCGGAGAGAAAATCGGCTTCACTGCTTCTTAAAGCAGCGCTCGGTCGGATAGGCTCTCCGTAAGAGTTCTTTTGAGCAGAGTAGAGCAAAGTCTTTCCCCTGCGACTCCGGTAAGATTGCAAAGCCACTTATACCTTGCCTTCCAGTCGCCGGTTCCCAATTGGCCCGATTCCAGGACACTGGTATCTGAAACGCGCGCCTCGTGTGCCTCGGTGGTGGCTCAGTTTGAATCTGGGTCGGGGACATTGGCATCAGGGAGATCTCCCTGTGTAATGGCTTCTCTTAGGACTGCTACGGCGTCCGAGACTTCTTCATCCGTCACATCAGATTTATCCCCTTTGAAATAGATCATGGTCAGAAATAGCGTTCTCTCCTTTCCTTCCTGCTCTGCCTCCAAGAAAACGCCAACAACTCGAAAGGAATTCCGTGGACTCCGGCGAAGATCGGTACTTCCGACATCATATTTCCAGTACTCAATTGGATTTTTTCTCTTGGGGGGGCGGGCAGCATTGCAGTTATATGTGTAGTCAGCCTCAATGTCAGGCAAGACCGCGCCTAGATCGGCTTCGATATGTCGGTATTTTTTGCGGAGTTTACGAAGAAGCTTGGCGAGGGTTGGCGAACTTGTACAGTCGACCTTGCACCTCGCCAAGCCGATTTTCCTTTATGCCGGGATGTTAAACTCTTTCCCCGATCTCTCCACTAGGTCTTGGAAGGAATCATTCAGGGAAAGCAAAATACCTTCAAGTTGGCTCTGAAATCTCTCCTGGTAACCCTTGAACTGCGCTAACAGTTGAGGAAACGGTTCTATTCCAGACAAACCTATTCGCAGCGCGCCGTCATAGATGCACGACATTTTCGCGTCACGCTCTTGCATTCCATTCGCAAACTCCCGTAGTTCTGCATCGCTACATGTATCCAGCGCGCCACTGTTTAATAATCTGTACCCCTCCTCAAGTAGTGGCAGTAGCGCCTCAAAATCGTGTCGCAACTTCGCAGCGGCTTCTGGAGAGGGCGTTCCACACACCAATGCCTTCGCTGACTCAATACGATGAATGTGCCGCTTCGTCGAGCGCATTCGCCGTTGCGTCAGGTCAAAGTTATCGATCTCTGCTACATGCTGACACGCCACTGGGGTAACCTCCTTTACTCCGTCGGCAAATCGGTCGTTTTTCTTGACCAACGAACTCGACTCGCTTGCTTGGCAATTTCCCTTCGACGTGCAGGACTAATTGACTTAGCACGCGACGGGCCACCTACTAAGCCGCCTTTACGAGCTGCCACCTTGCGCGCGTCCGGCTCGGTTTTTTCCGACAGCGCCGCCTGTACCACTCTGAATGCTCTGACGTTTACATCCACGCAGCCTCCGCAGGGAAGGAGCAGATTTAGACGCAATTCGGGAGAGCGGAGTTTTCTGTGGCCCAAATATACATTACGTGTCAACCCATACCCAGATGACGATCGACACACGGTTTTAGATGACCTCATAGCACGCCAAGGTGCATGGGATCGATCCCATGCACTAAAGTAACATCGAGCTAAAACTAAACGCAAGCAAACTGAACGAAATGCTTGACTATTTTGATTCCACTCAAGCATAATGCTCATTATGAACGCGCTGGCAAATGGAGACCGAGTTCGAGTCATAGCGGCTCTTGTCGAAGGGAATAGCATCCGTTCCACTTCGCGAATGACTGGTATAGCCCGGAACACGGTCACGAAACTCTTGGTCGATCTCGGTCGGGCTTGCATGGCGTATCACGATCAACATGTACGCAACGTCCGAGTGCGTCGGCTTCAGTGTGACGAGATTTGGGCATATGTCGGCGCAAAGGCTAAAAACGTTAGCGTTGAGAAAAAGGAAATCGGCTGGGGTGACGTTTGGACGTGGGTCGGAATCGATGCAAATACTAGGCTGGTGGTCTCGTATCTCGTCGGCGGACGCGGAGCGGATTGGGCAATGGATTTCATGAAGGACGCTGCCAATCGAATTCAGGGTCGCGTACAGATCACGACGGACGGCCACAAAGCCTATCTCGCAGCCGTGGAAGAGGCCTTCGGCGCTGATGTGGACTATGCACAACTGCAAAAGATTTACGGAGCCTCTCTTGAAAACGAAACCCGGTATTCTCCCGCTACGTGCATTGGCTGCGAGATGAAAGAAGTTAGCGGGCGGCCCGATCCGAAGCATGTAAGCACCAGTTACGTTGAGCGGCAGAATCTGACTATGAGAATGCATATGCGCCGATTCACGCGTCTTACTAACGGATTCTCCAAGAAGATCGACAATCACGCCTATGCCGTGGCCCTTCATTTCATGTACTGCAATTTTGTGCGAATTCATCAGACCTTGCGCGTAACCCCGGCGATGGAAGCCAACCTTTGCGATCATGCTTGGACAATCGAAGAATTGGTTGCGATGGGCGAGTGCGGCGATGCCGAAACCCGCAAAGCGTGGCCCCTACAAAAAAACGGCTGAACATTCAAACTGAGCCACTACCTGTGCCTCTTCTCCCTTTACACCTTCCACCCGAATTTGAGAAACTCATCCGTGGAAACCCAATCCTCGAAGCTACAGTCTTCTCTCGACCAAAGCATCGTTATCCTTGACTTTGGTGCGCAGTATACGCAACTCATCGCGCGCCGAATCCGCGAACAGAATGTCTTTTCCGTGGTGTTGCCATGTACGGCCAAGCTCGACGAGGTCAGCAGCTACGCGCCGGTTGGCATTGTGCTCTCGGGAGCGCCCTGGTCGGTCTACGACAAGGACGCTCCGCCCGCCGATGCGCGCGTATTCGAGATGGGAGTGCCTGTGCTCGGCATCTGCTACGGGTTGCAGTTCATGGTGCACACCCTTGGCGGCAAGGTGCGCCCCGCCGACAAGCGCGAGTACGGCCACGCCGAAATCGATGTGGTTTCAGAGTCAGTTCTCTTTCAGGGAATGGCGAAAAAGCTGGCGGTCTGGATGTCGCACGGCGACGAGGCACTCGAACTGCCGCCGGGCTTTGAGTTGATGGCCAAGACTCATTACGCGGTGGCCGGCATTCAGAACACTGCGAGGAAATGGTACGCCGTCCAGTTCCATCCCGAGGTTCATCACACTCCCCAAGGCACGCAGATGCTGCGGAACTTTGTTTTTGAGATTTGCCGCGCCCAGCCTACATGGACGCCGCAACGCTTCATCGATTCGACCGTAGAGCAGGTCAAGCAGCAAGTCGGCAGCGGACGCGCCATCTGCGCGCTCTCCGGCGGCGTGGATTCGTCGGTCGCGGCAGTGCTGGTGGACCGCGCCCTGCTCGACGCCAAGGGCAGATCGCGGCTGACGTGTGTCTTCGTCAACAACGGCGTGCTGCGCAAGAACGAATTCGAGAAAGTGCAGAAAGCGCTGCGTGACAACCTCAACCTGAACCTTGACGCCGTTGATGCGACCGACCGATTTCTCGGCAAACTCGCTGGCGTAAGCGATCCCGAGAAGAAACGCAAGATCATCGGCAATGAATTCATCAAGGTGTTCGAGAAAGAAGCTCGCCGCATCGAGAAGCATGAAGGCAAAGTGAAGTGGCTGGTGCAGGGGACGCTCTATCCCGATGTGATCGAGTCGCGCTCGGTGCGCGGGCCGTCGCAAGTCATCAAGTCACATCACAACGTGGGTGGCTTGCCGGAAAAAATGAAGCTCAAGCTGATTGAACCGTTGAAAGACTTGTTCAAGGACGAGGTCCGTAAGATTGGCCGCGACCTTGGCATGCCGGAAGAAATCTTGCAGCGCCAGCCCTTCCCCGGCCCCGGGCTGGCCGTGCGCGTGCTTGGAGAAGTCACGCCTGAGCGCCTGGCTCTGCTTCGCGAGTGCGACGACATCGTGGTCAGCGAAATCAAGGATGCCGGGCTTTACAACAAAATCTGGCAGTCGTTCGCCGTGCTGCTCCCCGTGATGTCGGTCGGCGTGATGGGCGACATGCGCACCTATGCTTACACTTGCGCCATTCGCGCCGTCAGCTCTGAAGATGGCATGACGGCCGATTGGGTTCCGCTCCCTCATGAAGTGCTGAAGATCATCTCTACGCGCATCGTGAATGAGGTGAAGGGCGTCAATCGAGTGGTGTACGACGTTACTTCGAAGCCGCCGGGTACCATCGAGTGGGAGTGATTCGCGGCGGGAGCGAGCCTTGTGTGCGTGCGCCGTGGATTGGATCGGTTGAGGTGAGGCCGCCGAGACTTCGATGCGAGCGATGTTCAGGGCGGCATCGGGTTTCGCGCGGCGAGGGCCGTGAAGCTTTCGCACGCAATCGGCATCGATCGCCCTCAAGCAACAGTTTTTGTCGGTGGACCTGACGGTAAAAATGACGCGATGACCCAAGAAGTCACATCTATTCAGTAACTTATACCTGCTGGAGACACTTGAGTGGGAGTGAGTGGAAGCTTTTAGCTCCTAGCCTTTGCGACCGAAATCGATTCGCGAGCCTGAAGCGATTGGTCGCAACCGCGAAAGTTCACGCCAGTCACAATTCTCGCCATATGTCCTTAAAGTCGTGGAAGCCCTTCTTGCCCGCTAGCCACTCGGCGGCGCGGACTGCGCCTGCGGCGAAACCGAGGCGGGATTTGGCGTCGTGGCAGAGATAGATCCGGTCAGCTTCTGATTCGAGAACGACCTCGTGTAGTCCTATGACTTCGCCTTCACGGAACGATGTGATCTCCAGGTCTTCTTTCTTGCCGCTGGCTTCTCGCATGACCCGCCGGAGCGCGATCGCCGTACCCGACGGGGCGTCGGTTTTGTGCACGTGGTGGCGCTCAAAAATCTGGCCGGAGTAATCGTGGCGCAGCGCCGCAGCCGCAGTGCGGGCGACGTCAAAAAAAAGATTCACGCCAACCGAGAAATTGGCGCCGTAGATGAAACCTGTTCCGCGACGGTTGACCAGGTCGCGGATGCGATCCAGGTCTTCGTACCAGCCCGTTGTACCCACGACCATGTTCTTGCCCGCTGTTACGCAGGCTTCTATGTTCGCGATGACGCCGTGCGGGGCGGTGAAATCGATGACAGCGTCGATATCGTCGAGCCTGTCGGCCGCGAGAGCGGCACAGGCGGCGTTTTCTTTGGCGCCGGCAATGCGGACACGATGCCTGCGTTCGGCGGCGACTTCTGCAACGAGCGATCCGGTTTTACCCCGGCCCAGGATTACCAGGTTCATAGCCCTCCACCGCGAGGATCGCAAAGAATGACCCGCTAAGTGTGCCAAGAAACGGTCGTTCTTTGTGGCGCTCGCCCTATATTAGCGTTGTTGTGTGGTTAACGTCTCTTGGCAGGGTTCGGGCTGGTTCTGGCTAGGCGAAGACTTCCGGGTCCAGTTCGGAGAAGAACGTTTTGTGCAGGCGCTGGATTACGTCCGGGACTTCGTCTTCTTCAATCACGAACGTCAGGTTGATTTCGGAAGCGCCTTGCGAAATCATGCGAATTTTTTTGTCGGCGAGTTCGCGAAATACCAGAGCTGCGATGCCGGGAGTCTCCCGCAAGTTCTCGCCTACCAGGCACACGATGGCTTTGCGCCCTTCGTATTTTACGTCGGCCAGCTTGGCGAGATCGGCGGCCAGAGCGGGGATGGCCTGATTCGAGTCGACGGTAAGGGATACGCTGACTTCAGAAGTCGAGACGACATCGATAGAGACCTTGTGGCGGTCGAAGGCCTCGAAGATCGAACGTAGAAATCCGTGGGCCAGAAGCATGCGCGGAGCTGCCACGTCGACGATGGTGATCCGTTTCTTGGCGGCGATGGCTTTGAAAATGTTCTTGCCGTGCGGCGCGCGCGTGGTGATGCGCGTCCCTTCACAGGAAGGATTGCGCGAGTTCAGAACGTACACCGGGATATTCTTCTGGATGGCCGGGAGCACGGTTGCGGGATGCAGGACCTTCGCGCCGAAATACGCTAGTTCGGCAGCTTCGTCGAAGCTGATGACTTTGATCCGCCGTGCTTCGGGACAAATTCTGGGATCGGTAGTGAGAATGCCGTCGACGTCGGTCCAGATCTCGATGCGGTCGGCGCCTAATCCGGCGCCGAAGATTGCGGCGGAAAAATCTGAGCCTCCCCGGCCGATGGTGGTTGTGATGCCGGCGTGATTCGCCGCGATGAATCCTCCCATGACCGGCACCTGGCCGGCTCGCAATAAAGGCGCAACTTTTTGCTGGAGTTTGGTGTTGGTCTCGTCGTACTGCGGAACCGCCTGCATGTAGGTGTTGTCGGTGACCAGAACGTCCCGGGAGTCGACGTGGACTCCGTTGAGGCCGCGTGCGGCAAGTGCGGCGGCGACGATCTTGCTGGAAAGCATTTCGCCAAAGGCGGCGACGTGGTCGGTGGTGCGCGGGGTAATTTCGCCGACGGCGGAAATGCCGCGGAGGAGTTCGTCGAGCGACTCGAAGTCCGTGCCTAGTTCGGAGTGGAACTCGGTGAACCGCGCGGTTCCCAGCAACTCACTGGCAGTGTTGTAATGACGTTCCTGAAGCGACCGACAGAGTTTGAGGGCGGCCTTGCGCTCGCCGGCGCCGGCGGCCTTTGCCATCGTCAGCAGGGTATCGGTGACTTTGGCCATGGCACTGACCACAACGACGGGTGTCTGCGGCAGGCGCCCCTCAACGATGGAAGCGACCCGGTCGATGGCTTTCGCGTCTTCGACGGAAGTGCCGCCGAATTTCATCACGATCATGGGCGAGACTTCCTGCGGAAACTGGCTCGAGGAGGCCGAGCGGGATCAGAACATAGCCGGGCGTGGGTGGTGGGACGCGCGCACGACGGCCGCCCGGACGGCGGCGCTACATGCAAGGCGCCACTCGAGTTCATCCCAGGTAGCCCTTGGCTTTGAGCAATTCGGCATTGAGGACTGCGGCGCCGGCGGCTCCGCGAATCGTGTTGTGCGAAAGCACGGTGAATTTCCAGTCGAGCACGCCGCATGGACGAAGACGTCCGACTGCGGTCGTCATGCCGGCGCCCAAGTCGACGTCGAAGCGGGGCTGGGGACGATCGACGGCTTCCAGATAGACGACCGGGCGTTCGGGAGCGCTGGGTAGTTTTAACTGCTGCGGCTCGCTGCGGTAGTCGTTCCACGCGGCGATGATTTCCTCAGGCTTGGCTTTGGTCTTCAGGCGGATGGAAACCGATTCGGTATGACCGTCTTCGACGGCTACGCGATTGCATTGAGCGCTCATGGCGAATGCGCCCGGAATGACCTTGGAGCCTTTAAGCTGTCCCAGCAGTTTGCGCGTCTCCTCCTCCATTTTTTCTTCTTCGTTGCGGATGAAGGGAATCACATTGCCGAGGATGTCGAGCGAGGGCACGCCGGGATATCCTGCGCCGCTGACCGCTTGCATGGTGACAGCCATCACAGTTTCCAAGCCAAACTTCTGGTCGAGAGGCGCCAGCGCCAACACGAGACCAATCGCTGAACAATTGGGATTCGTGACCACGAAGCCGCCGGATTTCTTGCGCCAGGATTGCACGTCGATCAGTTTGATATGTCCGCCGTTTACTTCCGGAATCACCAGCGGCACGTCCTCCTGCATGCGGAGCGCGCTCGAGTTTGAGACCACGGCGCAGCCCGCGTCGGCGAAGCGGGGTTCGAGTTCTGCAGCGATGGCAGAGTCAAGAGCGGCGAAAATTATTTTGGGCGCGCCTTCCGGAGTGGCTGGCGAGACGGTCATGGCGGCGACCGCGGACGGAATGGGCGTTTTGAGGCGCCAGCGCGCGGCTTCGGCGTAGGCCTTGCCCTCGGAACGGTCGGAAGCGGCCAGCCATGCCACTTCGAACCACGGGTGGTGCTCCAGCATTTGAATAAATCGTTGACCGACGACACCGGTGGCGCCGAGAATGCCGATAGGAATTTTTCGGTTCATAGATTACCTGGAATTCTATAACAGTCGAGGAGAAACCGACTTCTCCGTCGCTGGCGGTCGCTTGGGATGCGCCCTCAAAGCTTCTGTTCAGCCTCGGATATGCGCAAGTATCGAAGGGCGGAC
>Ga0210410_10002042_pt1 | contig 18292 bp, 15 predicted proteins | sample IncBWC4MmetaG_FD_161058 | JGI IMG/M metagenome (GOLD analysis project Ga0210410, IMG submission 161058) | Forest soil microbial communities from Barre Woods Harvard Forest LTER site, Petersham, Massachusetts, United States - Inc-BW-C-4-M | ecosystem: Environmental > Terrestrial > Soil >... | reverse complement strand
TAAACGTCATTACGCCGGATGACCGATATTCAGCGGGGTAGGCCAGAAAGGCAAAGCCGTTAAGCATTTTGCCGTCTGCCAAATAGCTCTTTTCGCCGCCCGGCGCATTCTTTCCTTGCCCGGTCAAGATGCGGAAGTAGTAGCCGTTGAACGGTATCGGGTCGTCTGCAGCCGAATCGTTTGCTGGCTCTGTATTTTCCTGGCCGGCGTCGGCGATGAGCGGGCTGACCAGACTCTCGAACTCGTCAGTAGTTTCCGACCAGGACAAACCATTGTAGGTCCCTTTATCACTCGTGAATCGTGCCGCGTACTCGTGCTCACCGTCGAATGCCTTCGCGCGATATTGCTTCTCGGCATCCACAAGCTGATGGCAGGCGTCAATGGCGGACAGCTCATTCTTGCCGATTCGCCGCAACAGAATTTCTTCCTTGCCGGCATCCGTATCGAAGAACCAAGCTCCGTCCTTCTCTACTAGCGGAATGGGAACTGGCCAGTTCTCAGCACCTACGTACAAAATTGTCGTTCCATCGAGCTGTTTAACGTAGCGATGCATCTGCCGATATTTCACGACAAAGTTGACCCGCCCATCCACGTCCTCGAGAGGGTCGCCGGAAGACACTAATTCCTTGCCCGCCGGCCCAAGAATGCTTAACAGTGCTTCATCGTTCTGGTTTTGGGCTGCTGCGAAAAACGCAGTGCCCGCCTCCTCCGCGGATTGGAACGTCCGCTGGCTATGATCCTGGGCGGCGGAAGGTAGGATGAAGAGCAATCCAAGCAAAAAAGCTGCGAACACCCCGAGCACAAGCGTTACGGCGAATTCGCCCGGAAGATACTCGTCGAATCTGATTTTCCTTTCCATATGATCCTCCATCTTTCTTTTTGACCTGCGGGACAAAGCTTCGGATTAGCGGCGGCCGCCTCCACCGTGAAAACCTCCACCCTGGAAACCTCCACCAACGCTCGAGTGGCCCCGCGAGGAGTAGCCGTTCACGACGCCTCCGTGATCAACTCCCCCAAACGCACCGGAATGCAGCCCAGGCTGGGCGTGCGCCCCCCCGGACGGATGAAGCGAAGGACCGGGCCCTCCACCGTGGAATCCTCCACGGTTGAAATCCCCACCGCCATGAAAGCCATTCCGGTTTACGAATGTTCTGCTGTGAGAGATATAGGTGTTGTGATTGTAAATCACTGTCCGGTGGTGCCAGTCGCATCCCCAGTGGTGCCATCCCCACCCGAAACCTCCAAAAAAACCAATTCCAAAACCCAAGCCGAAAGAAATGCCTGGACCCGGCGGGTACAGTGTCGGGTAGGGGTACCAGCCAGGCCACATCGCGACCGGAGCGCCGTAGACTAACCACGGGTCGTATGCCGGGACGTAAACCACCTGAGGGCTCGCAGGTTCAATGACGATCGTCTGCCCTTGAGTCTCCACGTTCGCCTGCTCGTTGCTCTTCAAGTTCCCAGCATCCTGTGCACGAGCCCGCATGACTTGCACCGCATCCATGACATCCTGTGGCTGGTCTACGTAGGCCTCGCCAAGGGAGGAAGTCCACGAAAGATTCTTATCCAAGTTGGCTAGCACCGAAGGGAACTGTGTGAGTGCCTTCACGCTGGCATCCCAGTTCTGCTTGTCGACCTCGTTCGCCAAATCTTGCCCTTTGAGACTGGAATGCTCTTGCATCCAGCGGTCGGCTTCCACAATTTCCGTGGGATACGTCGCTCCCGCAAGAATTTGGGAGACCAACTCATCCGGGTAGAGCGCAATTGGAGCCACCAATTGCTGCAGCTCTTCGGGCGCCTGATTCGCGGCCGCGGGTGTAGCCTCTCCCCCCGCTTGGTCCGTCTGGGTCGCGTAGACGAGGCCTCCCGGCCCACCCAGTAGCAATGAACCAGAAAGAAATAGCGCCAAGCCTTTCCGCAAATTTCTCACAAATCACCTCCATGAGCGGATATAGCGGATTGCGATCGGTCCGCTGCCGCAACCGCCGTATCTACATCGCGCCTCTTTTTTCACGTCATGGACAAGGGCACGGCGAATGCCACACTGAGAGGACCTGCGATTTTTGCTGCAAGCGGTTAAATCCCTAGGTGGTTAGGTCGATCGGCGAGTGTTGTTCTGTTCGAAATGTCGGAGCTGTCAGCACCGTCACGCTCCGACACTTTCAGCACCTTCGACACTTTGCCAAGGCAGGATACTCTGCTCTGCTTCCTGAATCGTGCGGTCAGAATGCGGTGAACGTTTTGATTATCTTGAGATCCAGGCCTCGCCTTCCGATTCCCGACTTTTGTGCGGGCCAGTATCACAGAGCAGCTGGCGCCAGCAGAAATGGGCATTACTTCAGCAGCTCATCGGCGTAACGTGCCGGGATTGCCATATTCGAGCCGCCAAAATCTTTGAGTATCGCGGCGTTCACACCAATCACCTTGCCGTCGTGATTGAAAAGCGGACCGCCTGACCCGCCGGTAGTCGTCGCTGCATCGTAAACGATCTTGTCCTTGACGACATCTCCGATGTGTCCCTGCGTAATCGTTGGACGAATGAGGCGTTGCGCTGCGAGTTGTGAAACAATCTCGGTTACATCATGCGCATTCTCGGCGAGTTTTTGTGTGACTTCGCCGTCCGCGCGGGCAAGAATGCCTTCGATTCCGGTAGGATAGCCGATCAATATGACAGGATCGCCCGTCACACTGGCTTCACTTCGATCATCGAGTTCCAGCGCGGCAGCTTCAGGCGGGGCTGGACTCTGTAACTTGAGAGTCGCCACATCGGCAAGCTCCGAAATCCGGTCGACCTTGGCTGCCATGCCATGAGTAACCCCGGGAAAGTACGCCGTGTAGGACAACGCAAACGCTTCAGCACCTGCATCCGTAAGTTCCTTCAAGTCTTTATCGCCCCACCACGGCTCCGCGACGTGGTGATTCGTAACCACACGACCATCCCTCGCCACGAGAAATCCCGTGCCAAAAAAGTCGAACTGCAGGGGCGGTCCTTTTCCCGCTGTCTGCAACGACATCATGCCCTTATCGTCCACGAGCGGTTTGCCGGCTGGATCGGCCGCAATTCGAATAATCTGTCCGGAATCTTTGTCCTTGAGCTCCACGACCACGTGCAACAAACAAACACTGGGTCCGTACTTGTGAACAATCGCCTCAGCAGCCCGACTTTCATTCTCCAGCAGCTTCAGCTGGCTTTGCGTCTCTTGAACCTGCCTTTTAAGGGATTCGTTATCCGCGCCGCCCAGTGTTGCCGTTTTTTTGCGAATCGCGTCGCTTTGCGCTTGCAATGGCTCGCGAGTTCCCGGCGCATTGCCCCCGGAATGAGAATCATGATCCTGTCCGGCGCGACGCAGGAGTTCTTGCTCCTGGAGAACTCCACCGTTAAGTCGAGCAACCTCAGCTTTGAGTTGCAGCGAATCCTTCCGACTGCGCCGGCTCGCGATGACCGTTGTGAGTGCTGCCAGAACCGTGGCCGTGCTGAGAACGCAAACTAAAGAAATCACCCAAAAACGCCGTCGAGACATTGCGACGCCACTCAGGGTTCCTACGGCGCTCTCGGCCAGGTGTTCCCTTTCGAGCGCGTCCTTTAGTTCCGCCTCAAGCTTGAGTTCCGGTTGCCTCTGACGAAATTGAACTCTGATTTTTGCGGCGAATTCGAATGGCTCAAATGGAAAAGACACGACGTCGTCGGCGCCCAGATCCAGTCCGCGGGCGCGCTCGAGCGCGTCTCCGTGAACAATCATTACAATTTTGAGAGCCTGCAGATGAGAACTTGCCTTGATTTGGCTGATAAGGCCGCAGCAGCTAAGGTTCGATGGCGTTGCTTCCGTGATCAGAAGTTCTGGCGTACGTACGAGAACTTCGTCAACGGTCAAGCTGTGCTCTGCGGCTATGTCATAACCTTGGTCTGACAAGGCCTGCTGTACGGTCTGGGTGGACTCGCTTCCTAGGTTGAGGAGAAGAATTCGCATTGCCGTAAATCCGTCCCTCATGTGCGACAGTCGCCTAGCACATCTGAGACGGCCACCTTTCTAGATTCGACGAGCGTTGGATAAGCCACGCTCGGTCCAGGCTGCTGCTACTTCTGTTTGGGTGGGTAGTTCTTCAGCAATTTCGCCATCGACTTATCCAGGTTCTTCATGTTCTTTTCGTGGCTTGAGCTGGGGTCAATTGTCTTGGTCGCGCTTCCGGTCCAGACGAGTTGCTTCATCCCCGGGTCATACATGTCAAGAACGAGAGTTCCGACACTGATCGTCGAACTAGTCCAAGTTCCCGTGCCCATGCCGAACGCTCGTGAGCCCCAGGCATCCCATTGTCTTTCCTGGTTGACGGAGATCTGGTAGCCGACATAGAGATCCGCCTTGTCGTCATCAGTTTTGGTCATCCCTTTCGACGCCAGTTGTGAGTCCACAGCCTGCTTGATTTGCGCGTCCATAATCTGATCGGGGTGAGCATCGCCAGCGTTCACCCACTTATACGTACGATATTTCGAGAAATCTGCTCCCGGCATAAAGTTATAGCGCACGTCTTGCGCGGCTAACGTCCCCGCTGTTACTACCAGCAGCGCTACGACCAGCGCCGATGAAAAGAGTCTACTGTTTTGCTGTACTCTCATTCGTTCCTCCTTCAGGCTTCGTCTTTCGCGTTACTGCACCGGAGTTCTTGTTGTACTTTTCCTGGAGTTCGCGGTCGGCTTGCAACCAGTCGTCCATCTCGCAACCGTGATGCGGTGTGCCATGGACGCCGTCAGGGCCGGTGGAGTAGAGAAGCACAAGGATCGCCAATACGGCGATCAACAGAGCCGTCACCATAAGGACCTCCTTCACGCCGACCTAACCACGCGGAGTAGGGGTAAGGCGATCTCGCGGGACGCGCATGGCTTCGCGGGCAATTGCCCCGGGGCATTCGAGGTGATCTCACATATCCCTTAATTGCTTCGCGTAACTTCCTTCTGCCCCGTGAAACATTCGATTTCGTCGCGCTGATCGAGAGACCCATGCGTCGTGCCGTCTCTTCATTAGATAACTCCCCAAGGTCCCTCAGCTCGATCGCCTTCCGCTGTCCCGGCCTCAATTTGCCCATGGCCGCCGACAAAATTCGCGCCTCTTCTCGCTGCAGGTAGTTGGTTTCGGGGTTTGGATTTGAGTCGGGAATCTCCAGGGGCGAGGCCGCTCCGTGTGAGTCGAGAGTATCTTCATCAATCGACACCTCACGGTGCCTGCGGCCTCTGCGCAGCAGCATCAAGGCTTCGTTGACAGTTATCCGCGTTAGCCACGTAAGGAAGGACGATTTCCCTTCGAACCTGCGCAGGTGGACAAAGGCTTTTTGAAAGCTTTCTTGCGCAATGTCTTCGGCGTCCTCTCGGACGCGTGTGAAGTGCAAAGCCACGACGAATACCTTGCGCCGGTGGCGCTCGACAAGGATTTCGAACGCCTGTTCATTTCCGTTCTTGGCGGCGAGGACGAGTGTCTCGTCCCCTGCCGGGGGGCTAAAGAAGGGAATGGACGTTCCGGATTTATCGGTCCCATCAACAAAGCTGGATAGCATCACGCTGCTCCTTTTACTCCATGGGAACATTGGCGCCTGTTCTCGGTTCGTTCTTGGCTAGCAGGAAGGACAGCAGAAACATCAGCGCGCACGTTGCGGCCAGCAGCCAGTACACATCGACATAGGACAGGGCTTGAGCCTGCGCCATCACCATGCTGTACATTCTGGCAAGGGCCTGTTGGTGGGCCGAATACGCGCTCAGGCCGACATGTGTCAGACGGTTCGTCAAGCCCGCGACCGTCGCGTTAAAACGAGGGGAGCGCGTGTACTCAGCCAAGACGGACTGATGGTACTGGCCCCGGCGCGCAAGCACCGTGGTCACAGCCGAAGTTCCTACGCTCTGCCCGATGTTGCGCACGAAGTTGATCAAACCGGCAGCAGCGTTGCTTTTTGATTCTGGCAAACCGACATAGGCGGCCATCGTGAGTGGGACGAATAAGAATCCTATCGGCAGATACTGCCAAACGCGCAACAACGCGGCAGCACGAAAGCTAATGAGGAGATCGATGCGCTTGCAGGTGAGGTACATGGCCATCGCGAGCGTGATCCACCCGAAAGCGAGAAGGTGCCGGGCCTGAAACCGCGCAGCGAGGCGGCCCACGACCGGTGTAAGAAAGAGTAGAAGAATAGCTGCGCCCGAAAGAACCATGCCTGCTGCCTCCGCCGTGTAGCCCATCAGCGTTTGCAGGAACTGAGGAAGAAGCACAGTAGAGCTGAACAGGACAATACCAAGTACGAACATCATCAGGTTGCAACTCGCGAAATTAAACATTTTAAACAGATGGACATCCACAACGGGTTCCTTGTGGCGCCACTCCCAAATAACGAGGGACACCAAACCCGCGGCGGCGAGAATGATCAGCGTGGTAATGAAGCGCGACCCGAACCAGTCGTCTTCTTGTCCTTTATCGAGCGCGATCTGGAGGGCGCCCACACCGATGACGAGCAAGGCAAAGCCAATGTAGTCGAATCTCGCCGTGATCTTTTTCAAGCTCGACAAATAGGGAGGATCTTGAATTAGCTGAGAAACCAGCAAGACGGCCAGAATACCCACTGGAACGTTGATATAGAAAATCCAGCGCCAGGAATAGTTGTCGGTAATCCAGCCGCCCAGCGTGGGGCCGATTGCCGGAGCACAAACGATCGAGACTCCATATAATGCGAAGGCCAAGCCGCGTTTCTCCGGCGGGAAAGTGTCAGCGAGGATCGCCTGCGTCATCGGCTGCAGTCCGCCCCCGAAGGCGCCTTGCAGCACCCGGAAAAAAAGAAGGAACCCAAGGCTCGGCGCGAGGCCACACAAGAACGAGCTGGCCGTGAAAAAGGCGATGCAGGTCATAAAGAAACGCTTGCGTCCGAACCAGCCAACGAGGAAGCCGCTGATCGGAAGCACAACGGCGTTTGACACCAGGTAGCTTGTCAACACCCACGTACTCTCGTCATTGCTCGCGCCCAGGTTGCCCGCAATGTGCGGAAGGGCCACGTTGGCAATGCTGGTGTCGAGCACTTCCATGAAGGCAGCCATCGAGACCACCACACCAATGAGCCACGGATTTACTTTGGGCGACGAGCCTGCCTGTTCAGCTGTGATAGCGGGTGCGGTGCTCATCGCACCCTCACTTCCGGTTCAACCGACAGCCCCGGCTTTAACAGTGCTTCCGCGTTGAACTGCTGTCCCGGGAGGCGATCGAAATCGATTCGCACCGGCACGCGCTGCACGACTTTCACGTAGTTACCGGTGGCATTTTCGGGAGGCAATAAACTGAATACTGAGCCGGTGCCGCCGCCCAGATTGGTCACGCGGCCTTTCCACCTCCGGCCATATGCGTCAACCTTGACCTCGACGATCTGACCAGGGCGCATGTGGGCAAGTTGCGTCTCCTTGAAATTGGCTGTGACCCAAACATCGTCGAGAGGCACAACGTCCACGAGTTCCTGTCCGATGCTCACGTTCTGGCCCACTTCGACGCTTCTCTTGCCGACAATTCCCGTCACGGGAGACAGGATCACCGTATAGCTGAGGTTCATCTCTGCTTGCGCAAGTTGAGCCTGTCGTTGCCACACCTGGGCGTCGGCAGCCTGCGCGTTGGCGCGAGTCAGAGAAATCTGCTGAGGCGCAGTCTCCGCAGTCTGCAAATCATTTTTGGCTTGCAGGAGTTTCCCTTGAGCTTGCTGCACGGCTTGTTCGGCAGCATGCACACCCGCCTGCGCCGAAACGACTGCGGCTCGATTTGCTGTTGCGGTGGCGACCGCCTGGTCGTATTGCAGCCGAGAGATGTCCTCTTTTGCGATGAGTTGCGTGGCGCGCTGCAGGTCTGCATCGCTCTTTGCAGCGTTTGCCTGGGCCTGGACGAGCGCAGCTTTGGCGGATTCGTAGTTCTGTTCAGACGCTCTAACCGCAGCCCCTGCGTTGAGCACCGCGGTTTTCGCCGAATCCAAATTGCTCTGAACGGTTACGGAAGTAATCGGCACTTTCCAATGGGAACTCGCCGCTGTAGCTTGCGCATCGGCCAGGTTTGCTTGCGCCTGCATCTCGGCGATCTTGTAGTCCTCAGAATCGACGGCCACGAGTACGTCGCCGGCGTGAACGAGCTGCCCCTCAACGACGTACACGTCTTTGATCTGTCCGTTAATTCGCGTACTCAGCTGCATAACGTGGCCTTCCACTTGCGCATCATCGGTGTCTTCGTAGCGGAACGCATTCCACGCGAAATAGCCGCCTGCGATAGCGACCACCGTCGCGGCCGAGATTATGAGGATTCGCTTGCGGTGGGGTGTCGAGTGCTTGCTGCGGCTCTCCTTCGAGGGCGAACCGGGCGTTTCGTCATCCACAAGTGTGGCTGTTCGCTCTTGATCGGCGTCGATAGTTGGGGTGCCATTCTCGTTCGGCATTACTTTCCTCCTAGGTACTGTTCGTAATTTGTACGTGCTACTCCGAGAGCGCGAGCCAGCGAAAGCTTGGCGAGGTTGTGGTCGTACAGACTGGTGATGTATTGATCGTCCGCGCTGGCAAGAGACTGCTCGGCCTGCACCACCTCAACGCTATCGGTCACCCCGGAAGCGAAGCGGTCCTTTGAACGAGCGAGGTTCTCGTTCGCGAGGTCGACATTCTGCTTTGCGACCGCGACTCGTTCTTTGGCAGCATTGAGATTGAGAAAGGCCGCTCGCACATCGTAGTCAACCTGACCGCGAACGTTTTCGGCCTCGGCCTTGCGCTGCTGTAATTTGGCTTCCACTTGCGTGACTTCTCCTTTAATCCGGCCACCGGTGAAGATCGGAACGCTGATCCCGGCCTGAAACGTGAAATCTCCGTGCGAGTGACCGAGGGTTGGACCAATGTCCCCGTAATCTCCATTCACAGCCACTACGGGATACCGCTCACCCCGCGCAGCCGAAAGCGTCTGCGCGGCGGACTTTTCGGAATCAAGCGCTGCGCGGAAGTCGCTGCGCGATTTGTAGGCGATCGCTAGCGCATCGCCGACGCTGGGGGGATTGATTTCTGAATAAGGAACTTGATCGGCAAGGTCAAACTGTTGTCCAAGCGGCAGTCCGATAGCGCGCCCGAGAGCGAGTTTTGCGACTTCAAAATTGTTGCGCGCGACGCTGAGGTTGTACTCCTCGGTATGCAATTGAACTTCGGTGCGCGTCGCTTCGATTCGCGGGGCCGTCCCTGCCTGCACTTCGTCGAGCGCCTGATCGTAAAGAGCCCTCGCGTTTCGCACCTGCGCCTCTTGGGCCTCAATGCGCGAATCGGCCTCGATTACCTGTAAATAGGCATTGCCCACAGTAAGCGTGACTGCATCGAGGATGTCCTGATAGCTGAGTTGCGCCGCTTGTTCGGCAGTGCGCGCCGCCCGACAACGCTGGATGGATTCGAAGCTGAACAGCGTTTGGCTCACCGTACCGTCAACGGAGGTGTAGCCGAACGGCCCGACGATATTAGGAATGTCCGGTATGTGCTGTAACCCAAACGTTGCAAGGCTTAATTGGTCAACATTCTCTGAAAGTCCGGCACTGATCTGTGGCAACAGCTTGCTGAGCGCGAGCAGCCGCTGGCCCCGCGCGATGCGCGCGTTTTCTCCGCTCTCAATCGTCGCCAAGTTGTAACGGAGAGCGCGAGTGATGGCGTCCCGCAGCGTCAAAGGCAGGACTTCATTGCTTGCCGGACCACTCGGGATACTTCCTGTGAGTGAGCTCGCCTGGCCTGCCCCGGCACTCGCAGCTGGATATTGACCTGCCGCCGGGATGACGCAGCAGAAGATGACCGCCATCACTAAAATTGAACGAGGCGAACGGTGTCGAGTCAGCCGAAACGCGATGTCGTCGCTCATCACTTCTCCTCCTGGACATTTCCGCGAATCTTGCGGGCGAGACGTTTCAGGACCTGCTTCGTGAACACGCCCGAGGAGTGGAATCTGGCCCCTTCTTTCATCAGCTCAAGAAGTACGTTTTCTCCGTCCTCGGTGATGGCCGTAAGGCACTTCACATAAATCACGACGTCGCGGTCGTCTGGATCTGCCATCGCCTTCCGCCACACGCTCGTCAACTCGGCGGCCCACGGGGCGACGAGTTTGCCCTCGACGACCAACCGACGGCGACTCTGGGTGTCGAGAATTGAGATCTTCAACATTGCTTTTGTCCTCGACTCCCATAACGGCAAGACCCATGCCAAACTTGCCAGAACCGTAAGTCGTTGAATTTTCAGGAGGGGACCGTTAGAAGTCAGAAATGTTGAAGCGGAAAACGTCGAAACAGTCGAAACTGTCGAAGAGATTGGGGCTGGGATAAACAGCGCGAGCGCGGACTGCGTACATCGAGCGACGCAAGCGAAATGCAGCCAATTGACTCAACGCAAAGCCGGCACAGCCTTACAGACTACGAAAGCGAATAGATTAGGCGGTGAACCTGAAGAACTTTTTCTACGGGAGTCGTGCGAGGCAGGTTTGCAAAAGACTGTTGCTCATCATTCGCAAAGAGGCGGGCGCCAGATTAAGCGTACTGCTTCGCGTAAATGCCGAATTTCTTCATTCGTGAGAGGAGAGTCGTGCGATTCATTCCCAGGCGCGCCGCAGCACCATCGGCGCCACCTACGCGCCCCCTGCATGCAGCAAGTGCCTGTACGATCTGATCGTGCTGCTTCCTTGTATATTCGTCAGCAACGCTCGTTTTGTCGCTTTGCGAATTTGTTCTTTCTCCAGAGACTTGCTTAGCTTGACGCTGGTCGGTATCCGGTGAGCCTTCCATCTTTGTTGTTTTTCGGAGTTCGGCAAGCGGCGCCTCGAGCGACTTACCCCTCGTCAGCAGCACGGCTCGCTCAATGAAATTCTCAAGTTCACGAATGTTGCCCGGCCAGTCCCACGCCGTCAGTCCCTTCATTGCCGCCGCAGGAACCGCTTCGATGCGCTTCTGCATTTCCTTGGCAAACTTTTGGACGAAATAGCTGACCAGCAGAGGAATGTCTTCTCTGCGGTCTCTTAGCGGAGGAATGCGGATCGGGAAGACATTCAAGCGGTAAAACAAGTCACTACGAAATTCCCTTTTCGCGACCATTTCCTCCAGATCGCGATTCGTTGCCGCTACCAACCGGATACTCACTTTTCGCGTATACGTGCTGCCCAGACGTTCAAACTCCCGCTCCTGCAGAGCCCGCAGGAGCTTCGGCTGAACTTCAATCGGGATGTCCCCCACTTCATCCAAAAACAAAGTCCCCTGATCAGCCAGTTCCAACCGCCCAATCTTTTGGGCAATGGCGCCGGTGAACGCGCCCTTTTCATGACCGAACAGTTCACTTTCCACCAGCCCAGTCGGGATTGCAGCGCAGTTCAGCTTCACGAATGTCCGTTGTTTGCGACGGCTTCGGTCGTGAATGGCGCGAGCAATCAGCTCTTTCCCCGTTCCCGTTTCGCCGAGCAGCAGAATCGTGGAATCACTGGGGGCAGCCGTTTCAACCATTTGCAGAACGTGTTTCAACCCCGAGCTGTTCCCAATGATCTGCTCGAAGCCCATTTCGCTGCGAAATTCCTCTTCCAGATACACTTTCTCCTGTGCCAACTTGTCCTTGAGTTCGGAAATTTCCCGGTACGCCAACGCGTTTTCAATGGCGATGGCTATCTGCCCTGAGGCCCGGCTGAGGAAATCGACGTCTTCCGGCGTAAACGGAGTCTCCGTCGTCCGTAAAATCGACAGAATACCGAGAGCCCGACCGCGATCCACGAGTGGAATACTGCAAACGGCCTTTAGGCCCTCCGCAGCCGCAACGTCATATGGCTCGGGCGGGTGTTCGTCACGTTCCCGCGGGTCAAAGACTATCGGTTTCAAGGTATCCATCGCTCTCCTAGCTTCGGAGCTTAGCGGCAGGAGCAACTCTTCCTTGATGACTCCCTTGCCGCGCGGAAAATCAACGGCCAATACCCTGAATTTTCCCGAAGTGGCGTCGGGCAGCGAAACGGTTACGGCATCAGCGTGCACCACTTCGCGCATATTCGCGGCAATCGCACGCAAAACCTCCCGCAGGTCGAGGCTGGATGTGATACGGGTCGTCAGATTCAGGAGCAACTGCAACCGATCCCCCAATCCAGACACCTCTTGGAACGCCAGAGCGTTTTCAATTGCGATTGCGATCTGACCTGACGCTCGGGTGAGGAAATCGACGTCCTCAGACGTAAACAAATTCTGTCCTTTGCGCGCGAGTATGAGGAGACCAACTGGTCGACTGTGGCTCACGAGCGGTATTAGGCAGTGGGTGTCCAGGCCCTCTGCAATCACGAAGTCGCATATTTCAGGCCCGAGCTCCTCACGATCATTTGTGTTTACGATTACCGCTTTAGAGCTTTCCCAAGCTCGTTTGAGGGCGCGGCCCGGCGTGACCACGATGTCTTCCGTAACGAATCCTTTCGCGTTGGGAAAATCGACGGCATAAATCCGGCTCTTATTCGATACCTCATCGAAAAACGCAACACCCGCGGCATCGGCTTGCACAACATCTCGAATGTTGGCTGAAGTCGCGCGCAGCAGTTCCCGGAGGTCGAGGTTCGACGTGATTCGGCTCGTTAGATTCAGGAGCAGGTCAAACCGCTCGTTTTGACGCTGAAGTTTCGCTTCCGTGCTCATGTTGAGCCACCCGGATGGCTTCGGGACCAAGTCTACCTCATGCAATCCGGGATTTGCATTTTGGGGTGGTGCCATGAATGCTTTTCAAGCAGCGCGCTTACTTCCGCCGTATTGCGAGCCAGAGTAATTGCAATACAGTCGCCGGAGTTTCTGCGCCAAATGAGTAACCCCTGCCGGCGCTCGCAGATCAGTAAGACGTTGAGTTTGTTATTCACAAGAGTTCAATTCAGCTTTTGCGAGCGGCCGAGGATTACGTTTGTGAGGCGCTCGATTTCCGCTTCACGCATACGATCGCGATCTGCTTCCGTCAACAACTCGAGCTCTTTCCCTTCAAATCGGCTAGCCTCCGATTCGAGAGACGCCAAACTGCTCAACGCAAGCTGATCGCTCACAATCAGCAGGCCAATCACTTCGCCGAGCTCGTGGGGAGTTGAAAGCCGATCTCGTCCCGGTTCTCGCGCTGGCTGTCTCATGGTTTCCTCCCGAGGAAGGCTTTTGCTGCCGTCACGGTGTTGGAGGATGCATTTGAATTGCCACGCTTGGCGAATGCTGATTCATTTGGGATGTCATGGATAGTTAGGTAGATTCCCGAACTGCCTGCCGGAGACGCCTACAAGGATGCCGATTCTGGCCGCCACTATGCTGTCGGATTGCCGACTAGGTGGCACCAAGCGTTTCTTGGCGGATCTGCCCAAGTGCAGTTGACTCGAACCATCGAACAAACACATTTTTCAGGGGTTAGAATTGGCCGGTAGCGCGACGGCGCCGACATCTCAAACGCCAGCCGAACGGTTGTAGTGTTGCCGCACTCCTAAGAATGCCCTGCACGACTGTGCTGTCTGGAATGAGGAAATTCGGCATCGATGCAAAGCGGTGGAACCAATCCAAAGAGCTGCTCTCTCTTTTTGCAGCCTTCACGCTATTTTGACAGTTTCGACTCTTTCGACTTCTTCAACATTTTCGACTTCTTGCGGTCCTCTCTGAGAGTTTTTGCAGTAGTCTCAATAAATGCGCTACTCCGAAGCTCTTAGAATGCTGCGATTCCCCAGAGGACATTCAGTTTCTGCGGAAAAGGACCCATTTGCCTCGGCTGGCTTGCCCACCTCGTCGAGCAAGCCCTCGCGAACAAAATACGGATGGTTGCGGGGGCCTGCAACCATCCGAATTGTTTGGTCCTGCGCTTCAGGTTCCCGATGGTTCGCGCAGCAGCTTAATCAATCGGCCTCCGCCGTGACAGTTAGCGGGTTTTAGGTACTCTCAGCGAAATGGAAGAGCACGGACAGCACTGCGAGTCGTTGGAAGTAGGTCGCAGACAACGTCATTGTGTATCGCCATGGATGTCGCACTGAATTCAGTCGCAGCGCGTATCGACAACTTATGTACCAGAACGCACCGGGTAGAGGCCTTTCGATCTGAATGGAATCTTCGACCCCATTTGGATCATTTATTGAGAGTGTCAGTTGTTGATCGCATCGCTTCACGCAGCCACACGTGACGCGGATCGCTGTTGAGTCTCGGATGCCAGGCCATCAGGAAATGAAACGGATGCAATTCGCGTGGGGCTCTCACAACGCGCAACTCGCGATTTCCTCTAACCACTGAATGCATACCACTCGTTACGGTAAGCACGAGTTCTGTGCCGGGGAGCGATTGCAGGGCCACGCCGAAATAAGGTAGTCGAATACACGAACTGCGTTTGGCGCCAACAGCCGCCAACTGCTTGTCCGGGATCGTCTGCACACCGGCATACGTAGATACAACGATGTGGCTCGCCGCCAGGTACTGCCTAAGCGACAACCGGTCGCCAAACCGGCTGCCACGCGCGACGGCGCAAATCCAATCCTCCCGATAAAGTCTCTCCGAGTGAAAGTGTGACGGCAGGAGTCCGTCATCTATGTGCAGAACAAGATCGACTTGTCCGTGCTCTACTAATTCCGCGATACCGCTCTGCCAGGGAAGGAATTCAAACTGCACTTGGTAACGTCCGTTTGCATACTGCCGGCACAAGCGGGGGACCACAACCGTGCAGACGTTGTCAGGGCCGGAAATGCGGAAGTGGCTCTTCTCCCGCGTCGGATCGAACAGGTTCGGCGTGACGAGATTCTCCATCCTGGGTAGCAATCCCTCCAGCTCTTGGAGAATCTTCCGGCCCCGCAACGTGAGTTCGAAGCCTTGCGGCAACCGGAGCAGAAGGTCATCTTGAAACATGGCCCGGGCGCGCTGCAACGCGCGGCTCACCGCAGGCTGGCTCAGCAGCAGCCGGGATGCTGCCGCGGTGACGCTCTTCTCCTCCGCGATGGCGGCAAATGTAATCAGGAGGTTCAAGTCGACTTGTCGTAGTTTCTCTAAACGCATGGTGACTATGACTATTATGCATGAACCGCATGTCGTTGGCTGATCATCTGTGAGTATGTAGGTCAGAAGAGTGCACAAGGAGAGTTCAATGCAACAAGGAAACGATTTGCAACAGAAGCTGGTGGTCGTGGTGGGTGGGTCGTCGGGGATTGGTTTGGCAGTGGCCCAACAGGCGGCCTCGCAAGGAGCCAAGGTCGTTATCGTCTCCAGCAATGCGGAACGAATTCAGAAGGCCGTTGAGTGTATCAGTGGCGAAGCACAGGGGCATGCGGTCGACGTCTCGGACGAAGGAGCCGTTGCAACCTTCTTTGCGAAGCTTGGCAGTTTCGATCATTTGGTATTCACCGCCGGCGATAGCCTGCATTTGCACGACCTTGCTACGACGGATTTCCAACAGGCCCGACGCGCCTTTGAGTTGCGCTATTGGTCCGCACTCGCCGCGGTCAAGTACGGAAGCCCACATATCCGCAAGGAGGGTTCTATCGTGCTCACAACCGGAATCGCCGGCCAGCGCCCGCAAAAAGGATGGGTAATTGCCGCAAGTGTCTGCGGAACTATCGAAGCACTAACACGTGCCCTAGCGGTCGAGTTGGCGCCAATCCGGGTTAACGCAGTATCTCCCGGTGTCGTTCGCACGAACCTCTGGCGGACCATGACTGCGCTGGAGCGGGAACGTCTATACGAGAGCGTGGGCAACAGTATCCCTGTTGGCCGAGTGGGCGAAGCTTCCGAGATCGCGCAAGCTTATCTGTTTTTGATGCAGGAAGGATACTCTACTGGGCAGACCGTTGTGGTAGATGGCGGTACGATCCTGGTATAGCACCACGACGATAAGCCGCGATTCTTCGAGCATCGAAAGTATCAGCGCCGAGTAACACAGTTGGCGCCTAGCACCGCCGGGGCCGCACGTACTGTCCTCACCACGATGCTGCAGAAACGGCGAGGAAAGAGAATGGGCGTCTCGCTTCAGGCGGCCTGCGCTAGAAATTCAAACGGCCTGCCTTCTTGCTTCCGGAGGACGAAAATCACAAATTCGGATGGTTGCAGGGTTCGCGGAAGTAATTGAAAGAGAAGAATTTTTGGTTGCGGCGGCTGGATTTGAACCAGCGTCCTTCGGGTTATGAGCCTGAGAGGTCAATACTAAGTCTCGCTGATTCCGTTGCGCTTACACTCGTGACCGACCTTTAAGCCCCCATTTTGGGAGGTCATCATTCTTTGCCCAAGTTTTGCCCAACGCCTTCGCTAAAGTCCAAGCGGGACCTCGCACGTCTCTGATCGTCACGGATGCGGCGAGCCACGTCACGTACCACGCCTATGACACCGAGGACAACCTCACCGGCATCACCGACGCGAATCGCAACAAGACGGCGTTCACCTATGACGCCTTTGGCCGCGTGACGAAGACGAATTTCCCATCGCTGATCGTCGATCGTCGCGGAGAACGGCAGCGGCAGGATTTCGGTCATCACCGTGAATGGCGACAAGGCCAGTGTTGCCGTGATCATGAAGGACTCAACACGCCGACCGGGGTCGAACCATCGGGCGATACCATCTGGATCTCCGAACGCGGCGCCCGCAAGGTTCACCCGCTTCCGATGCCGAAATAATTCGCCGGAAACAGATGTCAGTGGCGTTCGGTGACCGCGGAGTTCTGGCCACAATCGACACGTCTGAAACATGAGTTGATGCAATTGGCAGCCCGCAAAACAAAAAGGGCCGGAGCGATCCGGCCCTTTTTGCTTCTTGTTGCCTAACGCGAAGAGATCACTTGGGGTGTCACATGGATCAGCGCGCCTGGATTGGCGTCTTCGAGCATCCACAGCGAGCCATCGGGGGCTTCTTCAATATCGCGGATGCGGTGCCCCACGTCCCAGCGCTCGGCGGATTTGGCGCCGCCATGGCCGTCAAAAATGATGCGGTTGAGCACCTTGGACACCAGGCCGCTGACGAAGCCGCTGCCGTTCCATTGCGGAAAGGTCTGCGTGCCCGTGTAGAACATCAGATTGCCCGGCGCGATCACCGGAACCCAATAGAGTACCGGCATCGCAAAGTCGGGCTGCGTGTTGGGATTGGGAATGGGCACGCCGTCATAGTTCTGGCCAAAGGACACGACGGGCCAGCCATAGTTCCTGCCCTTGTCGATCAGGTTCAGCTCGTCGCCGCCGCGCGGACCATGCTCGACCTCCCACAATTCCCCGGTAGGCGAAAACGCCATTCCATAAGGCGTGCGGTGGCCGCTGGTCCAAGTTTCAGCCGGTGTCAAGTTCGGGCCGGGAAACGTATACATGCTTACCACCGGCGCGGTTTTGGCAGCTTCGGTATCTTTCGGCGGGTCGATCAGCGGAATGGTGGCAGCGCCGATCTTGTCGAAGAAAGGGTTGCCAGGTGCGGGTTTGCCGTCGAGCGTCAGGCGCAGGATTTTGCCCTCGGGCTGGTTTGGATCCTGGGCGGGGGTGAAGCGCTGGCGGTCTCCAACCGTGAGGAACAGATACTGGCCATCGGGCGAGAAGGCGATCTGCGCGCCTTCCTGGCCGCCCTTGCCCTTGGGCATCTGGTGCCACAGCACCTCGAAGTTTTCCAGTTTCGCCGAAGTGTCGGTGAGGGTCAGCTTGGCGCGGCCCAGCGCCAGGCCGCCGCCGTAATCACCCGGTTCGGCATAGGTGAGATAGATACTCTGGTCGGTGGCGTAACGGGGCGAGAGAAAGACGCCCAGCATGCCGTTCTGGCCCTGCCAATAGACTGCGGGCGTATTGGTCACCGGCGCGATCTTCTGTCCCTGCGGGGACACCAGCCAAACGGGCCCGACCTTTTCGGTGATCAGCATGCGGCCATCTGGCAGGAAGGCGATCCGCCAGGGCAATTCAAACGTGTTTACCGTGGTCATGGTGAAGGGCAAGCTCTCTTCGGGCTTTTGTTCGCCCACATTGACCTGGGCCCATGCCGCCGGTGACGCCAGGGTGACAAGCAACGCCGCTATCGCCAATTTCATCGATATTTCTCCTTATTTCTACTTGCTTCCCAACCGCACGACCTTAAGCGATGCAACGCGCTGTTGCCGATCTTATACCACCGCAGGGATCATTCCAAATAAGTACTCTACGAAACGTTCTGCGGAAGAAGAAAAATTTCTTGGACGATCGTAGCCCGGTGAAAAGGTGGCTTCGCGTGACGCATACGAAAGAAGCCCCTATTTCGGCAATTGAAGGTTCTTCGCGAATTAAGTAAGTAGTAGCAGTAAGCCGCTAGCTAGGCATCACGTGATATACGGTAAATGTTTGACCCACTG
>Ga0210410_10002041_pt1 | contig 18294 bp, 27 predicted proteins | sample IncBWC4MmetaG_FD_161058 | JGI IMG/M metagenome (GOLD analysis project Ga0210410, IMG submission 161058) | Forest soil microbial communities from Barre Woods Harvard Forest LTER site, Petersham, Massachusetts, United States - Inc-BW-C-4-M | ecosystem: Environmental > Terrestrial > Soil >... | reverse complement strand
TCGGCAAGCAAATCCGTCGCTGTGGTCCCAAGTCCGATGAATGACGCGGCACAACAGGCACTTGTAATCACCGAGAAGAACCTGAAGGCAGCCTTTGAACACGCGCGCAAGTTAATGAATGCCAAGGACATAAGTGAAGTGATGCAACTGCAAACCGAGTTTCTGCGAAATCAGTTTGGCATAGCAACAGAACAATCCAGGCAGATGAGCGGTGGAATTGCTTCCCCCAGGGGAGGCGCTGCGAAAGAAGACTCTGACTTGGTTTAACAACTCACGCCGCCGCGCGGTTTAAGGGGACCGTCATCGAGGCAATCGCTCTCGCCTAATGTTCGCTTGGGGTCAAACTGCCACACGACGCAAAGACTACGTCATGTCCGTTCTTGCACCGATAACGAACTCGGTTTCTACTATGCGCGACGGGTCATATCTTCCCGCCCCTAAGGAGCAAATCCTTGCCCCGCCTAACCGACCAAGGCTTGCAGAAAATAAACGATCTGGCTCAGCATTACGGAGTCAGTGCCGACGCGGTGATGACGTTGTTGCAGGCCCTCGTGAACAGCAAAGGCACGATGGCGCAGTTTGACCATCGCGAACTGGGTGGTGCCGGGCAGTGGATGCCGGGAGGCATGACGATGGTTGGCGACATGTTCAATCACGGCCTCAAGGCGAAGGTCGACGGCTTGTGTTCCGAGCTTTCCCAAATCTTGGCTGGGCAACCCTTCGCCCCATTCGCCGCGGGCTTTCAGTCACAGTCACAGGGCCAGGGTGACAGCCTGCGGGAGCGCGGCCACGACATCTTGGATACAGGTTCGGTCAGCCTATTCGTACCAGAGACACCCGGCCGAGCGTCGGGTCAATGGTGGCCAGCGGAACTAGGGCTTCCCAGTGGGACTGGCGCGCAGAACCAAATCCGCTATGCCTATTTCAACCAAAATCATCGATTAGCAGTAGAGCTGAATGGACACGTGACCGTCTACGATACGCGAGATCACCAGATCAGCGGCGTCTCTCAGCAGCAGGGGCGCGGCGGCTCGCTCACCCTTACCAGCCAGCGTGGGACAGTTGACGTCTCAACTCTGCCGGTCGTCTCGGTGGACGGCGCACAAGCCGACACTCCGGAACCACGCATGGCGTCTGCCAACGAGCCGTATCGGCCCAACAGCGCCCAGGACGACCTCTTCGCCAAAATCGAGCGGCTAGCCGAATTGCACAAGAAAGGCATTCTCTCGTCGGAAGAATTCGCGGCCAAGAAGGCGGAGCTGCTCTCTCGGTTGTGAGCGTGAATCAATAGATTCAGGGTGATTGGCGGACGTCCGCTTTGGTGCGCATTCCGGACTCAAGTCGGACATCGCGTGAGGTCGGAAAAGTGCCATGAGCCGACAAAGGAATCCGGGGCGGACGTACGTCGTCCATGGGCTCGCGCGAAAATAGCGACGTTCAATTGGCCGCGACGTGTAACGGCACGACGAGCGTTAAATGGGTGCCTCCAGTCGACTCTTGCCTTGTCAATGCGGCCCCTAGCTGACCTGCCAACGCTTGAACAATGCGAGTCCCCAGACGTTTGGTGAGAGCCGGGTTAAAGTCGGCGGGCAATCCAACTCCGTCATCGCTAACCGAAATCGAGACCGCTTTGTCGTCAATTAGAACGAGTTGCAGGCGGATCACCCCATCCCGGGAATCGGGATAGGCATGTCTACCCGCGTTCAAGATCAGCTCGTTGACAATCAACGCGACAAGGATGGCGCGGTCTGCGGCGAACTGGATTTCTTTAGGTGTATCAAGTTGGATTTTGCAGGGCGCAACTGCGGCCTCCAAGTCTTCGGCGACTTCCCGCAGATAGGCGACCAAATCTATGTTCTCATAGTCGGCATTGTATGCGAGGCGATTATAAGCCCGGCCGACTGCCAAGATTCGGGTGGATGCTTCCATGAGCCGTTCACTCAATGCGGGATCGCCGACGGCGTTCGCCTGTAGGTGAAGCATGCTCGATACCACCTGAAGGCTGTTCTTGACACGGTGGTTGACCTCCTTGAGCAAGATTTGATGGCGGTCCAGTGCAGCTTGCAGTTTGCGCTGGTACTGCTGCTGTTCAATCGCCATACCGAGGATATTCGCAGCACCTTGCAGGAAAGCGATGTCATGCTCGCCGAACTCGCCTTCAGATTGGCTGTCGACTTCGAGCACTCCAAATGGCAAGCCATCGCCTTGCAAAATGACATTCATGGCACGGCGGATTCCGTGTTCGACCAACAGTTCCGGAGTTCGAAATCGTTCTTCGTTTTCGAGATGATTGGAAATCACGGGTTTACCAGTGTGGAGGGCGTAGCCGGCTGGCGAATCCAAATCGGCTCCGACAGTCGCGTTGCCAACTACACCTTCGCCCCAGCCTACGCCCGCGCGATCAAGCAAACGATTGTCTGCCGGGATGTACTCCATGATTTTGCAATATTCGGCGTCCAGGCCTTCGGCCGTCATCCGCGCGGTGTGATTGAGCAGATCGGTGAAGCTCGTGCGCTGCAGGGCCAGGACCCCGAGTTCGGCGAGCAACTCCTGCTGCCGAATACGTAGTCGGAGTGCACGTCCGGTCAAATCCTCAGGTTTGTTGCCTGGTTTCCCCTCAACTACGGGCTCGTCTGTGTCGGGTGTCGGGCTCATACCGCTCGATAGCATACCCAGCATCAAAACTCGCTCGGGAACTTCTGTTCATCAGTTCCATGGAGCTACTGGATCCGCGGTACGCTTTCACCTGGGCACCCAGACTGTCCCGATGTCGGCTCGGGGTCAATCGCTGCAGGTCTTTTGCCGCCGATCCGGATGACAAGTCCGCTTTGACCCAAAACCGACCTGATTCCAATACCTGATCCGGCAGCGGCCTGCCTCTTGCGCAGGCTCCACTCCGGCGACCCAGAACTGCTTCTCGTCCGACAGAATGAGCCTTCATTCACCCTGCTGCTCGTCCATAGCGGCGGCGTACCAAAGATTATTAAATTCTTCTTCGACCGCCCAGCCGACGTTCCTCCCACGTGATCTAAGCTTGTCGAGACGCTCAAGATAGCGGGTGCGCTCGGCAGGAGGCAGGCTTGATACGATTTCGAGGGACCGTCCGTACATGCGGATCAAAGCAGCAAAGTAGCTTTCATCTTCCATGCTGCAGGACTCTAGAAAGCCGAATGCCTCCTCGCAATAAAATATCGACAGTTCCGCCATCCCGTCCGGGCGCCCAATGGCTTTTTTGTAATCCGCAATCGCTTTCTTGGCTTTTGAAACCGATATGGGTTGGCCCTTCATTAGGTCCGGGCAGATCCATCTAGAAATACTCGCTCTGAAGGGTTGGAGCTGATCATGACCCAAGCCCAAGCGGGTATGCAAGAATGCCCGGTTGTCTTTGCTCGCAGTGTAGAGGTCTTGCACGAGCCCCCGAAGGCCCGCGCGATCGAAGTCTAGGAGTGCGGCCCTAACGTCGCTCCAAGTTGGCGGGGCATTTTTGCTGCGGACCACGGCCATGAATCCTTCAAGGGTAGTTTTATGCGCGAGCTTCTCGGCCGGCTCAAGATACACGACTTCCGCAAAGGAGCAGATTCGTCGGATTAACGATGCCTCACCAGTGGCTCATGCTGTCATCGTCTATAACCGAGGAGTATGACCATGCTGGAAAGAGTGAATGTTGCACCGACGCCTCAAAAACGGTTGCCCTGGAACAAGGGCAAGCTGACCGGGGCAAAGCCGCCGCTGCGACCAAAACACGTCTGGTCGATTCGTACGAAGCTCCAGATCGAAGGCCGCGCTCGCGACCTCGCCTGTTCAATCTGGCAATCGACAGTAAGCTTCGAGGGTGTGATGTCGTCGCCACCGGGTCGAGGATGTCGCAGCCGGCGGCTACACGGCGGACCGCGCAACCGTGCGACAAAGGAAAACTGGTCAGCCCGTCAGATTCGAATTGAGCGAACAGACCCGCCAAGCCATCGATGATTATCTGAAGGTTGCCAACAAGAGGCCCGGCGAGTTCTTGTTCACGGGTCGTCGGGGTGCGAACACGAGCATGACCACTCGCCAATATGCGCGCCTCGTGTCGGACTGGATTGGAAGCGTCGGACTGGACCCGAGGCTGTTTGGGACACACTCGCTGCGACGCACAAAGGCTACCCTGATCTATCGGCGCACCGTACGCGAGGGCGACGGCATAGAACATTAGTCCAGCCATGATCGATGTCACGAACAGCGGCGCGTTCGGGTCGTGCGATCGGCTCCATACGCTCTGATGCCGTGAAGCTAAGCCGACGGCTGTTTAGCCAACTTCGGTCGCTTGCGACGCCGGACTACCACCGGCATGCCCCGATTGGTCAGCGTTTGGCCGTCGGGCTTTGCCGATTGCCAGTTACGCGCTTGAGCTTCGAGCTTCTGCGCCCAACGTTTCTCAAATCGATCCACGATGTAGCGCGGCAAGTCCGATCCAGTCATGCTGATAATCCTTGTGAGACTGATCGGCCCGTCACGGGGGCGGCCCGCGAGACGCTTCGGTCCGTCCTTGGGGTGCCGTTGATAACAACGCGCAAAGGGCTTCCAAGGTCCATTCCAAGCGATGGACGTCTCCGATTATGCTTGAAGACCACCGTAGCGCCGGGGCGGCGGCGCACGAGTAGCATGCCGGATGGCATCGGCAGGGTCGACCTTGGGGACGAAGAAAGATAGCCCCGACGACCAGCATCATTTCCTTGATACCAAGCAATTTGCAGGCGTCGAGGGTAACAAGGGGGAGCTCAAAAGGCCTGAGCCAGGAAGCTACAGGCCGCCTAGCCGCTTAGGAACTTTCTCGGCACGGCGGGGCTTATCGGCCGACGCGGTTCCTCAGCCCCCGTCGAGCCGCGTCTTGGAATGGCTCCAGGCTTTGCTCACCAAGCCTGGAGTCCCCCTCGAGTTGCAATCTGGGATGCTCTCCTCACGAGCGAGGCGCATCGATAAAAGCAACCGGCGTGCCCTTTGAGATTTGGTCGGCTACACGTTCGGCATCCCAATTCGTAAGCCGCACACAGCCGTGCGATGCAGCCTTGGACACCTTTCCCGGCGAGGGCGTGCCGTGGATGCCGTAGCCATCAGCCGACAGATTGATCCAGACCGTACCCACCGGGTTATTCGGCCCGGGCTTTATCTCGAACGGCTTGCGGGAGTGAACTCCCTTGAAGTGATAGTCGGGATTGTACCGATAGGTCGGATTAAGATCGATCTCGGTGACTTTGAGAGTGCCGGTCGGCGACGGCTTCTCTTCACTTCCCACCGTTGCGGGGTAGAAGCCGATAAGCGCATTCGACCGATCGAACAGCTTGACGGTCTGTCTACCCTTGTCGACCTCAACCCGGTCCGCCTTCGCAGCGGCTACTGAATGCTCATCGCCTATGTCGACGACCACTATTGTCATGCCGGCGCGGTCGAAATGCTGACCCGGATTCAATACGCCGAGCAGCGGCTCACTCATGTGAAATTTCTCGGCCAAGGCTTCCCTCGGGCTCGAGTAACTCAGCCTCGGAATGCCCTTAAGATCCTCCATCTTATCGGGCAGCCTCTGAAGGAATGGTCCCGAAATGTCCCTTTCCGTAATCGTGTAGCTCGCAAGAACCGCCCGCGGGTCGGATGTCAGCTTTTTCCAGATATCATCAGTGAGAGTATCGCCCGCAGGCGCTTGTTGCGCCTCGGCATAGGCGCGGAGTGCCTTCTTGGCATTCTCGCCAAACTTGCCATCTATCTCCCCAGGTGAAAAGTGAGCGCGGTCAAGGAGCACTTGAAGCCGGATTCCGACAGGTGTCGGTTTGTCGGCGGGGAGCGACTTCCCGGAAGGCTCTGCCGAATTGATGGCGTCTGGACTCAGCTCCGCTGCTCTAATCTGTGTCGCTGTGACCAAGGCTATGGGCAATAGAAGGCAAGCGTGCAGCAACGCAAATTTCCAATAGTTCGAATGGGCGGCTGCCTCGGGTTTCATCCGCGAACCTCGTTCCAGCCTAACTAAACTGCTGGACACAGGTTCCTTGGGCGCGACCGCCGTCGACAGTCTCGTCATCAGTCAGCGACAAAAGAAAAAGGCCCCGCCGGGGCGGGGCCTTTTGCGACCTTTCCCAATTCAAACCGCGAGAGGCGCACGCATTCCTCGATCTGCCACGCATCGTTCCTCGAACCCTCTTGCGAGACGTGCTACGCCAGTGCGAGAGAACTGGATCGTTTGCGCATCATGCCTCCAAGAAGCGCCGGCATTGTCGCGTTCCGAAGGACGCAGGGAATGACCGAGGTGCTGCTCGTTCACCCGGGCGGTCCCTTTTGGCACAACAAGGATATCGGTGCCTGGTCGATTCCAAAGGGCGAATATGGCGCCGGCGAAAATCCCGAGGAGGTCGCCCGCAGGGAATTTTTGGAAGAACTCGGCATTGAGATGACCAACGACGTGTTTCCGCTCGGCGAAGTCCGGCAGCGCGGTGGCAAGACGGTCACTGCATTTGCGGCCGAAATCGATGTCGATGTCCAAACTATCCGGAGCAATACGTTCGAGATCGAATGGCCGCCGCGTAGCGGCCGGCGACAGGTCTTTCCGGAGGTCGATCGCGCTCAATGGTTTGATCTCGCTTCGGCGCGATCGAAGATCATCGAGGGCCAGAAATCCCTGCTGGATCGGCTGGAAACGGGTTTCGGGAAAGCGGCGAAGCGCTAGGGAGTCATTCGGACCCCTGCCGCAGGTCCTACTTCGGATTCGGATCGGCAAGACCGCGGCTGGGATCTTCAAATTTGCGCGGCGTAAAAGCCGGATCGGCAAACCGGGCGCGATAGCGCCTTTCGAACTCGGGCACGGGACAGTCTTGCGGGCGGCATTCCCTTGCGAACGTCAGGCAGCATGCCAAACCTTTAGCTCCGCTTTGGACACTGACGGTGAACCCGGTATAAGCGAGGAGATTCCCGTCTCCGCCACCGCGCGGACGGGAATGGATTTCGCCGCCGCGACATATCGCGAGCCGAAGATCCCGCGCGAGACGGCGCGGCGAAGCGCCTCGTCCGGTCGGCTCAGTCGACAGGAACGGCGTGCATAATGGCCGGTTCTAGTCCGCATGGAAGGTCTTGGATCCGAGCAACTGTTGACGGGATGTGCGCAGTGCAACGCGTGGCCGATGGCGATCGTGTCCAAGGAAGGCGGTCGGCTGACGTTTAGGTGTCCGAACTGCCGCATGCAGGAGACCTTCACAGTTGGTGTGGCGGGCCGGCTAATTTCCGTCGGGGCATCCGCCGAATCACGTGCTCCGCCAAATCGGTAGTGTCGGCGCCAACCTCCATGAGATTTACCATGCGAAAGGTGACAAGGGCCGGATGGTATGGGGACACATCGTCGATGACGGCAGCGATCGTTGACGACATGCCGGCAATCGGGCTCTCGGCGGAGACGGCGAAGCGCTTCGCCGACATGCTGAACAGTCAGGAGCGGCTGACAAGCGACGCCGATGAAAGAGACCACCCCACATCGCAATAGCGTGCAGCCTTCATCCCCGTGGCGGGCTGTGCCGCATCACCCAACAGCCGCCGTGACTGGGTCGGTAGGCGATTGCAATGGAGCTGCGGACGCCCTGCTGTTGGTGCTGTCGAAACGGCAATGACGCCACCATCGAGGCCATGCGATTAACAAATGTTAGTGCGTGACGTGGCGCGATCGTCTGATAATGAAGCATCACCGCGCTGGTGATGTTCAATGCTCTGACTAAGGGGTGGGCCTCGGCCGGCAATTCGGCTGGGGCCTTTTCTTGCCGTAGTCCCCTCCTCCTCCTCGACAATGCTGCGCGGCAAATATCCTCTCGGTCGATGCTGCTCTCCTGCCGCGCGGCTCTACCGCGACGGCACTATCCGGTTCGACGGAGTCTCTAACTCGCCGCGTGCTCGGCCATGATCCAGGCGGCCTCACTTCAGTGATTTAGCCTCAAACGTCGCTGACAGTTCAACGACTAGGCCTTCGTCGCTCCGGACAAAAATTGCCAAGCGCCCGCCAGGGGAACTGCGGCAAAAATCGCGGGCAGCATCGCCCAGCGCGGCCATAGCTTCTCGCTTGGCGGCATCGACGTCGGCAAACTCCTCCCCATCCTTGTCGATGAAGGTTCCGCCGTCGTCATCGAAATCGAAATAGAACCTTGGCATAACCTTCCGTGTTGAAATGGATACCGGCCGTTACCTTTGGGCGCTGTGACCCATCGTCGTCATTGTGATCCGAAAGCTATCGGGCAGGGCGGACTTCGGACGACGAGATCGCCTGATAGCAATGAGTGACCGCGACCCATTACTACGTCGCGCTGCTTTTGGTTCCGGTAGTGCGGTCGATGCGATGGAGTGCCCGAACGTCGACGCGCCGTCATTTGGGTGGACGCCTCTCACAAGGCTAGCCCGCGCGAGAAGATCGCGTTTCAGCCGCACGGGTGATCCGCCGACCAACAAGGTCCCGAATACCAAGTTAGTCCGGGAATTCGCTATGTGAGCCACACAGCATCGCTCTAGCGAGCCGTATGTTTTTGAGTTTAAATAGCTTCGCTTGTGTGCGCTGGTAGGCGCATCTCCGGCCCTGACCGTTGGCGTCAGCGGCTGCGAGACGATTTGTGGGCCTGAACAAAGAGAGCGGTACATGCCCCATCGAAAGCTGATCGCCCGTTTGCTGGCCGTTGTCGGCGTTTCGGGGGAAGATCAAGCCAAGCTTGCGTCGATGCCCCATGCGATTCAGACGCTGAGCGACGGTGAATACGTGCTGCGTCAAGGAGACGCGCCTATTCGATGCGCCGTCGTAATGACCGGCTTCCTCGCTCGTCAAAAGATCGTGTCCGAGCGCAACCAGATTTCGTCCTTCTATGTACCGGGCGACATGCCAGACCTTCACACATTGCATCTGCCTGTCATAGACCACGACGTTTGCAGCGTCGGCCCGTCGACCCTCGCGTTCGTAGCCCACGCGCATCTCAGAGAGATGCTGGCGGCCTCTCCAGGCCTCACGAATGCTTTCTGGCGTGAAACGCTGATCCATGCGGCCATCTATCGCGAATGGGTCGAGAATCTCGGGTCACGCCCGGCGTTGCCGAGAATTGCGCATCTGCTGTGCGAGCTCGCCGTCCGATTGGAGATCGTTGGGCTGTTGGATGACGAGAGTTTCCATTTGCCCTTCACGCAGCAAGACTTTGCGGACGCCTGCGGTCTATCGACCGTTCACGTGAACCGGACTATCCAGGAACTCAGGCGACAGGAGCTTATCGAGTGGCAGGGTCAGATCGTGCGACTACTTCGGCGCGAGGAACTCGAAGCGATATCCGATTTCAGTCCAGACTACCTTCATGCGCTGAGCGCTTCCGTCCCGTCATCGCGTCCCCTGCTCAAACGAGTTTAGGATTGAGCATATGAAGCCACGAATCTGCCAACCTCAACCAGGCATCCTTGTCGAGGGGATTCCTGGCGTTTTCCGGCATGCGACAACATTCCGTAGCCTGCCGTCGAAACTCTTCGTCCCTACTCATGCGGCCTTCATAATTCAAATTTGGCCACCCCCCAAATCAATTTAGGCCACGGAGGTCGGAAACAGGCCAGCACCGCGGGTTCCATAGGAATCCATCGTGATCTTGGATCAATTCGGGAACGAGACGCGGCTGTTCTGACTGGGAGTCTATTTTGGTCGTTGATGGGGGGATCGGCCATCGCGCACACTAGACCGGATACGCGCTCCGCCGCCGACTATAGTTTAAGCAAAAGAGGCCACTACTGGCCATTGGGCGTCCGCCGGTCGATTGCAGGCTTCGCAATAGAAGGCCTCGCCAAATTCCACGGGCACGACCTTGAAGCCTGCTGGAACGGCTTCCACTTTAAAATCATAGGCCCGCTTTTCAGGCCGTGAAAGCCGGGCTGACCCCGACATCCCGCAGTTCGAGCATGTAAGTAGCTCGGTCCACTTATCGTGGGCTATTATCACGTGCGCAGTCCTTCTTTGGCCGGTGGCAAAAAAGCACACGGCGCAGCGGTCGTCTGGTCAGAATTGCTCACTTTCAAACTAGGTCACTGACCAAAAACGGTCGTGATGCCCTTGAAGTAGGGATGTCTGCATTACCGCGGAAAGTTGTCTGAGTTGGCTAAGACGCTGCCGCGTGATCGTAAGGATTGGTATGATTGAGCCGGGCAAATTGAGTCATCACTTCTGACAGGAGTAGAGGATGGCTCTCCTAAAACGCGAATTATATCGTCAGGTGAAAGGCCCTGAAGTTACCCACGCGGATCGTTGCACGCTCGTTTTCGATACCGACGCAAAAAATTTGTACGTCGAGCGCGAAGTGGTGCATTTGGACGCGCGCGTTGGCGGTACGATTGAGATGGAAACTGCCACAATGGATATCGCAGATTATCTCAAGCAAGGCGGTCAAACCGCTGGACACCGCGAATTGTGGCGGCTGCTAAGGACGCTCTTCAAAGACACTGATGATTCCGACGGGCTGATCAACTAGACGTAGCGTTTGGCCAGCTTTTTGGGCCTCTTAAGCAGCATCCGCTTGGCCTTCGCCTCCGCACGCTTCTTGATTTCGGCCCTGATTTTTTCGATCAAGGGTATTGCTTCTGGTGTCTGAATTTTAAGAGTGGAGTTCACGTGCGCGCCCTCCTAGAAACTTCCCAAGGCTAACCCAATTTGAGAATAGGGCAATCTAAAAACGTTGCTTGGGCAGCTTGTCAATTTAGCGGACACGGTCGCCCATCAAAGATCTTGCCCGGTCAGGGGGCACTCTGAGGGCAAGGCGGCGCGGCGCTCTCGTTGCCTACGTCGCCAGATGACCAAGTCTGCCGGCTTGGCCGCAACCATCCAACGTTAACGCTTTCGCGCTATATGCGGGCTGGGCGGCTTACTACTGAGAAGATCATGTTGCGTGCGCTGGGACAACTGCCGTTGCGAGGTGCGGTGAACGTGGGGATCTGCGCCGTGACAGCACTCTGCTTGACCATATTCTTATCTTTGATCGCGACGAGCCTTCAGCCGAAAAAGCAAGCCGGCGCTGAAACGATCACTACCGCTAACTGCAAGCCGAGCCGTTGCCGTCCCAAGACAAGCGGTGGGCACCAGCTCATCGCTGCAAAGGCCCAATAGAGCGCGTTGAAGACTGTTTGTCAGTGGGGCGACGGTTTGGCGACAGCGCGCCGCGCGGGAAACACTGTCGAAGGTCGCCGATCTATAGCCGCTTGCTCGGCATCGGCCCTAGGCCGGCAGATCGTGTCTCGATTGAGCGCTTGCATCGTAGATTCGTATCCGGACCTTCGGGAATCGCCGTTTCAGTTCGATAGCCCCATGCTCGGCGCCTTCTTTGGTGCTGAACTCGGTTTTCAAAATTCCATCGATCTCGATGGCGAAGCCGGTTTTGGGCAGTTCGAGGAAGCGGCCGGGCATTTGGAATCCGTTGTCGTTGGCGGGAGCGCACTTGAGTACAGTGAGTCCGGTTCGATCGGCAAGACTGTTCGAAAGCCCCCGGGAAAGGATTAGCCGTATGACCGATTCGTTTGACCTGCGTCGCTTCGTGGACGCCCAGGAGCCGGTATACCGCCAGGTCGTCGAAGAGCTGTCCCACGGCCGCAAACGGACCCACTGGATGTGGTTCGTCTTCCCGCAGATCGCAGGTCTCGGCTTCAGCATGACGGCGCAACGGTTCGCAATCGGCTCCCGTGCGGAGGCCGTAGCCTATCTTGCCCACGACGTGCTCGGACCACGCCTGATCGAGTGTACGCGGCTCGTCATGGCGGCAAGCGACAAGACGATCGCCGACATTTTGGGATACCCGGACGACATGAAATTCCGGTCGTGCATGACGCTTTTCGACGCGACTTCGCGGCATGAAATCTTCGCCGAGGCGATCGGGACATTCTATCCGGATGGTAAGGATCCGGCGACGCTGGCAATTCTCAAGGCCGCGGACCCCAGCGCATCCGAGTAAGCCCAGGAACCTGGCAAATGTCCGTTCGTTCTTCCCACTGTCGTGACGGGATAGTTCGAAATTGTCGTTACAGGAAAACGGAGAAATCACGAGCGAAGATTGGGACGCCCTGCGGAATGCCGTGAAGTCGCTCGAGCATCCCAGCCTCGCCGGCCGGCTGACTAATATAGTGGGCAAACCCGTCGAATTGATCGGCTACGCCTTGCCCACCTTTGCGTCCGAAGCGATCACGTCAGCAACCAGCAAGGGGCTGGAAGCGGCGCTCAAAGTCGCGTTGCGCAAGCTTCGGTCGTCTTCTTCGAAACATTCGCAGCTGCTGCACCGGGCGCTCGCGACCGCGTCGGGCGCCGCCGGCGGCACGTTCGGGTTGGCGGCGCTCGTGCCCCGCTTCGTTGCTCCAAGTGGAGGTTCAGCAGTCCGCAAGCTACTTTCTCCAGCTTCGATCCGACTACGATCTCTCAGCCTGATCGTAGATTCGGCGGCAATTTCGCATTACGACTCAATGCAACCGGCTGCATTCCCTCACCGGAACGGCGTTTCGAAGAGTTGAGAACCTGCGAGCGGAACGTGCAGATCGGTGATGTGCACAGAGGCAGATGCGCATGAGCCGACGAGCAGGCGGTCCGCTAGATCGCGAACCTACCGTGGCAAAAACTGTTGCCTTGTCGGCGGCCTAGTTCGCTGCCGGCGGCGCAGGTCATGCGCTATCGCCCAATCTCGCATGAAATTGTCGCTCGAAGCAGACTGGAGACGGAGCAGCGTTTGCCCTCCGAAGGCGAAGGCCACACGTTCGAATCGTGTCGGGTGCGCCAGTTTTTCCTTACTTTACAGCGCGATATGCGCGCTCAGACTGAAACTCCAGATCTGCCTCGTTCGAATGAGTAAGCAAAAAAAATAAATCTGGAGGAAAATCGTCGCCGAGTTCAGATAGCGCAATTGGATCACAGCTGTTTTTGCGCCGGCTCACACCCACATCGCTCCGCGGATCGTGCTGTTGCTCGGCGGCGTCTGCCTCGTTCAAATCGCGAACCTGGCGGCAATCCCCTTCGCAACGGGGTCCGGCATTGCTGTGTGTCTGTATGGCCCCGCCGTCGGCATCACCGGAGCGGTTCTCTCGCTGATGCTCGTTCCCATTCAGCTGACAGTGCCCGACCGCACGAGGGGGCAAACGATGTCCATCGCCGATTGCGGCGTGACCCTGCTTGGAGCAGGTCTCGGGCCCTTCTTGGTCGGCTTGAGCGACTTTTTGGCGGCGGCGCCACGCTTGGGGTGTGCATGGCCATTGTCAGCGTTGCCTCCGCGACCATTGCAACCTTTCTGTTGCAAGATCTTACTTTGCTTTCACGCGCCAAAGCATTGTGGCCAAGCCCACCGAGATCATTGCTTCCGGCGTGCGACAGGGTTGATCGATGGATCAGATCGATCGCTCGGCTTTTCTTGACTCGGCAGCTCCAACAAATCAAGCAGGGCTGCCTTTGCGAGGCCCGCTGCTTCAAGAGACAATGCGGTCTGCGGCCGACGTGCCGGCTGAATGAGACAGATCGTGACCGCAATTTCTGGGTTTGCGATCTTCTGCCAGTGAAGCCCTTTGCCTTCAGGGCCGCGCACCGAATTCAGCGGCATGACCGTATGGCCCCGCCCCTTCTGAACAAGCTCGGAGATCGAGCGAACGGAGTCAATTTCGAAGGCGATGTTCAACATGACGCCGAGACGAGCAGCCTCGTATTCCACGAGCGGCCGAATGGTGTGAATCGTGTGCGGCATGATGAGTGGAATACTGCCGATATCCGAAAGATTGACGTAGTCGGAATTGTCGCCGACCGGCTTGGCGCCGATGAGATACAGGACTTCAGGACCCACCGGATCGATAACCAGATTCGGCGAGGCTTGGGGATTGAGGAGCAAGGCGAAATCCAACTTCCCCATCACCACCTGTTCGGCGAGTGACTGTGAATACCCCTCCACGACGGACAGCGAGGCCCGTGGAAAGCGCTCGGTGAAGCGCGAGATGTAATCCGGAATGATCCGGTGGCCGATGCTCGGCGTCATGCCCACGATGACTTTACCCTCATAGACGGACTTCCCTTCATCGAGGGCGTCCATGGCGGTGTCAGCCGCATGAAGAATGCCGCGAGCATGCTCGAGAAACCGGCGTCCGCGTGGGGTGAGCTGAACGCCGCGCCCGTCTCTGGAAAAGAGATTTGTCTTGAGTTCAATCTCGAGCGCGCGGATTTGGCGACTCAACGTGGGCTGGGCAATATTCAGGAAGTCAGAGGCTTTTCCGACGCTGCTGAGCTCGGCAACCTTTACGAAATACCTTAGCTGCTTGATTTCCATCTAAGAACCCGGCGTGTGATGTCGGCGCATGACGCCGCGCCGTCCTTCTATGCCCCTCCTCTGAAAACGCGTCTACGGGCAATCACCTCGACAGGATGGTGACGGCCGCAAGAGCGGAATCGGACCCGATCTCGCCACCCGAGCACTCCGCCAGGGCGACCCTCGCGCCCTCGCGCTGACGCTTGCCGGCCGCGCCGCGAAGTTGGGTCGTCAGTTCCACGATCTGGGCAATGCCTGTCGCGCCAACAGGATGACCTCGACTAAGAAGGCCCCCGCCAGGATTGACGGGCAGCCGGCCGCCAAGCGACGTCGTGCCCTGCCGAAGCAACTCGACGCCCTGGTTCGGCGCTGCGAAGCCAAGGCGCTCGTAAAGCATGATTTCCGCCGGCGCGGACGCATCATGGACCTCGGCCACATGAACATCTTCCGGACCGAGCCCGGCCTGGTCGTAGGCCTGCTGCCCCGCGCGGACGGCCGCGACCGGGTCTGTCCCATCCTGGTTGGCCGAAACGATCTTCGATGCCCGGACCTCGACATCCGCACAGTCCATCTGTTTCGCCACGCTTTCGCTGACTAGAATTGCCGCTGCGGCTCCGTCTGCGATGGGCGAGCACATCGGCAGTGTGAGAGGCGCACTGATGACGCGAGCATCGAGAACGTCCCTTTCCGAAAGCTCGTCCTTGAACTGGGCCCAGGGGCTGAAGGATGCGGCGCGGCGGCTCTTCATGCAAACCACCGCGAAGTCTGCCGCTGTCGCTCCGCTTGCAGCCATGTATTTTCTTGTTCTGGCCGCATAGATATCCATGAACAAGGAGTGGTTGCCCGGCGTTTCGCGCATGATCCGATGACGCTCTTCCACGTCCACGCCCGACGCGAATGCGCCGAACGTCACGGCCTTGTCCTCATGGGTCAGCTTCTCCGCGCCAATCGCGAGGGCGACGTCGACTTGCCCCGACGCCACGGACAGCCATGCCAGATTGAACGCGGACGAGCCCGACGCGCAGGCGTTGTCAATATTGACAATGGGTGTTCCCATCAGAGGCGTGTACCGCAACGCGACCTGACCGCGGATCGTCTCCTGCCCGGTAATAAGGCCCGAAAGCGCATTGGCGAAGTAAACCACGCCGATACGCGACGCATCGATGCAGGCATCCTTCAGGGCCTGTTGCAGCGCTTCCTCGGCCAGTGACCGGACGCTCCGATCCCTAAATTTCCCGAAAGCTGTTTGACCAATGCCGGCCACGACGACTTTTCTCATGGTGATCTCTCCTGACGTGCCGCTCGCGGCAACGACTGAGCTATGTCAATCGGCCTTGGCCGGGGTTTCGCTCGCCTGCCGAAAATCGCGAGAATCCTTCGTCCTGAGCTGCGCTCAGCGACCGGATACGGGCATTGGTCGACAGGCCGTACTCGAAAGACTGGCGCCAACCGGAGATTGACGCCGGGATCGCGTCCAAAGCGCGCTTGCTCTCTGAAAGTGCAACAGCGTCGAATGCGCTGACCATTCTCGCCAGGCGATCGGCCTCATCCATGAGTTCGGTGATTGGCACAGAGCAATTGACCATTCCCCAAGCCTGCGCGGTGCGACCGTCAATCCGTTGGGCCGTCAATACCAGCCAAGCCGCGCGTTTGGCGGTGAGCTGGATCTGGGCTCCCGGCCCGGAAAATTGCGGATAGGCTCCGAAACCAATTTCCGGCATTCCGATTTCCGCCTCGTGGGTGGCAACAGCCAGGTCGCAGACGCTGATGAGCGTCGCTCCGCCGCCCAGGGCGAGCCCGTTGATGGCGGCGATAAAGACCGCCGGATGCTCCCGGATCGCGATCAACACTTCAATCCAGTCCGACCCGGGATCGGGCGCCGCCCCTGCCTCGGCATCCGCGCGCGCTTCTTTCAGATCGACACCCGAACAAAAGCTGTCACCGCAACCGGTCAACACAATCGCTCGGCATTCGGCGCGAAGTGAGGTCAGTGCGGCAAGAAGGTCACGACGCGCGGCGCGGTTTAGGGCATTCTTCTTTTCCGGGCGATTGAGGCCTACGACGGCATAGCCTGCACGTTGGTCGACGGTCACCAAGGACGTCATTTTAGCGCCCCTGATAATTCGGCTTGCGCTTCTCCTGAAACGCGATGCGACCCTCGATGCGGTCCGCGCTGTCACGAAGAAGCCCGAGCGCGAACTGCTCGGATTGGATTGCGGCAAGGAGCGGCATATCCATGCCGTCGCGAACGAGACGTTTGACCGCACGCACCGCGAGCGGCGCATTCTCGGCGATCCTCAAGGCGATCTCTCCGGCCGTGCCCATCAGGGCATTGGGCGCCACAACACGAGAAACCAATCCGATCCGCAGCGCCTCGGCTGCATCGATACGGCTCCCGGTCAGCATCATGAGCATGGCATCCGACATGCCGATCATCCGCGGGAGGCGTTGCGTACCGCCGGCGGCGGGAATGCTGCCGATGCACACTTCGGATTGGCCAAACTGCGCGTTGGAGGATGCGATACGAATGTCGCACGCGAGCGCAAGCTCCATTCCGCCGGCGAGCGCGAAGCCGTTCACTGCGCAGATCATGGGCTTGTCGATCTCCAAGCCGGCAAATGGATAGAGCCATTTCGGCCGGCCGAAGGTCAATTCGGCGAAGCTCTCTTTCGGCGGCATGGTCTTCTTCAGGTCGGAGCCCGTGCAGAACGACGTTTCGCCGGCTCCTGTCAGGATGACGACGCGGACGTCCTGATCAGTATTGGCCCGTTGAAACGCGTCGTTCAATTCGACCAGCGACTCCGGGTCGAGAGAATTCATCGCCTCGGGGCGGTTGAGCGTTACGGTTGCAATACGTTGATGGACTTCGTATTGGACTGGCATTATTGCACCTCTTGAACAGGCAGGTTCGGTCGCTCGATCATCGCGATGAGGGCGCGGATTGAAGTCGTTCCCAGCCGTTGGGTAGCCTCGAGGAGGTCGTCGGGTCGGATTGCACTCCTCCCCCACGACATGCAATCCGACACCTTTGCCAGCAGTTCCTCGTCGGACAGTGGCAAATGCGGAGATCCTCTCAGCGCATCAATCCGGCGCTTTCGGATCTGGCCGTTCTTGAAGACGCTGGCGATCGACGCCCACCGAGGGGTCATGGTGGCCGTGACCTCTCGTGCGGCAATCCGACCCAAATACGGCGCGATATTGTGCCGAGTGACAGCTTCGTCGGCATAGCTCGAGAGACGGATGCCACGATCCGCGATAGCGGCCGCGATCGTGTACTCCATGCTGAATTTTCCTTCAGTTCCGTCGCGCGGTGGGCGGCGCAGGAGCGGTGCAAGCGCACCGTAGCTCGTCTCGATGTCAACTCGCTCGACGTCTTCCAACCCGAAACTGCACTCGGCCATCAGATCGAACAGACCATCCAACGGCCGATGAATACCGTAGCAGGCCGGATATTTCTTGACCTCAATGCCGCTGCCGTCGATCTCCAATGGCTCGTTCCCCAATGCCGCTAACGCCGGAGCGATGTCTTCTCCCCCCGAATAAAGGTGGGTGAACCCCGCTCTGCCGTCGAGCGCATGCGGCGATGCGGTGAAACCCCGCTCGGCCAACAAGGCAGCTCGGATCGCGGCAGCGTTAGCTTGCCCGGCTTGAAAAGACTTTGCGTCGGTCCCGAAGTTCTCTCGGGTACCGCCTGTTTGTGCTAGCGCAAGACCGATGGCATGAGTGATGCGCTCGGCATCAAGCTTTAGAAGATGACCGCATGCCACGGTCGCACCGATCGTTCCCATCGTTGCGGTCATATGCCAACCGCGCGAATAGTGCGTGAGATCAAACGCCCGGCCCAGCTTGCAGCATATCTCGAAGCCGACCACATAAGCGCTGGCAACGCGCGAGCCTTCGATATCACGTGCTTCGGCGAGCGCGATAAGACACGGAAGAAGTGCGACACTCGGATGGCCACTCATCGGTGAGGACGCATCGTCGAAGTCAAGGGCGTGTGCTGCGATGCCATTGAAAAGCGCAG
>Ga0210410_10002040_pt1 | contig 18307 bp, 18 predicted proteins | sample IncBWC4MmetaG_FD_161058 | JGI IMG/M metagenome (GOLD analysis project Ga0210410, IMG submission 161058) | Forest soil microbial communities from Barre Woods Harvard Forest LTER site, Petersham, Massachusetts, United States - Inc-BW-C-4-M | ecosystem: Environmental > Terrestrial > Soil >... | reverse complement strand
CAAGAACTTGATTGGAACTTTTCATCAGCCGCGAGCAGTGCTGATCGATCCTGCGACGCTGTCCACTTTGCCGGAGCGTGAGTTTCGCGCGGGGATGTATGAGGCCTTGAAGTGTGGAGTGATCGGGAGGCCTGCGCTGTTCGACTGCCTCGAGAAAACCCAGGTGAGGGAGTTGCGCCGCAACGCAGCGACGCTGGAATGGGTGATCGCAGAATCCGTGCGCCTCAAGGCTGAGGTGGTTTGTTCTGATGAGCGCGAGGGCGGGCTCAGACGTGTGCTGAACTTCGGACACACCATTGGCCACGCGCTGGAAGCTGAATCAGGCTATCGACAGTTTCTTCATGGCGAGGCTGTGGCTTGGGGGATGATTGCGGCTACGCATATCGCGGTTGCGACCGGCCGCATCGATAACAATGCCGCGCGACGAATCTCCGACGCTGTACTTAGTCTCGGCCCGCTGCCGAGGGTCGAGGCTCGCAGCAGGGACATTGTCCGGCTCCTCAGGAGCGATAAGAAAACGCGCGACGGCATCGTACACTTCGTGCTTCCGCTGGAGATTGGGAAAGTCGAGATTTCGAACGATGTGCCTGGAGAAGTAGTTGTCGAGGCGGTCAACGAATTGCGGCGGATGTCCAGGACGTGAAAGAAGCAGGAGACCGTGGAGGAATTTCCAATTGTCGATTGAGTTTAACGGTGACTGACTCATCCAAAGCGACGGTGATGGGTGCCTCTCCAGAGGGAACGCGCGATCCGGCGTCGGCTGCGCGCGCGGTTCGCGAGATGTTTACCTCAATCGCGCCCCGCTACGATCTGCTGAATCATGTGCTTTCGTTCAACGTGGACCGTTTGTGGTGGTGGAAGACAGCGCGAAAGTTTGCTTCGATTCTGGCCCGGCCAGACACCCGCGTGCTTGACTTGTGTTGCGGGACCGGCGATATGACTTTTGCCTTGCGCCGGCAGGCGGGAAATTCGCCTGCGAAAATTCTGGGAGTGGATTTTTCGCATGCCATGCTGCAGCGGGCAGATGGCAAATCCGCCGGAACATCGTTGCGCTGGGTCGAGGCGGATGCGCTTTGTCTGCCCTTTTCGGACCAACAGTTCGACTTGATCACCGCCGCGTTTGGCTTCCGCAACCTGGCGGACTACGATGCCGGACTGCGGGAAATGGTGCGTTTGCTGCGGCTGGACGGTGAGTGCGGAATCCTGGATTTTGGCGAGCCCCGTGGTCTGATGGGGAAGCTGTATCGGATTTATTTCAAGCACGTGCTTCCCGCGATCGGGACCCTGATCTCGGGCGTGCGGGGGCCTTACGCTTACTTGCCCGCTTCGGTGGAGCGTTTTCCATCTCCCGACGAGATGCTTCATCGGATGCGCCGCGCTGGATTTCGGGAGGCTTCGTGGGAGCCATACACGTTCGGTATTGCAGGACTGTATCGAGGGAAGAAATAGGTCAAAGGACTCGGGCTAGCCACGCAAACAAGTGTCATCACTGTGCTTTCCTCAGGATGTCCGCAAGATTGCGGATGTCTTCACTGCTGGCGTCGCCGATCACGAAGTAGCGCAAGCCGTCATGGTCCCAGCTTTCAAGGTTGAACGACATTTCTTTCCGGGGCTCCGAACTCGATCCTAAACCGCCGCCGGCACGATCCTGGAAGATAAAAACCGAAATCTGGTGTTTGCGGATTTGGTAGATCAGCTCCGCTCCCGGGGCCTGGCCGAGATACGCGACGCGGCCTCCCAGTAAAGTGAAGTCCGAATGTTGCAATTCCGGCAGGCTGAAAGTGAAGGGAATCTTTCCCTGGAACCACGGCTTCACCGTATGCCGATCGGTTGAAACCACGTCCACCGGATTGGCGCTGGCAAGTGTGGCCACGTGAAGGTCGGCAAGCTCGCTGAGGGTGTGCTGCTGCCGCAGTTGCTGCTGCCGAGCTGATATCCCAACGAATGTGGCGATGAGCAACAGCGCAACCGCGGCGCTTACCCCAAACCACAGACGCATGGGCGCGCGCTCGGGCTTTGCTTTAATGCTCTTGCGAATGCGCTCGCGGAAATCAGGACTCGGGCTGTAGCGCTTGCCGGCAGAGTGCACCGCACGTTTAAGCTGGACCCGGTTCAGAACATCCGCGGCACACGACGGGCAACTTCGGACGTGAGCGTCCAAATCTCGCATCTCGCTTGTGGAAAGTTCTCCGTCGAGGTAAGTCTCGAGTTTTGCCGTCCAATGGTCCATTTTCAGGCTTTCACCAACTGCTGCTGCAGGCTTTCACGAAGCGCTTTGCGGGCGCGTGAGAGGCGTGACATCACGGTTCCCATGGGGATCGAAAGCGTTTCCGCAATTTCCTGGTAAGACATTTCTTCCACCTCGCACAACAACAGTATCTCGCGAAAACGCACGGGCAAAGATTCGATCGCGGACTGAAGGAGTTGGTGCTGGGAATTGTCGATGAGGATGGTTTCGGGTGTCTCTGGCCCTGCCGACAATTCTGGGCTATCGTCAGAATCAAGCTCCACGGTCGCCGTTGCCTTCAATCCGGTGCGCGACGTGAGAAACGTATTTCGCAAGATGCGATACATCCATGCGCGGAAGTTTGTGCCTGCCTGAAACGAGGAAAAGCCCTTCAGCGCCTTGACATAGGTCTCCTGCACTAGGTCTTCCGCTTCCGTCCGGTCCTGGGCGAGCCAGTGCGCGAAATTGTACAGCTGGTCAAAAAGGGGCATGGCCAGCTCTTCGAAAGTCGCCGCCGTCAAACGCTCTCCCACCACCTAAATAAGGTAAACCAAGAATCAGGGAATTTATTCCATGACAAAAAATTGACAATCACGGCGAGGGAATAAACCCAAGATTCCCCAGTTATCCATAGTGCACGCTAAACCCTGACGGAGTCGAAATGAAGGACGGGAATCGCCGTCTTTTAGCGGGCCGGCCAATCTCTTAGGAACCACCAAGGAGGTGGCAGGAAACAGGTCATTGAGATCTCGCTCGGGATGCACATGCCTCTGGTGAAATACGTCCCGGGCGAGCACGATGCGGGGCGGCGGGGCACGCAAATCGCGACGTTTGGGCGAGAGCTACTGCTCGTTCGATCATCGCGGAGTGCATTCTATCGCTCTGGATAGCCTTTCACGAGCCAAGCCGGGGTCGGCCCCGAACAACTGGCATGGCTCAAGAAAGGTCGCGAGCGGTTTCCGGTCCGCCCCCATCGTGGTGTTTGCCCTACCCTCCGCTGTTCGATCTGAAACCAGAATGGAAGTGGTTGGGTTCGCCGGATGCAGGCGGCGGCCGGACCTAATGCGTCTGCCCGCCCGCGGACGCTCTTGCCGTGGCGGAAGCGTCCGCAGCGAAGCAATCTGCGAAGGCATCGGCGATGGTGTAGCGGATCACACTCTCATAATCCTCGCCCAGGAATTTGCGCAGACGTTCGGTGTCCATAAGATATTCGCCAGTCATGTAGGGCAAGGCCTCGGGAGGAATCGCCGACACACCGAGCTTCCATATGAGTTGCAGAATCGCGCGCAGTGCCCACTTGCCCGGGACGCGAATGAGCTTGGCCTGGGCCAGTTCGAGGCAACGCGCACAGGTCAAAGGTTCGCCCCGTCCAGCCACATTCAGCACAGTGAGACGCTGGGATTCAGGTTCCGTTTTGTGGATGATATGCGCCAGTAGTCGAGCCATGTCGTCTACGTGCACGAACTGCAAACGATGTTCAAGATATTGGCTTCCGTAGGGCAACACGCAGGGAAGCCGCTTGCCTTGGTCCTGCATCTTAGCCGCCCGCTGGCTGCGGCCGTTAGGCGTCCCGCGAAAAGTCCCGACCATGTAGTTTTCTACGCTGGCGCCAGCAAAAATATGTGGACGCAGCATGTAGACGCTACAGCCTCGCAGCGCAGGGGAACGCTGCTGCACGACTTTATCAGCTTCCATTTTGTGAATCGCGTATGGCAGGGTGTGCGCGCCCAGGGGAAAGTCTTCGCTCACGAACTTTGGCAGGTCCGGACCGTACACGGAGACACTACTGGGGAAAATAAATTTTCCTACGATGAAATCGTCACGATTGGCTTCGGTGATGGCTTCCATGACCCGGGCCGTACCAGCCACGTTGATCTGCCACATACGGTCGAGGTCGAGCACACCGGTGCGGACGGGATCAAGCACAAACGCCAAATGAATAAACGCAAACGGACGCGCTTCCCGCAACAGGAGAAACAATTCGCGGCAAGAGTCCTCCAGGCCAAGGTCCATGCGCATGAACTGCAGGGGATGGCTGGTCTGGGGCGGATTCAGATCGACTCCGATGACCTGATAGTCCGCCAACAGCGGCAACAGCCGCAGTCCCAGGTTGCCAGCAATCCCCGTTACGATAACGCATGGCCTCTCACTGCCCATTTACTTAGGGCCGGGAGAGGAGGGAGGAGCAGCAGGCCTAGGTGACGGGGCGCCAGGACCGGGCGGAGGCAACGGCATCCCGTGCGGAGGAGCCATTTCCGGGCCGAAATAAGCTTCATCCAAGGTTGGAGTGCCAGACTCCTGTGCGGCTTTCATCTGTTCCTGCAAGCGTTGCGTGCGCAGCGTTCCGCGGATTTCCTCCTTCACCTTATCCAGAGGCTCTGCGTCTTTTTCGCCGACCTTATAAATGAAATACCCGCTCTGATCGGACATCACGGCCGAGATTTCACCGGTCTTCAAATCCATGACAGAAGCTTGGTTTGAAGGCAAGCCGTTGCGGCGCACTTTGCCCATCTTCGTGCTGGGAGCTTTCCCCTTGACCGCGGAAAGAGTATAGGCTTCAGCCTGCAGTTTGGCAAAATCTTCTCCGGCCACGGCGCGCGCGTGAACTTTATCGGCTTCTTTCCGCATGATTTCTTCCGCGTCCTTTTGACGTTGCTTTTCCGCCGCGGCGCTCAGTTTGACCTTGGACGCTGGGAGTTGCTGGGAATGGGGAATAAATATGCGCGTCAGGTCCGCTTCTTCATAGTCCGCCGACTTACTCTTGTAATAGTCTTCGATGTCCTGGTCGGAAATCTGTCCGGCTTTCTCCTGCACCGCCTGATTGAACATCTGGGTCAAGACCTGGATACGCATGAGCTTCATTCGATCATCGAACTTTGGTCCCTGGTCCAAACCCATCTCGTGCGCCTTCTCGGCCATCACCAGCGCAGAGGAATAGCGTGTAGCGAATTGCCGCCGGACGCGCGGGGGCATGTTGGGCTGGACCGAGTCCATAATTTTCTCGAATTCGGCACGAGTGATTGTGGTTTTGCAATTCGGGTCGGCCGTCTTATCGGCGGACGGATTGGCGCACAATCCGTTGATGGTGATCACGGTGGCGTCAGGCGGAACTTCCTTTGTCTCGGCCGGACTGCTTGGCGCGCCCGGTTGTTGGGCCGGCGGCGTGGATGGTGAACTCGCACCTTGGCCCCACGAAAGGGCTGCAAGTAACAGGCAAACTAAACCGTATCGCATCATATCTAGTGCTTCCTCCAACGGAGATCGAAAGATCAGTGAAAATCCTAGCACAGAGTTCCGCCGCTGTCGGCAGGTGAGTGGAAATGTTTCCCCGACGATGGATTGGCGGAGGGAGTCGGGAGCGGCGATAATGCTGTCATGCCTGAGTCGGCGGTAATCGATAGCCCGGGATCCATGCGTGCGGAAAAACGCGCGGTAGCGGGAAATTCCGTGCTGGCGGCGATCGCCATTACCACGCTGAAGATTGTGGTCGGCGTCACCACGGGAAGTTTGGGCATTTTGTCGGAAGCCGCTCACTCCGGACTCGATCTGATTGCCGCTATCGTTACATTCTTTTCTGTCCGCGTCTCTGACAAACCCGCCGACGCCGACCACCAATACGGCCATGGCAAAGTTGAGAATTTCTCCGCTTTTATCGAGACTGGATTGCTGCTCCTGACCTGCGTGTGGATTATCTATGAAGCCGTGAGACGTCTATTCTTCCGGCACGTGGAGATTGAGCCCAGCGTTAGCGCTTTCGCCGTTATGTTTATTTCGATGGCCGTGGATTTCTGGCGCTCCCGCGCGCTGGGAAGAATTGCCGCGAAGTATGACAGCCAGGCGTTGGAAGCGGATGCCTTGCACTTTTCCACGGACATCTATTCAAGCGGAATGGTGGTGGTGGGATTAGGGCTGGTGCTGATTGGCCGCGTTTATGGCGTCGATTGGCTGCGCAGTTCTGATCCTGTGGCCGCGCTGTTTGTCGCCGGAGTCGTGGTGTGGGTGAGTTCTAGACTGGCCCGCAGAACCGTCGACGCCTTGCTCGACGCCGCCCCCGCCGGGGTGCGTGGCAAGATCGTGGCTGCGGTCAACAAAGTCGACGGATTGATCGAAGTGGATCGCGTCCGCATACGCCGGGCGGGCAACCGCTACTTCGCCGATCTTTCCATCGGCCTCGCGCGTAATGTGACCTTCCAGCGTTCGGAACAAGTCGCCGATGCCGTGACTTCAGCGGTGCAGGGCGTGTTGCCCGATGCCGATGTCGTGGTTCGATCGGTCGCGCGCCCGGGACGGAGAGAGAACATCTTCGATCGCGTCCGGGCCGTGGCTACGCGCAACAATTTCAACGTGCACGATATAAGCGTCCAGGATCTGCGCGGGCGTTTGCACGTCGAACAGCATCTGGAACTGGATGAGCAGTTGAGTTTGAAAGAGGCGCACGATCAAGTGACCCGGCTCGAGTCGGATATCCGCGAGGAGGTGCCGGAGATTTCCACCATCCTGACGCACATCGAAAGTGAACCAGCCACCATTGAAACCGGGGATGAGGTGGTGCGTGACGCTCTCCTGGAGAAGAAACTGAAAGCCGTAGTCGCGCATTTTCCTGAGGTTCTCGATGTGCATGACGTCGAAGTCAAGCACGTACGCGGACGCCTTTATGTATCCTGCCACTGCACGTTTTCCGACGAGTTGCCGCTCTCGCGGGTGCATGACATTTCAACCGAGTTGGAGATCCACTTTAAGCAGGAAGCGCCCGAACTATTTCGTGTACTGATTCATCCGGAGCCGCAGACGGACAATCGGCGATAGAGGAAAAATATGATCGAAGCGAAAGCAATCTGGACCGACAACCACCGTTTTCTGGGACAGGCGAGCAGCGGCCACGGAATTGTTGTCGACGGCGACAGCAAAACCGGAAGCAGTCCCATGGAGCTTGTGTTAATCGGCTTGTGCGGATGCACTGGCTACGACGTTGCCAGCATCCTGGGTAAGAAGCGCGAGCCCTTCACCAGCATCGAAGTGCGAGCCGAGGCCGAGCGGGCCACCACTCCGCCGACTGTCTATACCGGGATCCGGTTGGTATATCAAGTCGGAGGGAATGTTTCGCACAAAGCAGTCGAGGATGCGGTGCGGCTTTCCGAAGAAAAATACTGCTCGGTCGCGGCCATGCTGCAAAAGACAGCCAAGATCAGCTACGTGATCGAGTACGTCGAAAAATAAATTGTCTCAACACCTTGCCCAGCCGAGCGCATCCCGTCCGCGGATATCTATACATCGCTAGCGCCACGTTCTTGTGGGGCGTGGCGGCCACTCTCGGTCGGGCTGCGTTTACCGGGAAGTTGCTGCCTAAGGGACAAACCCTCCGGCCTATCGATCCGCTAATCCTGTCCCAAAGCCGCGCCACGTTTTCTTTTGTCGTTCTCTTATTCGCGCTGGTGCTGCTTCGCGGATGGAAACGATTACGTCTGCCCGCAGCCGACTTTGGACGGATGTTCGTGCTGGGCACTCTGGGCGTGGCGGCATCTAATTACTTCTACTACCTTGCGATTCAGCGAACCAACGTCGCCACTGCGATCATCGTGCAGTACACGGCGCCGGTGTGGGTTCTGCTCTACACAGTTGCGCGAGGGCTGCAGAAGCCCACTCTGCAGCGAGTAGCGGCAGTGGCATTGGCGGTGACCGGAATCGCCCTGGTGATCGGAATATTCGGCTCCGGGGGATTGCGTTTGGATGCGATCGGAGTACTTGCGGCTCTGGCGGCGGCATTCTCTTTCGCCTTCTACAACATCGGAGGCCACAACATCCTTGCCCGCTACGATCGCTGGACGGTGCTGCTCTACGTCATCTTCAGTGCGTCACTGTTTTGGATCGTCGTGAACCCGCCGTGGAAAGTCCTCGCCGCTCACTACTCCGTGGACCAGTGGCTATTCTTATTTGTGTTTTCGCTTGTTTCCGTGCTCGGGCCGTTTTCGCTTTATTTCGCGGGGTTGCAGCACCTGGAACCGACACGCGCGATCGTGGTCAGCTGTTTGGAGCCCGTATTCTCGATTGTGATTGCGGCTATCGCCTTGGGTGAATTGATGCGGCCAGTACAAACGGTCGGAATCGTGCTCGTATTGGTAGCCATCGTCGTCGTCCAGTTGCCCGATCGCAGCTTGCACGAGGAGATTACGCTACTCGAGCCCATGGAGTGACGCCGGTAAGATAACCAACGTAACGAACGCCGACCGTTTTCCACTAGGTTTTTGCAGGCAGAAGCGGGATTCTTGAGTCGGGCGGTTCCTCGGACTCGGGGTGGAGTTGCTATGAAGTTTTCTCGCATCGGCTGTCTGTTCGCTTTCGTTCTGTGCTCGTTGCTGCCTTGCTTCGCGCATCATATGGCGGTTGTCGTGAACAAGGACAACGGTTTGGCCGAGGTCGGTTCGGCGCATCTGGCCAAGATTTTTCGCTTGGAAGTTAAGAAGTGGCACGATGGCAAGGACGTGATTCTCGTCCTTCACAAGAATTCCAGCGGTGAAATGATCACCCTCGAACGTTTAAGCAGGATGTCCGCCAGCGAGCTAAAGTCGTTTATTGCAACCCACCAGGCATCGATCACCACGGTTGATTCCGATGAAGACGTACTCAAGGTGGTGGAGACTACGCCGGGCGCTGTGGGCCTGGTCGACGTCCGCTCCATCAACGACCAGGTCAATGTGGTCCGGGTCGACGGCAAACTCCCCATGGAAGATGGATATCTGCCCCACTAGGCCCCCTGATGAGCCGCGCGAATCAACCTATGCTCATTGGTCGTGCGCGATCACTCAATCCCAACAACTGAAAGCAGCGTTGTGCCTTCCTCACGTCCTTGCCAATCTGTTCGCGCAGGGCTTCCACCGAGGGAAACTTAACTTCATCCCGCAGTCTTTGCAGAAAATGAATTTCGACCTCGGTCTCCGGACTTAGTTCAATGGGGTGGAAGTTGAGCAGATGAGTTTCGATAGCGAACGACTCCGTCCCGAACGTAGGGCGATTGCCGACGTTGGTCACTGAATCGAAGCACTCCTCGCCGACGCGCGCACGAGTAATGTAAACACCATCTTTGGGGACCAGTTCCTCGTAGCGGCTCAGGTTGATCGTGGGGACGGTGTATTTTGAGCCATATCCGCGTCCGCGGCCCGGAGTCGACAGAATACTGAACGGGCGTGCCAGAAGATGGCGTGCGCGGCTTACTTGTCCGTCGGCGAGCAGCTTGCGGATTCGAGTGCTCGACACGGGTTCCCCCCGCAACCGCAACTCGGGATAAACCTTCACCTCGAAACCCATCTCGCGGCCGAATTCCGCGAGCAGGGTTACATCCCCTTTCGCCTTGTTGCCGAAATGGAAGTTATAGCCTTCGTGTACTTCGCGAGCCTGCAAATTTTTTTTCAGAATGTCATGAGCGAACTCTTGCGGCGTCATAAGAGACAGATCGCGCGTAAAAGGGATCAGGAGGAGGGCGTCCAGGCCAGCGCCCGCGAGCAGGCGAATTTTCTCCGGCGTAGGCGTGAGCAGTTTCAGCCCGGAGTCCGGCCTCAAGATCCGCATGGGATGCGGATCGAAAGAGACCGCCACTGCTTTCCGGCCGGTGTCTTTCGCACGCGCCACGATGTTAGTCAGCACTCGGGTATGGGCGCGATGCACCCCGTCAAAGTTGCCCACGCTCAGCAGAGTCGGTCCGAGGCCGGCGGGAATGTCTTCGAGTTTGTGCCAAACCTGCATTGCTTGTGTGGTGCGGGCGCCCTCGCCCGCATCGGGTCTATCCATTTCTTGTTCTTGTCTCGTCAAGTCTTCTGTCTCACCCGCGGGCGAGGACGCCCGCGCCGCACGATCCAAATCTAAATCTCAAACTCCAATTTCATGCCGTCATAGGAAAGCCGCACGTTTGGCGGCAGGGATTCATTCGTAATCTCATGCGGCAAGTCGTGGCATATATGCGTAAAAAAGGCCCGCTTTGGTTGCAGGCGCTCCACGATCCGCAACGAATTCTCTACCGTGGAATGCGTGGGATGCGGAATGTGCCTTAGCGCATCCAGAAACAGGATGTCGAGGTTCTGCAGTTTCGCCATGGAAGCCTCAGGAACGCTGCTGTGATCTGTGAGATAAGCGGCGCCGCCAAAACGAAAGCCATCGATCTCAGCGTCGCCATGGATCACCCTGATCGGCTCAAAGCGCGCGCCGAAAAGTTCGACCGGACCCTCGAACGATTTGAGTTCGACCTGCGCCAGTCCGCCGAACTTGTAGTCCGCGTCGAAAATGTAGCGGAAAGTATTGCGGATAAAATCTGCCGCCTCCGGACGCGCATAAAGCGGGAGCTTGTTTGGCTTGTGGCGGTAGCTGAGCGGACGCAAATCATCCAGGCCAAGAATGTGATCGGCGTGACTGTGGGTGAAGAGCACAGCATCGATCTTCCGAATATGCTCGCGGATGGCCTGTTCGCGAAAATCGGGAGTGGTGTCGATGAGCACGGTTTTGCCGCCGTACTCCAGGAGAATTGAAGGCCGGGTGCGTCGGTCGTGCGGATCGGAAGAATGGCACACGGCGCAATCGCATCCGATAGTCGGCACTCCCATCGAGGTGCCGCTGCCCAGCACCGTAAGCGTGGCCTTCATCGCTTCGTTGTGGCGGCGCTCGAGGCCGGAGTTTGCGGCGGACGGGTGAGCGCGTTGGTCACTTCAACGTAGGCCATGCGAAGTTCGTAGAGGCAATTCTGCAGAAATCCTTCCTCGGTAGCGGTAAGGTTGCCCCTGGTCTTCTCCGACAGCAAGCTCAGGGTGTCGATAGTCTGGCGAGCCCCGATCAGGTCAACCCGCGGTTGGCCGCCTTGTTCGTGCATCAGGCCGAGTTGCATCATGGCGCTCATATACAGCGAGGCCATGAAACGCTCAAACGTCATCTCCAATTCTTTCGCGGAATGGCCGCTGAGTTCCACGCGCGCGTCCAAATCCTTCGCCGACTTGCGGTACGCATCCGCCTGTTCCCGCTGTTCTGCAGGTGTCGGAGGAGGCGGTGCGTCCAGTTCCTGCTGAGCGGGAGCAACATCTGGTTGGGCAGGTGGTGCAGGCTGTGGGATGGAAGCACTGGAAACTTCCTCTTGCGAAACTTCTTGCCGAATCTCGCCCTCCGACGTAAACAAGCGCCGGTCGGTTACGGTAAAACTTTCCTGCTTCTTCTCAGGCATAAATTGTCCCTTCAAATGCTTACAGGTTTTCGCGCCGGAATACTTCCGAAAATGGAAGCGTCGCGATCGAAAGCTGAGTGCCGCCCGCTTGAACTTGCTTGCCCTGAGTCGCGATTTCGCGCCGGATGTAACCCAACGCCACCGCGTGGTCGCCGCCGGAAAGGGGCAGGGAAGCAGTGCTGGTGATCTCACCGACATCTCTTCCATCCGCCTGGATTTTTGTGCCCAGGGCAGGCAACGGTCCCTGCACCTCGAACCCGGTGAACTTGCGATGCACATTGCCACGCGAGCGAATGCGCTCCACGATCTCCTGCCCGATGTAACATCCCTTGCTGAAATGCAAAGCACGCTGCTGCTCGGTTTCCTGCGGCAAGTCGCGCTCGCGGATGTCCTGCCCGTAGCGCGGAATCCCGGCTGCGATTCGAAGCAACTCTACCGCAGTTGTGCCCGCCGCTGTTGCTCCAGCCTTGATGAGTGCTTCGCGAAGAGGCATCGTCTGATCGGCCGATAGCCACAACTCATAGGATTCGACGCTCGTATTGTCGCTTCGAACAACTGTTATCGCCACACTCTGCCAAGTCAGATCCGCGAATTGCAGCGGCTCGAGTTCCGGTATCGGAAATCCCGCTGTGCTGAGCACTTTTCGTACCTTCGACCCAGTGACCCCGATGGCAGTCAGTTTGTCGCTGACATTCACGACCTCCACATCGTCCATGATGATGTAGTGATCGAAGGTTGCCAGCAATTTTTCCGACTGCGACTGATCCGTGTCAATCAGCAGAGAGTCGCCACGGTTGTAGGCGTACAGATCACCCAGGATGTGTCCCTGGGGATTCAGCAGAAAAGCGTAGACGCCATGCCCCACGGCAAGGTCGCGGACATTGTTCGTGACCATGCCATTGAGCCAGCGCACCCGATCGCCGCCTGTGACAGCGATCTTGGCTCGAACACTCAGGTCAAAGACGCCGCAACCCGAAAGTAGCGCCTCAAATTCTGCGTGCACGGAGTCGCGAGCGGGGGAAACCGGGTCGCCATGAACAATCGTGGAAGCCATACGATGAGCTTCAATTATACAAGGCGAAAGCAGGCCCGATTCGCTGGCAGCGCCCAAGTCCCTTTACATTCTTATTCTTAGCCACGTTTTGTAGGGGCTGACATCGTGACTATGCCCCTGGAGCGGGGACGACCTAAAGTTTTTCCCCGGGGAGCCGATAGATGGCACGAAGGGGAGGTATCGATGAGCATCAGTGCAGTTCACACTTCGCCAGCAGCCCAGAATGAAGCCGCCGTGAAAGCGGCACCGCGCCAGAATGCAGCTCCACAGCAATCTGCGCTCCCGCAGGACAAAGTAACGCTTAGTGCACAGGCGCAAGCCCATGCCCAGCAGGCAGCTCCCGCCGATAAGGACCACGACGGCGACAGCAAGTAACTCGTTCGAGGTTTTTCCAAACTCCGCCTGTCAGATCGGTTAACGCCGGGCCTGGAAGAGCGAATCAGGCACCTTCCGGGCTCGGCGAGCCTAAACCCGATCACCGTCAGCCGGGCTCTCCGCTGCCCTTCTTTCCTGTTGACATTCTATAGGACCGTCTTTATCCTTTCTACAGAATATCTATAGGAGCAGCGGAAATGGCACAAAAACGTTTCCTTCGCGCATTCTCGATTCTCGTCATGTTGTTTGCTTCCACAGCGCTAATGGCGCAGTCGAGCGCCCAGAAAACCCTCGACCGCTTCAAATCGATGGTCGGGACGTGGCAGGGGAAATCGCCATCGGGCGGGACCTCTGAGGTCACGTACCGGTTGACAGCGGGCGGAACCGCCGTGATGGCCGACATGCACATGGCTGACGAAGATATGGTCAGCATGTATTACGTCAACGGCGACGACCTGCTCATGACGCACTTTTGCCCCACAAACAATCAGCCGCGGATGAAGGCGGTGATCTCGCCCGACCTCAATACCGTCTCCTTTGACTTCATGGACGCCACAAACTTGTCCGGTCCCAATGCCGGCCATATGCATCGTGCGGTGTTTCTCTTTTCAGGTGCGGACCGCTACATCGAAGAGTGGACCTGGAAGCAAGAGGGGAAAGACACCAAGATGCATTTCGAAATGCAACGCAAGAAGTAACCGACAGGGGTTGCACGTCAGTTGCGCCAGATCTGGCATCGAAGGCGGAGGTATCGGTTTCGTCGGAGGTGTCCTATGTGACGAATTGAGGCCAAGCGAGAAAGCTTGAGACAATTATCAATGGCCTTTTGTCGCGTGGCCGGTCATCGACAGCGGCTGGAAGATGGGTATACAGTTATTGCCACCTTGGTAGGCTAGAACGAGAATCCGGGGACTGCCGCAATGCAGGGAGGATCTACCGTGCAATGCAAGAGACGACTCACCCTATTCGTTGCAGCTTTCACTCTAGTTTCCGGATTTCTGACCTCCGGCGCCCTTGCAGCCAGCAAAGAAGCGGTAGTCTTGAGAGTGCTGCACTACTTTAGATTGGGAAAAAAAGGCGGGACCTCCCCCGCCGCCGGCCTAATCTTTGACGCGGCTGGGAACTTGTATGGCACAACCGTTGGGGGTGGCGTTTACGAAACGGGCATCGCCTTCAAGCTTTCGCCCGGTGCGAACGGTATGTGGAGCGAGACAGTGTTGCATACCTTTGGCGAAGGCAACGACGGGTACAAGCCCTACGCCGGCCTGATCTCCGACGCGGCTGGGAACTTATACGGTACGACCAGCTTTGGCGGTTCACACTGCGGCTCTACCGGCTGCGGCATTGTCTTCCAGCTCACGCCCGTCGCCGGTGGGTCGTGGAGCGAGAGCGTGTTGTACAGCTTCAACGACACCAACAACGACGGAAACGCGCCCTACGCTGGCCTGATCTTCGACGCGGTGGGGAACTTATACGGCACAACCGCTGGGGGCGGCGTTTACAACGACGGCACCGTCTTCGAGCTTTCACCCGGCGGGAACGGCACGTGGAACGAAACCGTGCTGTACAGCTTCGGCAAAGACAAGGACGGGAACACTTCCTACGCTAGCCTGATCTTCGATGCGGTCGGGAACCTGTACGGCACAACCGCTGGGGGCGGTGCTGATGATAACGGCACCGTCTTTGAGCTGTCCCCCGGTGCGAACGGCATGTGGACCGAGACCGTCCTGCACAGCTTCCGCAAAGGCGACGACGGGAACACACCATACGCGGGCCTTGTCCTCGACGCGGCCGGAAACCTATACGGCACAACCGTCAACGGCGGCCGATTCCCGCACAGCTGCATAAATGGCAAGGGTTGCGGGACCGTCTTCGAAGTGGCAGCGGGAACTAACGGCGTGTGGAAGGAGACCGTGCTGCACAGGTTCGACGCCAACAACGGGGACGGCTCCAACCCCTATGGCGGTTTGATCTTCGATGCGACCGGCAACCTATACGGCACAACCATTAGTGGGGGCGTTCATCACAAGAAAAAGTGCTCTGGTTTTTCTAGACAATCTTTGGGCTGTGGTACCGTCTTCGAGCTTACGCGCGGTGCGAACGGCAAGTGGAATGAGAATGTGTTGAAGACCTTCGGTGGCGGCATAAACGGGTCCGACCCCGCAGCCAGCCTGATCTTCGACGCAGCCGGGAACTTGTATGGGACCACCACCTACCTTGGCAGGGGGGCGGGCGGCACCGTCTTTGAGGTGGCGCCCTAACGAGAGTTTCGAGAAAATCTTCCCCGAGTCTGACCTGTCGCTCGCAGGAGCTTGCAGCCGAATGGCGCCGATTCCACGAATCAGTGGAAAATTCGATGCCTTCCAAAGGCCGGCTCTTCTCAGCGAACACCGCAAATTAGGTCGCTTCAGCAAATCTCGCACGGACTGTGCTACCTTTTCTTCCCGTGAGTTCAAAGAAACGAATCGCCATCATTCCCGGAGACGGGATCGGAAAAGAAGTCATTCCAGAAGCCGTCAAAGCCATTACTGCTTCGGGAGCCAACGTCGAGACTTTCGACTTCGACTGGGGCGCGGACCGGTATCTGGCGGATGGCGTCACCGTTCCGCCCGAGGGCTTCGCCATGCTGGAGCGCGACTTCGACGCCGTCCTGGTGGGCGCCTTCGGCGATCCGCGCGTTGCCTCGAACATCCACGCCAAAGAGATCCTGCTGGGCATGCGCTTCAAGATGGATCTTTACGCCAACGTGCGTCCGGTGCGCCTGCTCGATGCGGCGCTGTGCCCGCTCAAAGGCATCGAACCCAAGCACATTGATTTCGTAGTCATCCGCGAGAATACCGAAGGCGTTTACACCGATGCCGGCGGAGTATTCAAGCAAGGAACTCCCGACGAGATCGCGGTGCAGGAGGACATCAACACCCGCAAGGGCGTGGAACGCATAATCCGCTACGCCTTTGAATACGCCGAGCGCCACGCAAGACTGGATGGCAGTCCACGCAAACGCGTTCTCATGTGCGACAAATCCAATGCAATGACTCACGCCGGAGGGCTTTGGCAACGGGTGTTCAAAGAGGTCGGCGCAGAGTATCCGCAGATTAAAGCCGAGCACATGTATGTGGACGCGCTCTGCATGCAGATGGTTCGCGATCCCCGGCAATTCGACATGATCGTCACCAATAATATTTTCGGCGACATCATCACCGATCTCGCTGCCGGCCTGCAGGGGGGACTAGGCATGGCGGCCAGCGGAAATATTCATCCCGGAAAGACTTCGATGTTCGAACCGGTGCATGGTTCAGCTCCGCCGATTGCAGGGAAGAATGTTGCCAACCCATTTGGAGCAATCCTTACTGCCGCGATGATGCTCGGACACCTGGGCCTGACCGACGAAGCGAGCAAGATCGAAGCCGCCGTGCTCGAAGCCGTGCAGCAGAAGCGGACCACGCAAGACGTAGGCGGAGCGCTGGGAACGAAGGAAGCGGGCGAGTGGGTAGCAAACAGGGTGGCGGGTTCGGCTATCTCCAATTCACGATAACCATCCACGTGACTTTTCCGTGCGGATCCGCGTAAATCCGTGGCCGAGCGATTCTTAATTAAACGCTGCCCGCAAACGTTGCAGCCCTGCCAGCGCTGCCACGTATCTTTTGTCCAGCGAATAGGCCGTGGCGTAACATTCTTTCGCCTTCGTCCAATTGTGCTTGTGCTCATAGACGCGGCCTAGATTGAAATGGGGATATGGGCGCGCCTCATACCGGGGCGCGACCATAGCTTTCTCAAACCAGGGAATAGATTCGTCCCATTTCTCTTGTTCAATCAGGTAAGCCCCGATATCGTTATAAGGGTTGCCAAACTCCGGATCGAGTTTGATGGCCTGCATGCACTCAGCAATGGCGCGGTCGTAATCGCCGAGGTAGGAATATGTCCAGCCGCGGAAGGTGTAGGCCTTAGCGGTTGGAAAGGTTTCAATGGAACGGCTGTAGAGGGCAATGGCTTGCTGAAACTCACCTTGCATTTGCAGTTCGTAGGCTTTTTGAAAATAGTCAGCCGCGGTTTGGCGAGGATCGTCGTCGGACATAAATGAACCCAATGACTGAATTGAAGAAATTGTACCGAAAATTGCAATCTTTACTTGTCGTTGCAGGGCTGGTTTTGCTGCTGGCGTCGTGGACGTTGGCGCAGGCGCAGGCGGGCGCTACAACCGTTCCGGGTCCATCTACTCCTGCGCCGAATCAGGACAAGCAGGCGAACAAGCCGGCCAGTCCGGACGCGGGTGCAACCCCGGAACAGAAAATTTCCTCCAAGGAAGCCGAAGAGCTGTTTCACGATGTAGATCAGATTCTGGAGTTCGCCAGCAAGGACACCGGCTTACCCATCAAGAAAGAGGTCAAACGGCGCCTCACCAGCCGCGATGAAGTTGTGGCCTATCTCGAAAAGAACATGGCTGAGGACAAGGACGCGCAGCGCCTGCGCCGCTCCGAACTGGTGTTGAAGAAGTTTGGCCTTCTGCCGCGCGATTTCGATCTGCAAACTTTTCTGGTGGCCCTGCTGCGCGAGCAGGTGGCCGGTTATTACGATGTCAAGACCACAACCGTGAACCTGCTGGACTGGATCGACGTTGAGCAACAACGTCCAGTGTTAGCGCACGAGCTCACTCACGCCCTCCAGGACCAGTCTGTCGGCTTGGAGAAATGGATGAAAGTGGGCGACAACGACCTGAACGACAAGAATCAGCCCACGGGCGCGGACATTGAGAATGACGAAATCAGCGAAGCTCGCCAAGCTGTGGTCGAAGGCCAGGCGATGGTCGTGCTGGTTGACTACATGCTCGCGCCGACAGGGCAATCGATTCTCGCTTCGCCGCAGATTGCCGACGCTCTGAAGGAGAGCATGCTCGTGGGCACGTCAGATTCAGTGGAATTTAAAAGTGCTCCCATTTTTCTGAAAGAGGAGTTGACCTTCCCCTACCGCTACGGCCTGGATTTCGAGACGGAACTGTTCCGCTCCCGCGGAAAAGAGAAAGCTTTCGCCGCGGCTCTTAGCAACCCACCGCGAACTACCCGTCAGATCATGGAGCCAAAGACATATCTTTCGGGTGAGGTTCTGGAACCCATGCGCCTGCCCGACTTCGAGCGGGACTTTAAGAATTACGAACGCTTCGATGTGGGGGCGATCGGAGAATTCGACGTGGCGGTCCTTGTCGACCAATACGCCGGCACCGAGGCTTCGCGCAATTTGTACCCGCACTGGCGCGGCGGCTACTACTACGCTGCTCGGCCGAAAGGAGATCCCTCGGCGCCGCTGGCGCTGCTCTATGTTTCACGCTGGTCAAGCCCCGAAAAAGCTTCCGCGTTTGCCGCCATCTACGCGCAGTCGCTGGCCAAACGATACAAGCACGTGCATCAGGTGACTGCGGACGAGAAAAATCCACCTGAAGATCTCCAGAAACTCGAATCGC
>Ga0210410_10002039_pt1 | contig 18313 bp, 19 predicted proteins | sample IncBWC4MmetaG_FD_161058 | JGI IMG/M metagenome (GOLD analysis project Ga0210410, IMG submission 161058) | Forest soil microbial communities from Barre Woods Harvard Forest LTER site, Petersham, Massachusetts, United States - Inc-BW-C-4-M | ecosystem: Environmental > Terrestrial > Soil >... | reverse complement strand
TCGCCACGGGGGTGGCACCCTCCCTCCCTCTTCCGGTCCTCTAAGGTGACCGCCCGTCCGTTTTCGTGCCTCCGCTGGATGGTTCTGGGGCGTAATTCGTTCTCTGCTGAGGAGAGAGTCTTTCATGGCACAGAACCGATTTGGCACACGAACCGAGGAGCCAGCCGCTCCCGAAACGAAATCTTCAGAGCGGCGACTCGGTCCCGGTCAACCTGCCCCGCAGCGGGAGCCCGCGCCGCAGAGTCAGCCGGACCGCGAACCTGCTCTCAAGTCGCAGTCCTTCTCCTGGCGCCCAAAGCCTATTTATCAGCTTCTCAAAGCCACATTCGCCGAATGGAGCAAAGACAAAGTTCCCCGCATGGGAGCGGCCCTGGCGTACTACACGATTTTTTCTCTCGCTCCGCTCTTGGTCATCGCGATCGCAATGGCTGGCTTTGTTTTCGGCGCGGACGCCGTGGAGGGCCGGATCACGAATCAGATTCAGGGACTAGTCGGCGCCGACAGCGCCCACGCCGTCCAAACCATGATTCAGTCTGCTCACAAACCTGCTCACGGCGTGTTCGCCACAATTTTCGGGGTCGCCGTTTTGTTGCTTGGCGCATCCGGCGTGTTTGCCGAGATGCAGGATGCGCTCAACACTATCTGGAGGGTGGACACGACCTCGAAAAGCGGAGTCTGGAATTTGATCAGGACGAGGTTCTTGAGCTTCGGAATGGTGCTGGGCATCGGATTCTTGCTGCTGGTCTCTTTACTGCTCAGCGCCGCTTTGTCTGCGGTCGAAACCTATGCTTCCGGGTTTCTTCCCATTCCGCCTGCCGCGCTCCACGCCATGGATTTTCTGTTCTCCCTCATCTTTATTGCCGGCCTGATGGCCATGATTTTTAAACTGCTTCCCGATGTGCCAGTCCCGTGGCGCGATGTATGGGTCGGCGCCGTAATCACTTCGCTGCTGTTCACGGCCGGAAAATTTCTGATCGGCCTTTACATTGGCCATAGCGTTACCATGTCCGCCTATGGCGCCGCCGGCTCCGTGGTCGTTATTCTCGCGTGGATTTATTATTCCGCGCAGATTCTATATTTCGGCGCGGAATTTACGCGCGTCTACTCCACTCGCTGCGGCACGCACTGCAGCCCGGGAGCAAAGCATGCCGTTCGCGCCGCAAACGCTGCATAAAATCGATTTAATGATTCCAATGTGCTGACTTAGCGGTACAATGCGCCTCTGTTTCGGAGGATGGCATTCATGGTTCGCAGCTTGACGCGGCGCTTGAGATTTACATTTGTGAGATTTTTATTTTTGACGTGCGCATTTTGGACCGCAACTTCTCTAAGCGCGCAAAATAACATCTCGCCGAAATGGGAAGAGCTCACCGCTCCTGATTTTCGGCAGGCAATCCAGCAAGCCAAAGGAACTTGCTTGCTGCCCTTCGGCATTCTGGAAAAACACGGGCAGCATCTTCCGCTAGGCACGGATTTGTTGAATGTGCGCTACGCTTCGCTGCAAGCGACTTCGCAAGAATACGCAGTGGTCTTTCCCGAATATTATTTCGGTCAAATCTTTGAAGCCAAGCACGAACCGGGCACGATCGCGTACAGCATGGAATTGCAGTTGCGCTTGCTGCAGGAAACTACCGATGAAATGGCGCGCAACGGCTGCAAGAAGATAATCATAGTAAATGGCCACGGCGGCAACGAGCACTTGCTTCCGTATTTTGCGCAAGGCCAGCTCGACAAGCCGCACGATTATGCTGTGTACGTTCTGGACGGTGAACGCAGCCGGCCTGGTGGTCCGGCGAAGAAATCCAGCGGCATTGATTATCACGCCGGCGAAAATGAAAGTTCGAACACGATGGTGTCGCATCCCGACCTGGTGCATTTGGATCGCGCGAAAAACGAATCCGGCACGGACATGAAACGATTGAATTTACCGGAGGAGTTGTACACGGGAATTTGGTGGTATGCGCGCTTTCCGAATCATTATTCGGGCGACGGCTCCGTGGCAACCAAAGAGCTTGGCGAGTGGAACATGAAGGGCTGGATTGACTCAATTGTGGAATGCATTCGCGCTGTGAAAGCCGACGATGCCAGCTTGAAACTGCAAAATGAATTCTACGAAAAGAACAAGCACCCGCTGGATACGCGGCCATAGTGACGGATCCGAATATCACGCGGCGTGATTTTCTTGGGGTGACACTTCTTGGCGCTGGGGCGGCGCTCGTGGAAGGCGTTAGCCCTGCGCAACTTCTCGCGGCAACCGCAGGGGATGATTGGACGGGCTACGGCGGCGTTGGCGACTACCGCCATTCGAACGGAAACACGCTGGAAGTGCTGCAAACCGGGCACCGCATGCGCGACGGTGCGTACAATTCCCTGCTGGCAAATCCAATCGACACTGGCGAAACTTATGATTGCGTTGTCGTTGGTGGTGGAATCAGCGGAATCGCGGCTGCACTTTTTTTCCAGCGGCTTTCCGGTCCTGGCAAAACTTGCCTGATTCTTGAGAATCATCCGATATTTGGCGGCGAAGCAAAGCAAAACGAATTTGAGGTGGATGGCAAACGGCTTATCGCGCATCAAGGCTCCGCAATTTATTTGGTTCCCTACCCGCACAGTTTTATCGCGCGATTCTACGATTCGATCGGCTTGCACACGCCAAAGCTTTCTTACCAGAAATGGGGTGGACCGCAGCCGGGAATGGCGCTCAGCCGGACGCCATACGATTCCGCTGGGCTCGGCCGCGGGCAGTATGCGTTTTGGTTTGGCGCAAAATTTGGACAGAAGCCGGGGACGTGGGTTGTCGATCCGGTTGGCACAAAATTGCAGGGCGCACCCCTTTCTGAGGCGTCTCGAAAAGAACTGGTTAGCTGGTTTTCCGGAAAGGCTTCTGACGAGTCGAAATTTGAGCCGCCGAAATACGAAGGGGACGAAATTTCGCGGCAGCTTGATTCCATCACGCTTGAGCAGCACCTCATGCAGCGTTCCGGGCTTAGCCAGGAAACCATTCGCACGTTTCTCTCTCCGGTGGAAGGCGGCGGCTCTGGACTCGGACCCGATGCACTCTCGGCTTATTGCGACTACGCCGCGGACTTGCTTCATCCGCTGGATGACGGTTCGGGCGAAGCGGTGCAAATGTTTCCTGGAGGAAACACGACGATTGCGCGCTTGATGGCGAAGACGCTCATTGCCAATTGCATTGATGGGCCTGCCACAGTTGAAGCCGTTAGCCGCAATGCTGTAAAGCTGGAAGCGCTGGACGCACCGGGCACACCTTCTCGGATGCGCCTCTCCGCGACCGTGGTGGCCATGCATCACGACGGCGATCCTGCGAAGGCGGATTCTCTTACAATCACTTATGCGAAGGACGGCAAACTTTTCCGCGTGAAAGCGCGCTCTGCCGTTGTCGCCGGCGGAAGCTGGACCGCGAAGCACATCATCACGGATTTGCCCACTGCGCAGCGGCAGGCGTACGCGCAGTTTTACCGTTCGCCTTGCATGATGGCGAACGTGGCGGTGCGCAACTGGCGATTCCTGCAGAAAATGGGGATAACCGGCTGCCGCTGGTTTGAAGGCGTCGGCAATTACATGGATGTGCGGCGGCTCGCGACGATTGGAATCGATGATGCGACGATCAGCGCTGACTCGCCCATCGTTCTCACGGTGAAAGTTTTGTATGCGTATCCGGGTTTGCCAACGGAAGAGCAAGGGCGGCGCGGCCGCACCGAAATGCTCGGCACATCGTTCGGCGTCTACGAGCAGCGCATCCGTGAACAGTTCGATGCGATGTTTGCGCACGTGGGATTCGACGCCAAGCGGGACATCGCCGCAATTGTTCTAAATCGCTGGGGTCACGCATATCTGAATCCGCAACCCGGATTTTTCTTTGGGAGCAACGGGAAGCCCGCGCCGCGCGAGGTTTTGCGCAGCGCTCCATTCGGGCGCATCGCATTCGCCAACACGGATTTGGCCGGCGCCATGGACCACCGCTACTCGATTTTGGAAGCGCACCGCGCGGTGGGACAGCTGGTCGATCAAGTCCTGACGTAATCCATCCTGACGTAATCAAAGGGCGCGTTAGCTTAGGAGCACGATGCTCGAGAGTGAAGCGCGATAACGACAGAATGGTCAGTTTCCGACTAGCCTGTAATTTGCCCAAGATCGATGCCGGGCGCGGAGATCACTTCCTATAGGCCGACTTCAGAGGACTAATCCCACCGTGGAAGCGATAGCTTCCGGTTAGCCGACAATCCATCCGAAATTTGGCCTGCCGCTTCCCGCAAATTGTTTCTCGGGAGTGATCGCTGCCCACAGCCTGAGCCTGGAAGTGGGCGGTGATATACTCCGCGACGATCATGCGTTGCCCTACCTGCGGAAGTGAAATCTGTGACACAGCGCGCTTTTGCTCCTCCTGCGGAGGCGCGGTGGAATTCGACGCCACGGTCTCGGTGGAGCCAGGAGCCACTCCTCCCAAACGGAGTCCCTCTCCAAGTCCCAGGAGTTCCTCTTCCTCCGGCTACGAAGCGCGTTACGTTCCAGGCACTACCCTTGCCGATCGATACCGCATTGTTTCGCCGCTTGGCAAAGGGGGAATGGGCGAGGTGTATCGCGCAGAAGATTTAAGACTGGGCCAAACGGTGGCATTGAAATTTCTGCCACGTTCCGTGGTTCAGACTGAAGAGGCGTTGGAACGATTTACGCGCGAAGTACGTCTGGCGCGTCAAGTGTCGCACCCGAACGTCTGCCGCGTCTTCGACATTGGCGAAATCAACGAAACCGGAGACGCCAGCAGGTCCTTCACCCACACATTTCTGACTATGGAATTTGTGGATGGCGAAGATCTGGCTTCACTCCTGCGCCGCATCGGCAGATTGCCGCCAGACAAAGCCGTCGAAATCGCGCGGCAATTGTGCGCTGGCTTGGCTGCCGCGCACGAGCACAGCATCGTTCATCGCGATCTGAAGCCCGCGAACATCATGCTCGACGGGCGCGGTCGCGTACGCATCACTGATTTTGGCCTCGCTGGGCTGGCCGCTGAAATCGAAGGCGATGCCGCGCGGGCCGGCACGCCCGCGTACATGTCGCCCGAACAATTCGCCGGCGCAAAAGTGACGCCGAGGAGCGATCTTTTCTCGCTCGGGCTTGTACTCTATGAGGTATTCACCGGCAAGCGCCCGTTCGAAACTTCCTCTATCGAAGAAATGGCACGTTTGCGCGATAAAAGCGCGCCTGTCGCCCCGTCGCAGTTGGTAAAAGAACTGGACCCGGTCGTCGAGAGGGTGATCCTGCGTTGCCTGGAGAAAGATCCCGCGAAGCGCCCCGCTTCGGCGCTGCAAATTGCGGCCGCACTGCCGGGTGGCGACCCGCTCGCCGCTGCGCTTGCTGCAGGTGAAACGCCGTCGCCCGAAATGGTCGCGGCTTCAGGAGAAACCGAAGGACTGCGCCCGGTAGTAGCTTGGATTTTGCTGACAGGAATCATTGTGTTGGTCATCGCCGCGATGGTGTTAGGCGCACAAACCAAGCTCTACCGGCGCGTGCCACTGGAAATCCCGCCGGACGCACTTGCGCAACGCGCACGGGATATTTTGCAGAGTGTCGGTTACGCCGAGCCGCCGGCGGACACAGCGATGGGATTTTACGAAGGAAAGGACTTTCTACGCTATATCGAGGAGCACGACAAGTCGAAGACGCGTTGGAACAATCTCGAGACTGGTGCGTTTGTGTTTTGGTATCGCAGCAGCCCACTGCCGTTCGCGGCTCTTTCCTTCTTCTCGGGGGCACCCGTACAAGGGTCCGTTTGGACCGACGACCCACCGCTCGACACGTCCGGGATGTCGCTGGTCGAGCTCAATCCACAGGGACGTCTCACGCAATTCGTCGCAGTTCCTCCTCAAGTTGATAAAGCCGATGCCCGGACGCCGTCACCAGACTGGACGCCACTATTCTCTGCTGCAGGGCTAGATCCGTCCCAGTGGCCGCCGGTAGAGCCCCGGTGGACGCCACCTACCTACGGCGATGCGCGCGCTGCGTGGACAGGATCACTCGCCGAGCGCCCCAACGTTCCGATGCGGATTGAGGCCGCAGCATACCGTGGCAAGCCCGTCTACTTCGAGTTGATTGGTCCTTGGACCCGCCCTCAACACATGCAGGCGTATGAGCCCACGACCGGCGGACGGGTGTCTCTGGTGATTATGATCGTTTCGTTGCTTTTGTTGCTGGCGGTTAGCGCTATGCTCGCACGACGGAACCTGCGCCTTGGCCGGGGCGATCGCCGAGGAGCTTCTCGTCTGGCCGCCTTTGTTTTTGCGGCTGGGGCGGTGGCGTGGGTCTTTGGCGCACACCACGTTCCAGACTTCGACGAACTCGGGCTGCTCATCGAATTCTTGGCGTGGGGACTTGCGTTGTCCTGTTTTCTCTGGGTCCTCTATATTGCTTTGGAGCCCTTTGTGCGCCGACGCTGGCCCGCGACGCTGGTGTCCTGGAGCCGCTTGGTGGCGGGAAGTTTTCGGGACCCGCTGGTGGGGCGCGACATCCTTGCCGGTTGTTTCTTGGCGATGTTATCGGTTCCGCTTGAGAGGCTAGGCTGGTTTGTTCCGTATTGGCTCGGCCATCCTCCGCCGCAACCATATTCGGGTCCACAATGGGTGTTTCTGGGCGCGCGGCCGATTGTTGCTCAGCTAGCCCTATGGTTGATGCTTGCGTTTTTTGTCTGGTTTGCGCTTCTGTTTGTTCTGTTGCTTTTGCGGGTCATGCTGCGCAAGCAGTGGGCGGCAGCAATCGCATGGGTTCTATTATTCACGGTTCTAGGCAGCTCTGATCCAGGTGGCTGGTTGAGCGCTCTGATCTTTAGCGGTTTGGCTGTGTTTGTGATGACGCGCTTTGGCTTGCTGGCGCTCGTCGCCAATCACGTGGTCTTCAATATCCTGCAGCACTTTCCCGTGACCAGCCAAGGCTCTGCGTGGTATGCGGGAATCGGTCTGACTGGAATTCTGCTGATCGCCGCGGTGGCCTTGTATGGCTTTTACACCTCCCTGGGCGGCCGACCCGTTTTCGGAGGCGCAATACTCGAGGAGTGAGCGGTCATGGTTCGGGGGAGTGGTCGCCTCCTGGGGTCCCGCCCGAGTCACGGGCAACTCGGAAGTTATCAGCTCGCCGGTCGGGTTAGTACCGGCAAACGCGCATCTCGTCAGTTTCAATAGCGTCCTTCATGTAAGCGGTGTGTCTAAGCGCCGCCAAGTCGGGATAGAGGCGTCCTGCGTTGCCATTTTGGTCGGCTACAAACCCGTCAAGCGAGACGGTCATCCCGACGATTACTTTTGCCAATAGTTCCTCCGTGTCCGACTTTCGTTCCGTCATTCAGGATTATCTCCGAAATGGGTCATGGCGCGCCGCTTCAAGGGCAGACGTCGTAACCTAGAGATTCTGTCCGTATCCCAAAGGCGACTAGCTGCGTACAGATAGATATGGATGATCCACGCAACATGGGAGCCCCTGGCCCCTTCGATGCACGCTATCTGGCATTCCTTGAAACGATCACCCAACTGCGGCCGCGCCTGCACCGGTACTGCTCGCGGATGACCGGATCGGTGATGGACGGCGAGGATGTTGTTCAGGATGCGTTATTCGAGGCTTATCGGAAGCTGGACCAGTACGACGACACCCGTCCTCTTGCCCCGTGGCTGTTCCGGATTGCGCACAATCGATGCATAGACTTCCTGCGGAGGCGTGGTGTTCGGGTTGAGGCCGAAACTGCTGCTATGAGTCCAGATTCCGTAATGCCTGCCAATGTTTCTGTCCTTGGTGTCGGTCGAGCGGTTGAACAGCTAGTGATGAGTCTGCCTCCCAAGGAACGCGCATGCCTCCTGCTCAAGGATGTTTTTGATTACACGCTCGAAGAAGTCGCAGAACTCGTCAGCTCCAGCGTGGGCGGCGTCAAGGCCGCGCTCAACCGGGGGCGATCGAAATTGGCCGCCTCGCCTGAGCCCGTGACATCACACCGCGAAGTGAGTCCAGAGTTGTCGAGACTTCTACACCTCTACGTCGACCGATTCAATAAGCGTGATTGGGACGGACTGCGCGAACTAATTAGCGCGGACGCTCAACTGCGCGTCGTTGATCGCTTTGCCGGCCCCATCGACAAAGCGCCATATTTCAAGAACTATGAACGCCAGACAGTGCCGTGGCGACTAGCGGTGGCAGAAGTGGACGGCGAGTTGGCAATCGTCGCGCTGCGCCAACACAGAGACGAATGGAGGCCTGATTCTGTTGCTCGACTCGAAGTGATCGATCAGCACATCGTGCGTATCGTGGATTACGCGCATTGCGCGTGGGTTCTCTCAGCCGCGACCTCCGTGGTCATGACCGATCCTCGCTGAGCATTTTGCCGGGGCGCCGTATCCTGGACCGCTCCAGAGTCGTAATACTCAATGAGAGTGCACTTCCAGGAGGAAAAAAATGCACACGAAAGATGCTATCAAATTCGCGCTGACCGTTTCGAATGGGGCGGTGCTGAGTGTAATCGACGAGATGAGCGGCGTCGCAACGACGTTTCCGACACCGAATGGCGGGTGCCACCCGCTCTGGGTCCTCGGTCATCTCACGCTGATTGAGGGAATGATCCCGGCGGTATTTTTCGGAGCAAAGAATCCCGCGGCAGAGTGGCAACAGTACTTTGGTGAGGACTCCGAACCCGTCGCCGATGCCCGCGCGTATCCACCCTTCGCCGAGATTCGAGAGAAGTATCTTCAATTGCGCGAGCAGAACCTGAAGCTTCTGGAGTCGCTGAGCGAGGCGGACCTCGACAAGCCGACGAAAGCGCCGCCCAAGGGGCGGGAACGGGAGTTCGCTACTTATGGGCAGAGCTTCTTCGTGCTGGCCCTGCACCAGACGATGCACCGCGGCAACGTGACCGACGCGCGACGTGCGGCTGGGCGTGCAGCGCTCGCGACACGGGCCGCCAACTGAAGCTCTGCTAATCCGGGGCCGCTGACGAGCTTAGGCCGTGGCCTAAGCTCGTCCTCTCCGAATCCTCCTGCATGGCGACCCTGAGTGCGTATCTTCGTGCCGTCGAGAGCCGTAAAACAGGTTAGGAAAGTATTTCGATTAAGGAGACGAGTTCAAAGTGCGAAAAATTATGGCAGCGCTGGTATTACTTCTGGTCAGTCTGCAAGTTGCTTCTGTACGCGGGCAGAGCGCCAAGTACCCGCCGCTCAGCGAGTACATGATGACGCCCGAAGGCGAGATAGCATTGGCAAGAAGTGCGGCACCTGAAAACGTTTCGGCGCATGCCACCGTGAAGATACTCACAGCTTCCGGATTCAAGGTTGCCGCCCAGGGCGACAACGGCTTCGTGTGCATAGTCATGCGCGGCTGGGGGGCCCCGACGTTTACACCCGCACCGTTCCGGGACCTCGTGTACTACTCAAAGCTCCGCGCTCCCATCTGCTTCAATCCCGTCGCTAGCCGCACCGTTTTGCCGTTGCAGGAGCTGCGCACCAAGCTCGGAATGGAAGGCAAGACTCCAGACCAAATTGCCGAAGGAGTTCAGGCGGCGTACGCCAAAGGCGAGCTGCCGAAGATGGAAACGGTAGCATTCGCGTATATGTTCTCTGCGGACCAGGACCTCGGTCCTGGAGTTGGCCCGTGGCACCCTCACATGATGTTGTACATCCCGTATTACGAGAACTCCATGCTGGGCGGTAACCAGGTGGGTGGCACGCTTCCCTTCGTCGGAGACGATGCTGGAACGCCGTTCGCCGTGACCGTAATCCCAGTGGCTCATGAGTTGGCCGTCAAAACCCAAGTGAGATAGGGCGTGTACCGTACAGACGAGTTCCCGTGATACTGGACCATGTGTCTCAGCGGCGGTCGCAGTACTTGGAATCGGGCCTCTATTTACAGCTAGAACGAGGCGCAGCGGGACCGAACTCGACTCACCGCGAGGCGGTTGTTGATTTTGGTTGAGGCGTCCGATGCGCCGCGGCGTCAATCTCTTTGGGGGCCGGACGCGCGCGAGTGGGGTGCGATCACCAAGTCAAGCTCGCTGTGCTTCCACGGCGTACGCTGGCGCTTGAGACTTGGCGGTAACAATGGCGGACGCGAGGCACGTCACGATTAAGAGCTCGGCGATCACCGGGCCCAAGAAGAAGTAGGTGTACGAGTTCACTGCCAGAGTGGCATACGCGACCAAAAACGTTGCCATGATCGGGCGCAGGCGCTGCGGGTCGATTTTGGCGAGCGAGCCCAATTGCCAGAAAAGAATTGCTTCGGCTGTGAGGGATATTGTGGCGCCCAGCCCGAGCCCGTGATAGAAATCCCAAAAACTGCGCATGTGTCCCATCAACAGAAACTGATTTGTTTTCATCGCTTCGACGGCAATGGCGGCGGGGCCGGGCCCTACCTTGCCAAAAACTCCGCCTATGGTGTGCAGCACGGCGTGAATGAACGTCAAGACCGCTGCGATGCGAAGGAAAAGAGCGGGCTTCATTATTATTGTTCTCCCTGTGCCGCTTTGGCGTACAGGGCGAGAATGTCGCCCCAAGCGCCCGGTCCGTCGAAGATCGCGCGCAACTGCTCGTAGCCCTCGCCGTGGCGTTCCAACTTGCTGTGCTCCAACTCGACAAGGGTAGTTCGCGGCCCTTCGGCCGTGAATCGAATCTCGACTTCGCTGGCCTTGGCCGGGTCCGGGTCGGCCTTCCAATCCGGTTGATCGTGCCCCAGACCAACATGCCATGAGAAGGTGACGCGATGCGGCGGATCCCACGCGAGCACCGTCCCCCAGTCGCACGTTTTCCCTTCGACGTTTCTCTCGTACCAGCGGCCGCCGACACGCGGCTCGACGAAGATGGCCTCGAAGGGAGTTTTTCCGATGTGATGCGTCGCCGGCCACCACGCCTCCATCTGTTCGACGAACACGCTGAAGGCGCGCTCGATGGGCGCTTGCACGCGCACGCTCTTACGAACGACGGCTTCTTCCACTTTTTTTGGCATGCTGTTTGCCATGTTTCTCTCCCAATGATTGTTTTTCCGCTGCGGCTTGAAAGGCGCTCAGCGCCTTGGTCCATATCTGGTCGAAGTGGGCACGGAGCCTTGCCACTCCTTCAGGATTCAACTGGTACAGCCGGCGCGTTCCGGACTTGCTGTCGGTCACCAGCCGCGCATCCTTCAGCACACGCAGGTGCTGCGAAACGGCTGGACGGCTCACCGGCAGGGTCCGAGCGAGCTCGTTTACGGCAACCGGCCCGGCCGCCAGTTTTTGAAAGATGGCCATGCGCGTGGCGTCGCCCAGTGCGTCGAGCCCGGCCTGTAGGTAAGCGTCCACTAACGGTAAGTTAACACGCACCGATGCAGGTTTGTCAACGACAAAAACCGCGCATGCGACCGGGCGCCCGATGTGAGGGGCTATTTTCGTTTAGCGAAGTGCGTGATTTTGCCGTCGCTTATCGCGGCTATGTAGCGGCCATCGGTCAGGAATTGCATGACCTTGGCGCCGTTGCGCGCGAGCTCAGCCCAGCGCGAGGCGGTTGCGGGATTTTGCTCGAGACCGCGAATGCGCTGGCCGGCGAATTCAAAATCGATTTGGGCTAGCTTGGATTTTGCAGTGCGCTGCACGGGATAGGAATCGTCTCCGACGCGCACGCGTTTTTGGCGTTCAATGAGCGCTTGCCGCCAGACGGAGAGCAACGCTTCATCGAGATCTGATTTCCCGGTTTCTTCACTCATTGTCAACCGATTCCGCTGCCCAAATCATAGCGCACCTCTGTTACCATCTTGCCGCCGTAAACGGGGAGAGCTATGAGGCGGATACTTTTATGCATGGCGGTAACGTGTGCTTTTCTCTGTGCGTTTACTGCGTTTGCGCAGACGTCACCCGCGCCTGTGGTTTCGCCGGAGGTGCACTCGGACAATCGCGTGACGTTTCGCTTTCGCGCGCCGAATGCGAAAGAGGTTGCGCTGTCATTGGAAGGCGCGTCGAAGGACTTGGCGATGCAGAAGGACGAGCAGGGGGTTTGGAGCGTGACGACGGAGGCGCTGGCGCCAGATTTTTACGGATATGCATTCGTCGCGGATGGCGTGCACCTGATCGATCATTCGAATCCGTTGATGAAGCCGAATCTGCTGAATACTACCAGCCAGGTGCATGTGCCAGATGCGGGCCTGCCTTGGGAGGTCAGCGACGTTCCTCATGGCGAAATGCATCATCACTTCTATAAGTCTGCTGTGGTCGGAGATCAGCGCGACTTTTACGTCTACACACCGCCAGGCTACGATGCGCGCGGAAAGCAGACGTACCCGGTTTTGTATTTGTTGCACGGGTTCAGCGATGACGCGAGCGGCTGGACAGCGGTGGGACGCGCGAACGTGATCCTGGACAACTTGATCGCCCAAGGAAAGACCAAGCCCATGCTCGTGGTGATGCCGCTGGGCTACGGCGCTCCGGAAATCCTGCGCGGCGGATTCGGCGCGTTTCAAAATACAGATCTGCGCGACCGCAATTTCGCAAAGTTTAGTGATGCCCTGTTGAGCGAGGTGATCCCTCGCGTCGAGTCGAATTATCCGGTGAAGAGGGATCGGAATTCGCGCGCGATTGCGGGGCTTTCGATGGGCGGAAGCGAGTCGTTGCTGACGGGATTGAATAATCTCGACAAGTTTGCGTGGGTTGGCGCGTTCAGCTCGGGCGGAATTCCAGAGGAGTTCGACAAGGATTTCCCAGGGCTGGATGCGAAGGCGAATGAGCGATTGAAGGTGCTATGGATTGCTTGTGGGGTGGATGACCGGCTAATCGAATTGAATCGTAAGCTGCGGGCTTGGCTCGACTCGAAGGGGATCAAGAAGACTGATGTAGAAACGCCAGGAATGCATACGTGGATGGTTTGGCGGCGCAATTTGGTTGCGTTTAGCGGGTTGCTGTTTCGGTGATTGTGGCTGTTGCGAGATGGTTTCAAAATCGGCTCTGAATTAACATGCAGTTTCGCACTTATGGCCACCTCTGTTAGCCTGTAGAAAGACCAGTCCTCGGAAACTCGAGGGAACCCTTGCAAAATATTACCGAGCACTTTGCGCACGTGCTGCTATTTGCCTGTCCGCAATGCGAGCGGCCATTGGCGTCAGCCTGCGCGAGCAATAAGCGAAATCTGGAAGAGGCGGACGCACACTTTTTTAATCCGCACTGCCCTTGCGGCTGGACGGGAGCGGTTGCCGGAATGGAAGCAGTGAAACATTGGGTACAACCGTGGCGCGGGTTTACTGCCGAGGTTGGTAAGGCTGGACCTGGCGACGGTACATGTGACGGCCAAGCGCATTAGAATGGAGCAGACTGCGGAACAGATTTTGTTAGGACAACGAAACCCGCCTCATACCAGGCCTATTTAGGGAGCTATCGTTCGCGAAGCTGGTCGATCCATTTGGTGAGGACATCATGGCCAGGAGATTCGATGTCAATGAATTCGATGCCCATGCCGATGCGCGGCTTGACGATGCGAACTACGGCGAGGCCCTTTGCGACTTGGCCCTTGCGAGAGAGCGTGACGCGCGCGCGTGATTTCAGCGCCAGGGGCTTGCTGGTGCAAATGAAACAGCCGCCTAGCGAGATATCAGAGGTCACGCCTGTGGCCTGCGCGCCAGTTTCCAAATCGATCAGCTCGACGTCGGCCGCGAATGGATACCGAATAGCGTAGCGGCGATCGCGCACCCCCGCCTTTAGCGATGGCCCTTTGGTCGAGCGATTTTCCATGACGATTACGTTGCTCACTGGTGTTCGCCGTCCACACCGATAGACGGAGATGCTTTGAGAGGCACAAATCCCCTGCTTGCAGTGTGCTGGAAAAACGGGAAAGCGAATGTAAAACCGGCAGCGTAAATGGCCAAAACGGCAATACCGAGCAGCCAGAATGTTGAGAATGCAGTGCGTTATTAGTGGGTACGACAAAGCACCGGTGGCAGGCGCTTTGCGCGTGCGGCCGCATGCTAGTCTGAAAACGACAGTATTTCCTACGCGAATCGAGCCTATGCGTCCCGAAGGACTTCGGCAAAGCGACCGTATCAATTTCCGTATGCCCGTAGAGGCGTCGTGGTTTGCCTCCGGAGGTGTCGCCATCAAGCAGACGGCACAGACACTGCTGGTGAGCCGGAATGGGGGCGTATTGTGCCTGGCGGAAAGGGTCTTGCCGGGCCAGGAGTTGACTCTGCGGCGGCAGAACGGCGATGACTGGAAGATGGCGCGGGCTCGCGTGCTGGCGGAATTCGACCGCGAGGCGGACGGATTTCTCTACGCATTCGTGATTTTGGAGCCGCGCGAGGATTTCTGGGGCATTGAGTTCCCTGCACCGCACACGGCTGAGGAGGCGCTGGCGCGACTGCTGATGGAGTGCAGCTTTTGCCAGCGGCGCGAGGTGGTCTATCTGAATGAGCTGCAGCTGAAATCATTCGAAGTGCGAAAATGCGTGGCACGACTGTGCACGCATTGCGACGCGCCATCGATTTGGATCGAGGCGTTATCGACGGCGAAGCAGGACGGGGTAGCGCCGAAGCCGGTGCCGGTCGAGGAGCGGGTCAATCCGCACCGGAAAAAGAATCGTGTGAAGGCACGAGTCCTTGCCTGCATACGCCGCCGTGGGTTTCAGGAAGAAGTGGCGGTTTGCGAGGACCTGTCAAAGGGCGGTTTGAGCTTTCGCAGCCGCAATCAGTATCCAGAAGGCACTCGCGCAGAAGTGGCGGTGCCATTCACGCCGGGAGCAGGCGCGATCTTTGTGCCGATTCGGATTGTGTTCTCACAGGCGCTGCCGACGGTCGGCCTCTACCGGCACGGCGCCGCTTATGTTAAAGCGCCGATGGATGGAGCTTGAAACTATATTCCTGGAATTCCCTGCCTGGCGAAATCATCAATCTAACGTGGATGCGGTCTCGCGCTCTTGACGGCGGCGATGCAGGTAATGCATTGCGATGTTGAGGTAAACCTCTCCGCACGGTGTCTCGATGCAAATCACCATAGCTTCGGTGTCGGTGCCCCCAGCGAGTCCTTGCTCGTTCGCGTGGATTTCCGGCGGGAACACTTTGAAGCGGAAGCCTTGGTCATTCAGCAGCGTGACGGAATTTCCGATGACCATGTTGGCGAGTTCACAGACCGTTTCACGCGCCACTTGTTCAGACTGTTCCACTGCGGAACCAGCAAGATGGGTGGCGACCTTCAGCGCCACTTCGGGAGCCAAATCCAAAATAACGCGCCCTTCGATTTCGCCCTTGATAAGGATGAGCGCGGCGATGCCTTTGCGGCGGTAGGTTTCTTCATCCATCGCCAGGTCCACAATTTTTGTGGGCGCTTGCAACGATTCCGCAAAAACAGCGTCCGCAGCATTGATGAACGGCTGAATGAGTTCCATTCTCATGAGCGGTGCTCTCCAGCAAGAGCCACGGGCGCACCAGCGGCGGTGGGATCGTCGCTCAAAACATAACGCAGAATTTCGTACAGGACTTCTGGCTTGACCGGCTTTTGCACGAAGTGCTTGGCGCCCTTTTGCAACGCAGCGAGAATATTTTCCTGATAGCCCACGGAGCTCACCATCACTATGCGCGCCTCGGCATGCTGGCGCACGATGCGCTCGACGGCTTCGATGCCCTCCATCTGCGGCATGGTGATATCCATGAGCACGATGTCCGGCTTGGTGCGGTTGTATTCCGCAATGGCGGTGAGCCCGTCACCGGCTTCACCAGCCACTTCGCCGCCGAACATCTCAATCATTTTGATGAGATTTTTTCGGGCAAATACCGAATCGTCCACCACCAGGTAGCGGACCGGCCGACTGTCTTTCCGGAGCAGAGCGGCGAATTGTTGCATGGCCTTCTCCTTATCCCCTCGCCCAAACTAGCTGCGGTGGGAAGAAACGTGTGTCTTATCGCTTTTCTCGTTCTTTTCAATCTTGTCTTTCTTTTCGGCCTTTTCGGTGCGATCGCTACCGCAATACCCGATTAGGAACGCGCTCAACGATTCCAGAGGAACAATTTTATTGGCGTAGCCTTTTAAGATTGCGGCGCGCGGCATTCCGCTGACCACGCAGGTATCTTCGCTCTGCGCGACGGTCATGCCTCCAGCGGCTTTGATAGCTCCGAGGCCTTCCGCGCCATCATCGCCCATGCCAGTCATCAGGACGCCTACCGAAGTGAGCGTGAATTCTTGCGCGACGGAGTGGAAAAGCACGTCGGCGGAGGGCCGGTGGCCATTGACCGGAGGGCCGTCCGACAGCACAACCATGTCGCCGCGCGGCATGCGGCGAGCGACCATATGGCGGTTGCCGGGGCAAATTAGCACGCGGCCAGCAAGCAGCAAGTCGCCGGAGCGTGCTTCGTGTACATCGAGCGCGCAGCATTCATCCAAGCGCCTTGCGAACATTTCGGTGAAGCCTTCAGGCATGTGTTGCACGATCAAGATGGCGGCGGCAAAATCCGCTGGGATCTGCGATAGAACATACTGCAACGCGTTGGGGCCGCCGGTAGAAATTCCGATGGCCACGATGCGGCTAGGCGCAAGCGTCGCGCGCGATGGCTTTTTCTGAGGCGTGGTCTCGACCTGCACACTGGCCCGAATTTTGCGGCCGGAGGCGCGCTTAGCGACTTTGATTTTTTCGATGAGTTCCGCGGCGATGGCGTCAAGATGGCCAGCGGCCGCGTCTCGTGGCTTGGCTACAAAGTCGATCGCACCTAGCGCCAAAGCTTTGAATGTGGAGTACGCCCCTTCTTTAGAATGCGTGCTGAAGACGATCACAGGCATGGGCGCGCGGCGCATAATCAGGCGCAGTGCTTCAAGTCCATCCATTCGCGGCATTTCAAGGTCGAGCGTGATGACGTCGGGATGAAACTCTTCGATTTTTTTCAGCGCGAAAGCGCCATCCATAGCCGTACCAATTACCTCGATGGAAGGATCGCGTTCGAGAATCGTAGGAATCAGCTTCCGCATGAGCGCGGAATCGTCGACCACGAGGACACGAATGCGCTCGCTCATGCGATGGCTCCTAGAGGAGTCGCGCGAGAGAGGCGCGAGAGCACCGCAGGCACGTTCAGAATCAGCACGACCGTGCCGTCGCCAAGAATGGAAGCGCCGCTGACCAGATCGCTGGAGATGATCTCCGTGGGCAGCGCCTTGATCACCAGCTCTTCTTCCCCGACCATGCTGTCGACAACGAGACCAAAGCGTTTCTCCGCGGCGCCAATGACAATGACGAAATTGCGCTTTTTCTTTTTCCCATCCTGAACGGCGACTGCGTGAATCTGGCTGAGGCTATCCAAGCGTACTAGCGTTAGTATCTGCTCGCGTAGCCGCAGAACTTCGCGCTGGTCCACACGATGAATTTCGGAGTCGGTGATACGCGTGATTTCCACTACTGAGGAAAGCGGGACCGCGAACAGGCGCCCGCCCACGCGGAACAGGAGGGTCTGAATGCTGGCCAGCGTCAAGGGCATGCGCAACTGAATGGTGGTCCCTCGGCCTTTGACTGAGGAAACGTGGACCGTGCCCTTCAAGTTGTCGATAACCGTGCGGACAACGTCCATGCCCACGCCGCGGCCGGAGACTTCGGTGACTTCCGCTGCGGTGCTGAAGCCCGGCTCGAAAATCAGATTCATAGCTTCGGAATCGGTGAGACGTTGAATCTCCGTAGCTTTAACAATTCCCTTTTCCACCGCGTGCTGGCGAATCTGTGTGAGATCGATGCCGCGGCCATCATCGCGCACCTCGATCACCACCTGCGTGCCTTGGTGGTAAGCATTCAGGTAAACGGTGCCGCGCGCCGGTTTATTCGCCGCGATGCGGTGCTCCGCATCTTCAACGCCGTGGTCGACCGCATTGCGCACGAGGTGCATAAGCGGCTCAGCCAGAGCATCCAGGATGCCCTTGTCGAGATCCGTGTTCTGGCCCGAAAGTTCGAGAGCGACGTCTTTGCCGCACTGCTTGGCGACATCGCGCACCAGGCGCGGAAATCGGCGGAAAAGCTGCTCGACTGGAACCATGCGAATCTTCAATACGCATTTGTGAAGTTCATCAAGGACGCGAGATTGAAACGCGAGCGCATCCGAGAGCTTGGCACGGGCGGGATCGCGCGCGTGGCGCTGGTCAAATTCCGTGAGGCTGCGCTGCAACATAGATTTCCCGATGATCAGCTCACCGACCAGATTCATCACAGCGTCGATGCGGGCGGCATCCACGCGCAGGCTGCTTTCTGCGACGGTGACTGCGGCGGAACTGGGAGATTTCGCCGCGTCGCCGTTAGCTCCGGCGGTGGCGGCTTTTGACGCGACAGTGGCCGCTTGCGCTTCCAACAGCTCGCCGAGC
>Ga0210410_10002038_pt1 | contig 18315 bp, 13 predicted proteins | sample IncBWC4MmetaG_FD_161058 | JGI IMG/M metagenome (GOLD analysis project Ga0210410, IMG submission 161058) | Forest soil microbial communities from Barre Woods Harvard Forest LTER site, Petersham, Massachusetts, United States - Inc-BW-C-4-M | ecosystem: Environmental > Terrestrial > Soil >... | reverse complement strand
CGGTCCGTTCCGCCCGTTGTTTTCCGTCTCCACCCAACCGTTCCAGCCCCTCGGAACAGAGCCTGACCCATTCGACCTGAAAGGGTCCTTCGCTCGAGCTGATCAGTGCGTTTCGAACGCTGGCGGCGTCAGCGGAATCCTCCTGGATCAACAGTATGTTTTTGGGCACTGTATCCTTCTTGACTTGAAGATGCGTTTGCATCTTTGGTTCTCCATATACGCAGAGTCGCAGTGCACGCGTCTGTACGTTAATTAACATTGAATCGGTCAGGGCCTCTCCAGCACCATTCCCCAGTGCCAGGGCGAGCCGGGCAGGCCTTCGTCGCGAACCCACCGCAACCCGGCCTCCTCACCCCAAGCCCGGCACTGCTCCGGCCGCGGCCGGATACCGAGCGGCGGCCCGCGCGGCGTGCGGTCGTCGTAGTTCCAATGAATGACTGCGACCATACCGCCGGGATGAAGGACTCGGCGAGCCTCCTTCAACAAACCGACAGGATCTTCGATGTGCAGAATATTGAACAGCAGGGCCAGGCTCGTGGCCTGCGGCTCTCGCCCACAACCCGCCGTGACGAAGTCCCGCTCCTCGACGATGACGTTGCTCAACCCGACCTGCGAGACGCGTGCCGCGGTCGCCGCCACCATGAGCGGATCGATGTCGATCGCATAGAGCGTCCCCAATATTCCTTGCGCTGCCGGGATGGTGAACGTGCCGTAGCCGCAGCCGAACTCGACGGCGTCACCGCTCGAGCCGCGACAGCCCAGCGACTCAATGACGCCCGCGGCGTCGAAGTAAGACTCCCATAGCTCGGCCGCGGGCATGCCGCTGTCTCTACCCTTGCTCACCGACACTTCTCCACACTCGACAGCCCCAAGAAGAGTCACGGGAAGTCCATGGCGCTTGCGCCAGGGGGCGCATCGTTGACGGCCACCCGCACCATGACGGCGGGCGGCCGGCGCGTTATGCTTACACTCCCGCAGTTTACACACCGGCCCGCCATGTGTTGCCTCGACACTGAAGCATCCACCGCATGCCATGCGCCTGCGTCGCACCTGCCGGCTAATTCCGCAGCGCCGTGGCTGCGCGGGGTTTCATGGGCGGCGGTGCTGGGTTTGTTCGCCGTGGCGGCTGCGTGTGGGGGCAAGGCGGCTGCCCCGCCGGCACCGCAGCCGGTGGCGACACTGACGATGCGGGCGCAACCGACGTCGCTGACGCAGGAATATCCCGCGCAGCTCGAAGCATCGAACACGGTCGAGATCCGCCCACAGGTGGCGGGAATTCTGTACCGGCAGGCGGCGCTCGAAGGCACGCCGGTCAAGCGCGGACAGACGCTGTTCGAGATCGATCCGCAACCCTACAGCGCAGCGCTCGCACAGGCCCAAGCGGGGCTCGCGCAGGCGCATGCGGCACAGGCCCAGGCGGAACGCGATCTGGCCCGGGCGCGCCCACTGACCGCGATCGACGCTCTGAGCGAAAAAGAACTCGATGCGGCGGTCGCCGCGAATGACTCGGCGCACGCCCAGGTGAAGGCGGCGGAAGCGGCGGTGAAGACCGCCGAACTCAATCTCGGCTACACCGAGGTCCGCTCGCCCATCGATGGGGTCATGAGCCGCGCGCTGATCCGCATCGGCGGTGTGGTCACCGCGTACACAACGTTGCTAACCACGGTCTATCAAACCGACCCGATGTACGCGAACTTCAGCGTCGGGGAACAGCGTCTGCTGCAAGTGCAGCGCGAACTCGGCCGCCCGCTCGACCAGCACAATCCCAGTCAACGGCAGTTCCGGATCCTGCTCGCCGACGGCAGCGAGTACGACCAGCCGGGGACCATGAATTTTGTCGATGCCGCTGTCGATCTTAGAACCGATACGCTGGCGCTGCGCCTGACCGTGCCGAATCCGAAGCAATTCCTGCACGCCGGGCAGTATGCTCGGGTGGTCGTCGCGACCCGGGAGCGCCCCAACGCACTGCTCCTGCCGCAGCGCGCGGTGCAGCTGTTGCAGGACAAGAACTACGTCTGGATCGTCGACAGCGCCGGCACGGCACGGCAGCGCGACGTCAAAATGGGCCCGCAGCAAGGCAGCGACTGGGTGGTCGAGGAGGGCCTCGCGCCCGGCGATGTCGTGGTCGTCGACGGCGCGCAGAAACTCAAGGCCGGTACTCCCGTGCGCGTCCAGCCGCTCCCTGCGCCCACCGCACCGCACGCGTTGTGAGCAATTTCTTCATCGACCGTCCGATCTTCGCGACGGTGCTCGCAATCGTCATCACGCTGGCGGGCCTCATCGCCTTCCTGCTGCTGCCGGTGGCGCGATTCCCGCAGATCACACCGCCCTCGGTGGTGGTTTCGGCGACCTTCCCGGGTGCGGATGCCGCGACCATCGAGCAGTCGGTGGCGGCGCCGATCGAGACGCAGGTCAACGGTGTCCCGAACATGATTTATATGGACTCGCGCAGTTCCAACGACGGGTCCTTCACCCTCAACGTCACTTTCGAGGTCGGCGCCGCCCAGGACATCGCCGCCGTCGACGTGCAGAATCAGGTGGCCATCGCGCAGCGGCAACTGCCCCCGGATGTGCTGCGCCAGGGAGTGTCCATCACCAAACGCCAGCCGCAGCCGCTGATCTTCGTCGCCATCGAGGCGTCGGACCCGCGCTACGACTACTTGTTCCTGAGCAACTTCGCGACGCTGCAGGTGTTCGACTCGCTGGCGCGCGTGCCGGGTGTCGGTCAGGTGTTGCAGTTCGGCGCGCGCGACTACGGCATGCGCATCTGGCTGGACCCGGGCAAGATGTCGCGCCTGGGCGTCACCACCGGCGACATCAGCAGCGCCATCAACGAACAGAACGTGGTCGCGCCGGCCGGCATCGTCGGCGCCGAGCCGGCGCCGCCCGGACAGCAGATGACCTACACCGTCACCGTGCACGGGCGCTTGCGCAGCGTGCAGGAGTTCGAGAACGTGGTGCTGAAGGCCGGTCCGAACGGCTCGATCGTGCGGTTGCGCGACGTCGCCCGCATCGAACTGGCCGCCACCGACTACACGCGATCGAGTCGCCTGAGCGGCAAGCCGGTGGCGCTGCTCGGCGTGTATCAGCTGCCCGAAGCCAATGCTCTGGAGGTGAGCAAGAAGGTACGCGAGACGCTTGAACTGCTGTCACAGCGCTTTCCGACGGGAATCAGCTACACGATTCCGCTCGACACCTCGGAGTTCGTGCGGGAATCGATCAGGGAAGTCGAGATCACGCTGTTCATCGCCACGGCGCTGGTGCTCATGGTCGTGTTCCTGTTCCTGGAAAGCTGGCGGGCGACAGTGATCCCCATGCTCGCGGTGCCGGTGTCGCTGCTCGGCACTTTCACGGTGTTCGTCGCCCTGGGCTTCTCGATCAACACGTTGACGCTGTTCGCGCTGGTTCTCGCCATCGGTCTGGTCGTCGACGACGCCATCGTGGTCGTCGAGGCGGTAACGGAAAAGATGGAGGAGAAGGGACTCGACCCGTTGGCCGCCACTCGGGCGGCCATGGCGGACGTGTCGAGTCCCGTCATCGCGATCGCGCTGGTGCTCACGGCGGTGTTCGTGCCGGTCGCCTTCCTCGGCGGACTGACGGGCCAGTTCTACAAGCAGTTCGCGCTGACCCTGTCGGTCTCGGTGCTGATCTCGGCGTTCATCGCGCTCACCTTCACGCCGGCGCTGTGCGCGCTGCTGCTGAAGCCGCGCTTCGAGCCCGCGTCCAAGAGCCTGCTCGGGCGTGGGTTCGCCGCTTTCAATCGGACATTTGCCCGAGCCACGAAGAAGTACACGGGCACGGTGCGCCATGCCATACGCCGCTCCGCCATCGCGCTCGGCGTGTTCGGCGCGATTGTCGTCGCACTGGCGTATCTGATGTGGCAGCGGCCCAGCGGATTTTTGCCCGAGGATGACCAGGGCTACATGCTCATGGTTGCGCAGTTGCCGGCCGGCTCATCGCTGCAACGCACGGAGAAAGTGCTCGAGCAGATCCGCGCCATCGTCCAGCAACAGCCCGAAGTGGAGAGCATGCTCGCCATCACCGGCCTCAATCTGCTCGCCCAGGTCAACACGCCCTATACGGGGTCGGGCTTCATCCCGTTGAAACCCTGGTCGCAGCGCCCGGGTCGCAAGAGCTCGGTTCAGGGCCTGATCGAGCGGCTGTACAAGCTGCTCGGGCCGCTCAAGGAAGCCAATGTTGTGATCGTGGCGCCGGCGGCCATCCCCGGCATCGGCCAGGCGGGCGGCTTCGAGTTCATACTCGCCGATACTTCCGGCGGCAATCTGGAGAATTTCGCCGCCGAGATCGACGACTTCCTCGCCCAGGCCAACAAGCGCAAGGAACTCGCGCGCGTCTCGACCCAGTTCAACAACCGGGTCCCGGAGATCGAGTACGTCATCGATCGTGACCGGGCTCGCGAGCTCGGCATACCGATCTCCGACATCTTCGGTGCGTTGCAGACTTACCTGGGCGGCAACTACATCAACGACTTCAACCTGTTCGGGCGCACGTTCCGCGTGACCGCCGAGGCCGAACCCGCGGCGCGGACGCTGCCCGAGGCGGTCAGCACGTTGTACGTGCGCACCCAGGCGGGCGACATGGTGCCGCTATCATCGCTGGTGTCGATCAAGCCAACCCGCGGTCCGGCCTACATCGAGCGCTACAACGTGTTCCGGGCCGTGACCATCAACGGTGCGCCGGCCCCCGGATATAGCCAGGGCGACGCAATCACCGCCATGGAATCGCTGGTGAAGGCGCTGCCCAGCAATCTTACCTATTTCTGGACGGGCTCCGTGTTCCAGCAAAAGCGCGCGGGCAGTCAGGCGCCGTACGTGTTCGCCATGGCGCTGGTGTTCGTGTTTCTGGTGCTCGCCGCTCAGTACGAGAGCTGGATCGTGCCGTTCGCGGTCATTCTGTGCATCCCCTTCGCCGTGTTCGGCGCTTTCCTTGGTCTGTCGATGCGCAGCATGGCAAACGACATTTATGCGCAGGTCGGCCTCGTCATGTTGATCGGACTGGCTGCCAAGAACGCCATCCTCATCGTGGAGTTCGCGCGCCTCTCGCACCAGCGCGGCATGCCGCTGATCGAGGCGGCGATCGAGGGCGCGCGGCTGCGTCTGCGGCCGATCCTCATGACGTCGTTCGCGTTCATCCTGGGCGCCTTGCCGCTCGCGATCGCGACCGGCGCCGGCGCCAGTTCGCGCCAGGTACTCGGCACCACGGTGGTGTTCGGCATGACCGCCGCGACCATGATCGGCATCTTCATTGTCCCAGTGTTCTACGTGGTGCTGCAGGGCCTCGTGGACCGCTTCTCCAAGCCTCAACGCGGCGTGACGCCCGCGCCGGCAGCCGGCACGGAGCCCTCGCCATGAGCAAGCGGCTGTGCGTCGGCGTGGCCATGCTGCTCGCCGGCTGCGCCCTCGGGCCGAACTACCATCGGCCCTCGCTCGACATGCCCGCGCAGTACCGCGACGTCGCGCCGACCACGACCGCCGCCGCCGGCAATACGGCATCCATGGGCGACAGCGGCTGGTGGGAGGTCTATTCGGATGCCGACCTGCAGGCGCTGCTCGCGACGGCGCTCGCGAATAACTTTGACGTGAAGATCGCGGTGGCGCGAATCGACCAAGCGCGGGCGACGCTGGGCACGGCGCGCCTGAACTACCTGCCGCAGGTATCGGTCGATGCGAGCGCCGTACGCGCCAAGAGCTCCAACTATGCGCGTCTGCCCGGCTCGCCGCGCATCAACGATGAGGCTCAGGTGCAGATTCTGGCGTCCTACCAAATTGATCTGTGGGGACAACTGCGTCGCACCACCGAGGCGGCGCGGGCCAATCTGCTCGCATCGCAGTACGCCAAGCGCGCCGTGAGCGTGACACTGGTGTCAACACTGGCCAACGCCTACTTCGAACTCATCTCGCTCGACAGTCAACTCGAGATCACGCGGCGCACGGTGGACTCGCGCGAGAAGTTCCTGGAACTCACGCAGGCCCAGCACGAGCGCGGTTACGTGACCGGACTCGACGTTGCGACCGCCGAGGCGGATCTCGCCGCCGCCCGTTCCACGGTGCCGGACCTCGAGCGCCAGATCGCCCAGACCGAGGATCTGATCAGTGTGCTGCTGGGGAGCAATCCCGGACCCGTCATTCGCGCACACTATGGGGAGGCGGTGCCGGAAGCGCCGCCGCGGCCTCCGCCCGGTCTGCCCGCGCAACTGCTGGAACGGCGGCCGGATGTGGCGCAGGCCGAACAAGGGCTGGTCGCGGCCAACGCCGAAATCGGGGTGGCCAAGGCGGCCCTGTTCCCGAATATTTCGCTCACCGGCAGCGGCGGCTCGCTGTCAGTGCCGTTCGGCCATCTGTTCACGGCACCGGCCGCCGAATGGAGCGCCGGTGTTGGACTGATCCAGCCGTTGCTCAGCGTGCAGTCAAATCTTTACCAGGTTCAACTTGCCGACGCGCGCAAGCGCGAGGCGCTGTACCAGTACCAGAAGACGGTGCAGGGGGCTTTTCAAGACGTGGCGGATGCTCTCGTCGCCTACCAAAAATTCGGGGAGCAGGAGCGCCAGCAAGCGAGCCAGGTCGATGCGCTGCGGCGGGCGCGCGCGATCGCTCTGGGGCGATATCGGACCGGCTATGCCTCTTACTTCGATGTGATTCAAGCCGATCGCGACCTGTTCACCGCAGAGCTCGCGCTTGCTCAGGCCTATGCCAACGACCTGAGCGCATTGGTACATCTTTACTCGGCGCTGGGCGGCGGCTGGCAGGAGCGCCCCGTCGTGACTGCGTCGCCGCCCGCGACACCGTGATCAAACGAACTTCGCTACCCGAGTGAATCTCAACCATCCGCCGGAGGCATGCTCCGGCGGACGGCGCTCAGTTGGCCTTGGCCGCTTTCGCTTTCGCGGTTACGGCATCCATGTGGGCGTTTGCCTTGTCCTTGCACGCTTTTTGAGCATCGCCTTCCAGCGCCTCGCACTTCGCCAGAGCGACCTTTGTGTCGCCCTCAGCTTGAGTCACCGCGGAGTCCACTACGGCGCCGACACTCTTGTCGGCAGCCTTGACGGCGGCATCCGCCTGGTCTTTGGCGGCCTCGGCCTCGACTTGCTTCACTTTCTCGTCCGCCTTGGTGTTCTCCGCGACCGCATCGCTCTTGGCTTTGGCGACGTCCGCTTGAACCTTGTCGGGAGATTCGGCTTTGTTGCAGGCCGAGAGGCCCAGTAATGCGCTGGCGAACAACGCGCAGGTTAACGCTAGTCTCATTCGAATCTCCAATTTCCACGCGACGAGGTGGAATATTAGCGGTGGAGCATACGCCTGTGGTCAATTCGATCCGCCCTGCAAAGCCCAACTCCGCACGTAGGACGAGTCTTACAACCCCGCCGGCACCCAGGACTTGGCGAACGAGCTCTTGCCGTCGGTGTATGTGGTCCATACCGCGCGGGTCGTTGGGTCCACCGCGACATTTCTCGCCGTGTCCGCCGTGGTCAGCTCGCCCAAAGAGGTCAAGTTGCCGCCGGTATCTTGCAGCACCGACATTTTGCCCACTCCCGCGCAGTACAGAAGCCCGCCGGCCGCATCGAAGGCGATCTGGTCCACTCTGGCCGCGATGTCGATCGAGCCAGTGGCCGATCCGGTTTTGGTATCGATGACGACCAGTTTCCCATTGCCGCCCGCGGAGAAGATCCGATGATTGGCGGCATCGAGCGCCAGTCCATGCGGTTGGGCGGCCGGCGCCGTGGGCCAGCCGGCAACCACCTTGTTGGTCGAGGGATCGATGACCGCCACCGAGTCCTTGTTCTTGATGTTCAAGTAAATGCGGTCGGCGGCCGCGTCGTACACCATGTATTCGGGCACCCCTGGGATGGCGATCGTCGCCACCACTTTCGAGGCGGCCGGATCGATGACCCACACGTCCGCGCCTTCGTCGTGGGTGACATACACCAAGTGATTTTTGGGCTCAAACAGAATCGCATCGGTGGGGCCCGCCGTCTTGATTGACCTGACTTCCTTCAGGCTGGCGGCGTCGACCACGGCGACTCGCTGCGCTTCCTGAACACTGACGTAGTAAAACTGCGAATCCGCATCCACCGCGGTGTCCACCGCTCCGCCCACCTTGAGCCGCGTGATCAGGACGCCCTTTTGCAGGTCGAAGTAATCCGCCGTGCCGTCGTTTTCGTGCGCCGCGAGCAGCCGGTGGCGCTGGGAGTCGACTCGCAGAAAATCGAACTTGCCGGCTGAATGAGGCAGTTCGATGGTAGCCCCGGGAGTCAGGGGCAGCGGCTGGGCGGCTCTCGAGACCAGGGAAATAGAACCCAAGGCCATGGAAGCGATCATCAAGCGGCAGAGTTGTTTCATGGAGGTGCGTACCTGTACTGAGAAGTGGGAAGGTTGATTCATTTGTCGCATGTTTCGATGGAGGAGCCGTTTCAATACTTGGCCGTGAACCCGAGGAACAGAAAGCGGCCCAAGGCGTCGTAGATGCCGGCCGCCATGTTGCCGTTGACCAGCAGCGGGTTGGCGCTGAATCCGATGACCGGCGGTTTGCGGTCGGTCAAGTTGTTGACGCCGAGCCGGACGCGCACGTGACCTCCCAGGTCGAACGCACCGTCCATGTCGAAGTAGTTGTACACGCCGATGTGCGAATCCACCGGAAAGACGTTGTTCGGATTGTTCAAATTGGGATTGGGGCTGGTGAACTCCGAATTCATCTGCCCGATGAAGCGCCAATTCAAGGAGATCTCGACGTCGCTTCCACCCTCCCATGTCGTCCTCAACCGGTGGCGCCAGCGCGGCACGGGCGAGGTGGGTCCGACGCCCGAGCAGTTTGGCCCGTAGTAGCCGTCGCAGTCGATCGTGGATACGCCGGGGGTGACATTGATGGGGTTGTCGAGGGCAGCGCTCCCGGTGAAGCTGAAGCTGACGCGCCCCGCCTGCGTTCCCAGCGATTCGAGATCCAAAATATATCGGCCTTCGAGATCCACGCCGCTGTTGCCGTAGGAGCCGGTATTGAACCGCGTGCCGATGATGCGCCCGGCGGCCGCGCCGTTGCCGGTGGACAGCGACCCGGTGGCATCGCGCAGGATCAGGCTGCAATAAAAAGGATTGCCCGTGTTCAGGCAGGTGTTCAACGTGAACGAGCCCGGCACACCTCCCACGTATTGCTTGACCTTGATGCGCCAATAGTCGGCGCTGAAGAGGATGTTGCTGAGCGGCGTCAGCACGAATCCCATGGTGTAGGTATTGGCGGTCTCCGGCTTCAAGTTGCGGTTGCCCCCGGTGACCACGTTGACCGAGGACTGCGCGGCGATATTGCCGTATTCTCCGGGCTTGACGCCGGTCAGCGCGCACTGCGCCGGGCTCGCCGCGGGGGTGGGACCCGCGCAGGGATCGGAAAAGCTCGACTGGCCCAGCACCTGCGAGCTGAACAATTCGTAAGCGTTCGGCGCTCGCACCGCGCGGCTCAGGCTGCCGCGCAGCCGGATCGCATCGATGGGAGCCCATTCGAGCCCCGTCCCGTAGGCATTCACATTGCCCTGGGGGCTGTAGTGCGCGTAGCGATCGCTGCCATTCAAAACCAGCTTTTTGACGAACGGCCGATCCTCGACGAGCGGCACTTTCAGCTCGGCAAACCCTTCCGAGACATGAAACGTGCCTTCGGTGGGATGAGCCGTGCCGGTGGTCAGCAAATCGCCGGTGCTGTACGCCGCATCCGGGTTGTAGCGCACGGATTCGGTGCGGTACTCCGCACCCACCGCAACGGAGAGTCCGGTGCCGGCGAGCGGGCTCTTGATGCCGTATTTCTCGAGTTCGCCGATGAGCTGGCCGCTGACGATGGTGCGTTTGGCGAATCCGGATTGCATGCCGCCTTCGGTGATGTAGTTGAGCGCGGCCGGCGTGACGCCGCCGACGGAATAGATGTTGTACGGCACGCAGCGCGGATCGGAGCCATCGGTCACGGAGCGGCAGGTCGGTACTCCGCCGACGCTCACCACATCGAGCGCATTGGTGAGCCGCGATGATGAAATGTCATTGGACAGCGTTTCGCGGGCGTTGACCCGGCCGTAGACCACGCTCGCGTCGTACGACCAGGGCTCGCTGATGTCGCCTTTGAGGCCAAGCACCAGCCGAAACGACTTGTGCTGGAACTTGTCCGAGCGCTGACCGCCTTCGATGTTGCGCCGGCCGATCGCGACCTGCGCAGTGTCGAGCGGCCCCAATCCGGCGCTGGTGCACAGGTCGTTGACCTGGCTCGCCGACAGCAAGGGATTGTTGCAACCGATGCCGAACACATTCAAGGCGGAGCTGGTCGCCGTGGTGCCCGCCGGCTCGTAGCGCACCGTCGTGGTGTCCTCGGTGTACATGGCCTCGGAGTAGAGATTCATCGCCTCCGAGAATTTATACGAGGTGAACACACCGGCGTTGTAGCGGGTGTCGGGCCGCTGCAAGTCCTGATACGGCGCCGGATTGAATAGATCGGCCGGCGCGACCAGCGGCCGGAACGCGTGGCCATTGGCGGTGTCGAGCGTGAGCGGGGTGCCGCCATTCGGGACGAACTGGCCCGCGGGGGTCGTGCCGTCGAGCAGGCACTGATACGAGGACGCGGTTTCGATCAAGGTACAGCCGCTGAAATCGCGGCGCGAACCTTGAACCTCCTGGACATGCCGATATCCGGCGAACGCCGTCACGTGTCCGCTGCCGTCAAAGATTTTCTTGCCGAAAACGATCGAGACGTCCTCGGTGCCGCCGTCGTACACCGTGCCCGTCGCCGGGTTGACCCCGCTGGCGCGCTCGATGCTCTGCAGGTCGCCGCGATTGTTGGCGCCCCGATACCAGCCGCCCTCGGCGTCAAGCTTGAGGCCCGTGAAATCCGTGTCCAAAATGAAATTGACCACGCCGGCGACGGCGTCCGATCCATAGATGGCGGACGCGCCGCCGGTCAAGACTTCCACCCTCTTCACCAGCACGCTCGGCACCGTGTTCAAATCGGCCGACGGGTTGATGGGGTCCCCCGGCGCCGTGCGTTTGCCGTTGACCAGCACCAGGGTGCGAAATGCGCCGATGCCGCGAAGGTCGGCCGTGGCCGTACCGGTGAGCGGCGCCACCGACGCGCCGTTCGCGCCGAGCGTCAAGCCTGAATTCACTTGCGGCAGGCTGTTCAGCAGATCTTCCGTCCGCGTCGTCCCTTGATGCAGGAGTTCCTCGTTGTCGAGGACCACGATGGGGCTTGGGCTCGACGCGTTTGCCGAACCCAATCGGGATCCCGTGACCACAATCTCGATGAGAGGCTCTTCAGGTTCCGCGGCCAATGCGACGCTGCCGCCGATGACGCCGAACAGCGCTGCAAGGCTTGCGGCGGCGATCGGGGGCCGCTGCCGGCGCCGCATCCAATTTCGCGCATTTCGCGCGCAGTCATCCGCCCGAGTCAAAAAGCTCTCCATCAACGTTCCCCTTACGTCGCTGCTGCCGGCCCGGAATATTGTTTGGGTCGCGCGGGAGACTAGCGCGCCAACCTGAATCGAGCCTAAACGGCGCGGGGAAGTACGATTCCCTCTAAGATTGCGACCCGGGTCTCCCTTGGGGCGCATGCCGTTCACTATACTGCGGGCGAGCAAGGGAGCGCGGCTGATCCAACCGGCGTCCTGCCGACCTCCCCCGCCCTGATCCCATGCGCGCCGTACCCTATGACCCTTCAAAAATCATCGTCCGATAAACCCTCCGCAATGCATGTGAATCAATTTACGGCAAAAAAACTCCTGGTGCTGGTGGCGGTCGGCGTACTTCTCTATGTTGCGCATTTCGCCTTCATACCGATCGCCTTGGCGCTCCTGTTTGCCCTCGTACTTTCCGGCCCGGTGGAAGCGCTTTTCAGACTTCACGTCCCCCGAAGCCTGAGCGCGACCGTCATCTTGATTATCGTGCTGGGATTGCTCGCCGGCCTGGTCGTTGTGATGTGGGCGCCGACCCAGCATTGGTTCGCAGCCGCTCCGCAAACCGTGAAGGTGATCAAGCGGAAATTGAATCCGGCGATAAAATTCATCGGCCACGTTGAGGAGTTGCGCAGCAGCGCCGGGAATATCGGCGCCGCTAATCAGCCGGCGGCTCCGGCCGCGCCGCTACCTGCGAGTGCAGACAACGAAAGCAGTTCCGCTCTCTTTCTCTATGAAACGCGCGAAGCGATGATAAGCGTGCTCACCTTCGTGATTGTCACACTGTTTCTGCTTGCCGGGGGGCCACCCATGCTCGCACGAATGACGGCAGCTTTCGTGGATGATCTGAACGCCGCGCATGTCCTCGCCATCATCGAGAAAGTCCGCGGGGAAGTGGGCAAATTTTACGTCACGACGGCGCTGATCAACGTGGGGTTTGGTCTCGCGACCGCGGGCGTGATGATGCTTTGCGGTATGCCCACCCCGTTTTTGTGGGGCGTCCTTGCGGCGGCGCTCAATTTCATTCCCTATGCGGGGTCCGCCGCCACTCTGATCGTGCTGACCCTCGTGGCGTTCGTAACCTTCGACGGGATGGGACAAGTACTCGCGGTGGCTGGAAGCTACATACTGCTGGCGATGGTGGAAGGCCAGATCGTCCAGCCGTTGTTCGTCGGCCGGCGCCTGAAGATCAATCCCCTCCTTATATTCCTGGCGCTGTGGTTCGGCGGACTTTTTTGGGGTATTGCCGGCGTTGTTCTCGCGACGCCCGCATTGCTCACGCTCAAGGTCATCGCCGAACATGCAATCAGCGGAAAATCCGTGATGGAATTTCTTGGACCCAACAATCAATCGCCCGATGTCGGAAATGCTCTTAAGAAACTGGTGCGGCCCATCATCCTGACATCCCGCGTGTAGCGCCCGCGCTCGCGTCGGGAAACTCTCCGGCGCCCGCAACTCCGTGCGATCAAGCAGGGTGTCGAAGCAACTGATCCCGCAGCAATACTCTTACGATATTCGGCGCCAACTGGCACCATTCGATACCGACCCCATCGTCGAGCTTCCGCGATACATGTGCCTCGACCACGGCAGCGCGCGACGCCGGCGGCGGCAGCTCGATTCGCACCTCGATGAGAGCGTGAAGGCGCAATTCGCAGTCGACCTTCAAGAACGCTCCGCTCAAACTGAGATTCTTGACGCAGCCCTCGACGCTCGGCAAGTCGGCTGCTGATAATCGCACCGGCATGTTCACACGGACACGCTCTCCCCAGCGATGCTCTAGCCCATGGCTGATATCCATCATGATATGTCTCCCTCGGATTCTATGGACGGCCGCGGAGCCGGCGGTGACTCGTGATTGAGGGCAATTCCCGTAGGCGCATGTTGCCAACGTCCGCTGTCTGACGACGCGCAAAGTATGTGCGGCTGCGAAACGGCAGTCTGTTCGATACCGCACACTGGCTCACCACCCATTTGGAAAAACTTGCCTCAAGGGGCGTGAGACGCGTGCGGTTCCGGCCCCGGTCGGGAGCGGTGTGGGCGAATCAGGGCGTGCGTAAAATCTGCTTCATGAGGTCGCCCCCATTGGGATCGTCCCGATTGGGAGTGTGCCAAAAGCTGCCAAATCGAAACGAAGTTCCTTCAGGCCATAGTCGACCGACACTCTCGCGAACTGCCGCAAAAGGTTCATCCCGATCAACAATGCCGGTCGTTGGCGAAGTCCCCAAACATCGAAGACCAAAAAATCGGCAATAACCAAGGGGCAGTCGGTGAAAGTCAATCCCGCCAAATGAATCTTTTTGACCGTCGCTACCTTGCCGAAGATCTCACCGCCGGTAATGTCAATCAACCGGATGGTTCCTTTGCCCTCAAAACTTGTATTGCCCTTCGCCAAGGCGGCAAGCAGAGGTGCGTTGGCGGCAGTCACTTCGGCGCCGGAATCGACGAAGGCAGTCGCGGGTATGCCGTCCACTGTGCAATCGAGCGCTTTCAAATGCCCCGACGATCCCGAAGTGGTGACGCGTGCCTCATTCTCTCGCGACCAGCCCGCGCTCATTCGGGCACGCGGGTCACTCACCTTCAAGGTGTGATTTTTGAAATCGAAGGTAACGCGATGACCATCAAGGAAGTCAAGACCCAGGTACCCGTCGGCGTCCAGCAGGGAGCGGGACAACGTCGGCACGACCAAATGTCTGGAAGTGATCGACCCAAATGACAAGCTGCGGATCGAGACGGTCTCGGCCGCGACGGCGCGAACAACACCTTCCAACATGACGTTCTCGGCGTGGGGAAGCGCCAGTTCGACGGCGACTTCGGTGGCCAAAACCGTGCGGTCGGCGCCGGTATCGACGACGAAGTGATATGGCCCGTGGCCGTTGATGCGCCCTGCGACCATCAGGTGACTTGCGGCATCGGTTTTAGCGGTGATCGTCGGCGTGTCCCGGTCCGGCACCGCGCCGGCCGGGGAATCCGCCCCACCGGGCCGGCCGGATAGGCTCTGTGCTTTTACCGAGATCGACGCCAGGGCCAACGAAGAAGCGCCGTATTTCACGAATTGCCGTCGCGACAGTATTTGGAGTGGTACCAATGACAATCCTCCCGCCAACAATCTGTCTCGATACTCAAGGCCCCAGTTGGCCGACACTGCGCGAAACCCGGGTCGGCCCTGGATCACGGTGGCCGTCAATATTACGACACGTGCCGTCCTCGGGTTTGCATTCAGCAGGCGGACCCCTCCCACCCTGGGGCGGTTGCGCCGCGGATTTGACAGCGCCCGCGCTCCGCGCTAGCGTGAATTGATTGGTGGGCGTTAAGGAAAAATATGAAATCCGTCATTGCGGCCGCCCTGATTGGATGTTCGCTGATTTTGGCAACGCTTCCTTGTCTCGCCCAGGACCAGCCGACACCTACAAAGGAAGATGCCAACACGGCATTCAGAAAGCAGCTGGCGGAACTGAATTGGATCCGGGGGCCGCAGCAGGTTCAGCTCTTCGGCAATTCCACGCTTGACGTGCCGGCCGGATACGTCTTTCTGAACCCTTCGGACACGGCGAAACTGGAGACAATTACCCACAATATTGGCGGCGGAACCGAGTATTTTCTCGCACCACAGGACCTGAGTTGGGGCGCCCACTTCAGTTTCCAAAACGACGGATATGTCAAAGATGACGAGAAAATCGATGCCGCTGCCTTGCTGCAGAACATCAGAGACAACACTGCGGCAGCAAATAAGATTCGACGTGAACGTGGGTGGGATGAAATGGAGGTTATCGGGTGGCAAGCCCCGCCCCATTACGACACGACCACAAATCGGCTCGAATGGGCGGTGAGCGGCAGGGACCTGAAGTCGAACTCCGAAGTCGTCAATTTCAACACGCGAATTCTTGGCCGTGGTGGGGTGATGTCCGCGGTACTCATCGCCGAACCCCAGGACCTATCGGCCGCAACCAACGATTTCAAATCCGCGCTGTCGGGATTTGCCTACTCCGCAGGCCAGCGCTACGCCGAATACAGGCCTGGCGATAAAGTTGCGAAATATGGTCTAGCGGCGCTCGTCACCGGTGGCGCCGCTGCAATCGCCGTCAAAACCGGCCTCTGGAAGGTGATTGTCGGCGCGGTGGTTGCCGGTTGGAAATTCGTAGCAGCCGCTCTCGTCGCCGTATTCGGCGGACTCGCCAAGTGGTTTAAACGCAAGACCGCTTAGATCGTTTGTCGTACGAAGTCGAATTGCTCGGACTTGCGGTTATATTCTATCTATACGATTCAAGCGTCCTGCTATATTCGAACGAAAGCGTATTCACCTGCGACGGCACTCGGCGGTGGTCGGCGACGTTTGGCGTGACTGGGTTTGTATTGGCGGGACGCACTTTGTGCGCGCTCAATCCGTTCACTCCGCACCGACCATCGTTTCGCCTGAGTTGGGAATTCGAAGCCCTGCCGGAAAGCGCAGACCCATCCTGGGCCGATCGCGCTCAAAAATATAATAGGCTGATGCCTTGGTCTCTGACTGGATGGGTCGCACTCTTCGTTCTCTTGCCGCTCGGCATGTTCACGCCGCTGGGTCGATACGCCGTCATCCCCGCCATGGTGTTTCTATACGGATCGACGTTTCTCGCGCTTTTTGAGCTGCGGCGCTGCGAATCCCTCGTCACGCTCAATCGGAAAAGGTTTTGGGGTTTTGCATTCGAGTGCATAGCATGCCCGCCGTTTGCGGTGAATATGGTACGGCGCATTACGCTCGCAGGCCGAATCGCGGAGCCCGTACCTCTTGCCGCGGTTCGACTATTGAGCGCCGAACGATGGGAGGCGCTGCGGCGACAATGCATGTCGCGGCTCGACGATGCGAGTCAGCTCTTGGCAAAAGACTCCGCAGAACTCAAGGCGCTGGAAGCGCAAAAGCAACGCCTGAGCGCATTGGTCTCGCCCACATGAGACTCAACGAAATCGGCGCCATTCTGCTTGGACTGTTCGCTGGTTACTGGATAGTCAGCAAGCTCTTCTTTGGGCACGCCAAAGTACGCCTCGATCCCGGTGCCGCCTCGCAGACAAAAGTTCCGCCGAAGTGGAACGAAGTCTTGGAAGTGGCGCCTTCTGCCAGTGCGGTCGAAATTCGTGACGCGTATAAACGCTTGATCTCCAAATACCATCCGGACAAGGTCGATACCTTGGGTCAGGAACTAAAAGATCTGGCTGCGCATAAGACGCAGGAGATCAATGCAGCGTATCAAGAGGGCATGCGCGCGCGCGGCGAAGTTCCTTGAATCGCTGAGCGCGTGCGATGGTATTGGAGCACGAAGTGCGCCAGCGTCATCGATGGCGTCAACGAGAATGTAGGGAAACCTTGACATCTCGCGCTTGTGGGCAGTACGTCTGGCAGGAAGACGTGAGAAATGAAGAACGCATCACGCGATGATCCAGCGAACGCGATAGCCTGCACGCATTGGCCTGAATTCACGGTCACCCTGATCAGCACAAGGGTACTGAGACGGCGAGGCTAGGATTCAGGACGATGATGAGGTCCGCGTTTTCTGCCACAGGAAACGTCGGCTCTGAAAAAGGGCAAACCCAATGGAAACGCGGGGACGCGCTTCAGCACCTTTCAGGAGCAGCTAGGCCATTCGTGGAGTGAGCTTAGTTCAATCATATTTAAGGATGCGACGACTATGCCTAAGACACAGAAGATGGGTTTATTGGCCGCTGCGGTGGCCTCGATTGCGTTCAGCGGCGTCACCGGTGCGGCGACCCAGACCGGCAACTTGACCGTGAGCGCGACATTGACATCAGCATGCTCGGTCTCCCCCACCCCCTCCATCAGCTTCGCCAGCTTCTCCACCCTGGCCGGCGTTGACCAGACGGCTGACAGCGGTACCTCACTGCAGATCGCCTGTTCGGCCGGGCTTACCCCGGTCATGTTTGTGTCGGGCACACGAACCATGGTCGATGGCGGCGGCATCAATCCGATCACGTTCAACCTCAGTCTGACGTCAGGAGCCATTGCGGATGACTTGGCTATCGCCATCGGGCCCGCCACGTCGTTCGGCTTGACCCAGGATGGCGCTCCCCATGCGGTGCATTTGTACGCCCGGGTGCCCCTTGCGAACTTTGCGTCGAAGGTGGCCGGGGCCTATGCCACTGAGGCCCCCCTCATTGTGACAGTTTCGTACTAAGTCCCGCATGCGACCGCAAGCCGGGATCAAGTTTGCGGTCGCCTTGGCGGTCTTTGCCAGTGCGGCGGTTGTGCTCGGACTATGGAGCAACGTGACGCAGGCGCTAACGATCTCGCCAGTGCTGGTGGAATTGTCACCAGACCGGCGAATTACGTCGATTACCCTTTCCAATCCTGCCGATCATCCCGTGAGTTTCCAGACACAAACCCTGGCGTGGAGCCAATCCGACGGGACCGATGTCTACTCCGAAACCGACGAGTTGATCGTGGTGCCGCCGATCGCTGAAATAGGCGCCGGAGCAAGCCAGATATTTCGCGTCACCTCTCGCGCGGCACCCCCCGCACAACAGGAGCGTGCCTATCGGCTGATCTTCGAGGACGTCACCGACGTAGTCACCACCGTGCATTCTGCGGACCAGGCGACCATCGACATTCGCGTCAATCACAGTTTGCCGGTGTTCATCGCGAGCCCCGCGAAGATGCTCTCGCAGCCGCGCTTGAGTCCCTGCGCGAACTTCGACCCGGGCTCGCCGCCTGCGAGCCGCTGCGTCCGCCTCGACAATGATGGCAATCACTATTTACAGGTCAAGTCGCTGATCGTCGCCGGCGCTGATTGGCGCAAGGACCTCAATTCAGGCGCGCGGGTGCTGGCCGGCGCCTGGCGCCAATGGACGTTCGAAGTGCCGCCGAACGCGGCAGGAGTCTTGCAGGTGCAAGCCAACAC
>Ga0210410_10002036_pt1 | contig 18317 bp, 17 predicted proteins | sample IncBWC4MmetaG_FD_161058 | JGI IMG/M metagenome (GOLD analysis project Ga0210410, IMG submission 161058) | Forest soil microbial communities from Barre Woods Harvard Forest LTER site, Petersham, Massachusetts, United States - Inc-BW-C-4-M | ecosystem: Environmental > Terrestrial > Soil >... | reverse complement strand
GCTCTACTGCCGCGAAACCTGCTGCGGCATCTTCGTGCGCGGGCATTGGTACGCGCGTTTGAAAGAGGATTGTGCCTTTTGCATCTACGAGTCCGGCAGCGACCTTAGTGCCGCCGATGTCGACGCCTAAGGTGAGATTGTTTAGCTGCTCGTTTGCTGACTGCTCCTTTGTGGTCATTTCTTTTTTTTGAAGCGGGCAGCCAGAAATGACTGTCCCACGCTAGAAATCACGCATTACTCGATTCCTAGACGTTGCTGCATTTGCTCCAGGGAAATGCGCTTCGTTTCCGGATAGAAAAACAGCACGACAAAGAATTGCAGAACCATCATGAGCGAGAAAAACATGAACGGATAAGCGCCGGAGGTTTTGGCGAGTTGCGGAAAGGTGTACGCGATGATGGCGTTCATGATCCAGTGGGAAGAGCTGCCTAGTGCCTGACCTTTGGCGCGGACCCGGTTGGGAAAGACTTCGCTGATGTAGACCCAAATTACCGCGCCCTGGGAAATTGCAAAAAAGGCGATGTAGGCGACCAGAAACCACAGCAAATATTCCTGGTGTTGATGGCTCAGAAAAATGCGAGCGACACCCGCGAGGCACAGCGCCGTGCCGACCGAGCCGATCAGGAGCAGCGTTTTACGGCCCAGCTTGTCTATCACGGACATGCCCAGGAGCGTGGCCAGCAAGTTCATGCCACCAACGGCCACGGCTTGCAGATCGCCTGAGAGTTTGCTGAAGCCCGCGGCGCCAAAAATGTCGTTCAGGTAATAGAGGATGGCATTAATTCCAGAGAGCTGATTGAACATGCCGATGGTGATGGCCAGAAAGATGGGCACACGGTATTTCCGGCTAAAGAGCGGTTCCGCTTTTTGCAAGGTCTCCAGATGCACGGAGTTGAGGATTTCCCGCAGCTCGTTCTCCGGATTTTCCGCACCCATTTGTTGCAAAACCTGACGCGCTTCCTCGATGCGGTTTCGCGTTACGAGCCAGCGCGGGCTTGGCGGAATGCCGAACAGCATCACGAGGAACAGCACCGCCGGGATCGCAGCTACACCGAATTGCCAGCGCCACTCGGCGGCGCCGAGGCCAAGGCGCGCGATGCCGAAATTGGAGAGATAGGCGAGCAGAATTCCGATCACGATATTGATCTGGAACATTCCGACTAAGCGGCCACGAATTTTTGCGGGAGCGAGTTCCGCAATGTAGACCGGCCCGAGAACGGAGGAGCCCCCGATTCCGAGGCCGCCAAGAAATCGCGCAAGGAGCAAAGCGTGCCAATTCCAGGCAAAGGCACAGCCCAGCGCTGAGAGCACGTAGAAGACCGCGAGCACGCGCAGCGTTTCTCTCGCTCCGTATTTCTGGCCAGGAATGCCGGCGGACATCGCGCCGATCACGGTGCCGATTAGCGCCATGGAAACCGTGAGCCCTAGTTGCCGTGGCGAGAGGCTGTAGGTCGTGGTGAGCGAATGCGTGGTGCCGGCGATGACGGCGGTATCGAAGCCGAACAGGAGTCCGCCGAGCGCGCCAACTGCTGTGGCCTTGAGTAAGTTTGGATTAAGTTTCATTGCGTGATCGCGGAGCGAGTTTGCCCCTTTGGGCGCATATAGTCCTCTGCATGGCCGCCGTCGTCAAGGGTGCACGAGAATTCCGTCAAACGTACAGACGCTAGCACGCCTCCCCTGTTTTGGGATGTGTGACAAATGCTAGGGTTACGAGCATTTCTCGGATGTGTGGCAACTGAAGGATTTAGAACCTTCCAGCTTGGAGAGGTGGAAAGGGACCCTAAGGTAAGTCGTTCGATCCGGCCAGTGCCGGCTATTGCCCGTCACCTTGGTCCGAGATGAGCTTGAGCACTACGTTTTTGCGGTTACCTTCATCGAGCTGAACGACTTCCCCATGAGTTCCATAGGACTTTAGGAATTCGGGACGGCGGACATCCTCCTGCATCTCCTCAAAGGCAAACACCGAATACTTACCCGCAGTTAGGCCGCGCAAGCTGAAACGGCCGCTCGCATCAGTGGTATCCCGCTGATAAAGATCGATGCGGGCTCGGTGCTCCGCGCTGGGAACATCCGCAACCGTGGCATTCGCGATCGGCTGGCCGTTGGCGTCAACCACTGTCCCAGTAATGCTCGCGCCTTTTGCGCTTATTACTATTTCCAAGTAGGTCTCGGAGCTGACCGGGAAACCAGAATCGGCTACATCACGACCGTCGAACGTAATCGCTTTTGTGAAATAATCGGCCAAGTTATTGGAGTGAGCTACGACAAGCAGTTGGTAATTGCCTCCGGGTACGTTCTTTAGTTCAAAACTTCCGTCCAGGTTGAGACTGGCAGTTGTCGGTAGGCCATTGGCGCCCGACCATCCAAGCTCGGCCCCATCTTCCTCGGCCGGAATCAGCGCCACACTCAATTGTGTCCAATCGAATTTCTGGTCCGTATCGAGACGGAACTTTCCCCGAACCCGCCCACCAGCTTCGGGCTGGAGCCGTAGCCCCTCGACGTGCGAATTGCTGACTTCTATGGGCTGACCCAGGCGCTGCATCTGCATGCCGGGTTGACCTCCGTCAAAGGTAACGGTGATTAGTCTTGCGACATAAGTTCCGGGCAACACGCTTGTGAATTCGAATTTGCCGCCCTCGCCAATCTCTTGCGGAGTGATCTGCGAACCCCCCGTTCTCGTGCTTTGCAAAATGATCTGAGCCATCTTGCTGCTGCTCGGAATTCCTACTACCGAGCCACTGACGTGGTAGGCCTGTCCTGTGAGAAGGCCGAAATCAATCCGGGTTTCAACGCCGGGATGAACTTCCACGGCAATAGCTTGCTCCTCATTCAAAACGCCCGGATAGTGTGTCGCCAGGTATATCGGCTGATCGTTCCCTTTGTTGTCTTTCGAATCCGGCCCTCGCATTCCTTGCGGAGGAGAAGCCGTAACTTTATAACGTCCCGCTCGCAGCTCGGATATTCGAAACTCCCCTAGATCGTTAGTGCCTGCATAGCCGAAGTTGTGGGAATTTCGTGTACCTGCGATAGAGCCAGTCTTAGTTGCCATGACGCTAACATCACGCATCGGGTCGCCGTCCAAGTCGACGATCTTCCCGGCGATGATGGCGGCAGGTTGCATGCGCAAGGTCAACTCGCTCTTGTCGCTACCCGGCTGGACGGTAATAGATGTTCGCCGGCTGCCGGTGCTAACCTGCACAAATCCGGGGTGCTCGACGACCACCACGTAGGTTCCTGCTTGGACGTCGCCAATCGTGAACCGCCCTTCCGCATCAGTAATGGCCGAATATTGTGCTGCGGTCTGCCCTGATCGCCCATTCAACTGCACGCTTGCTTTTCTTATCGGCAGCCCGTTGGTCTCCTGTAAGACTTTGCCTCGTACGCTTAGCTCAGGAATTTGTTGTTGCGGGTTCGCTTGAATTGCGCAGGCGGGTGGAAGCAGGATGAGAGAAATTGCAGTGACTAAAAGATTCACGACAGACCCTCCGTGCGCGCAAAACCACTTGAGCGAAGTTAGCGAGGGTAGTTATATCACGATACTGTTGGCGGGTGAGTGACTATGAAAATTTGGGGTCCTTCGCAGCAGCCCTGATGCTCTTTCCGGACTTCTGCGGTACATGAAATTGCGATCCATGTAACCGATACGAACTCTCGATTTCTCATATCGATTCACGGCAGCAGAGCCGTGATAACCGAGCGGACCAGTCCCTTGCGGGCGATGCGTTCGAGTCGCAAAAAGAGAGGCAAGAGGTGGCAGAGGCTGCAGCATACTGAAAACATACGACTTGTAAAGTAGCATTCCCGTGCGTGGGACCGCCATCAATATCATCGGTCGCGGCTATTTTCGTTGACAGACAGCTCTCTTCGGTAGAGGCTCCTGCTATGGCTGCGTCTTATGTTCTGGTTCTAGCGCTTGGCATCGGCATTATCGCCGGGCTGCGCTCCTTTACGGCACCGGCTGTGGTTGCGTGGGCGGGGCGCCTTGGCTGGCTCAACCTCCACAACTCGGCGCTGTCGTTTCTAGGGTCGAATGCCGCCGTCGCTATTTTCACGATTCTTGCGGCGGTTGAGCTAGTGGCTGATCAGCTTCCCTCGACTCCTGCACGCACGAAGCCGCCGGGCCTAATAGCGCGCATTATTCTTGGCGGACTTTCGGGCGCCGCCGTCGCGTTGTCAGGCGGGCAGTCCCTTGCGATTGGGTGCATTCTGGGGGCAGCAGGCGGAGTTATCGGGGCATTTGCCGGGTATCAAGTGCGTACCGGGTTGGTCCGTGCGCTCAAGGTCCCGGATATTGTTATTGCCGTGCTCGAGGATCTGGTCGCGATTGGGGGCGCGTTGTTGATCGTCACCCGATTTTGACTGTACTGCTTAGCCACGCCAGGAATGTTGCCGGCGAGCAGCGAGTGGCCACCGCTCGCCAGCTACGTGACGCTTACTTTCGTAGCGGAGAAACTGCGGAACCAGTTTCCGTCGCCTCCGGCTCCGTGCTGGCCGAGGTAGAGCCAACAAAGCCCAGATTACGGCAGGGCTTGCTGGTGGTCGACCGCAAGTGCCAGGCGATCTCCTCCATCTCGCCCTTGGAAGCCAATCGATTGTCCTCATAGAACGTGCACTCGCGCACGGGGAAGTGGATTTCGCGCTCGATATAGAAAGTCCTGCAAAAAACTTCCTCGTCCGAGGCGCGGAATCCCGTGATGATGTGGCCGCGAGTGCAACTGCGACATAAAGACTCGCAGCCTTCCGGAGTCCCTCCTCTTACCGTTACCTTAACCACGGCGGTCTCTTTCTAAGAAGCGCATTGCGCTTCGGTTGTAATCCGGTGTGCGTACACACCACGAGACGTCAACGTGAAGTCCGGTCGACTGAAGCTCGAACACTTGACGATAGGGGCTGACTGCCGCGATGCGGCTATTATTAGCGGGTGCCGATGAAGAAGGGGGCTAGCGAGGGTTGGCAGAGAAGGCCAACTCGCTGCCGTGCCTTTCAATAAGCGGCAACGCAAGACGGTCGAATTGGATTAGCCGATGCATGGGCGCACTCTCTTCCAGGCGCAGCATCGTATATAAGATTGAATAATCAAACTGGGAAGAATTAAACGGCGATTTTTGAGGGTTGAACGGTAATTTTCAGCATCGAACGGTTGGCTAGGTCCGTGGATTTTCTGTTTCCAGAGTAGGCTAATGCGTTCGTCTTCAAGGATTCGTTAGGAGCTTCGCCATGGCAGCGCCAGAACATTACCAGGCAATCGTAATTGGCTCAGGGCAGGGCGGCACGCCGCTTTGCCGAGCCTTGGCGGAGGCCGGGCTGCGGACCGCGTTGATTGAGCGCAGCCATATCGGCGGAACTTGCGTCAACGAAGGTTGCACGCCTACGAAGACGATGGTGGCGAGTGGGCACGTGGCGTATCTTGCGCGCCGCGGCAAAGACTACGGCGTGCTGACGGGTGAGATTGGCATGGACATGCGGCGGGTGCGGCAGCGGAAGCGCGAGATTGTCGACAGTTTTCGGAATGGAAGCCAAGGACGTTTAGAAAAGACCGCGAATCTCGAATTAATTTTTGGGGAAGCGAGCTTTACCGGACCCAAGACATTCCGCGTGCGGATGAGAGATGGTTTAGAACGAACTCTGTCAGGGGAGCACATTTTCATCAATGCCGGGGCGCGGCCTTCGGTGCCGGAACTCGACGGCTTGCGAGATGTGCCGTTTCTGGATAGCACTTCGGTCATGGAGTTGGATTCTGTTCCTGAACACTTGCTGGTGCTAGGTGGCGGCTATGTCGGTCTGGAGTTCGGTCAAATGTTCCGACGATTCGGTAGCCGCGTCACCGTTGTGCAGTCTGGGACGCAGTTGTTGAGCGGAGAGGACGCGGATGTGGCCGCAGAGGTCTTAGGGATTCTGAAGCAAGATGGGATAGAAGTGCTGCTGAATAGCAGAGCGGTGCGCATGATTAAATCCGGCGGACAAATTCAGCTAACGGTTCGCACGGGGAAGGAAGAGACTGTTCTTCACGGATATTGCTTGTTGGTCGCCACTGGCCGCAGACCCAACACAGACACACTGAATGTTCGCGCTGCTGGAATTGAAATAGACAATCGCGGGTTTATTAAGGTGAACGGTAAACTGGAAACGAACGTTGAAGGAGTCTACGCGCTTGGCGATATCAAGGGCGGTCCCGCGTTCACGCACATTTCGTATGATGATTTCCGGATTTTGCGCACGAACCTCATCGAGAAGGGAAGTGCTACAACTGAGAATCGCCTGGTGCCGTACACGGTTTTCATCGACCCGCAGCTTGGCCGCGTGGGCATTACGGAATCGGAAGCGCGTACGCAAAAGAAGAAGTTTCGTGTGGCCAAAATGCCGATGAGCTACGTGGCCCGGGCGCTCGAGGTCGATGAAGCCCGCGGGTTCATGAAGGCTATTGTGGATAGCGAGAACGATCAAATCCTGGGGGCCGCGGTCCTGGGCATTGAGGGCGGCGAAATCATGGCGATGCTAGAATTGGCGATGATGGGGCGGCTGCCATTCACCGCTTTGCGGGACGGCATTTTCGCGCATCCGACACTGGCTGAGTCGTTAAACAACCTCTTCACACATTTTGTCTAGCGCTGCTTTTCGGAGGACGTTGCCTCATGCGGACGGTCTCTGTGCTACCTTTTCCTGCATGACGGCCCAGCTTCCTGTACGCAAAGCGATTCTTGAGCGGCGTACTTACGACGCTCCCGCCGAGGGTCGCGAAGGCAAAGTGCGGCTGGACTTCAACGAGAACACGGCGGGCTGCTCGCCGGCGGTCACGCGTGCTCTACGAAAGCTATCGACGAAACAGCTTGCGATGTATCCGGAATACGAGCGGCGCAGCGTGCGCCTTGCGCGTTATTTTGACGTGCAGCCCCCAGAACTGCTGCTTACCAATGGTGGCGATGATGCGTTGCGCGTGTTCTTTGACACGTTTGTCGATCCGGGATCCAGCGTTCTAATCTGCGAGCCTACTTTCCCGATGTATCGCTATTACGCGGAAATTGCGGGTGCGAGAGTGGAGGCGCTGCGTTACGGGCGAGAGATGGAATTTCCGTTGGCGGGCGTTCTGGCCGAATTGGAAAAAGAGCCGCGCGTGTTGTTCATCGCGAATCCCAATAATCCTACGGGGACGCTGGTACAAGTTGAGGCAATCGAAAGGATCTTACGCGCGGCGACTAAGACCGCCGTCGTGATCGATGAGGCTTACTCGGAATTTTCCGGAGTCACACTAGTGCCGTACATCGGGGATTATCCGCATCTATTCATTGCGCGAACGTTTTCCAAAGCGGCAGGGCTTGCGGCGCTGCGGCTTGGTGCGGTGATTGCACGTGCGGATTCGCTGTCGTATTTGCGGCGGGCGATGCCGCCGTTCCCGGTGAATCTGGCAGCGCTCGTGGCGGCAGAAGCTGCTACGCGGGATCGCGCCTCGATCCGGCGGCGCGTCCGCGAAATTCATCGCGACAGGATGTGGTTTGAAGGAGAGCTGCACGATTTCGGCGTGAAGACTTTCCCTAGCGCGGGGAACTTTCTATTGGCAAATTTTGGGCCAGGCGGGCCGCGATTGTTTCAGCAACTAGAGCGCGAGGGGATTCTGCTGCGCGACCGCAGCAAGGACCTGGGAGCAGGATTCGTGCGCATCACCATCGGCACGCAAGCGGAGATGAAGCTGTTGCTGAAGAAAATAAAGCGGCTGGGCTTTAGCGCAAATACGCGTCCGTAACGTACTGCTGCACCATACGTTGCGTGTTAAAGAACGATCCATTGATGGCAATGGCGTGCTGCATGACGCTCAGGAAGCGGGCGCGCTCTTTGTAGAACATCGGCAAGATTATGTTTTCTAGCTTGTAATAAAGCGATTGCGCTTCGCTGGCATTGTCGGTGTCGACCGTGACGGAGCCTGGCAGTCGGGGCTCACCGATGGACCAACCCGTGATCCCTTCGATGTGACCCTCCACCCACCATCCATCCAAAATGCTCAGGCTGGGCACGCCATTCAGCGCCGCCTTCATGCCGCTTGTTCCAGAAGCCTCCAGGGGATACTGCGGCGTGTTTAGCCACAAATCGACACCCGAAGTGATCAGGCCGCCAACTTCCATGTTGTATTCGTCTAGAAAAACCATAGGCACGGCTTTCCGCAGGGCTTTTTTAGCCTGAAAGATTTTGCGGATAATGTCCTTGCCGCCGCCGTCATGCGGATGCGCTTTGCCGGCATAGACGATCTGAAATTTTCCGGCGCCCTTGGCAATCTGCCGCAAGCGATCCAAGTCAGAAAGAATCAAGTCCGCGCGTTTGTATCCGGTGGCGCGGCGGGCGAAGCCGATGGTGAAAGCTTCCGGATCCAGAGACAAGCCGGTTTTTTTGCGCACGGTTTCAAAGAGCTCGTGCTTGGCAATCAGGTGCGAGGCCCACACCTCTTCCGGTGGCAATCCTAGTGCGCTACGCAAACTGTAGTTGTCTTCGCGCCAGGACGGGATACACCGGTCGAAGAGTTCCTGGAACGCAGGAGAGGCCCAGGTGGCGGCATGGACTCCGTTGGTGATCGCCTCGATGGGTACCTGAGGAAACATTTTGCGCGAGGTTTCTCCGTGCAGCTTGGCGACGCCGTTGACGTAAGTGCTGAGGCTCAGAGCGAGATATGTCATGTTCAATGACGCTCCCGCGCGTGCGGCCTCCTGCAAATCGGGGAAATCGCGCTCTGCTTGGAGCACGCGCTTAACCAGGTCTACGGAAGAAGCGTCCTTCAGATCAAAGAAACCGTTTTGGTCTGGAAAAACGCGCGTCAAATACTCCATTGGGAAGCGGTCATGTCCAGCGGGCACGGGCGTGTGCGTTGTGAAAATGCATTTGCCGCGGACTTTTTGGATGTCTTCGCCTCGGATCGAGGTGCGGCCAGCCTTTTCTGCTTCTTCACCCAGAAGCTCCAGAGAGAGCAGGGCGGCATGCCCTTCGTTCATGTGATAGCGGGTCAAATCGTTGTAGCCGAGCGCACGCAGCATGCGTACACCGCCGATTCCGAGCAGCACTTCCTGACATAGACGATAGTAGGCGTCGCCTCCGTACAAGCTGCCGGTTAGATTACGGTCGGCCTCCGCATTGGAGGGCAAATCCGCGTCCAGAAAGTAGACGGGCACTTCAAAGCCGCGTACGCCTTTCACGCTGTATCGCCAGGCGCGCAACTCGATGCGCCGGCCCTCTAATGGAACGGTTACGCGGGCATCTTCTTCGGTTAGAAAATCCTCGACGCGCCATTGGACCGGTTCCTCGGTCTGCGTGCCATCTTCCGCAAGCCGCTGAGAAAAATATCCCTTTCGGTAGAGCAGAGAGACGGCCACCATTGGCAGACGGATGTCCGCTGCCGCGCGCACGGTATCTCCCGCCAGGATGCCCAGTCCGCCGCTGTAGCTGGGCATGGCGTTCTGCAGCGCGATCTCCATCGAAAAGTAAGCCACAAACCGTTTGGGTGCATTGAACTTCGCATCCACCGGCTCGAACACCTCGCCAACACCTACATCACTTACAGTAGCCAATATTATTTGCTCCCTAGAACTACATATTGTCGGGGAGAACCCTCACGCACGCAAGCCGTCCCGCGCGAACGTTGCTATCTAGTGGGTTGTTCCGGTCGGGAGTTGTGTGGGGCAAGCGACGAGATCTCCTTCTACTCAGTACGCTGTATGCAGCGTCCTTTCGCGAGCCAGCCGCGTCTAATTTCTGACTTCCCGGCGGCGCGGCCGTAAAGCCAGTCACGGCTGGGCCGAGCCGGAGCATTGCTGCTCTCACTTGAGGACTCCATGCTTTCGTCAACTCTGATCTATTTCAACAAGAACCAGGAAGAAGTGGCCCGCGTGACGTTCGATGACAATGAGGTGCCTGGGTGGTGCATCAAGTCCAAAGCCGAGCCCAGCTTCAAGCGGAAGTTCGCGGCTCAACACGAAGCTTGCGCGGTATGGCTCAGGGAATTTGATCCAGAAACAGGCAAGCTCCGATCGAAATCCCAAAAGAAGGAAATGTCTCACGCCTACTAACCCGCCTCGGCTGACTTTCGTGCCCAATGTCCCGGAGTCACGCATTGGCTGGTGACGAGCAAAGGCCTAAGCAACGTGGTTGGTTTCGCCACAGCCGGCTGCAATGGCTTGGGATAATAGGCGTTTCGGTCGTCGGATTGCTGGTAGTCGGCGCGATTTTACTGGCGCGGCATTGGCCATTTTCACGTCAGCGCGTCATTGCAGACCTGCAGGACGACCTTCACGGCACCGTCACCTTCGCCCAGTTTCACATTACGGTTTTCCCGCATCCGGGCTGCGTTGCCGAGGGCGCTACACTCGTCCGATCCCGTGGTCCGGCCGGTTCTCCTCCCTTTGCCTCTGCGCAGAAAATCATCGTCCGCGCTCATTATTTAGATTTCCTGCTCCGTCCAGGGTACATCTCGCAAATAGAGGTGCAGGGACTGCAGATTCACATTCCGCCCCGCGGGACAATGCTGTCTACATCACGGGACCAAAGTCCGTCGACCACGCGCGTGGGAGAAGTGATTGCCAACAACGCGGTTTTGGAAGTTGCACGCAAAACCGCTAAGCCGCTGCGATTCGAGATTCACACTCTGACGCTTAATTCCGTCAGTCGCAAAGACGGATTTAGTTACGACGCCAGTTTTCTTAACGCGCTGCCGCCCGGTGAAATTCAGTCTCGTGGCCATTTCGGTCCGTGGAATTCCGACAATCCGGGGCAGACACCGGTTTCCGGCACGTACAAGTTCGAGCACGCATACCTTGGCGTTTTCCAGGGCATCGATGGAGTGATGAATTCGCACGACCGTTTCCAAGGCACGCTGGCGAAGATGGAAACGCGTGGCTCGCTGGACATTCCTGATTTCAAGCTCCGGCGGGCGGAGCGCAGCTCTCCAATCAACAGCCGCTTTGACGCTTTTGTTAACGGGTTGAATGGCGACGTTTACCTCGAGCATGTGGAGACTGTGATCGTAAAAACCAACGTGCTGGCCAGAGGAAGCGTCGAAGAGGAACCCGGCCCGCGCGGCAAGCTTACTTCCCTGGATTTGAACGTCAGCCAGGGCCGCATCCAAGACGTGTTGCGTTTGTTCATCAAAGATCCGCGCTCGCCGATTGTCGGAACCATCGGTTTTCGAGCGCACGTCACGATTCCCCCGGAGGGGCGCCCATTCGAACAGGAAGTGGAGTTGGTCGGAGATTTTGGCATCGACGAAGGCCATTTCACGAAACCAGAAACACAGGAAAAAGTGAATAATCTGAGCGAACGCGCGGAGGGCAAGAAAACCGAGCAGAAAGAAAAAGAACAGAAAAAGGCAGAAGAGGATGCCGATGCCAATGATCCCGAACGCGTGGTATCCGATCTGAGGGGGCACGTCGTGTTGAAAAATGGCGTGGCCACTTTCACGAACATTTCTTTCAGTATTCCGAGCGCGACCGCTTACGTGCACGGGACCTTCAACCTGGTAAATCAGAAAATCGATTTTCACGGCGTGCTGAAAACAGAGGCGGAATTTTCGAAAGTCGGCGGCGGTGGGATTAAGTCCGTTCTCCTGAAGCCCTTCGACGCCATTTTCAAGAAGAAGCCCAAAGGCGCGGAGATTCCCATAAAAATGACAGGAACATATTCGCATCCGGAGCCTGGGCTGGAAATTACGGGCGGGAATAAGGGAGACAAGGGAGACAAAGGAAATAGATAAGCGGGGGCCGAAGATTAGGGAATCGTCACGATAGCGGGATGAAGCTCCCAAATTGTAGAAACTTGTGCAGACCCACGCGAGTGGTCGAAGTCCTCGAAGGCCATTCCAGTTATTTGTGCCGGCAACGCCTGCGGCAACTCTCCGCCGTGCTGCGAGTCGAGACGGAATCCATGCTTTGCTAGCTGCGCTTGTGCCATTTGCCGTGCGCTGCAAAATTCGCTGTCCACCGGAGTCTCTACGATGACCCGAGGCGCGCTCTTGTCCGCGGTTTGCGAAATTTCAAAGTGCACATCGCAGTCAGCGGCGTTTACGCTGGCCTCCTGCACAAACGCGTCGGCGATGTGAAACACCTGTAGTTCGCGGCCGGTCCGTGGGGCATCCGGGGCTACGAAGGCGTCCTGCGTCCAGCTTAAAATAGTGTCGACACCGATTTCTTGGGCGGCGATGTTGGGGATTTGCGTATGCTTTGCGATGTGGCGGAAATCAGCTATGTCCGGCTCAATCGGGAGGCACTTGCAGAGGTCTTCCGGCGTTGGCTGCAAAACTCCGTAATCGCTGCCCTTGCAGGAGCCTGCGGCAAACCATAGCAGCATCGCGACGCCTAGCCAAAGGATCGATTGTACGCGGACCGTCACCTGCTAGTTAGATGCAAAATGGACCTACAAAGACTGGGCTGCCGAGTACGCGCCATACCTATGACAGACGCTCGGAGCGAAGACCACTAGCTTTGCGGACTGTAATTCGTTTCGCCGCTTGCAGTTCGGCGACGCCATGCGGACTCTGGCCCGTTGTGGGGCGACGGAGACCTTCTCTCCGTCTGCCTACTCTTGTATCGTTCGGTGAAGCCCGGCACAACTTCCTCGATCAGGCTGCTCAGCTTACTACCCGCGACGGCGATCACCGCATCGCGGATGCTGTCCCAAGCGGTTGAACGCTTTTCTTCCCGCTGCTCCTCTTCGGGCCTGCTGCTGTAGTCGTAACCCTGCGATTTGCGCTTCCAGCGGTTGCGCGACCGCCGGCTCGATGCGCGATCGGAGTTCCGGCCGCCAATCAACATTGACAACAGTAAGCTGCCGCCGAAAGCGATTCCGACCATAACCAAAGGCCGCTGATCAAACTGAGCGCGCCAGTCGACTGCGGTTTTCACCTTCTGCTGCAACTCATTGATGTTTTCGCCGAGTTCGGTACGCTTCTCGTAAATGTGACGCTCTATCTGATCTGGTGTTTCGCCCATTGGACATTCTCCTTGACCGTTCCAATCGTTTTCTCTGGGACAACCTTCACTCCCTTAAGCCGATTCCGGCCGATGCTGATCAGGATCGCCGAAGTTACGGCTACTCCAAAGCCGACGATCAGTGCGGCCAGCCACGCGTCCACAACAGTGGATAGAGCGTGAACGGCTGCCAGCAGAATAAAGCCCAAGGCATACAGTCCCAGCAGCAGGCCGGCTAGCAGTGGTATCCCCGAGCGTGCTACTTTCGCTGTTTCTTCCTGAACTTCAGCTTTCGCCAGGCGAAATTCGGACCGAACAATTTCTTGGACGTCTGCGATGATGTTTTGCAGAAGCTCGGCCATCGACCGGCCGTTCGGCGCGTTTTGCGGAGGCATGCTCCGTTACCTCCAGTAGGCATTCTTGAGAGCGCGACCCGCCAGGAAGCCGACGACAGCGGCGGCGGCTAACGATTGGGCCGGATAGCGGCGCATAAAGTCTGCGACGTCTTCCATCATCGCTCGGGCATCGTTGTCGCGGAGGTAATCGGCCGCCGATTGAAGCTTGTCCGTGATGTTATGCACGGCGTTGGACGTTGTTGAAGCGAACTGGTCGGCGCGGTCTCGCAGCGTCGCAGCCGTGCTGTCCACCGTGTCTGCAGCTCGTACGCGCCCCTGCTCAAGCTTCTCCCCCGCTTTCCTTCCTAGATCAGCAACCTTGTCCTTCACTTCCATCCCTGCGTCACTCGCAGAGTAGCGTCCCTGTGCATCCATTTTGCTCTCCCCTTTTTTTCCCTGGATTCGACGTTCTTGCCCTCCCGCCTGCGGCGTTTCCGCGTCGTTGCCCCGGCAAGCGGCTCGGTTGTGAACTTCACTTCGCCATATAGCTGACTATTGATTGACATAAGCAACCATCCGGCAAATGCACCAGTTCGACGTTCGCCTCACCCGACTGCGTCCTAGAGGCCGGCCAAGGTGCCGTGCTGTGCACGACGCTCAAAGCCCGAATCTGGTAGACTGTGCGCGTTTTGCCGCATAGCACACGAAGAAGCTTTCTTGCGCAGTCCGCCCTGGCAGCGACAGGAGCTTCGCTGTGCCCCCGCCTAACTTTTGCGGCCGACACTGGTCCCCATGTGCAATTTCCCGCGGAGGCGCGGGAGCGCATTGCCATCGCGTCGTATCCTTTCCGCGCTTTTATTGCGGGCCCGCGGGACGGCGCTAGCGTGCCGAAGATGGACCTAAAGGATTTCGCTGCCCATTGCCAGGAGAAGCTTGGCATTAGCAAGATTGAACCTTGGAATCAGCACTTTCGTTCGACAGATGCTAAGTACTTGGACGAATTTCGCGCAACCGTGCAAAAAGCACGCGGTGCCGTCGTGAACATCGCCGTTGATGGAAAGCACAGTCCCTACGCCACAGACGCTGCGGATCGCGATCAGGCGGTAACCTTCAGCAAGAAGTGGATCGACGTTGCTGCGGCCATCGGTTCACCCAGCGTGCGGACGAACATAGCGGAAGCCAAAGACGCCAAGCCGGACGTGGACCGTGCCGCGGAAAGCCTGAAGCGCGTGGCCGAGTACGCCGCTGCAAAAAATGTAGTGGTACATCTGGAGAACGACAACGCGTCTAGCGAAGATCCCTTCTTCCTGGTGCAGTTGATTGAAAAGGTAAACAGCCGGTGGCTGCGTTCCAATCCCGATTTTTGCAACACGCTAGCGACTGGCCGCGAGGAATATGCCTACAAAGGGCTCGCCGCGATGTTCCAGCACGCTTACGGCATCTGTCACGTCAAAGACAGCGAAGCGAACGACAAGGGCCAAGTGTTCAAAGTCGATATGCCACGAACGTTTGACATCCTCAAGCGCGCCAATTACCGCGGCTATTGCTCGATGGAATTTGACGCTCCAGGGGACCCGTATTCCGGCACCACTGCACTAATCAAGCAGACGCTGCAATATCTCGGCTGAACCCTTTAAAAGTCCGCCGTCGACTTCCATTCGATCCCTAAGCGCTCCCGCAAGACTGCTCATTTCTCGGCCGCTATGCTCTCAGAAGAGAGAGGCGTCGGCCGGACGCTGCGACTTTATCAACGCGAGGACTTCAGTGCGCCTGTCCATGGCGCGGGCGCCTACTTTAGTACAGCAGAGCGCGGCGCACGCGTTGGCGAAGAGGCCAGAGTTCGGGAGATCCCATCCTTGCAGCAATCCAAAAGAGAGGCCGCCCATAAAAGCGTCACCCGCGCCGGTGCTGTCGACAACACTAACCTCGAAAGCAGGTACGTGGTCCATCGTATTCGCGCTGGCCAGCAGCGAGCCTTCCGCGCCCATGGTGACGGCGACGATCTTTGGGCCGAGGGCGAGAAGCTTGGCGGCCATTTTTTCGTAGTCAGTCTCACCGGTGATTTCGCGGGCTGCCGCTTTACACGGTTTTAGGACATCGACAAGTTGCAATGCTTCGAGTAGGTCCCTTTCAGCGCCAAGCCCGGCTTGAGAAAAGTAGCTGGGTGCCACATCGAGATCGAAGATCACTCGCACGCCAGCTTCACGCGCGATGCGCATGGCTTCGCGGACAGGCGCCAAAGAAAGCTGCGACGCTTCCGTGTGAAAGTGCTTGGCTTTGATAACGTGACCGGCAAAACGCGTTCGGACCTGCTCCGCGCTCAACTTCCCGTTCACATTTGGAAACATATAAATGCAGCGCTCGCCTTTCGCATCCACGGGGATCCAGGTAAACGTGGATTTCTCTCCGGCGATAACTTCGATTCCGGAAAGATCGAGCCCGTCCTGAGCGAAAGCCCGGGTAATCAGGCGTCCGCTTTCGTCGTCGCCGATGAGCCCGAGCCAGCCGGCTTTTGCTCCGAGGCGGGCTACCTGCGTGAGATTGTTGCCCGTTACGCCGCCCGCGTGTATCTCGATCCGCTCGACATTGATTTTTTCGTCCGCTCCCAGCAGGCGAGGAACGATGGCGAAGTAATCGACTCCGCAGCTACCGATTCCGACGACAGTTGTCATGGGGCAAGAGTATAAGAGTTAGAAGCGAATGAGTCTAAGGGTTCAGTTCTGCGCGCACTTTTCGGCTTAGAACTTCTACTCAGCTATAATCTGGCGCGTGAAATCCATTCTTGAAGGCCTTCGCGTAATCGAACTGACCGAGGCGCTCGCCGGTCCCTACTGCGCGATGCTGCTCGGCGATTTTGGCGCCGACGTGATTAAGGTGGAGCGCCCGGGCACCGGAGATCAGTCGCGCGGCTGGGGACCGCCGTTCGTGGGCGGGGAATCTGCGTATTTTCTAGCGACGAACCGCAATAAGCGCTCAATCGCTCTCAATTACGATGATCCGCGCGAGTTGGAAATTCTGCTGCGGCTGATTGCGACGGCGGATGTATTTCTTAGCAATCAGCCGTCGCTCGCTTCACTGCAGAAGCGCGGACTCGATCCGCAAACAGTGCGCGCGAAGTTTCCACGACTGATTTATTGCAGCATCACGGGGTACGGCTTTACGGGGCCCAACGCTGGACGGCCCGGCTATGACATTCTGGCGCAGGCGGAAACTGGATTGATGAGCTTCACGGGCGAGCCGGAAGGCGGACCCGTGCGCTATCCCATTGCCATTGCGGACATGACTTGCGGGATGTATGCCGCGATGGGCATTCTGGGCGCACTGTTTGCACGCGAAAAAACGGGCCAGGGTCAATTTTTGGATATGGCGCTTTTCGATTCGCAGCTTACCTGGTTAGCAAACGCCGGCAGCAGCTATCTGAACGCTAATTCGGAACCGCGTCGATGGGGAAATGCTCATCCGAACATCGTGCCCTATCAGGTTTTTCGGGGAAGCGACCGGAAATACTTTGTGGTCGCGGTGGGCACAGAGCGGCTGTGGCGGAAATTCGTGGAGGCCTTGCAGGCGGAGGCGACATTCGGCGGTGATGAGCGATTCGCGAGCAACCCGATGCGCATCGAGCATCGTGCGGAGTTGGTTGCGTTACTGCAGGAGCGCTTCGATGCAGAGGCGCGCGAAATGTGGCTTGAGAAGTTTGCAAACGCCGGCATTCCGGCGGCGCCGATCAACACAGCGCCCGAAGCGTTGCGTGATGCGCAGGCGTTGGCGCGCGGACTGATTGTGCAGATCGAACATCCGGCGCTCGGCGAAGCGCGCAGTATTGCCAATCCCGTTCGATTTTCGGACATGCCGGTAAGTTATCGGTTGCCTCCGCCGATGCTGGGCGAGCACACAGACGAGATTTTGCGGGGGCTGCAAATTAGTCCGTAATTGTTTGACAACGAGTCGCCGGTCTTGAGTTTAGCGGTACGTGGCCAGCAGCTCGCCATTTTCGATTCTCAGGCCGGTAATTTCGGCTGGCAGCTTTAGTTTTTCGCGATTTTCCGGCGAGTCCATCATCTTTTCCACGGCCGTCTGCAGCGTGGATTGGGGAATGGGCAGCGAGCCGATCTGGCCGCTCACGGGTTCAAAACGTAGATATCCGTTCCTGGCAGCGAGGCGGCCTTCGAGTTGCAGAGTCATGTCTTTGCCGTGAAAATCGAAGACCACGTAGGCGCGCACGCGATCCTCGATCAGCTCAACTTTTACGTCGCGGACGGAAGAGCGCACTTGCTCGACCTGCTCAGTGGAAGTGCCAAGTGGTGTCGCGTGCGCGGGATTCGGATCGGCGGGAGCCGCTGTGGACGAGCGAGGAGTCGCTGCCGCCGCTGGAGAGATGTCGAGATGGGAAGCGAGGTAGGAGTTCAGCTCAGTCTGATCGAGGCGCAGCGTGGCGGATTGGCCGCTGGCCACGGCTTGTTCAACGGCTTCAACTTTCTGTTCCACGCGCGCGGCGGCTTGCGGGCTGGTGGAGATAACAGGAGGAGGTGCGGCGTGGAAAACCATCAGCAGAGTGATGGCGGCGGCGATATAGGTCGTCCAGCGCACGATCCTGAGAGTCAGGCGCAGCGGACTGGCTTTGCGCGGTGCCAAATCATCGGAGCGATTGCCGCTGTTGATCGTAGCGGGCGCGTTCATGGTGCGACTCGCGAATTCCCCTAGGACCAACCCTAAGAGGTAGAACTGTTTGCGGCAAGAGAACGCGGGTACAGGCGCGACCAAATAGATACGACGAAACGGATACGATCGGAAACGAAAGTCGGGCCCTGTCGTCGTACAACTATGGCGTCGCGCGACATAGTTGGAAGCATCGGCGCGTCGGAGGACTTACGATGAAGAAAGTTCTGCTGGTGTGCGGTCTTGCGGTGGCAATTGTTTGTGTGGCCCTCTTCTCGAGAGCGGCAGCACAGCCGCAAAGCGATGCGCCACAATTCACTGCGGAAGGAAAACTGGTGCGGCCGGAAGGATATCGGAAATGGGTGTACGTTTCTTCGGGATACGGGATGAG
>Ga0210410_10002035_pt1 | contig 18321 bp, 16 predicted proteins | sample IncBWC4MmetaG_FD_161058 | JGI IMG/M metagenome (GOLD analysis project Ga0210410, IMG submission 161058) | Forest soil microbial communities from Barre Woods Harvard Forest LTER site, Petersham, Massachusetts, United States - Inc-BW-C-4-M | ecosystem: Environmental > Terrestrial > Soil >... | reverse complement strand
GACGAAAAAATGATGATCGCGCACCGTGGCGAGCATTGCTACGTTATTTTGAATGCGTATCCCTATACTCCGGGGCATGTGTTGATCGTCCCTTACGTGCACTTGGACGAATTGCAGAAGCTTCCTGCCGAAGCGGCCAGCGAAATGATGGCGCTCTCGCAGAAGATGGAGACGGTGCTGCGTGAGCTCTATCATCCCGACGGCATTAATCTGGGCATGAATATCGGCAAGGCGGCCGGGGCGGGGATCGCTGGCCATATTCACATGCACGTGCTGCCGCGCTGGGTGGCAGACGCGAATTTCCTGTCGGTCGTGGGCGAGACGCGGCTGCTGCCGGAAACGCTGGAACAAACGTGGAAAAAGCTGCGGAAGGCGCTTGCGAAATGAGTCGATAGGATTGTTAGCTACCATGAATATCCCGCACTTAGTGCGGGATATTCATGGTACATAATCTTCCGTCCAATTACTGTTTTCTCTTCATTTCGCCTTCACGAATTGCTCCAGTGGCACTGCCTCGATCTTCTTGCCGAGCGTATATGTCTTGTCTCCGGGGTACAAGACATAAAGGTGATCGAGCTTCAGGTCCGACAAAGCAGCCCGCATGGATGCGGTTAGCGTCGGCGCGTCGGACCGCTTTGTGTGCGGGATATTCATGGTACAAGCTACAAGGGAAAATCGCTATTTGCCGGTTAGTGGACTAATCGTTCGAATTCCTTCTCGTCGATGACCGCAACGCCGAGGGCATTCGCCTTGTCGAGTTTTGATCCAGCGTCTGATCCAGCGACAACGTAGTTCGTCTTCTTGCTGACTGATCCGGTAACTTTCCCTCCGGCATCCTCGATCATCTTCTTAGCGTCGTCGCGCGTGTATTTTGCCAGCGTGCCGGTGAGGACAAATGTCTTGCCTGCGAGTTTGGTGCCACGCTCCTTTTTCTGGCCGCGCAGCGTGAGCCCCGCTTCGTGCAGACGCTCAATCAATTTGCGGTTGGCGGGAATGCTGAAAAACTCGACAATACTTTCGGCGATGCGCGGGCCGACTTCGTTCACGTTTTGCAGTTCTTCGATTCCGGCTTGCTCCAGGGCCTCGATCGAACCGAAATGTTCGGCAAGAAATTGCGCGGTCCGCTCGCCAACCATACGGATGCCAAGCCCGTAGATCACACGTTCGAGTGGAAGTTTTTTTGAATTCTCGATTTCGTCGAGAATGTTTTGCGCGGACTTGTCCGCGAATCGTTCGAGGCTGAGCAAATCTTTCTTGTTGAGATCGTAAATATCAGCCACATTCTTGACCAAGCTGCGCTCGATCAGTTGATTGACCAGGGATTCGCCCATGCCGTCGATGTTCATCACCCCGCGCGCTGCGAAGTGCAGAATGGTCCCGAGAAGTTTCGCCGGGCAGTCAGCGTTGACGCAGCGGTAATCGACCTCGCCCTCGGCACGGACCACTTTGTTTTTGCAGACCGAACACTCCGTCGGCTCAGCGACCTCTTCTTCTCCGCGCGGATGATCTTTATCGACCTCAACGACTTTTGGAATCACGTCGCCGCCGCGCTCAACTCGGACCCAGTCGCCGATTTTCACGCCGAGACGATGGATCTCATCCATGTTGTGCAAGGTCGCGTTGCGAACGGTCGTCCCACCGATCGGTATTGGCGCCAATTCTGCGACGGGCGTTAGCTTGCCCGTACGTCCAGTCTGCCAACGAACTTTCTCCAGTTTCGTGACCCCGCCGCGCGCTGCATATTTATAAGCGATTGCCCAGCGCGGAGCCTTGCCGGTGAAGCCGAGTTCGTCCTGCAACCCGACCCGATCGACCTTCACGACAATGCCATCGATCTCGTAAGGCAAAGATTCGCGCTTTTCTTCCCACTGCTGAATGAAGGACCAGACTTCATCCATGGAGTGAACGAGTTTCCGATTTTGATTGACCTTGAAACCCGCGGCGTCGAGCGCAGCCAGCGTTTTCGAGTGGCGGTCGAAATACGTGCGGCCGTTCGCCAGCAGAATATAAGGAAAATAGTCGAGACGGCGCTGCGCGGTGATGTTCGAATCGAGCTGACGAACCGTACCCGCGGTGAAATTGCGGGGGTTCGCGAATGTGGGTAGCCCGGCGCGTTGGCGTTCTTCGTTAATCTTCTTGAACGATGCGGTGGGCATGAGGAGTTCACCGCGGACTTCAAAGTCCGCCGGAATGCCCGCCTTTTTCAGCCTCTCTCTCGGAATCGACAGCGGGACCGAGCGCACGGTGCGGATGTTGAGGGTGACATCTTCGCCGACCGAGCCATCGCCGCGAGTAATGCCGCGCACCAGTTGGCCGTTCTCGTAAATCAGAGCCAGCGACATGCCGTCGAGTTTCAGTTCGCAGACGTAGTCCACTTCGGTGCGGCCGCTGAGCTCGTGCATGCGGCGCTCCCAGTCGCGGAGTTCTTCTTCGTTATAGGTGTTGTCGAGGGAGAGCATGGGCGAGGAGTGCGCGACTTTGACGAATCCTTCACGCGGCTTACCACCGACGCGTTGCGTCGGCGAATCGGGGGTGATAAGCGCAGGATGCTCGGTCTCGAGATCTTTCAGTTGCTGCATCAGCTTGTCGAACTCGGCATCGCTGATCTCGGGCTGGTCGAGAACGTAGTAGAGATATTCGTGATGACGAAGCTTCTCGCGGAGTGCTTCGACCTTTTTTTCGATGGCGTTAACGACGGGCATGGCAAAAGATTATAGTCGGAGGCTGGCCGCGGAATCCTCGGCGACAAAAAGGCAAAGCCATAAGCTAATCGTGAAAATTCTCGAAACATCTCGCTTGACTCTGCGCGAGTTTTCCCCCGACGATGCGAGCCCTCTAGCGCTTGTTCTTTCCGATCCGGAGACGATGCGTTTCTATCCTGCTCCCTTCGATCGCGCTGGTGTAGAGGAATGGATCGCGCGCAATATTCGCCGCTACGCTGAAGATGGGCACGGGTTATGGGCGATGGTGCTGAAATCGAGCGGTGAGTTGATCGGCGACTGCGGGCTCACGGTGCAGGTCGTGGACGGGGCAAGAGAAGTTGAAATCGGTTATCACGTGCGCAGCAACCTATGGGGACGAGGATTGGCGACTGAGGCAGCCCAGGCTTGCCGCGATGTCGGGTTCGCGCGGCTTTCCGTGGACCGGCTTATTTCACTGATCCGCCCTGAAAATGTTCCATCTCGTCGCGTCGCTGAGAAGAGCGGTATGACTGTGTGGAAAGAAGTGAAGTGGAAAGGTCTCGTTCATGTTGTCTACGCAGTCCGCAGAGATGCTCTCCACAGACAAGGAGAAGCGGTTCCGCAGCAGTAAAAGGGGCGGCGGCTGCCAACCCTCCCTTTTGACCTTTCAAACACCCTATACCAGGTCTTCCAGCGTCAACGCTTTTGCGCCGCCCTTCCACGACGTTTCGAACTGTTTTTGAACAAAGCCGGCGTCGTATTCGCGCTTCTCTGTCAGCAGAGCTTGTTGCAACCCCCAGAGAGAACGGGGATTGCGGGGATTTAAGTTCAAGTCCTCGCGGAAGACTTTCTCGGCTCCCGCCGCGTCGCCGGTCATCAGCAACGCGCCGCCAAGATTTTCCCTTACCGGATAAAACCAGTCGGGCGGCTCGCCATAGTTGAGCTTGTCTTGAATGGCGACGGCTTCGCGCAGGGTAGCGATCGCCCCGGCGTTGTCTTTCTTGGCCATCGCAATCTTCGCGCCCAGGACATCTTTCGCAATTTTCATGATGTCTTTGGCTTTGTTGTTGATCGGCATCTGGAAGATTACATCCGGTCCGGTGGCAGCTTCGGCGTCGGAGACAATTTTGTACTCGGCCTCGGCTTCGGCCGTTTTTCCCGTGCCCACAAGGGCCAGGCCGCGGCCGAAGTGCCAAAACACGGTCGCCGTCTTCATGGCCGGATCGGGAGCGGGCATCTTCAGAATTTCATTCCAGTGATGGAACCGAATCTCGACCGCGACTGGAATCGTCATGAAGCCTTCGAGTGGCGGCATCTCTTTCACGTGCGGGCCGACGTTCGCAACCAGTAGCTCGGCATTCTTTCGCGCGGGTTCGTAACTACCGTCCATGGCGCCGCACATGGCAACGAAGTGCAGGTTGTGGCTGTAGTACATCATCGGATAAATGCCCTGCGCGCCGCTCGCCTTAATGTAGGCGCGATCGACCTCGGCCGCTTTTTCGTTGGTCTTTACAGCCGCGTCATAGTCTCCGGTGCGGATGTAAACGTGCGCCGGCATGTGCACGATGTGTCCCGCGCCGGGCGCGAGCGCAGCCAGTTTATTCGCCCCTGCGAGCGCACGTTCAGGATTGTTCGATGCTTCAACCGTGTGAATGTAATAGTGAATCGCACCCAGGTGGTCGGGATCGCGCTTGAGCACGGATTCGAGCGTCGCAACGATTTCTTCGGTGCCCTCCCGCGCTGTGCCGTCCTGATGCCACAATCCCCAGGGATGCAGATTCATTCCAGACTCGGCGAATAACGTGGCCGCGTCCAGATCGTCGGGGAACTGGGCGACTACCTGCCGCATGGCGTCGTGATAATCTTCGGCGGCTTTCTTTAAATCGGAATTCGGGTCGGCGGGAAAACGCTTTGCCATCGCGCTGATGTAGGCCTGCTCGCTGGGTGACGCGCCGGACGACAGGTCCACCGCTTTCTGCGCCGCGTCGTGCGCATGCTTGAAGCGATCGGGATCGGCAGGGTCGTTATAGTTCGGTCCCACGGCCTCCGCGACCCCCCAGTAAGCCATGGCCAGTTTAGAGTCGAGCTCGGCGGCATGTTGAAACGACCGAGCGGCTTCATCGTGATTGAAGCAATAGATGAAGCGCAGGCCCTGATCGAAGAATTGCTGTGCCTGCGCGTTGTGAGTGGAAACCGGGTGATGGAGATTACCAAGTCCGGTAACCAGCGTGACAGGATGGGATTGCATGTGGGCATGGGCATCATCCTGTGCCACCGTGCCCGAGACGAGCAGTAGACCGCACAATGCTTGCGCCAGAAGTTTCATCTGGGAAATCCTCCTGAGCCTGATTCCGAAAATGATCGAGCCCCAACTACCGGTCAGGAAAACGCCGCGAGAGCGGCGCCCTTGCAAATTGCCGCCAGCTTATGCCAAATTCGCATTCTTGCCAAGTGGTGGCGAGTCAGATCATGCCCAAGACTTCAGGGTAGGCGCTCCCGCTGATTCGTTTCCGCTGTCTCCATTTTCGGGGCTCTGCCCTACTCCCATAGTTGTCACTCTCGGGTACAATCCAGCTTCGCGATTACCGTCGTGCCCCATGCGCAAAGCGGCATTGCTTTATAACCCGGATTCCGGCGGCAGCAGTGAACGCCGCAAAAAGGAGCTGAATTCGGCGTTGACTCTTCTGCGCAGCGGAGGAGTAGAAGCGGAACTCATCCCGACCGAATCGCGCGATCACGCTGAAGACGAAACCCGGCAGGCGATGGACTCCGGTTGCGACACGATTTTCGCCTGCGGCGGCGATGGCACAATTCACAGCATTGCGCAGGTTCTGGCAAAGACGCAGGTTCAGCTGGCAGTGCTTCCGATGGGAACAGCGAATGCGCTGGCCCATGACCTAGGCCTTCCGCTCACCATCTCGGGGGCTGCCAAAGCCTCGCTCCACGCGGTTCCGCGCAGGGTTGCGATTGGCCGCGTCGACTACAACGATCTGCAAGGGCGGGAAACTTCACGATATTTTGTTGTGGCCGCAGGCGTCGGCGTCGATGCCCATCTGTTCTACAAACTCCACGCCGGAACCAAGCGGCGGATGGGGATGGCGGCCTATTACTCGAAAGCATGGAATCTGTGGGCGACGTATCCGATGACGCGGTTTATGGCGGAGTATGTGGAAACCGGATCGCCCGAGTCGAAGCGCGCCGAGGTCACTGAACTAATGGCCGTGCGCATCCGCAACTTTGGCGGAGTCTTGCAGGAATTGGCCCCCGGCGCCGCGCTGGATCGCAACGATATGCGGCTGGTGTTCTGCCGCACGGCCAATCGTCTTGCTTACCTTGCTTACGTCACGCGCGGCCTGCTGCGCATGCGATTCCAGGTTCCAGGGATCGATTTGGCGTACAGCGGGATGGCGAGCTGCGACTATAGAGTTTCCATCGGCAATCAGGCCGTCGCACCGCGGCGGAAGATTTATGTCGAGGCCGATGGCGAACTTCTGGGAACCCTCCCGGCACAGATTTCGATCGTTCCCGATGCACTGACTTTGCTGGTTCCCGCGCGCTGAATTCGCCGCGAACGCTCGCTCATGTCAGAATAGTGTCTTAAGCCTGATAAAGCTCGATTGGAACCCATCACCCACTTTCTGACCGGCGCCTGCCTGGGACGCGCCGGACTCAACCGCAAAACGGCGCTGGCCACGCTGACGCTCACGCTCGCCGCTGAAGCTCCTGACGTGGATGTGATCAGCCGCCTCGGCGGTCGCGCCTTCGCCTTCGCGCATCATCGCGGCTTCACGCATTCTTTTCTCGGCCTGCCGCTCGATGCGCTGGCCGTCCTGGGCGTCGTGTATCTGATCTGGCGTTTGCGTGGGCGCAAAACGAAAGATCCGAATCTGCCGCCGCGCTGGGGCTTGCTCTTTCTTTATGCGTGCCTCGCCGGGCTAAGCCACATTCTGCTCGACTTCACCAATAACTACGGCGTGCGTCCGTTCTGGCCCTTTTCCGAGAAATGGTGTTCGTGGGATATCGTCTTCATCTTCGAACCGGTGATGTTCGGATTGCTGCTGCTCGGATTAATCGTGCCCGCATTGTTCGGACTGATCGACCGGGAAATCGGGTCGCGAACTCGCGGGCCTCGCGGCAGCGTTGCGGCTACTCTGGCTCTAGTCGGTGTGGTTGCGATGTGGGGAATTCGCGACTACGAGCACCGCCGGGCGGTGAATGCGCTGACGGCGCGGACCTATCAAGGTGCCGATCCAGTGCGGGTTTCGGCCTATCCCATGTGGATCGATCCTTTTCACTGGTACGGAGTGGTCGAGACTCCGGCATTCTTCGCGCTGGTCCCGGTAAATTCCCTGGGGCCGGATGTCGATCCCGAAGATCAGATAGATATTCACTACAAGCCGGAAGAGACGCCGATTACTCTGGCTGCCAAGAAATCCTACATGGGACACGTGTATCTGGATTGGGCGCAGTATCCTGTGACGGAGACGGAAAAACTGGACTCTCCGCAGCAAGGCTACATTGTGCGCTTTCAGGATCTTCGCTTCGTACAGCTTCCGGGGCCGTTGAGTCGCCGAAGCAGAAGGGCGCTGGGCGCGGGCGTGCTGCTTGACCAAAATCTGCACGTGGTGGGCGATGTGTTTGGGGAGGGCGCGGAACAGGTGGTTGAGCCGGAGCCGGGGCGAAGTAGCAAGTGACCGGTTCCCCTGGTCTCACTGATTGGGCAAAGCGCTTGACGCAATCCCTCTCCAGCGCCCAGAATAAGTATTCGCTTCCTGAGGTGACCATGCTGCCCTATCTATTTGTTTTGCTGGCCATTGCCGTCCGCTTCCTGCCCTTCGCGGGGCCTCTGAATTTTTTTCCGCACGCCTGGCATTTCACACCGCTGGCGGCGTCGCTGCTCTACTTCGGCGCTAAGGGCTCGCGCAAGCAGATGTGGATTCCGCTGCTGTTGCTCGCCGGAACTGACGTTGTGCTCACGAAGGTCATGTACTCGTATCCCGTCACGTGGGATCATCTCGTGACTTGGGCTTGGTACGCGGCGATTCTGTGGCTGGGAACGAGTTTGCGGGAGAACTCCGGTATGTTGCGCGTGATCGGCGCGGCCCTCGCGAGTTCCGCTTCGTTCTTCCTGATCAGCAACTTTGCCGTGTGGGCCGCGTGGCCCGCAATGTATCCCCGAGGCTTCGGCGGATTGATGATGTCTTATGTGGCCGGACTTCCATTCCTGCGAGGAACGGTGGAGAGTGACTTGTTCTTTTCGGTCGCGTTCTTTGGTGCACCACTGCTGGTACGTGCTTGCGCGGGATGGATGGATCGCTCGAACGATCACATCGCCGCCGCGTAGGCGAGTTGCGGCACCGCCCGTCGAACCTTACTCGGCAGTCGCGGGTTTTGGCACGGCGTACGACTCCAAATAACCGCACCTCGGGCAGCGGAGCGTTCTGACGGGAAGCAATGCGCCTTTCTTAAACTTAATCCCCATCCAGAAGCTCGGCACGGGCTCACCCGGAGACCAGTTTTGCTGCTGGTATCCGGAGTGTGTGCCATCTGCCACAAAGCCGACTTCCATCTGTGCATGACACCGCAAGCATTCGACAGGTTGATTCATGTCTGCTGGAAGAATACAGAATCCCGCACTCATACGGAATCGACTTCTTCATCAGTGCCTGAGATTGCTCGCCGGACGCTCAAATGTTGCTCTCGGCCTCCCTCGATTTGTTCCGCTTCCTCAGCACCATCCACAAACAAACCCCACTCACAATCGCCGCCAAAACCCAAACCCAATGGCGCTTGAACAAGCTCGCCACGAACTGCACAACCTGCGGGCCGAACCACAGCACCAGCAGCGACAGCACGAAAAAGCGCACGAACCTTCCGGCGAAAATCGCGCCCAGAAAGTGATCGAAGCGCATTTCAAAAACCGCCGCACCCAATACGAAAATCTTGAACGGCGTGGGCGGCGGCAGCATCCCAGGGAACATCAGCGCCCAAAATTCATGATGCTCGAAAGACGCATGAATCTTCAGAAATCGTTCTTCCGAGATGCGCTTGCGTAGAACTTTTTCTCCGCCCAAATATCCCAGAATATACAGTGGGATGCTGCCCACCGCGGAGCCCAGTGAAGCCAGGACCACATAGAGTAGAAAATGTTTCCGGTCGGCGTAAACGTATCCCGCAACCACTGCATCGACGGGCATCCCTAGCAGGGCGGAGTCGGCGAAGGCGACGACGAATACTCCCCAAATCCCGAGTGGCCCGAGCAGGTGCCAGATCCACGCGGTATAGCGCGCCAAAATGTGTCCTATCGTCTTCATGGGGATGAGTCAGTGTACGTGATCGGGTAGGATGTGTCAGTCGGTAGACGCGCGGAATTGCTGACGTTTCTGATTTGCAGCCGCGGTCATCACAATCCACCGGTACGGCTGGCACTGACGGAGAAATATGCGCAAACTGATCTTCGCTTTCACTTTAATTCTATTGGCTGCCACTCTGGCCAGCGCGCAGCAGTTCGACCTCGTGCTCGAGGAAGGCCGCGTCATGGATCCAGAATCGGGTCTTGACGGCGTCCGCAATGTGGGCATTCGCGACGGAAAGATTGCGCGAATTTCGTCCGAGCCGCTCCCCGGCAAACGCGTCGTCAGCGCCCGCGGATTAGTCGTCGCGCCCGGCTTCATCGACCTGCACCAGCATGGGCAGGAGATGGAAAGCCAGCGCGTGAAAGCGTTCGACGGCGTAACCACAGCGTTGGAAATGGAAATCGGAGCGCCCGATGTCGCCGAGTTTCTGCGCGCGAAAGAGGGGCGCTCGGTCATCCATTACGGCACGACCGCCAGCCATGTCGCGGCGCGCGCGCTCGTGTTCGGAGCGCCCTTGTCGTCGGGAAATATTCTGCCTAAAAGCGGACCCGCCACCGACCAACCCGCGACGCCAGAGCAAATCAAGCGCATGCAGGATCGTCTGCGCTCTGAGATCGACGCCGGCGCCCTGGGCGTTGGCATGGGCATTCAATACACACCGGGCGCGACACGGCTGGAAGTGATTGACATGTTCCGCGTGGCCGCCGAGCGGAAGCTGCCGGTCTACACGCACATGCGCAGCGCAGGACGAATTGAGCCCGGTTCCGCCATCGAATCAGTCAGCGAGGTCATCGCGGCCGCAGCCATCAGCGGCGCGCCGCTGCACATCGTTCACATCAACAGCTCGTGTCTGGCGGACTCGCTGGAATGCCTCTCGTTGATCGATGGTGCGCGCGCACGGGGACTCGACGTTACGACGGAAGCGTATCCGTACATTGCGGGCATGACCGCCATTAACTCCGCTCTGTTCAATCCAGGATGGCGGGAGAAGCTGGGCATCGACTACAGCAGCCTGGTTCTTCCGAACACCGGCGAGCATTTGACCAAGGCGCGTTTCGATGAGTTGCATGCGTCGAACTCGCCGCAATGGGTGCTGGTATTCGCTAATACGCAGGCGACGGTGGATTCGATCATTCCTAATCCGTTGGTCATGATTGCCAGCGATGGAGCGCCGGGACATCCGCGCAATGCGGGAACTTACTCGCGCACGCTGGCGCAATATGTGCGAGAGAAGAAGACGCTCACGCTGATGGAAGCGCTCCGCAAAATGACGCTCATGCCCGCGCAAATGCTGGAGCGTTCCACGCCCGCAGGCCGGCAGAAGGGACGACTTCAGGAAGGCGCTGACGCTGACATCGTAGTCTTCGATCCGGAGACTATCAGCGACCGGTCGACCTTCGAGAAGCCGATGGAGCCAAGTGTTGGCGTCAAATTCCTGCTGGTAGGTGGAACCGTACTGATCGATGAAGGGAAGCTCGTGCGAGATGTTTTTCCCGGTCGCGCCCTGCGCGGGGCAGGCAAGTAGCTGCGGAAAAAGAAAAAAAGAAGAGGGAGAGCGGCAAAGCACGGGTCGGCGCCCTCGCCCGTCCAGGTCGCGACGGTTTATGTCGCGGCAGGGCCCGTCGCCGCCCGATGTTCCGTCTTCCCGCCGAGCAGTTCAACGGCGTGTGGAATCAGATGGGCAACAGCCTCCAGCGATTCCACCGCCCCAGCAGGGCTCCCTGGCAGATTCAGAATGAGCGCTCTTCCGCGGGTGCCGCAAACGCCGCGGCTTAGCGCCGCGAACGGAGTTTTCCTCGCGCCGTCCCGCCGCATCAATTCGGAGATGCCGTCTAAAATTTTGTCGCAAACTGCGAGTGTCGCCTCCGGGGTTACGTCGCGTGGGGCAATTCCGGTTCCGCCAGTGGTAACGACAAGTCGCACTTCCCGCGCCAGTTGCACGAGAATGTTTTGAATTTGAACCCGATCATCGGGAACCACTGCGCTGGCGGCGATGACGAACGCGTGATTCTGAAGAGCTCTCGCTACCGAAGGACCTGATAAATCTTCGCGCTCACCGCGGGCACATGAGTCGCTGATAGTAACCACGGCTGCGGTGATTGGGGACGAAGGCGAAGCCTCAGTTGTCGAGGAGGACATCTTCCTCTTCTTCCTTTCGGATATTTTCCTTTCGGACACTGGCATTGGATGGAGAGGCCGGGGCAGGTGAAGCAGAGGTCGCACTGGGCGCGGCGTCCGGAGCTGGGAACGATTCCGCCTCGGCCTCCGCTCCGTCGCGTTGGGCTTCGTCAAGTAAACGCAGGCCTTCCATGAGTAAGCCCTGCGTGTTGAGCTGTGTAGTTTCTTTGTCGGTCTTGCCTTCAAAGTCCAGTTGAAAAGTTCCGCCGGTCCAGCGCAAGACTTTGAATACCGCGGGGTCGCCGATTAGTTCACCGTAAGTTGCGTGCTTGACCTGGCCTTCGGCAAAAAATACTTCACACTTGTCGCCTTCGTTGCTCAACGAAAGCTGGCAGCTTTTGCGGCCCATTTCCAGCGACTGCATCAAGTCGATGACATTCATCTGCGAAAGATTGCCGCGTACCACCCCGTCGGAGGGGGCAGTCTTCGCCATTTTTTCCAGCGCAATGCGGTCGATCATGCGCTTGATGCGGCGGGTCGCGTCTTTCAGGAAAAAAGGCTTTTCCAGGTAGTCATCGGCGGCATCTTGCGGCGAGAGACGCTCGGCGATGTCGGCTTTGCCCGCCATCAGCACCGCAGAGAAATTTGCGGTGCCGGGGCGGCTTTTCAACTTCTCGACCAGCTGGCGCCCATCCATGCCGGGCATGCGATAGTCGCAGACCACCAGGTCCGGAGGGTCGTCGACCGCCTTCAACAGCGCGTCGGCCGTGTCTGACGCCGTGGTCACGCGCGCCAGCGGATTCAGAGCGTGCTGCAACATCCCCAGCACCATGGGATTGTCGTCCACCACCAGCAGCTTGACGTCGTTGGCCATTATGTTCGAATTACTTTTTCACCCGTTGATAATCGCCGCTTTTGCCGCCGCTCTTGCGCTGCAACACGACCTCTCTGATTTCGATGCCTTTGTCGAGCGCCTTGCACATATCGTATACCGTGAGCGCGGCGACGCTGGCGGCGACCAGGGCTTCCATCTCCACGCCGGTTTCCCCCGTGGCGGTGACTTTGGAGGCAATGGCGACGCCATTCTCGCACAGCCGCACATCGACATCAACGCGGGTCAGCGGCAGCGGATGACACAGCGGGATGAGATCGGAGGTGCGCTTGGCGGCCATGATCCCCGCCAGCCGCGCCACTTCCAGCGGATCGCCCTTGGGATTTTTCGGTAGCGCCGCCGTCACGGCGGCGCTCATGGCGACGAATGCGCTGGCTTCGGCCTCGCGTCGAGTGGCCTGCTTGCGGGAGACGTCGACCATGCGCGGGCGGCCCGCGTCGTCATAGTGGGAAAGCTTCTTCGCCATGCGGAAGCTCTATCTTACATGCGCACTGTTACCGCGGCATCTTACCGCAGCATCACCGGCACGAATTCCCCGGCGGCAAACTTCTCTTTATCCGGCGGGATGACGATGTAGCAATTTGCACGCGCGATGGCGGCAATGTCTCCGGAGCCCTGCCACTTCAGTGGTTCGACTACCGAGTTTTCGAATTCGCCGGTGAGGAGTGCGGGGAGAAATCGGGTCAACCCGAGCTTGACGTGAATCTCCGTTTTCAGCGGCACATGAAGGAACATGAGCCTGCGAGGCGACTGGCCGGTCAAGGCTTCAATCATGGGCCGCGCGAAGAGTTCAAACGTCACCATGGTCGAAACCGGGTTTCCGGGAAGGCCGAAGAAATACTTTCCCTGGGAAAGCACGGAGGAGTCTTCTCCAGCCGCTTCGCGGGCGAGGGCGCCCGCGCCACATCGCCCGAAGACCACGGGGCGACCGGGCTGAATCTGCGCTCCGGTAAAGAAAAATTCCGCGTGCAATTCGGCAAGCACTCTCTCGACCAGGTCGTAGCGTCCCATGGAAACGCCTCCGGTCATGAGCAGCAGGTCCGCTTCCAGGCCTTGTTCGATGAGGCGGCGAAGGCCTTGCGCTTCGTCGGGCGCCACAGGAAGCAGAACGGGCTCTCCGCCGCCCTGCTGAATTTGCGCCGCCAGCGAGTAGGTGTTTGAGTTGCGAATCTGCGTCGGTCCGGGCGTGTCGTCGATACTGACGATCTCGTCGCCGGTAGTGAGGACGGCGACTCGCGGGCGTTTGAAAACTGCCAGCTTCGATTTGCCCACGGACGCAGCCAGCGCGATCGCTGCGTGGTTAAGCCTCTGCCCGCATTCCAGTAAAAGGTTGCCTTGCTGCGCTTCCGCCCCGCGCGGAACAATGTTCTCTCCGGCAGTTACGCCCCGAGTGATCCGCACTTCTTCGCCGAAAGCCGACGCGTACTCGACCATCACCACTGCGTCTGCCCCGGCCGGCACCGGGGCGCCGGTCATGATGGATGCGGCTTGCCCTCGCCCAACTTGTGCAGGAATTTCTTCCAGCTTGGCGCCGGCTTTGATTTCCCCGATCACTTCAAGAGTCGCTGGCAGGTTCGTTAAATCAGCTGAGAGCACCGCATACCCGTCACGCGTAGAGCGAGGAAAGGGCGGGATATCGCGATCTGCGGATACTGGTTCGGCCAGCACGCGTCCCAGCGCGTCGAGCAAGCTCACGAACTCGGTCGTCGCCTTCAGCCCTGCGGCTCGAACGGAAGCTGCCTGCTCTTCGACTACGTGGCGCGCTTCGGCGAAGCTCAAGATTGTGGGGGGATCTGATGACGCCGACATGCAGAGATCATAAAAGAAGGCGAGCTCGCAGCGGCTTCTTTCTGATTTTACCGGGCCAGTTCCTGCCCCAGAACCGCGGGATTGCTGGCGCAAGAGATCCCGGTCTCGAGGTCGACCACTCGATCCCGCACCAAACTTGCGATTTCGCCGTCGAAGTGCTGCATACCTTCCGACGATCCGGCCTTGATCGCATCAAGCAGCGTCTTGTCTTCGCGTTCGCCTTTTTCGATGCATTCACGAGTGCGAGCATTGGCCTTGAGAATCTCGAACATGGGCACACGCCCGCTGCGATCGGTCTTCGACAACAGTCGCTGGCAAATGATGTAGCGGAATGACTTCGCGAGTCTCTCTCGCACCGACTGCTGTTCGCCGGGCGCGAAGGAGCTGACAACTCGCTCCACGGTTTTTGACGCGTCCATGGTGTTCAGGCTCGAGAAGACCAGATGCCCCGTCTCGGCAGCTTCGAGCACGATCTCAATGGTCTCGCGGTCGCGCATCTCGCCGACCAGGATTACCTTTGGCGCCTGCCGCATCGCCGAACGCAGGGCGTGCGCGAAGCTCGGCGTGTCGCTGTGCAGTTCGCGCTGATGAATGGTCGAGCACTTGTGGTTGTGCAGAAACTCGATCGGGTCTTCGATGGTGATGATGTGGTAATAGCGTTCCCGATTGATGCAGTCGAGCAGCACGGCCAGCGTGGATGACTTGCCCGATCCCGCCGGTCCCGCGACCAGGACGATTCCGTCGCGCAGCTTTGTGACTTCAGATAGCTGTTGCGGCAGACGCAGCGCCGCGAATTCGGGAATGATCGTGGGGATCACGCGCATGACTACGGCACAACTTCCGCGCTGAATGAAAATGTTGCTGCGGAAGCGCGCCAGACCCGACAGTCCAAAGGAGACGTCGCAGGCTCCATGTTCGCGGAGCGTGGTGATGGCCTGCTTGTTGTCGCCGATCAAGTCAGCGGCGATGCGGCGCGTATCGTCCGGCGTTAGCACGGTGAGTCCCGGCACCTGCACGGGAATCATTTGACCGTAAACCTGAATTTGGGGCGGGCGTCCGGGAGAGAAAATCAGGTCGCTGATTTTCTCCGACGAGCGCAACATTGCGCCCAGGAGGACTGACGTCGCCACTCGTCCGGTTCCGGAAAAGCCTTCTAACGCAACGGAAATAGGTGCAATTGTCGGTGCGGCCATTCGCTCCTCATACTGAGCAAGACATGCTGAGCAAGCCGTGCTCAGCTAAAAACGTACCCAGCAAAAATGCCGGGCAAACCATGCACCACAGATGGGAGACATCCGATGTTTCACTGTACCTTGTCGAGGGGCCGATGCGAAGGACAGCAAAGTACATAGTCCTTAGTAACCTGTTACCTCCTGGGCCAAGCGTTTTTGCACCCTAAACGCAGCAAGGGCGGCCCCTAGGGGCCGCCCCGTGTTAACTCCGCGCTGAAAGGAATCGAACTATTTCTTGGGAGCTTTCTTTTTACCGAAGTTGGTCTCGACCGTGGCCCCGATGCTTGCCAACATCTGTTTAGCAGCATCCGCGTATGTGCCGGTGGGCTGCAGTTCCAGATATTTCTGGAACGCATCTGCCGTCCCCGGAGGCGCGACCATCTTGTCGCCTTGCAGCGTGGCTTTACCAATCATATTCACGCCCTTCCAGTAGTACGCGTCGGCACGATTCGGGTCGGCGGCGATTACCTTGTCGAAGGCCGCAAGAGCATCATCAACTTTGCCAGCGTTGGTGAGGACCGCGCCGGTATTGAAATAGTATTGTCCGGCCGAAGTGGGATCGGCTTGCGCCGCCAACGCGTAGGTTTTAACGGCGTCATCGGTCTTGTTGGCCTTGGCATACGCTTCCGCCAGATTGTTGTAGTATGCCGCCAGATTCTTGGCTGCGTTTGGGTCTTTGTCGTTGGTCACAGCCTGCTTAAGTTGCACCGCCTTTTGATACGCCTCGACCGCGGATTCCAACCGTTTCTGCTTTTCCGCGGGATCGGTTTGCTTGGGCGCCGACAAGCGATAGTAGTCGCCAAGCTTGAACCAGACCAGATCGCGCGTTGGGTCGACTTGATTCGCGTCATTCATCGCGGCGATGGCGGTATCGTAATCGCCAGCGTCGGCGGCGGTCTTGGCGGCATTAAGCTTTTCGTTGAGCGCCTTGACCGTATTATTTTCTTTCGAGGCTTTGGCTTGCTGTTCCTGTTGGGCCTTAATCTGCTCGGCCGTCATGCCCGTGCCTTTAGCCGTATCTTCGGTCTGCTTTTTTAGGTCGAAGTCGAGAACGTTCTCATCGAGCGTGACGGGAAACTTGTTGAAGTGAAACAACTCCTTGTTGGCCTTCATCTCGTCGGAATTCTTGTATAGCGTTACGAGATAGGCTCCGGCGGAAAGTCCCAGCGAAAAATACTCACCCTTTTTATTCGTCTTGAGGGGATACTTCTGGCCGTTATCGAGGTTCTGATAAACCACGATTGCGTCGGCGATGGGCGTGCCCTGTGCGTCCTTGCATACGCCTTTCACGGTTCCGGTCTGAGCCATGACCGCAGGCACAAACATCCCCAGCACGCATACCACAAAAAGAAAAATTGCCAGCCTCTTTTTCATCTTGCCTCCCGGCAAACCTGATTTTCCGCCAATCGACTCTGATTGCAGATGAAACTCAAACTCTCGCGTACGGGATTGGGTCTTCCAACCCCGCGGCGGCAAAGGCGCGCAGACGCAACGCACAACTATCGCACACGCCGCAAGCCTGATCTTCGCGACTGTAGCATGACCAAGTTAAATCGAAGGGCGCATTCAATTCAAGGCCAAGGCGGATAATCTCCGCTTTGTGCATGGCGATCAGCGGGGTGACGATCTCAATCCGCCCGTCCTTTGTGCCCATCCGGACCACTTGATTGAACGCTTCGTAGTAGGCCGGGCGGCAGTCGGGATAACCGGAACTGTCTGGCTCGACCGCGCCAATGTACACCTTTTCCGCCCCCAGCACTTCGGCCCAACTGACGGCGACCGCGAGAAAATGCGCGTTGCGAAATGGCACGTAAGTTACGGGCACAGAGTGGCCGACGTTTACCGCGTCTGGAACGTCAATGGCTTCGTCGGTAAGAGCGGAACCTCCGATGGCCCGCAGCGCGTCGTTGCGAACCAGCAACTGGTCGCGAATGTTCAACCGCCGGCAGATCGCCAGGAACGATTGCCGCTCGCGCTCTTCGGTGCGCTGGCCGTAACTCACGTGGACGGCAGCGACGTCATAATCGCGGACGGCAAGTGCAGTGCATACGCAGGAATCCATGCCGCCGCTGAGCAGCACGACGGCCCGAGCTTTGGTGGAGAGAGTCATGAATCAAAAACCAGAAACACCTAGACGCCCTTCACCGCCGGGTCCCAGATGAACTTGTGCAACTGGAGGCTCAATCGCGCAGGAACGTTGTCGGCGATCATCCACTCGGCCAGTTCCTGCGGATCGAGCAGGCAATGCGAACTGTCGCGCGATCCGGTCGCGTCTTTGCGAAATGCGGGGGAGAACAGAACCGCGTTCACGCGTCGGGCGAGTCCATGCAGAGTCGTGAAATTCCGGGCATAGTCATAATCCGTGCGGCCGCTGAGGACAAATTTGATTTCATCGTGCGCAGTGAGCGTCTCCAGGTTCTCCATGCAAAACGTGTCGCCTTCGGCAGAGCCCGGACACTTCACGTCGACAATCTTGATCACTCCGTGTGGAACCCGCGCCAATGGCCGCTCACCGCTGGTTTCGAGCAGAACGCCATAGCCGTCCGCCAGTAGAGTTTCCATGAGCGGCACGAGTTCCCGCTCTTGTAACATAGGCTCTCCGCCGGTGATCTCGACCAGCCCTCCACCTGGACTCAGCCTTCGAACTTCCTCCATTATTTCTTCCGCCGCCATCTTGTAGCCGCCCTGAAACGTGTATTCGCTGTCGCACCAGGAGCAGCGCAGATTGCAGCCCGTCAGCCGCACGAAAATGCACGCCAGCCCCGCGTAGGTGGACTCTCCCTGCAGCGATTTGTAGATTTCCGTTACTTGCATTTCGTAGCGCCGCCGTCCCGGCGGCTGTCGTGCGGGCGTCTCGCAGGCAGAGTCTCTACTCCGAATATTTGGCGGTGGTCGTGTCGGTTTCGAAGACCGTGACATCCTTCACTCGAACGCGACCGCTGGTCACACTCTGTAACCGCGTGTTCGACTCGTCGTAAAAATACTTCGCCAGATTTTCCGCGGACGGATTGATCACGGTAAAGGGCGCGATCTCATTGATCATCTGGTGATCGAGTCGATCGATGACGTGTTTCATCACCTCGCGCAGATCTTTGAAGTCGAGCAGCAGTCCCGCTTTATCGAGTTCGGCCCCGGCCAGCGTGACGCGAATCTTGTAATTGTGGCCGTGCGGATTCTCGCACTTGCCTTTGTAATTGCGCAGGTAGTGGCCTGCGGCAAAAGTATCTTCAACC
>Ga0210410_10002034_pt1 | contig 18324 bp, 12 predicted proteins | sample IncBWC4MmetaG_FD_161058 | JGI IMG/M metagenome (GOLD analysis project Ga0210410, IMG submission 161058) | Forest soil microbial communities from Barre Woods Harvard Forest LTER site, Petersham, Massachusetts, United States - Inc-BW-C-4-M | ecosystem: Environmental > Terrestrial > Soil >... | reverse complement strand
TCTGGAAGGCAAAAACCGGGATTTGGTGGGATTGGGCAGCTTCATTGTCAACGCTCAGGCTGACTGCAATGGCTGCCACACTGCGGGTGGGCCTCCAAACTTCAACTACGCGAACAACGGGAACCCGTACTTTTTGAACCAGCCCCTGGGAACAAAAACAGATCCCACGACTTACCTAGCCGGAGGCTCACCCTTCGGTCCGGCTGTGCCTCCAAGTGCTGCCGTGGGAGGGTTTCCGAATGGCTCCATTCCACCATCGTATCCGCCAGACGGATATCCCATTGATCCCACAACCGGATTCCCGTATGTGGGTCCAGTCATCATCTCCCGCAACCTGACGCCGGATAAGAACGGGCATCCGGAGGGACACACGCTTGCGGAATTTAAGGAGATTCTTAGGACGGGCAAGGATTTCGATAATATCCATCCAACTTGTCAATCAGACACGGACCCCAACATAGCGCTGGGCATCTGCGTCCCGCCTCCTGTGGACGGTAGCAAGCTCCAAGTCATGCCATGGCCGATTTTTCACAACATGACCGACCGTCAGATCGAAGCCATCTATGAGTATCTAAGCACAATTCCTTGCATCGACAATGCGTCCAGCCCACCGCCGGCCGGCGCCCCGAACGAACTGCGCAATGATTGCGGTGCCGATGTTCCGTCCGTTGGCCAAGCCCATACGGCAGCGGCGTCCCATAGAACTCGGAAGCAGTAAAGGCACTTACGAGCGAGAGAAAACCGCCGCTCACCGCCAGCGGTTTTCTTTCGCTCTCGTACCCTCGTCATTGCAACGACAAATCGAGAATCAACCGTCCTGGAGGCTCTCGATGTCAACAATGCCCACGCCCCTCGAGCAAAGGCAGTGGTTCCGCGCAAAATATTTGCTCTTTGCTGCCATCGGCCTGATGTTGGCCTACGTTATCCCTCACGATGAACGTTTCTTGGTACATCCGAAGGACCCAATCTGGCAGCACTATGAGCCCTTTAAGTGGTGGCTGCTGCCGCATGGAATCGCAGGAGCCTGCGCGCTTCTGCTGGGCCCAATGCAGTTCTCCGACCGGCTTCGTCAGCGTTTCAGCCGGTTCCATCGGGTCGTCGGGCGGATCTACGTTGCCGGTGTGTTCCTGGCAGCTCCCCTCGGCTTCTATATCCAGTACTTCCAGGAACGCATGGGAGGGGCCCGGTCTTTCACAATGGCCGCTGCGGTGGACGCTGTGTTGTGGATGGCTACCACCGGCATCGCGATGGCCTTCATTCTTAAAGGCAAAGTCCAAGAGCATCAGCAATGGATGACTCGCAGCTTTGCTGTCGCACTGGTTTTTCTCGAGGGGCGAGTGATCGGCGGTGTGACTGGCTGGGAGAACCTCGGCGACCGTGCGAGCGAGACCATTGTGTGGGCCTGCCTCGCCTTCTCGATCCTTTCCGCGGACCTTGTGCTTCAGTGGCAGAAACTGGGGCGCGCACCTTCAGTGCTTCGGCGGCACTCGCCAGCTTCGCCTCAGCGGACCCTCGAAGCTCCAGCGGGGCTGCCTGTACTTGCAGTCCAGAAGGGAGCCTCCGAGACGTCAAGGTAGTTCCGAATGGACCGTTTGCAACCTGGAAGCACTCCGATTAGCAATGCGGCAAGATCGGCCACCATAAGTCGCCTTGTAGGAAGTGATCTCCGCGCTTGGCATCGACTTTGGGCGGATTACGGGATAACCCGAAACTCGCCTATTACGCGGGGCTGCAGCACGATTGACATAAGAATTACCGAACGCGTATAGTCAAGCCACCAGTCTGCTTCGCGGCATTCCGTGGTTTCCGTCAATTCGATACTCACGGACGCTTGGGATGCCGGTTTGGGAAGGGCTTGGATGTTTGGCTCAGTGCTTCTCCCGGGATTTCGGCGCGCCATTCTTGCGGTTCTATTCCTTTGCCCCTGGATTTCTCCTGCCTTGCTTCGCGCTCAGTCGCCCACGCCCCCCTCTCAGCCGCAGGACGCACCTGCAAAGACGAATCCTCCGGCCGAGGCAGCGCCGCCGGCGGCCCCAACAACGAGTCAGGAAGTCGCCAGCCGCGACACGCCCACCACCTTCAAAGTGCGAGTGAATCTGGTGCTGGTTCGCGTGGTGGTCCGCGACGCCAATGGCAAGGTTGTGCCGAACCTCAAAAAGGAAGATTTCCAACTGGTCGACAACCGGAAACTCCAGACGATTTCTTCCTTCAGTGTGGAGACGCTGGCTGCGCGCAACGATACTCTGCGGGCCTCCGTTGCCGCAGAGGGAGGTTCTCCGAACGTTGACCCGGCTGCAGAAAAGGCCGCGGCTTTGCCGCAGCGGTTTGTCTCCATGGTGTTCGACGACGTGCACATGTCGATGCAGGATGCATTGTTCGTGCGCAATTCGGCAGGCAAATTCTTTGCCGCTCTGGCGCCCAGTGATCGCGTGGCCATCAACTCGACCTCCGGCCAGTTGAAGCAGGAGTTCACCGATGATCGTGGCCTCCTTGAAAAAGCGCTCCTCGGGATTTTGCCGCGCCCAACGGGGGGCGGCGGCGGCGTGCAATGCCCGGACATGAGTTACTACGAAGCGGACATGATCGCCAACAAAAACGATCCGCAGGCGCTTCAAATCGCCACCGATGATACGGTGCAGTGTGCCTTTGGCGGCGATCAGACCATGAAGGCGGTAGCACAATCGATGGCCCAGTCAACGGCGTACCAGGTAGTCAGCCAGGGGGACGCCGATACGGAGTATACCTACCGGCACTTGGAAGACTATATCCGGCGCTTGACAGCGATGCCCGGCCAGCGCGTGCTAATCCTGGTTTCGCCGGGGTTCATCCAATCGACTTTGCACCCGGAGATTTCCGACCTCATCGATCGCGCGACGCGCGCCAACGTCGTGATCAATACCATCGACGCACGCGGTCTTTACACGCCCGACTTTGGGGATATTGCCAATCCCTCACCAATGAACGCGCGCACCGAGGGGTTCAAAGCCACTTTCCGCACGGCCGCGCAACTTGCGCAAGAGGATGTTCTGGCGCAGTTGGCGGATGGCACCGGTGGCACCTTCTTTCATAACCGCAACGACGTGGACGAAGGCATGCGTGAAGCGGGCGCGGCGCCGGCCCTTTCTTACTTGCTGGGTTTTTCTCCCCAGAATTTGAAGCTCGACGGAAGCTATCACACTCTGAAAGTCACCCTTACCAATAAACAGAAATTCGGCCTGCAAGCCAGGCATGGTTACTACGCGCCGCGGTCCGTCGCGGATCCTGCAGAGGCCGCCAAAGAGGAAATTCGCGAGGCGTTATTCTCGCAAGAGGAAATCCGCGATCTCCCTCTCGACATGCAAACACAGTATTTCAAGAAAGATCAGGCGGAAGCGCGACTCGCCGTCTTGATGCACTTGGATGTAAAAGGGATCCGCTTCCGGAAAGCACTCGGGCGAAATAACGATGAATTAACAATCGTCACCGGGATTTTCGACGAAAATGGAAACATGGTGACCAGCGGATCGAAAGTCATCGAGATGAAATTGCTGGACACCACGTTCGCGCGGCTCAGCCGCTCGGGATTCACCGTGAAATCCAGTTTTGACCTGAAGCCCGGAACATACCTGGTGCGCCTCGTGGTGCGGGACTCTGAGGGCGCGCAGATGGCGGCGCGAAACGGGGCTGTGGTCATACCGAATTAGGAACCCGAAATTTGGAGGAGGGACGCATGAATACCAGGCAAAATTTCCGGCCAGGATTTCAGCTCGCTGCGTGGTTGACCGCTGCGGTGATTTTCGGAACTCCCGCGCCTTCGCGCGCGCAAGGGCAGCCCGCACCGCCGCCCCCGCAGGATGCTTCGCCGGCGGCCCAGCAATCGGGCGTGGTGATTCGCCAAGAATCAAAATTAGTGCTCGTTGATGCTGTGGTGCAGGACAAGAAGGGCAATTATATCCGCGATTTGGCGAAGAGCGATTTCAAAGTCTTCGAAGACAACAAGGAACAAGCCGTCTCCGCTTTTTCTACCGGCGCGGATGCGGCCACACAGGCCAATGGCCAGCGGCGGTATTTGATCCTCTTTTTTGATAATTCCACCATGGCCGCGCCGGATCAGATCCAGGCTCGTGGCGCTGCCAACAAGTTTATTGAATCAAACGCGGGGCCCGATCACTTGATGGCGGTTGTGGATTTTGGGGGCTCGCTTCGAATCGTGCAGAATTTCACCGCGAACGCCGACGTCTTGCGTGCCGCCGTTTCCGGAGTTAAGAACTCCTCCGTCGATCCCAACGCGCCTGCTCCCGATGCTGCTTTCACCGTGGCATCGGCAGGATCACCCACTTCTGGTTTCAGTTCTCTGGGTAACGCCGAAGCGGATTTCGGCGCGCGCAGCATGCTCCTGGCGGTACGCAGCCTGGCGAAGAATCTTCACAGCATCCCCGGGCGCAAAATGTTGATTTTATTCTCCGGTGGATTCCCGCTGACTACAGAAAACCAATCGGAACTGACCGCCACTATCGATGCCTGCAACAAATCGAATGTCGCGGTCTACGCGCTGGATGCCCGTGGTCTGGTGGCCACGGTTCCCGGCGCCATGAATCGCGCTGCTTCCAGAAAGCTCCACGCTGTTTCGAATCGAGCTCCCGCACAGAAAATCTCTCGCAGGCCTCGCTTGGTGTTTGCTTCTTTTCCGGCTGTGGCGATGCCTGACCCGCAGCGGCCCGGCGGCGGAGGTGGCACGGGTGGTGGCGGTGGAGGCGGGCGGCCCGGGGGTGGAGGTGGAACCGGCGGCACGGGTGGAACTGGCGGGACCGGCGGCGGTGGCAAAGGCGGTTCCGGTGGCTCGGGTGGGACCGGCGGAAGTGGCGGCAAAGGTGGTAGCGGTGGCACCGGCGGAACGGGTGGAGGTGGGCGTGGAGGTAACGGGGGCGGTGTAGTTAACCAAAACTCCAATTTGAACAACTCGAACTACAATCAGGCGCGCTCGCTGCTCCCGCAAATTCCACCCTCTGCTTCGACCAACCAGCAAGTTCTCGCCTCCCTGGCTATCGGCACGGGCGGCTTCACCATCTTCAATACCAACGATTTGCTCGGGGGCTTGGAACGCATCGGCCGGGAGCAGAACGAATTCTACATTTTGGGATACGTTCCGCCTGACAGCGCGGAGGGCAGCTGCCACAACCTTAAAGTGAAGTTGAACAGGGGCGGGGTCGAGGTACGCTCGCGCTCGTACTACTGCAACGTGCGCACCACAAATGTTCTGGAGGGGAAGCCTCTCGAGAAACAGCTCGAAGCGCACGCGACCGGAGCGCAAGCCGGTTCGATTCACGGCATGCTGCAAGCTCCCTTTTTCTACACCGCGCCAAATACCGCTCGCGTTAACCTGGCGATGGAAATTCCCTCGGACGCTTTTCAATTCAATAAAGAAAAAGGGAAGTATCACGCCAGCTTGAATGTGCTGGGTATTGCCTACCGCCAGGATGGAACCGTCGGCGCGAAATTCAGCGATACCGTGAATGTCGATCTCGAGAAAGACGAATGGAAAGAATTCACCAAGCTGCCTTATCACTACGAAAACCAGTTTGACACGACGTCGGGCAGCTACAAGCTGACCGTCGTCCTAAGTGCCGGCGGCGATTCCTTCGGAAAATTCGAATCGCCCCTCTCGATTGACGCGTATGACGGGAAGCAGTTCAGCCTTGGGGGAGTGGTGTTGTCAAACTCGATGCAAAAAGTCGATAGCATCACGTCCAGCCAGGGGGAGGCGCTGCTCGAAGACCGCACTCCTCTGGTCGTAAAAGGCATGCAAATCATTCCTTCGGGCAGCAACACCTTCAAACATACCGACAACGTAGGGCTCTATACGGAGGTTTACGCGCCGCTGCTCACCTCGGCCACTCCGCCGGTCGTGGGAATGGGATACACCATTTTCGAACGCGCCAGCAATAAGAAAGTCTTCGCGACGGGCGCGGTGCGTGCCGATGATTTTATTCAGAAGGGGAATCCGGTCGTTCCCATCGGAATGAAGGTGAAGGTGGACGAGCTGAAACCAGGCTCCTACCGCTTAGTGATGCAGGCAGTGGACTCCCTGAAAAGCCACGCCCCGGATCGCACCGTGGACTTCGACATAACGGACTAATGCCTGTAACTCAGTGGGGCTGGATCCACGGCAGTATTTATTGCACCTGAAAGGGATAGACTCCTATGCTCTGTAGTCCTCCCACCGTAACGGAGAGGTAGTAATAGCCGTTTGCCGTCTGGCTTGGCACCGTCGCGACAATCTGCGTATCGCTCCAGCTCACCGGCGTCAACGTGACCCAAGAATTTGCAGTGGACACTAACGCTACGAAGCCGTTGCCTTGAATAGTTCCAAAACCTTTTCCACTGATTCTCACTACCGTCCCGGCAGGGCCTAACCCCGGCGAATAGTTTGCGACCGTAGGCGGTGTGCCGACCGTGAAGGGAACGACTCCGATCGAGTTTAGTTTATTGACGGTAACATTCAGCCAGACCGCCCCGAGCGGCGTGTTGCTCGGCACTGTCACAACGATCTCGGTGTCGCTCCAGCTCGTCGGCGTCCATGTGCTCCAGGTACTTGTCACCGACGAAAGCACGGAGACGTCACTGCCGCCTGAGGACGATCCAAAACCCTTTCCATAGATTGTCACGACCGTTCCAGGATCGCCGGACTGCGGTGAGGAGCCTGTGACCGTGGCCGGCGTACCGACCGTGAAGGGAACGACTCCAATTGAGGCCAGCTTATTAACGGTGACGTTCAGCCAGACGGCGCCGAGCGGCATGCTGCTTGGCACTGTCACTACGATTTCCGTGTCACTCCAACTCGTCGGCGTCCATATAGTCCACGTATGTGTCACCGACGACAGAACGGAGACCTGACTGCCGCTTGCAGAGGATCCAAAGCCTTTTCCATAGATTGTTAGGACTGTTCCAGGGTCACCGAACTGCGGCGAGGAGCCTGTGACCGTGGCCGGCGTACCGACCGTGAAGGAAAAGACTCCAATTGAGGCTAGTTTATTAACCGTGACGTAGAGCCAGACCAGGCCGAGCGGCATGTTGTTCGGCACTGTCACAACAATCTCGGTGTCGCTCCAACTCGTCGGCGTCCACGTGGTCCAGGTGCGTGTCACCGACGACAGAACGGAAACGTAACTATTGCCTTGTGTTTGTCCAAAGTTCTTTCCACTGATTGTCAGCAGCGTCCCGGGCAAACCTGACTGCGGGGAGCTACCAAAAAGCAAGGGAGGGATTCCGACGGTAAACGGGTGCCACCCCAGGCTGTCCTGCTGGTTTACTTCAACAAAGAGGTATATCTCTCCTAGCGGCATTGTGCTAGGCACGCACACGATAATTTGAGTATCGCTCCAACTCATCACGTCTGGCCAGACGGTCTCAACATTACTTGCTATCGCGTAGCCGTAGACAGAACTGCTGCTTTGAGTCGCTCCGAAACCTGTCCCATTGATTGTCACCGAGGTAGCCCCCGGCAGGCCAAACAACGGGGAATAGTCCAAGATAACTGGCAATGGAGTAGTAACAGGTCCGGAACCCAAGCGCGGTTTTCCCGGACGATTCCGCAGTTGTGCGGTGGGCGTCTCGGTCGCTGAGTACTTGCTCCCCGTGACCACCGATTGCGCATTGGCTGTGAGTGCCCAGAAGCCGATGATTCCCGTGATTAGCATTGCTTTCTTCATGTCAACTCCGATTCAGACGCTCGCAAGTTCCAAGAAATCGCCCCAAGTTAGCTCGCCTCTTCCTCAGATCTTTCGAGGCAACACTACTGACGCTAGGCTCTTCAAAGCGCCTAGATGGGGGCCCGATTGTTTCAAGATGTGTTACGACCTAGAGCTGAAGTAGATCAGCCCGCTACGACCAGTTCACCTAAAGGCTCTGCACGCTGCTCGCCGTGCAGGCAAAAATGAGGGAGCGATGCGCAAATCACCAGAATTGAGTTTGATAAAAGGTAGGACGTGCATTTCCTTCCCCGCGGGCGTGCAGGTGAATTTCCGTTCTGGAGCACATATCGGGAAAATCTCCCGATTTCGAACTCTCAATCGAAAACCTTGGATCACTGGCGGCAGCTGTTCGACGGCTTAATCTCAGTTTGGGAAATAAACGTCTTACACAGCTCCCGCGTTCAGCTCGCGGCCGCACTTTTGGCAAAGGGGGAGATCGGCTCTCCAAATGACGTCCAATGGTCGCGTGCAGAATGGACAAAAGCGGGACAAGAAATGCCCGCAGTCCGGGCAATTCCTCGGGAGATCCTCCGAATTTGGTGTCCGCTCATAACGCTCTCGAAGATCTACTAAATGTCGACAATTTAGCTTCATGCAGATTAAAAACGGTTCCACTTTGGAATCCTCCATGGATACAGGAAACGCTCGGAATCGGGGACCATCGTGCCCGTATAGGATGAGCTTTCGGTACATGGTGGTCTTGCCGATCCCGAGCAGGATTGCGGCAGCTTGTTTGTCGCCGCCGGTTTGCTGCAACGCTCGGAAGATGGCGCGCCGCTCGATTTCCTCGAGCGGCATGACTTCATTGTCAGTGGGAAGGCGGCCGGCCTCGTACCCAATATTGGGAGGGACGTCGCTTTCTTGCAGGACGGAGCCGGGCGAGAGCGCAAGTGCTCGCTCGATACTGTTCTCCAATTCACGTACGTTGCCCGGCCAGCTGTGGCTCATTAGTCGATGCATCGCGCCATCAGAGATTGTCCGGGCAGGCTCCCGGGGATCAGAGAACTTCTCTAGGAAGTGGTTCACAAGGAGAGGGAGATCGCTCTTCCTCTCGCGCAGCGAAGGCAGTTTGATCTGCACTACGTTCAAGCGAAAATAGAGGTCCTGGCGAAACGTGCGATCTCTGATCGCTGCTTCCAGATCACGATTTGTCGCGGCAATGATTCGCACATTGACCGGAATCCGCTCTGTCGAGCCAATGGGCCTGATTTCCTTTTCCTGCAAAACGCGAAGCAATTTGGCTTGCAGATCAACAGGGAGTTCGCCAATTTCGTCCAGAAAAAGTGTCCCCTCGCTGGCCCCCACGAAAAGACCTCTTACTGACTGGTCTGCCCCGGTGAAAGCTCCTTTGACATGGCCGAACAACTCGGACTCGATCAGCGTCGGAACGAGGGCCGCGCAATCTACTGGAGCAATGGGCTTTTTTCGTCGTGGCCCCAAGGCGTGGATGGAACGAGCCACTAACTCCTTTCCAGTTCCGCTCTCCCCAAGAATCAAGATTGGATACGTATGCTGGCTAACTTTTTCAATCAGGTCAAAGACTTGCTGCATCTGGGCGGACGTGCCGATCAGCCCGCAAAAGCCAGCTTGGCTGAGTGCCACCGCGCGCGAGGGGGTCGCGTGGTTTTCCATTTTTTCCTAACTTTCTGTTCTGAGGATGAGCCTGGTACGATAGTTCCTGAAGTAGTGATATCAGTTCAATACTGTTGAATACCTAGTTGAGTCGGATACAAAATTATCCCGCCAGGATTCGTCTTACCGATAAGTACCGCTACATACGTAAATTCGTGTATAATAATAACGGCTGCATAATATACTTACCCTGGTAGTTGCAGGAATCGTCCCCATGTCCCCGTTGTGGTGACCGGCTGATGAGCACCCCCGTGCAACATCAGCAGGAAGGCCCAATGAGCCAGATCGGGACCCCTCTCGAAGGTTTCTACGATTACGGCGAGGTCGCTCGCTCGATACTAATCGCCATTGCTGCCTCTTATGCCGCACTTGATCTTGGCGGACGTGTAACCGCCGCGCGCGGCCGGGCCCGCGCAGCCTGGCTGACCGGTGGCGCCATTGCGATGGGCATCGGAATCTGGGCGATGCACTTCAAAGCGATGTGGGCGTTTCGCTTGCCGGTCACAGTGGACTACCACTGGCCCACAGTTCTGGTTTCGCTCGGCATCGCTGTCCTTGCGTCTGCGATAGCACTCTATATAGCGACCCGACACAAAATGGGACCAGTTCAAGCGTGGACTGGCAGCCTCATCATGGGAGGCGGCATAGCAGCCATGCATTACGTTGGCATGGCCGCTATGCGATTGGCGGCGGTAAGCTGGTTTAACCCCCTGCTCGTGGCCCTATCCGCTCTGCTTGCGATCTTGTTTTCCCGTATCGCGCTGATGTTCACTTTCGACTACCGCGAAGATTTCAGGGGAACCAGCTCTGCCAAGGTCCTAAGCGCCGCAGTGATGGGTGGCGCCATTTCCCTGATGCACTACACGGGCATGGCAGCAGCCAGCTTCGTACCTACTGTTGTAGTTCCGAATCTGTCGCACACTGTGAGCATCTCCCCGCTCGTCGGCTATGGAATTTCTATTGTTACCCTGCTGGTCCTCGGCACAGCCATCTTGACGTCATCGGTGGATAGGCAGACGCAGGTGGAAGTCCGGCGACTCAACGAAAGACTCGAGCAACGTGTCGTCGAGCGCACCACAGAACTTACAGCCGCCAACGAGGAGCTGCGCAGGGAAATTACGGAACGTCAGCGGGCCGAAGAGGAGCGCAGACGAGGAGAGACCTATCTGGCCATGGCCCAGAGGATGGCTCGAATGGGGGTTTGGTCGTGGAAGCCCTCGTGCGGTGACATGTTTGGCTCAGAGGAGTTTTACCGCATCTTCGGGATCGAGCGGGACAAGGCCAAACTGACTCGCGAGGTCTTTTTACAAAGAATTCACCCGGAGGACCGGCCCAGATACGAATCGGAAATCAATGCAGCAGTCGCCGAAGGAAGGAACTGGGAGTTGGATTATCGAATTGTCTTGCCGGACGCTTCCGTCAAATACGTTCATGCTATAGGTAAGCCGATTTTTGACAAATCCGGGGACATCCTCGAGTTTGTTGGTACCACGTTGGACATCACAGAGCGCAAGCGTGCCGAGCAGGAACTCAGGCAAGCTGAGGAGCACATTCGCGCGATCTTGGAGTACAGCCCCAATTGGATCTTCTTGAAGGATACGGAAGGCCGCTACCTCCTGGTGAACAGAGAAATCGAGAGAGTGTTTGGCATAAACCAGGAGCAAATCAAAGGCAAAACGGATAGCGAGATCTTTCCCCTTGAACAGGCCGCTGAATATCGAGCGAATGATCTTAAGGTGCTTCGCGCAGGCCTTACCATGGAATTTGAGGAGATCGTCGACCTGGCGGACGGACCGCACACAAGTATCGTCCACAAATTCCCGCTGTTCGATAGTCGCGGAAATATTTACGCAACCGGCGGTGTTGCCACTGACATCACCGAACGTGTGCGAGCCGAGGAGAAACTCAAGCGCCTCAGCGCCAAGCTTCTCCGCCTCCAAGACGAAGAGCGACGGAGAATCGCACGGGATTTGCACGATTCCACGGGCCAAGATCTCGTAGCGCTGGCAATGATGCTTGGTCAACTCCGGGATTCAGTTCCTTCGGGCGAGCGAGGATCACGCAGGCTTCTTTCCGAGTGTAAGGCCTTGGCGGACAAGTGCCTCCGTGAAGTCCGCACTCTTTCTTACGAGTTACACTCACCAGTATTGGAGGACGCTGGTTTAGAGGACGCAATTCGTGATTATGTGAAGGGCTTCACCAAGCGGAGCGGAATCCACGTGGAATTGGAACTGTCACCGCGTGTAGGCCGGATGCCGCGAAATGTCGAATTGACATTATATCGGGTTATGCAAGAGGCACTCACCAACATCCAGCGCCATTCGGGAAGTCAGCAAGCCAAGATACGAATTAATCGCGACTCCAATTTGACGCTGGAGATTAGCGACATCGGCCGGGGAGTCTCTGCCAATAATGCAGAGAGGAGGAAAGAGGCGCCCGGGTTTGAAGTTGGTGTCGGCATACCCAGCATGCTGGAGCGAGTAAACCTAATTGGGGGTCAGTTTGAGATTGATTCCACCAGTCACGGCACAACGGTACGCGTGACGATACCTCTGGAGAGGAACGAACGTGAAAAAGCTACGCATTCTGATCGCTGACGACCACGGGTTGGTGCGGCGTGGTGCACTGGAGCTCCTCCAGGCCCAACAAGGCTGGAGAGTCGTCGCCGAGGCGGCGAATGGCCGTGAGGCGGTGGAAAAGGCCATAGAACTCAAACCGGACGTAGCCGTAGTCGATATCGGCATGCCCGAACTGGATGGAGTGGAGGTCGTACGCCACATTCGAGAAGCTGTTCCCCACACCAAAGCTCTTGTCCTGACGATGCACGAGTCAGACCATATGGTGCGCCGCGCGCTGGACGCGGGGGCGCTCGGTTACATTCTGAAATCTGATCTGACGGAGTCCCTCGTTAAGGCCGTGAAAGGTATTTCTGACGGTAAGCGTTTCCTCACGCCCAAAGTATCCGAAATTGTGCTGGAAGGATTTCTCAACACGAAAAACAAACATCCGCAAGCGGAGCGGGCAGGCACCCGAGTGACCCCCCGCGAACGCGAAATCATTCGCCTCCTGGCCGAGGGCAAATCCAATAAAGAAGTCGCGGCTCTTTTGGGAATCGCTGTCAGGACTGTTGAGACGCACCGATCCAAGATCATGCTCAAGCTTGGCTGCCATTCGCTTGCCGATCTCATACACTACGCCATCCGCCATGGGCTAATCTCAGCCCAAGGCGGCAGCTAGATTCTCGCCCCTCCCCCCTCTGATTAAGAATTCTCGCTTTTCCGGCCCGAATCACCATTCCCTCAACTCCTGCAAATCAACTAACAAACTGGTTGCCGCCCCACTCCATGGCCCGCCTGCTAGGTTTTTTCGTACCTGTACTTTCGGCTGTAGTAAAGTTTCGACACAGCGCTGCAGTTTCCGCAACTTCTCTCCCGGCGACGCTCCTTGTTAGGCCAGCGTGCGAAGAGTGCATTTCAATTCGGCAGGTTGAGCTTCTTCAAGAATGCGGGATAGCGCGGGTCGCTGCGCAGGTTCTTTAGCAGCGGCTCCAAATTCGTGAAGGCTAGATTGCCTTCGCGTTGAACATAAGCGCGGTCTAACCACTCGAACGCTTCATCTCGTTGGTTTCGAAAGGCATAAACCCAGGCGACCTCGGATGCGCCGCGTGAACTGTATTTCGCAATCAGCTCTTTCAAAGCGGCGTCTGATTGCTTTTGCCGGCCAAGCGCGGCGTATGTAACAGCAGATAACCACGTACGTGCCGAATCGATTCGCACGCGCTCGATTTCAGGCAAAGCGTCCTGCGGCCGCCCTTGCATTACATAGATTTGGCCTAACAGGATAGGGCCGGGCCAAACATCAGGGCTCAGTTCGAGGGACTTCTTGACATCCGCTTCGGCTCCAGCAAGCTGACCCTCGGAATACTTGAGTTCTCCCAGGGCCGACCAACTGCCCGGATTGAGCGGGTCTAACTCGACGGCGCGGCGAGCTAATGCGAGGGCCTCGTCAGAACGGCCGAACATGGCCGCGGAGTAGGCGGCCTGATCGAGATACTCGGGATTTCCGGGCTCGAGAGCAAGCGCCCGCCGGACAGAAGCATCTGCGCCAGCCCAATCGAAGTCGACGAATTTCCTGATCCGTCCCATTTGGGAGTGTGCCGCTGCGAGGTTCGGGTTCAGTGTTAAAGCTCGCTCAATGGCCTCACGGGAAAGCCGGCGACCCTCTTCTCTGGGGATAAGACCCAGGGTGGCCTGCCAGTTGCGTGCCCGAGACAACCCGACCCAGGCCAACGCATAGGAGGGATCAAGTTGCGTAGCCCGTTCGTAGTACTTCGCAGCCATGTCCGTATCTTTGTTGGTGTTCCGCTCAAAGAAGTAGTGGCCCTGCAAGTAGGCGTCGAAGGCTTCCGGATTGACCGGTTGCGACCCAGCCAACTCTGCCTCTTGTTGCGCGGTCAAGCGTAGTTGGATTTCCCGCGCCACAGCCCTGGCTACGTTTTCTTGCACAGTAAGAATGTCTTGCGCGCGATAATCGTAATCGTGAGACCAGAGATGACTCTGGTCCTTCACCTGTATAAGCTGCGACGTAATGCGCAGTTGGTCGCCGCTCTGCCGGAGGCTGTTTTCCAGAACATACTGGACCGAAAGATCCCGTCCAATCTGGTCCAGGCGTTCGTCCTTGTGCTTGTATCCCATGACCGACGTTCGCGCGATCACACCCAACCGGTTCGGGTTAAGCCGGCCTAACTGCGAAATCGTCTCCTCGGTTAGACCGTCCGCAAGATATTCCTTATTGGGATCGCCCGTGAGATTCTCAAATGGCAGCACGGCGAGCATGATCTTTTGTGATTTTGGCGGGGTGATAGTACGAAAGTGCCCCCAAGACAGATAACCGGCGACCAAAATGACCGCCGACGAACCCAGGACGGCGGCTTTTCGCCAATGTGTTGGTGCTCTTGCTTCCCGCTCACCTACTTGGCCATCGACCTTGGGCAACGTATCGGCTCGCGGTTCGAGTAAGTCCTGACCGGCTGCCGAACTCTGCTGCCATTCGACTGGCGCGATCAGTCGGTATCCGCGCCGCGCCAGAGTTTCAATGTACTTGGGATGGTCGGCATCGTCTGCGAGCGCCTTGCGCAGGATCGCCATTGCAACGTTAATGCTTCGATCGAATTCCACGACGGTATCGTCAGGCCAAAGAATCTGCCGTATTTCCTGGCGGGTAACAATTTTGCCTTGCCGCTCCACCAGGATGCGCAGAATCTGGAAGGGCTGCTCGCGGAGCAGGGCCTTTGCGGCCCCAGCTTCCGCAGGCGCCGTTCCGACGGAGACGAGTTCACCGGTTCGGACGTTGAGCTCAAATGCTCCAAATCGCGCCCGTTCGGCCAGATTGGTCGAGTTATTCATGGGGTCGCGGCTAAACTCCCTTGCTTGACCACGTCATGACCGCCTTCTAAGTCATTCATCCGCAAATAAATAACAAAAATAACCGCGAAATAATGCCTAGGTGTATTTACCCCCAAATTGGGAAAGAGTCAAAGTGGCGTCGCGCGGACCACGACCAGGATGGCCCTGAGCCGGCGAGAACGGGCATAGCAATGAACAGTAGCAAGGAAACAAACTTCTGTCGCCGAGCCTTTCTAAGAAGTGGTTCCGCGACGTTGCTGGGGGCAGTTCTCGGAGCAATTGGCGTATCTGAATCACAAACAAACACTCACAGGGGAACCACACGATGCCGGCCGACGCGAACATAGTTAAAGACCTGATGAAGCAAAACCTGCTCGGAGTTTTCGGTGAACGCGACGCCGAGAAGCGCCGTTCCCTAATCGCCAAGATTTGGGATAGGAAAGGCATTTTCATCGACCCACATGGCCGTTACGTTGGACATACAGCGATCAACGATGCCGCAGAGCAACTGCAGCGTAGGCTTCCCGGTTTTGCATTCTCAGAGTTGGCGGATGGAGATGCATACAGTGGTGTCGGACGCCTCCAGTGGGGATTCGGTCCACCCAGCGAGCCTCGGAAGATCACTGGTATCGATGTGTTGGTCGCATCTGACGATCGTCGAATCACCGCCCTCTACACGTTCTTGGACGCAGTTAAGGGTTGATCTTTTACCAAATAAAACCAATTCATGGAAAGGAAGACATGATGCAAACGTTTACAAAAATCGGCCTCGACGCTCTTCTGACACCGGAGAATTGCGTCTTACTGCTCATTGACCATCAGCCTTTCCAGTTGGCAAACGTAAACAGTCACGAGCCCACGATGGTGATCAACAACGTCACAGCTCTAGCCAAAACGGCGAGGGCGTATGGCATTCCGACGATTCTGACCACCGTCAATGAGGAACGCGGGGGCGTAATTTTCAAGCAGGTCCAGGCAGTCTTTCCCGATCAGAAGCCTATTAACCGCACTTTCATCAACTCCTGGGAGGACCGCCGCGTCGTCGAGGCGGTAAAGCGGACTGGCCGGAAGAAACTGGTCATCGCCGCACTCTGGACGGAGATGTGTCTTGCAATGCCCGCTATCCACGCAATGGGGGACGGCTACGACGTGTACGTGGTCACCGACGCGTCGGGCGGCGCAACCCCGGAAGCGCACGACATGGCAATCCGCCGCCTGGTGGCTGCGGGAGCCCAACCGATTACTTGGCTGGGCTTGGCGGGAGAACTTCAGCGTGACTGGGCGCGCACAGAGCACCTCGGAGATGTGGCTCAGATCCTGCTCGACCATGCCGGCGCCTCTGGTTCTGTCCTCATGTGGGAGATGCAGCTGCTAGGCGCCCCGCAATTCAAGGGCGCGTAAGCAGGGGCGCTAGTGTCGACGAGAACAGCACAGGGCAACAGAACCGCAAAGGGTAAGGGAGACGGACTGCTGCGCATCCTTCTCCTTACAGTATTCTTTGCCGCTACGGCAGCGAATTCTGCCGTCGCGCAAGTGCAGCTACCTACGGTGAATCTGGGTGAAACGAACTTCGAGGATGGTTTCGCCGCTCCGGGCTGGTTGATAGAAGAATTCCCGGAAAGTTACGTCGCGGGGGAACTGCGGGACGGCCATGGGAACACGATTCCAGGCAGAAATCGCCTCACCACTTACAGCACCACTACACACGTGGCCTACATAAGTAAGAAGCGTGTTCTTGGGGGATGGCTGGCAGGAGAGGTTCTGCAGCCACTGGTCGATGTCGATGTACAGTTCGCGAATGGCACTTCATCCAGAGTGCGCGGCTTCGGCGACCTGAGCTTTGGCCCTGGATTGCAGTGGGCGCCCAAAAAAATCGGGAACGGCGTGTTTGTCCACCGTTTCGTTTTCGATGTTACCGTGCCGACCGGCACCTACAGCGATACGCGGCCAGTAAACATCGGCAATCATTTCGTCGTCGTCAATCCCTACTACGCACTCACTTATGAGCGCAAGAAGATAGAGTTTAGCGCGCGCCTCCACTATCTGTGGAACTCCACCAATGGCGATCCGTTTGTTGCATTCGGCATTAAAAGCATGCAGCCCGGTCAAGCCTTTCACGTCAATTACGCGACCTCGTACGAACTGTTCAAAAACGTAAGGCTAGGATTCAACGGGTATTGGCTGCAACAGGTGACCGACCACAGGATTAACAATGTCGATGTTCCCTATTCCAGAGAGCGGACGGTCGGTCTCGGCCCTGGACTTCAGCTGGGCGGTCATGACATCTGGTTCCGCCTGAATGGATACATGGAAACGGATGTTCGCAATCGTCCGAGTGGAGCCAAGGTGACCTTCCGTATTTCCAAAGCTCTACCGACAACGGATCACTGATCACATGGAACAGCAACTGCTCAATCAGGGCGGATCGAATCGCCGATAGGAAAGAGATGCACCATGCCACGAGTCATTCAGCAGTCTAGTCGTTTTGCCGCGATTACCGGTGCCGGTAGTGGGCTCGGGCGAGATATTGCGCTTGGTCTCGCTGCAAAGGGCTACCGCGTCTTTGGAACTGCTATCACACCAGAGGAAATCACTGATCTCCAACAAGCCTCTGGCGGCGCAGTTACACTGACCAGCTGCGATATCACCGACGAGCCAGCTGTCAAGCGCTGGGCTCGTGCCGTGAGCGCGCAGACAGATGGCGGCCTCAATCTTCTCATCAGTAACGCCGGAATCTTGACTCCCGGACCTATCGAGGCGCTCCCACTCGACTCCATCAGACGCGAATTCGAAGTGAACGTTTTCGGCGCGCTGTCCGTGGTAAACGCATTCCTTCCGGCCTTGAGGAGCGCGCGCGGTCGTATTGTGCAGGTCAGCACCTGGACCGCACACCTGCCACTTCCGTTCAACGGTCCATCGGGCGCTTCAAAGGCGGCCATGGAGGTATTCGCAACCGTCTATCGAGAGGAACTGAAGCGCTTCGGTATCGATGTTGTCGTCGCGGTCGCCGGAAACATGAGGACTGGCGGGCCGGCCAAGACCGCCTCGGCGCTCGCGCGCACCGCGGAGCGGATGACACCGCAAGAGCGCGATCTTTACGGAAAAGCGTTCGGTGCCTTTGCAGCCAAGCTCAACAGCATGCAAGACAACGGGCTTGCCTCGGTCGATGCCGCCAAACGCGTAATCGAGATCGCCGAGCAGAATCCTGCACCGCGTTTTGCGGCAGTCGGCCAGGATGCGGAAGAGATTCTTCGCGTTGTGCGCGAGAAATCCGACGACGAGCAAGACGCTCTTCGTCTCCAAATCGTAGGACTGAGATAAGAAATCCAAGAAAGGGAGAGACCCATGATTGAACTCGCTGAGGCCACCGACAGCCGTGCTGTCCGCAACAAGAACAACGTCCTCGCGCTGTACGATCTGATGATCAATCAGAAGCGATCCGAGGAGGCGACAGCCAAATTTGTGAGTCCGTCATACATCCAACACAACCCGCTGATTCCGGACGGATCCGTCGCGCTCGGACAGTTCTTCGCCAAGGTCACGCGCGAGCGAGCCCG
>Ga0210410_10002033_pt1 | contig 18329 bp, 15 predicted proteins | sample IncBWC4MmetaG_FD_161058 | JGI IMG/M metagenome (GOLD analysis project Ga0210410, IMG submission 161058) | Forest soil microbial communities from Barre Woods Harvard Forest LTER site, Petersham, Massachusetts, United States - Inc-BW-C-4-M | ecosystem: Environmental > Terrestrial > Soil >... | reverse complement strand
CGCGAATCAGATGGCCCTGCTCAAGCACCCGCTGCACTTCGGTATCGGTGATCTCCCGGCCGGCAACGCTGATTTCGGCCTTTACAAGGCGTGAGGCGAAGAAGCCCCCTGACAGATTCGTCACGACCTGCTGGATCGTCTCGCCCGCCATTTGCTCTGCGGCATGCACGGCATTGACGACGGAGGTGCCGGCAGCTTCCAGATCGACGATCGTCCCATTCCGCACCCCACGTGAGATCTGATGACCAATGCCGAGGACGCGAGGGTTGTCATCGGAAATGCGGGCTATAAAACAACAGACCTTGGTCGTGCCGATATCGACGGCAGCAATCAGACTGCCGCGCGGTCGGATCGCTGACCTGCGCGGCTTTGCCCTTCGGCTTTCGTCTGATGGTGCTGCGGGCGGATCCCTCTTGCGTACCGGCGCTTCGTCCATTGTGCTCATGTGTTCTTCGCTGAGGGGCGCCCTTTTTTTGAAACCGGCGTCTCTTTCGGCGTCTCGGGACTGACCCGCAGGACGACACGATCGGGAAGCCGAATATCGATGGTCTGCACATCCCGCTGCAGGAGGGCGCTCGACCGGTCGAGGCGGGCGAGTTGCGCCCATGCCCTTGCGGGCTCATCCGCGGGGAGGAGCACGTCGATTGCGTTGTCGATGCGCAGGTTCCAACGCCTATCGCCGACGCGGATGGCAGCGGTGACGCGAGCCGCGAGATCGGGCTCGTTCGCCAGCATGTCGAGAAGCTCCGCCGCGTGGCTGGCGGCTCCCTCTCCGACAACCATGGGTAGCTTGGCGAAACGGTCGAGCCGGTCCACCGGGATGACGGCCCCCACGCGATCGATCAGCGCGATCTTGCCGCCGTGCTGCCACAGCGCCAGCGGTTTGCGCTCGACCAGACGCACATAAAGCGTTCCCGGCAGGCGACGTTCGATCACCGCGGTGCGGACCCACGGCAGGCTCTCGAGCTGCTGCTTGGCACGTTTCGGGCTCACCGCGAGGATCGGGGTACCAGGTCTGGCGGCGAGTGCCGCCAGAATCGTTTCGCCGTCGGTTGTCTCGCGTCCCTCGACCGTGACCTCGGAAACAGTGAAGCCGAGCAGCCCCGTAGCCTCGACCATCGTGTCGACGGCGCTTTGCAGCGCCGACTGGGCAAGAGGGGAGCCGCTCAGCTGAGCCCCGCCGTAAACGCCGCCGGAGAGCAGGAGGAGGGCCCCGATCCACAATCCGGATCGGAAGAAGCCTGTGGCACGGCCCCGCCGGAGCAGTTGCCGTGACGTTGCTCCCTTCATCCGTCGCACGCCGCGTTTTCTACCATCCAGGCGACCAGCTGGTCGAACTCGATTCCGACGTGACGAGCGATATCGGGAACCAGCGAAGTGGGTGTCATCCCGGGCTGGGTGTTCAATTCCAGCAAGTAGAGCCCCCCCAACTCCTCTGTCGTATCGTCAAAACGGAGGTCGGCGCGGGTGACGCCCCGACACCCGAGCGCGCGATGAGCGCGCAAGGCGATGTCGAGCGCCCGTTCATAAACCTCCGCCGGGATCGGCGCGGGGGTCAAGTGGTCTGATCCGCCCACCGCGTATTTCGCGGTGTAGTCATAAAAGCTGCCGCGCGGGACAATCTCGCAGACGCCGAGCGCTCGATCCCCCATAACTGCGACGGTCAGCTCGCGTCCAGGAACAAAGCGTTCGACCAGAAGCTCTTCGCCAAAGCACCAGCCCGTCACCTCTTCCCGCCAGGAATTGTCGTTGACCCGCACGATTCGGACGCCAACGCTGGAACCCTGGTTTGTCGGCTTGACGACAAACGGGGCGGGTATCGGATCGCGCAGCGCGAGTTCTTCGAGCCGGGCTACGACGCCGTCGACCACGGGGAGCCCTACGGCGCGGAATATCGACTTCGCGGTGGGCTTGTGCATCGCCATAGACGAGGCCAGGACGCCGGAATGGGTATAGGGAATCCGGAGCATCTCAAACACGCCCTGAATCGTGCCGTCCTCCCCGCCGATCCCGTGCAGAGCATTGAAAATTACATCCGGACACGGTTCGAGTGCGCGCAACAGCGTCGGCAGATCGCGGCCGGCGTCGATCACCCGCACCGCATAGCCGCGGTCAGCCAGCGCCTTGGCGCACTCGTACCCGGTCGATAATGAGACCTCGCGCTCGGGCGACCAACCTCCCATCAACACGGCTACACTCTTCATAACTGTGCGCAGCCGTCGCTGCAGTCTTCGCGAAATCGCCTTTGAAGGGCCATCCTTGATGGATGATTGGCGTTTTCCGGTTCGATCGGCCCCGGGTCAGGAGCGGGTCGGCCAATCCGCTGGATCTCCCACTCGAGCATGATTCCTGAGGTCTCGTAGACGCGCCTACGCACTTCTTCAGCAAGACCTTCGATATCGGCCGCGGTCGCGCTGCCGGTGTTGATCAGGAAATTGGCATGCTTGTGCGAGACCATTGCCCCGCCTCGCGCCAGACCGCGGCACCCGGCGGCATCGACGAGCCGCCATGCCGACTGGCCCTGGGGGTTGGCAAAGGTCGATCCCGAGGTGCGCGCGCGGATTGGCTGGGTTGCCTCCCGCGCCGCGCGAATCTCCGTCAGCCGTTTTGCGATCTCGGTGCGCTCGCCCGGGATGCCGCGCAACCGGGCCTCGATGAAGATCCATCCGGGGTCGATCCCGCAATGGCGATAGGAAAGCGCCATTGCAGCGCGGTCGATCACGTGACAGCGGCCGCCACGGTCGAGGGCGGTCGCCGAAACGAGCACATCTCCCATTTCCACGCCATAGGCGCCGGCGTTCATCCGCAGGCTTCCACCGATCGTGCCGGGGATGCCGGACAGGAATTCGAGCCCCGCCAAGCCGGCCTTTGCCGCGGCGACGGCGACGCGACGGTCGAGCGCGCCCGCGCCCACCTGGACCACTCCCTGCGCGATGGCGATGCTTCCAAGTCCACGGCCGAGCCGGATCGTAGCGCCGGGAATGCCGCCGTCGCGTACCAGAAGGTTCGAGCCGGCACCGATCACCGTGACCGGGATTTCCGTCGGCAGCGCCGCCAGAAAGGCGGCGAGATCCTCGGCGTCGGCCGGCCGGAACAATATCTCGGCGGCACCGCCGACCCCAAACCAAGTCTGCCTGCCGATCGCTGAGTTCGCGGTCAGCCGACCGCGAACCGGGGGAAGCCGACACATCGGCACCGATGATAGCGGTTCCCATCGCGCGGTCATGCGATACGGCTCGGCGACTGCAATCGAGCGAGTTCGCCCGGCAGATTGTTTGCCCAATTGGTAATCGAGCCCGCCCCCAGGCACACGACCATGTCGCCAGGCCTCGCCACCTCGCTGACCAGCACGGCGAGATCGCGTGGATCGGCGAGGGCTCGCACATTGCGATGGCCGTGCTCGATCAACCCTGCGACAACGGCCTCTCGGGTCACCCCTTCAATCGGCGCCTCCCCAGCGGCATAGATATCCGCAACGAAAACGATATCCGCATCGTTGAAGCACGTGCAGAAACCGTCGAAGAGGTGCAACACGCGGGTGAAGCGATGCGGTTGAACCACCGCGATCACCTTGCCTTCGACGATCGCGCGTGCTGCCTTCAGCACCGCTGCGATCTCGACCGGGTGATGCCCGTAATCGTCGATCACGGTCACCGCGTTCCACTCGCCTGTCTTGGTGAACCGCCGCTTCACCCCGCCAAAGTTACGCAGCGCGACCCGCAACGCGTCGTCACCAAGTCCCAGCGCCTCGGCGACGGCAACCGCGGCGAGCGAGTTCTGCACGTTGTGCTGACCAAACATCGGCAGAAACAGTTCCCGAAGCGTGCGCGCCCGGTCGGAGAGCGCGTCAGAAATCACCGCGTCGAAACACGTGCCGTCGCGCCCGAGCCGGACATCGACAGCGCGGATATCGGCCTGCGGGCTGAAGCCATAGGTCAGCACGCGCCGGTCGGACAGCCGGGGGATCATCCCCTGCACGACCGGATGATCGATGCACAGCGCGGCAAAGCCGTAGAACGGGATGTTGCCGACAAACGTTTCGAACGCTTGGCGCAGCGCGTCGAAGTTTCCGTAGAAGTCGAGATGCTCGGGGTCAATGTTGGTGACGATCGCGATCGTTGCCGGCAGACGCGTGAAGGTGCCGTCGCTCTCGTCGGCCTCGACGACCATCCAATCGCCTGCACCCAGGCGCGTGTTGGTGCCGTAGGCATTGATGATACCGCCATTGATCACGGTCGGGTCGAGTTGTGCCTCCTCGAACAACGCGCCGATCATCGAGGTCGTCGTCGTCTTGCCGTGCGTCCCGGCGACCGCGAGCGACCATTTGAGCCGCATCAGCTCGGCGAGCATTTCGGCGCGCCGCACCACCGGAAGGCGTCGCGCCCGCGCGGCGGCTACCTCCGGATTGTCCGAGTTGACCGCCGAGGAAACGACCACGACCTCCGCGGCACCCAGATTTCCGGCTGCGTGCCCGATCGCCACGGGTATCCCGAGTTCGCTCAACCGCCGGACATTGGCGCCATCGGCGAGGTCGCTGCCCTGAACCCGATAGCCGAGATTATGCAGCACCTCGGCGATGCCGCTCATGCCGATCCCGCCGATGCCTACAAAATGCAAGGGGCCGATTGTTCGGGGAAGAACCCTCATGCGGCATGCTCCGCCAAGTCGGTGGGGCGAGCAGCTCCGGGATCGAGATCCAGAACCAGCCGTGCGAGACGCTGCGCCGCATCGCGCCGGCCGAACCGGGCCGCCGATGCCGCTGCAGCAGTCAGCGCCATACGGTCGGTAAGCAGGCTTTCGATGCGACGCGAGAGCAGATCATGCGAAAGGCTCGCTTGTGGAAGAAGCCAACCACCGCCAGCCTCGGCAAAGGCGCGGGCGTTCGCGGTCTGATGGTCGTCGGTCGCATGCGGGTAGGGAATCAGAATCGCCGGGCGGCCGAGGGCGGCAAGTTCGGCCACAGTGGAGGCTCCGGCGCGACAGATCACAAAATGCGTCCGGCACAGCCGCATCGGCACATCGTCGAAGAAGCCGTCGAGTTCTGCGGCCATCCCGCTTAGCTGATAAATCGCGGCTACGCTGGCGCGATCTTCCGGGCGCACTTGCTGGCTGATCCGAACCCTTCCCCGCAGCTCGGGCGGCAATGCGGTCATAGCCGGTGGCACCATCTCACTGAGAACGTGCGCTCCCTGGCTGCCGCCCAGGATCAGCAGCTCGATGGGTCTACCGGGTTCCGGCGCCGTATAGCCTGCATCGGCGAGATCGAGGATCGCCGGCCGCACCGGATTTCCGGTGTGGATGGCGCGGCGGCGGTCGGCCGGGCGTAGACCTGAGATTGCGGGAAACCCGGTAGCGATCCGCTGCGCTTGCGGCGCGAGTAGCCGGTTGGCGCGGCCGAGGACCGCATTCTGCTCGTGAATGACGATCGGCAGACCGAGATGGCTAGCCGCCAACATGCTCGGGACAGAAGCGTAACCCCCGAAGCCGACGACGCCGGCCGGCGTCAGTCGGCGAAGCAGCCGACGCGCCTGCATAATGCCCATCGCCATTTCGGCGAGCCCGTAGACAGCCTGGCCCGGGCCACCCCCGAACCGGCCGGCGCGCACATGATGGAATTCAACCTCCGGAACGCGTCGGGCAAAAGCGTCGGCGCGGCCGTCACACAGCAGGTGAACGCCGCGACCGCGCGCCAACAGCTCGCCGGCCAACGCTTCGGCCGGGAACACATGTCCTCCGGTGCCGCCGGCGGCGAGCACGAAAGGGCGGCTCACAGCTCGCTCCCCGCCAGTCGGCGCCGGGTCAACGCCAACATCATTCCCATGCCGAGCCCGAGTGCCAGCATCGAGGATCCGCCGTACGACAGAAATGGCAGCGTCATTCCTTTGGTCGGAATCAGGTGCAAGCTCGAGGCCATGTTGATGACCGCTTGAAGGCCGAACTGGATCAGCAAGCCCGTCGCAGCAAGCAGCACAAAGAGACTGCCTTCCTGCATCAGTCGCGAGAACCCTCGCAACACGATGAAGGCAAACAGCCCGATAATCACAAGGCAGACAACGAGACCGAATTCTTCGCCGGCAACCGCAAAGACAAAGTCGGCATGCGCGTCCGGGAGGACGTCCTTGACCGTGCCCTCGCCGGGTCCCTTGCCCCACAACCCGCCATTGGCAAAGGCCTCGATCGAGCGTTTGACCTGATAGGTATCGCCCGCCGAGGGGTCGAGGAAATGGTCGATCCGGGATCTGACATGCGGCAGATAGAGATAGGCGCCGGCCAGGCTCCCGAGGCCGGCGAGGGTACCGGCCACCACCCAATACAGCCGCAGCCCGGCCATGAAGAACTGCGCGAACCAGACGATCGCGACGACGGCGGCCATACCGATATCCGGCTGCTTGATCAGCATGCCGGCGACCGCGAGAAACAGTAGTATGGAGATTATATTGCCGGGAAAACCGGGGCGCTGCTTCTGCTCCGAGAATAACCACGCGGCGACCACCGCAAAGGTCGGCTTGACGAATTCGGATGGCTGCACGGACAGTCCCGGCAGGTTGATCCATCGCCGCGCGCCCTTGATTTCGGCACCGATCACAAACGTCAGGCCGAGCAGCACCAGCGCCGCGGCGAAGCCGATGACGGCAATGCGCCGAATCATCCGCGGCGGCTGGAGTGACACCGCAAACATCAGACCCATCGCCAGCGGCAGCATTATCAGATGGCGACGGACGAAGTGCAGCCCATCATAGCCTATCCGCTCAGCAACCGAGGGGCTCGCCGCCAGGCTCAACATAAGGCCGAACCCGACCAGCATGCCAAGAGCGGTGAGGCTCCAGCGGTCGACCGTCCACCACCAGCGCGCGATCGGCCTTTGGTCGATGCGGGCAAAGTTCATCCGGTTCGACGCTCGCGGCGCCCGGCGGTAGGTTCACGGTCCGGCGTGCCAGATAACTCCTCCAGCACGCGGGCGAGCCTTGCGACGTAGTGATTAGGCCTAAAAATGTAGCGTAGCCGGCTATACTCGCCTACTTGTACGGCACCGCTGCTAATCATCGCATGTTTTACCGCAGTTTGAGCGTGGCCAGTCCGGCGATTGCCAGAATCCAGGCGATGATCCAGAAGCGAATAACGATGGTCGGCTCTTCCCAACCCTTTTGCTCAAAGTGATGATGCAGCGGCGCCATGCGAAAGACCCGGCGTCCGGTCATTCGGAAGCTCGCGACCTGAACGATCACCGAGACCGCCTCGAGAACGAACAAACCGCCGACGATCGCCAGCACCAGCTCATGCTTGGTGATGACGCTGATCGTTCCGAGGGCGGCGCCGATGGACAGCGAGCCGGTGTCGCCCATGAAGACCATCGCCGGTGGTGCATTAAACCAGAGAAAGCCGAGGCTCGCCCCGACCATCGCTCCGCAGAACACCGTGAGCTCGCCCGCGCCGGCGACGTGATGGATCTGCAAGTAGTTGGCAAAGATGGCATTGCCGGCGAGATAGGCGATGAAGGCAAAGCAGCCGGCGGCAATCATCGAGGGCACGATGGCGAGGCCATCCAGCCCATCGGTCAGATTGACCGCATTTGAGGCGCCAGTGATTACCAAGACCCCGAACGGCACGAAGAACCAACCCAACTCGATCAGCACATTCTTGAAAAACGGCACGGCAAGAGCCTGCGCCAGCCCTGCCGGCGTCACCAAAGTGATCGCGACGCAGGCGAGGGCGCTGAGCACGATTTCAAGGCCGAGCTTGCTTCGACCGGAAAGCCCGCGATGCGAGTTCCGGTGCAGCTTTCTGTAGTCATCGAAAAAGCCGATCAGCCCGAATGCGACAGTGACCAGCAGCACGATCCAGACATAAGCATTTGTCAGGTCCGCCCATAGAAGGGTCGATATCGTCAGCGCTAACAGGATCAGGAACCCGCCCATTGTCGGGGTTCCCTTTTTGCGCTCGATATGTCCGTTAGGGCCATCGGGGCGAATCGGCTGGCCATTGGCCTGCTTCGATCGCAGCCAAGCAATAAGGTGCGGACCCAGAAGAAAGCTGATCAACAGCGCAGTGACCGCTGCTCCCCCCGATCGGAAGGTGATGTAGCGGAACAGATTGAAAACCTGAAACTGATCCGCGAAGGGGAAAAATAGCGGGTAGAACATTTGATCATGTCTCTGGCGGCGCCGATTCGGCACGCAGCCGCTCGACGATGCGGCCAAGCCCAACGGCGCGGGAGCCCTTCACCGTCACGACATCGCCGGCCCGCAAGAAGCACAGGAGGCCAGGCATGGCCGCATCGACGGTGGGCCACCAGCCGCCCCGCTTCGCCTTGGGTAGCGCGTCGCAGAGCGCCCTTACCGCTTCCCCGACGAGAAAGACGCGGTCGACCTCTGCTGCGGCGAGCGGCTCGGCAAGTTCGCGGTGCAGGCGCTCGCTTGCCGCCCCAAGCTCGAGCATGTCGCCGAGCACCGCCACCCGCCGGCCGCCGTCGGCAGGTGGCGTCGCGCCGAGCACGGCGAGCGCCGCATCGACCGCTGCCGGGCTTGCATTGTAGCTCTCGTCGATCAAGATCAACGTGCCACCCTGCCAGGAGAGCTCGCTGCAGTGACCCCGCCCCGGCAACGCCTCAAGCTCCGCTAGCGCCTCGGCAGCGCGGCGGGGGTCTGCACCAGCTGCTTCAACCGCGGCGAGTACGGCGAGAGAGTTCATCGCCCAGTGCCGGCCTGGGAGCGGCAGAGCGAAGCGCAAAACGGTGCCAGGAAGAGCGGCCTCGATTTTCGAGCTGCGTGGTCCGAGGACGCAATCGAGGAGTCGGACCGTCGCCTCCGGATGGGTTCCAAAACCGATTACGTCGGCCGCGCCGGCGCGCATGGCCGCGGTTGAGAGCCGGTCGAAATGCGGATTATCACGGTTGAGCACTGCGATGCCGCCGGGTTCGAGCCCGAGAAATATTTCGGCCTTCGCATCGGCGATCGCCTCGAGCGATGGAAAAAAACCGAGATGGGCGGGCTCGACCGTCGTGATGACCGCGACGTGCGGCCGCACAAGCCTAGTAAGAACGGTGATTTCGCCCGGATGGTTCATGCCCAGCTCAAAAATCCCGTAACCGGTATCGGGCGGCATCCGGGCGAGGGACAGCGGCGCCCCCCAATGATTATTGAGGCCGCCGGCCGAGGCAAAAGTCGAGCCGCAAGCGGCGAGAGCAAGGCGCAGCGCCTGTTTGGTGCTGGTCTTGCCGACACTGCCGGTAACCGCAATCACCCGGGCGTTGGAACGCTCACGCGCTGCGGCGCCGAGTGCGGCAAGTCCCGCGAGCGTGTCGGCCACGCGCAGCAGCGGCGCGGTCATCGGCAAATCCGGGATGTCGCGATCCACCACCGCGGCCGCTGCGCCCCGTGCCAGGGCCGCAGCGACAAAATCATGGCCGTCGTGATTGGGACCACGCAGGGCGACGAACAGGTCACCCGCGGAAAGACTGCGAGTATCGATCGACACGCCCGTCGCCGCCCAGTCGGATGCGCTCAGTCCACCGGTCGCGACTGCGGCATCTCGAGCGGTCCACAGCGGCATCACTATCCCATCCGCCTTACACAATTCCGCAAGCGCGATCCGGCGATGTCGCGGGCAACAACGGCGTCGTCAAACGGATAGGTTTGGCTGCCGACGATTTGACCGGTTTCGTGCCCCTTCCCGGCAATGACCAGCAGGTCGCCGGGAGCGAGATCGGCGATCGCGGCCCCGATCGCCTCTCGGCGGTCGCCGATTTCGATGGCATTCGGGGCAGCTGCGAGAATTTCGCGGCGGATCTGTGCCGGCCGCTCGGTCCGCGGGTTGTCGTCGGTAACATATACAAGGTCTGCCAGACGGGCCGCGACCCGGCCCATAAGAGGACGCTTGCCGGCGTCGCGGTCGCCGCCGCAGCCAAAAAGGGCAATGAGCCGGCCCTGTGCGTGAGGACGCAATGTCGTCAGCACGGTCGCGAGCGCGTCCGGGGTGTGGGCATAGTCGACGACAATCGCTCCACCTCCTTCGAGTTCCGCGACGAACTCGAGCCGGCCCGGGACGCTGGTCAAATGGATCAGAACCTCGGCAGCGGCCGCCACCGGGGTCCCTGTCGCTACAACCAAGCCGAGCGCCGCTAGTGCATTAATCGCCTGGAACGCCCCTGCAAGCGGCAGCATAAGCTCGCGGCGTTGTCCAAAGAGATTGAGGAGCAGTCGCTGGGCGCTGCCCTGCGGCTTGCAATCCAAAAGGCACAGATCAGCGGTCGGGTGACCGCCATACGCGACTACCGGATGACCCGTCGCACCGCAGAGCGCGGCCAAGCGCGCGAATTCGCCGCTGTCGGCGTTGAGGACGGCCGTCCCGCCGGGCGTCAGAAGCGCGGTGAAGAGCCGGTCTTTTGCCGCCCGGTAACGCATCATGTCGCCGTGGTAGTCGAGGTGATCCCGGGTCAAGTTCGTAAAAGCGGCGGATGCCACCGTCAAACCGTCGAGCCGGCTTTGGTCGAGACCGTGGCTCGATGCTTCGATCGCTACCCGGTCAATCCCCCTTCCGGCAAGGGTGGCCAAATCCTCGTGGAGCGAAATCGGATCGGGCGTCGTCAGGTTGCCGGGACGCCTACCATCGGCGGTGACCAAGCCGAGCGTGCCGAGGCTCGCCGCAGCAAAGCCGAGCGCCGTCCATATTTCGCGGGTGAAATGAACGACAGAGGTCTTGCCGTTGGTTCCGGTCACGGCGGCGATCGTCCGGGGCTGTCGGCCATGGAAGCGGGCGGCAAGACGTGCCAGGCGTCGGTGCGGATTTGAATCGACGAGGATCGCTACGCGCTCGCGAGATGCCGGTGTGAGTGCCAGCGCTTCGGCATCGTCGGTCAGGATCGCAACGGCGCCGCGGGCCACGGCATCGGCGGCGAATGCCCGGCCGTCCTGATGGGTCCCGGGCAGAGCGGCGAACAGAAAGCCCGGGCGAATGGTTCGTGAGTCGGCGCTGAAGCCCACGATCTCCGGATCGGCCCCGGGATTGGCGGCGAGGCCCGTGAGTTCAGTAAGCTTCAAGCCGCTTGCCTTGGAGGCTCTCGACGATCAACGCTCGTTGCACTTCGGGCGAGGATTCGTCGACCGGCTGTACGCCGAGAACGGGTGCGATGCGCTGGACGATGCGGCTGGTCGCCGGAGCTACGGTCCAACCGGCAGTCGCATAGCCGTGGCTCTGCTTGTTGGGGTGCGGTTCATCGACCATCGCCAGGACAAGGTATTTCGGGGCGTTGATTGGGAAGAACCCGATAAAGCTCGAGAGCAGCTTTCTATCGGCATAATGCCTGCCCGTAACCTTATCCGCCGTCCCCGTCTTGCCGCCGACTACATAGCCCGGAGCGGCCGCCATCGTGCCGGTCCCGTGTTCAACCACCAAGCGCATCAGTCGGCGCATTTGGTCCGACGTCTTCGCTGAAATCACCTGCTGGCCCTGGGGAGCATTTCCAGGGGGCAGTTTGACGAGAGTGGCCTGGCGGAGCACTCCGCCATTGACGAGTGCCGCTGCGGCGGTCGCAAAACTCAGCGGGGTCACCGAAATCCCGTGACCAAAGGCGATGGTCATCACGTTGACTTCGCGCCATTTTGCCGGATAGTGCGGTGCCCCCACTTCGGAAATCTCGATCTTCGGTTTGCGCAGCAGACCCAGCCGCGCGAGAAACTCTCGCTGCTTTTGGGCGCCGGCGGCCATTGCCATTCGTGCCGCTCCGATATTCGACGAGTACATCAGGATTTCTGGGACGTTCAACACCCGATGTTTGCCATGATAGTCCGAGATGGTGAAGCGTCCGATCGCTATCGGATGGCTCGCATCGTAGGTGCTGGTCAATGTCGAGGTGCCGGCATCGAGAGCCATTGCCACGGTGAAAATCTTGAAGATCGAGCCGAGCTCATAGACGCCGAGGGTATTCCGATTGAACATCCGGTCGGCGAGGGAAAGGGCCGGATGGTTCGGATCGGGGGTGGCGGGGTGGTTCGGATCGAAATCCGGCAGCGACGCCATCGCGAGAATCTCGCCGGTATTGACGTCCATAACCAGCCCGGCGCCGCCTTTCGCGGTAAAGTCGTCGATAACACGCTGCAATTCCTCGCGCAGGATGTACTGCAGGCGAAGGTCGAGTGAGAGCGGCAGCGGCTCGCGGCGTTCCTTCAACACGTCGTCCAGGGCCCGCTCGACCCCAGCAAAACCGGTGTTGTCGATCCCGGCGTAGCCCACGACATGAGAGGTCAGACCGCCGCCGGGATAGATGCGCCGCTCCTCGTGCTCAAACTCCAGTCCGGGGATCCCGAGTTGATTAACGTCATACTGTTCTCGCGGCGTCAGGTGGCGCTTGATCCATACAAAGCTCTTGCCGGAGGTGAGCTTGGCGTAGATCTCAGCGCTGCTGAGCTTGGGGAAAACTCGAACAATCTTGCTTGTGGCCTCCACCGGATCGAGGATTTGCTTGGGAACGGCATAGAGCGACGGGCTATCGAGCGTCGTAGCGACGACATTGCCGTTGCGGTCGGTGATATCGGCATGGCTCGGCACCGGCGCACTTACGACGCGCAGGCGCCCGACGTGCGATTGCGCCGCACCACCCTCGAAAAGCGCAATCTCTGCTACCCGCAGACCAACCACGGCAAACACCAGGGCGAACAACGCAGCGGTTACCAGCAGCCGGCTGCGGCAAGCTTCGAGAGCCTGCATCGCCGGGCCCTCGGAAATGATCGCGACACAGGGCGGCGGTTTGAAATGGCGCGGCCGGCATGGGTTATCGTCGAGATAGGGGATCGCGACCATCAGCGGCTCCCTGCCACCTGAGCGATCAATTCGTCGAGGGATGTGGGACGTCGCGGCACCACGACGGGCTTGCCCGCAGTTTTTGTCGGAGTTGGCTTAGCCAGCTCGGTCGGATGCGCAAGTTTTTCCGAGGCTGCGGCAACGACCGGTGCTTCCGGGGCCGAAGCCGCGGTCTGACCCCCCGGTGCCGCGGCAGCAGCCTCGGCCCCCGGGTTTGCGGCTGCGATCGGCGCTACTCCACTCTCCAATGCAGGCGCGTCAGCCGGAGAGGCATCAGCCACAACCGGCGGCTGAGGGCGAAGCGGGATGTCGACAACGGTGACGCGGAGCTGCTTGGTCGCAATCGGTCCGAGCGATAGGTAATGCCGGTTCATCTCGTCGAGGGTCTCGGGTCGGGTCAGATAAGCCCACTCCGCCTCGTCGGTCCGGATCGCGTGCTCCTCTGCGATTGTCGCCTTCTTGATCCGATTGAGGTCGTCCTCCAGAGATTGCACGGCGTACTTGACCCCGAACATGCCAAACCCGGTCACCAAGACGAGAACCAGCCAAAACATCGTGCTGAGCTTAATCACGGCCGGCTGAGGCTCGGAGCCGCGAAATCGGCTGGCCAAGCGGGTGCCGCAGTTCGCTCCGCCGCCCGCAGCCGTGCCGCCCGAGCGCGGGGGTTGCGCGCGATTTCCGCAGCATCAGGCCTGACCACCCGCCGCCCGAGCTGTCTGAAGCTCGGTGCCGCCGCTGCGAGCGGGGCCGGGGCATGGCGGGAGCCGCGCGGCGCCCGCGAGCTGCGCCGCTGCAGGAATTGCTTGACCCGGCGGTCCTCTAGCGAATGAAACGAAACCACCGCCAGCCGGCCGCCGGCCGTCAGGAGCTGTTCTGCGGCGGCGAGCCCGCGATCGAGTTCTCCGAGTTCGTCGTTGACCGCGATTCGGAGGGCCTGGAATGTTCGAGTCGCCGGATCCTGCCCGGGCTCGGATCTTGGCACTGCCGCACGCACGACCTCGGCGAGCTCAACGGTGCGCCGCACGGGCTGGCGCCGCTGGGCCGCGCCGATCGCGCGGGCGACCCGCCGGGCGAAACGTTCCTCGCCGAGTTCACCGATTAGTTCCGCGAGCTGCCGTTCCGAGAGAGAGGCGATCAGATCCGCGGCGGTTTGACCTTCGCGGCTCATGCGCATATCGAGCGGCCCGTCAAAGCGAAACGAAAAGCCGCGTTCAGGCTTATCGAGCTGGGCCGAGGAGACCCCGAGATCGAAAGCAATGCCGGCGATCGGGCCAGAGGTTACGGGGGCGAGCAGGCGGATCATCTCGCCGAAACGGCCCTCGACGATGGTCAGCCGTCCGCTATACCGCTCGGCCAGCTCGTGCCCGTAGCGTATCGCTTCGGGGTCGCGGTCGAATCCGACCACTCGGCATCGCGCCGCGGCGAGCAACGCTACGCTGTAGCCGCCACGTCCGAAGGTGGCGTCGACATAAAGGGCGTCGTCGCGCGGCGCCAACGCCGCGAGCACGGCATCCACAAGCACGGGGACATGCGGGGTCGGTGCGCCAAGTCGCCGATCTCCCCCCTGTGCTGCCGAGAGAGAGTGGTCCTGGTGCTGCTCGATCATGGGTGCCGCCGACTGGCAAGGCTGCCGAGCGATGGCATTCTCATTCCCTCGCGGCGCGTGCGCTCGAGCAATGCTGCCTCGTGCGCGGCAAATCGATCGGGCTCCCAGATCTGGAACGTCGATCCAAGCCCCACAAATGCCGCACTCTCGGCAATATGCGCATGCGCAGCGAGTTTCTCGGGGAGGACGATCCGCCCCTCCGGATCGAAGGGCAGCCGTAGCGAGCGAGCGAGAATTAGGGTTGCAAGACCCTGCTGCTCCGCCGGCTGCTCGAGTGCGTTGAGCCCTGCCGATATCGCCTCCATCGTATCGATGCCTGTCGCCTCGAGGGCATTGTAGTCCAGCGAGGGGAACGCCACGATACCGTCGAAACTCTGATCGGCTAGAGCGGTGCGAAAGGTCGCCGGCACTGAAACCCGCCCCTTGCGGTCGACCTTGTTCACGTAAGTGGACATGAATAGTGCCACTTATTTCCCCCAACGCTCTCCCGTGGACTCTCGGCAAGGGGCGCCCGATGGGATCTGCCGAAGTTCCCCCCATCGGCAGGGTCCCGTCCATGGGTAATCATGGTATGACATGGGATTTTGTGGGTGTCAATGGATTTTCGAAATAAAACCGCAGATTTGCAAGTGACCGTCAGGCATCTGTCTCGACCACATCATCTTGACGCCGATCTCTTTTCCCTTACGAGTTATGGGACGATTGGCATCCGACGGACATTGTGCGTTTACGGATTGTTCTGCAGCGTGCCTGCAACGCGGAGCGCAGATAACGGCCCCAGCCCTAATCATCGGGTTCTTGCGATTTCCTTACTTGGACGGCCGGAGGACCAGTCCAAGTTCGTTCGGGAGCCCAGCGGCTTTTAGTGATGGGACGTGCGCGAATCCAAAAGGAACGGGCGACCCCGAGGATCGCCCGCGCCTTCCCCCGTGTGTGGCGTGCCGTTTCGCGTGCGCCCGTTCTAGGCGCCCTGACCGTCGGGTCACGGGTGCGAAACCCCTGCACATCAACCACACAACGGCACGCTAGCCGATCGATTTCGACGAGCAACGACAAAATCTGCCGTCCACAAGGTTGTCCCCTAGAAAGCGCACTTATCCCGAATTGATCCGCTGAAGGGTCCACCGAGACAAGGCGCCAGACGGCGTGTAAGCCGGGTTCTGTCCCGCACCCTGGCGCCATGCCCGGGGCGGTGATGGCCATTCATCTGGGACGCTCGTCGCCGAGCGCCTCGTGCGACCGACCCGAGCGGCGGCGCGAAGGCTCGCCCGGCATCTTCGGATCACTCCGGGATGCCTGCCGCTCCTACTTGGTCTTGCTCCCGGTGGGGTTTTCCCTGCCGCCGCCGTTGCCGGCGGCGCGGTGCGCTCTTACCGCACCGTTTCACCCTTGCCGCCCGCCCGGCATGCCGGAAACGGGCCGGCGGTGTACTTTCTGTGGCACTTTCCCTGGGGTCGCCCCCGCCGGGCGTTACCCGGCACCGTGCCTCCGTGGAGCCCGGACTTTCCTCTCCCCGCGTAAGGCGGAGAGCGGCCATCCAACCGTCTGGCACCGAGTGATTTGGGTTGTCGTGACGCCTCTGTCAAAGCCCCTCAGACGCGCGAACATTGACAATATCGTAATAATGTGATACGGTGCGCAGACATTTTAACCAATTCGCGGCTCGACATGATGCATCTCGATTGCCGATGGCTGACCTGCCGGCTTGGACCGTGTTACCGCTAGAGGCAAAACCTCCGGTTGGGTCTGCGCCTGAATCCCACCTGCATTATCAGGTCGGGGAGAGCGGCTCTCTCGTTACGCGCGAAACCCGTTGAGCCGCGGTCTGACGTTTCTATAATCGCCGCAAAGCGTATCCGCATCGCGAGAAATGAGAGGGATCGCCATGTCAGTCATCCTGGGGACCGACGGCTACCGCTATGAGGTCAGCGACGATTGGGCAAAACTGCCGCCTGGCATGGAATTCAACGCCGATGTCGCTGCTGTCGGGGTCGACAAGAACGACAACGTCTACGCCTTCAATCGCGGCAAACATCCGATGTGCGTCTTCGATCGCCACGGCAATTTCCTGCGGTCGTGGGGCGAAGGCGTTTTCGTGCGGCCGCACGGCGTCTACATGGCGCCGGACGAGACGATCTGGCTGACCGACGACGGCGACCACACGGTTCGCCAGTGCACGCTCGAAGGCAAGGTCTTGCTGACCATCGGCATCCCAGGCAAACCGGCCCCCTATATGAGCGGCGAGCCGTTCCACCGGTGCACCCATACCGCGCTGTCACCCCAGGCAGACTACCTCTACATCTCTGACGGCTACGGGAATTCGCGTGTCCACAAATACACCCCGGACGGCAAGCGGGTGATGTCCTGGGGCGAACCCGGCACCGATCGCGGACAGTTCAACATCGCCCACAACATTTGTTGTGATCCCGACGGGTGGGTCTATGTCGCCGATCGCGAGAATCACCGCGTCCAGGTGTTCGATGGCAACGGCAAATACGAGGCACAGTGGAACAACATGCACCGTCCTTCAGGCCTCTTCATGGAAAGCGGCACGAAGACACCGCGCTTTTTCATCGGCGAGATCGGTCCCGACATGGCGGTCAATATCGACCTCCCGAACTGCGGCCCGCGGGTCAGCATCTATACCAATAAGGGTGAGCTGCTGGCGCGGCTGGGCGATGCGCATGCCGGGCTCAACCCCGGCCAGTTTATCTCGCCGCACGGCCTCGCCGTCGATAGGCACGGCGACATCTATGTCGGCGAGGTCTCGTTCACCAATTGGGGGCGCCGCGTTCGCGCCAAAGGCGAACCATTGCCGCCGGACCTTCGGAGCTTACAGAAGCTCGTCAAGGTCAGCTGACGGGTAGGGTGGGGTTCGGTTGGTGCTGATCGGTCGAGCCCGCACCAGCAACACGGCTGACGTTATCTGAGAGTCTAACGATGCCCGTAGCTTGTACGTTGGGCACCCTGTGTTTCTTCGCGGAGAATAAGGACTTTTTTGCAGCTGTCGGATCTATTTTAGTTATAGGGACTCTATTTATAGGCCTGGGAAGTTTTTCCTTCGCGATGTGCCAATACAGAAGCACCCAGATTTGGAAGAGAAACGAGTTTTTGGCTAACGAGATAAAGCTATTCTATTCTGATAAAGCGGTGGTCGATGTAGAGGGAATGTTGGATTACAATGGTGAAAGTTTCATAGACGGTGATGGAAAAAATCAAATTACTATCACGGTTTACCATCTGCAAAACATGATCCAAAAGGAGATGCCGGGAATATTTTACGTAAATCTCGCTAAAGCACTCCATCATCACTCAGAGGGCAGTGTATCAGAGCCGGAGCTAAAAATCAGAAAGCGATTCGACATCTACTTTTATTATATACAGAGATTTTCAATTTTCATTCAAAATGGGCTTTTTACCCAAAAAGAGATTTACCCGTATCTGGAATACCATATATCATTACTAAATGGGCTCAGAGATCATTCCAAAGGTTATCACAAGGCTCTTTACAATTACCTTATTCTCTACGACTTTGATCGCGCAGTGGAATTCTTAGGCCAATTTACGCGCGCAGACTACGTGCGGCTATATGTCGATGAAGCGAAGAGGCGAAAAGTCGAGCTTGCATCGCAGTCCGGAAGGGGCGAGGACCGCTCCCCAGTCAGAGAAGAAGTCATATGATGTCCGATAATCCGCGTTGGAAGCGCCGGCCCCCGGGCTCGACCTGGGGCGATTGGGGCCCCGACGACCAGATCGGCCGGCTCAATCTGTTGACCCCGGACAAGGTGCTCAAAGGAGTCGCCGAGGTGAAGGACGGCAGGGTCTTCTGCCTCAGCCTGCCGCTCGATTATCCGGGCGGCACGGTGGTCAACCCGCGCCGCCATCCGCCGCGCCTGATCGCCAACAAGCGCAACGGGATGCCCTATAT
>Ga0210410_10002032_pt1 | contig 18336 bp, 15 predicted proteins | sample IncBWC4MmetaG_FD_161058 | JGI IMG/M metagenome (GOLD analysis project Ga0210410, IMG submission 161058) | Forest soil microbial communities from Barre Woods Harvard Forest LTER site, Petersham, Massachusetts, United States - Inc-BW-C-4-M | ecosystem: Environmental > Terrestrial > Soil >... | reverse complement strand
AGCAGCCTCGGATCGTGCCGATCCTGGTGCAACAGAATTGTCCGCAACAAGTAAAACGCCGACGAGCACAGCACAAGATCGAGACCGTAAAGCGCCACCGCCAGCGGCTCGCGGTAGTTCTTGCCCAGATAGTCGGTGACAAAGGGAACCAGCGACATCCAAAACAGCAGATAGATATTGGTCCACAACAGCCGCGCCGTAACCCCGTGCAGGGCGTGGATAAGGTGATGATGATTGACCCACATGATCGCCACCACCAGAAAGCTGAGCGCGTAACTGATGAAGATCGGCGCGACTTTCCACAGCGCCGCCAGCGTCGGCTGCGAAGGCGTGTGCAGCTCCAGCACCATGATCGTAACGATGATGGCGATCACGCCGTCACTGAAGGCTTCCAGGCGGTTTGTGGTCATCTCTCGTCGAGCCATGCGGAGAATCTACCACGGCGGAACGGAGGCGCGGAGAAGGCAATCGCTAATTCCGCGGGTTGGCATCACGCCCTTGACGTGGTATATTTCGGTGCCTTCTGTAGGACGACAATTGTTCTCCAAACAATCCAGTAGGAGGTTTTTCTCATGCGTTGCGTGACAGGGGCTGTGCTCTCGGTTGCCGGTTGGGCATTGCTCACCCTGATTGCCTGCAGCAACCCATCCGTAGCGGCATTTGCCAGCACGGACTTTAGCGTACCTCCGGGAAGAACCGCCTATCCTTACGCCATGGTCGTCGGCCCGGACAATAACATCTGGTTTGTAGAGTGGGGAGGACAAAAAGTCGGCCGCATCACCACTGCTGGAGTCATTACTGAATTCCCCATCGCCAACGCGCAGGCTTTGCTCGGCATCGCAAGCGGCCCCGACGGCAATCTCTGGTTTACCGATCAGACTGCCGGCACAGTTGGCCATATCAGTATCAGCGGCACTAACCTTGTGCAGTATTCTCTGGGTGCGGGTACCTTCCCGGAGGGAATCACCGCTGGCCCGGACGGGAACCTCTGGTTCGTCGAGCAAAAGCAGGCCGGCAGCTACAGAATCGGCAAGATCACCACGGCAGGCAAGATCACTTCTTACTCGACTGGCATCAACGCAGGGACCTTCCAGGAGTTTCCGGCCCTCGGCTATGGCTTCGCCGCCATCATCAAGGGCACCGACGGCAATCTGTGGTTTATCAATCCGCAGAACGGAACCAACTTGCAGGTGGGAAAGATCACAACCACGGGAGCGCTCACGCTATACCCCGTGTCGGATCTGCCTTTGGGCTTGACCTCGGGGCCCGACGGGAACCTGTGGCTTACGGAACTCGCGCACGTGGCGAAGCTCACGACCGGCGGCGCGGAAACCGAGTACTCGCCCACCCACAGTCCATGGCTCGGTATTGTGACCGGGCCTGATGGCAACCTTTGGTTCTCAGAGACCGACTCTGGGTTCGCGAAAGTGGTGCCGTCGACAGGCGCTGTCACGGAGTTCCCGGGCATGTTTCCGACCTTCGATTTCGAGTCTGCCATTGTTTCTGGCCCGGATGGGAATCTCTGGTTCACTGGAGAGTTCAGTAGCAACCTCGGAAAGATCGATACCTCGGGGACATTGCAGGGTACCTTCGCGTTGAGCACGGGTTCGGTGATCGCCTTCGACGGCTTGGGCCCGGATGGCAACGTGTGGTTTACACTCGACTATCCGGCCAACGGCATTGGCAAGGTCACGCCAACGGGCGTAATCACCACCTATCCACTGCCGACGGCCAATGCGGGCGCTTCAGGGATCACGGGTGGTCCCGATGGCAACGTTTGGTTTCTCGAGACGGACGTGCAGCAGATCGCGAAGGTCACCACATCGGGCGTCGTGACCGAATATCCGGCAGGGGGCAATATCTTTTTCGGGATCACCACCGGCCCGGATGGGAATATCTGGTTCCCATACTATTACGTCAAGAGTTGCAAGTGCTCTGCGATTGGGCGGATAACTCCCGCTGGAAGCATCAGCGTCTTTCCAACCACAACAGTGTTGAGCTTCCCTTTTGATGTGGCAGTGGGCCCCGACGGGAATATCTGGTTTACCGAGAACGCAGCGAATCAGATCGGATCGATGAGCACGGCCGGCGTCCCGTTGGCGGAGTATCCGGTGACGACTGCCGGCGCAAACCTGAGTGCAATCACCACCGGACCCGACGGGAACCTGTGGTTTCTGGAAAACACTGCGTACGGTGCGGTTGGCAAGATCACTACGGCAGGAGTCATCACCGAATACCCAGCCCAGTTCCAAAATTTTCAGAACGGCATCGTAGCCGGCCCCGACGGCGCACTTTGGTTTGCGGAGGGTTATCCAAACTCCGTAGCCAGAATGACCGCGAAAGGCGTGCTAAGCACGGTTCCGCTGACCACACTCAACCCGCTGGGCAACTCACTAACCGTCGGCCCGGACCACAAAATCTGGGTGGCGGAAGCGCTGGCGGGCGGCTTAGGCCGCCTAAGCGCGATCGGTGGGACCGCGATCAACTTCAGTGCCGCACACGGGACGCAGTTCAGCGGGAAGGTGGCCAGCTTTGTAGACGGCACTCCGAGCGCCACGACGTCGAATTTCACGGCTATCATCAACTGGGGGGACGGTACGACATCAGCGGGCACGGTTGCCGGTAAGACTGGGGGACCGTTCACCGTAACCGGCGCCCACACGTATTCTGCGACGGGAACAGACCATTTCTACGTTTCGTTCCATGACAAGGTCGACAATTCCACCTATACGTCAACAAAAGGTGTTGCGACCGTGAACTAAGAAATGTTAAGCACTGCCAAGTCACGTCGTCGTCATTTTTTGGTCGGTGTTTGTGCGGCAAGAAAACTATGCGGGTTGTTGCTGTGTCATGCAGTGCATCGCACCGAGTCCCCAGATGAAGTCGCCTGAGTAAATGGGGACGATTTCGCGGGAAGGGAAGAGTTGCGCCAGAGTATTCAGTGCGATGCGATCATTGGGCCGATTGAATACCGGAGCAAGCACGACTCCGTTAGCGATGTAGAAATTGGCGTAACTCGCGGGCAAGCGTCGGCCTTCGAACACAACCGCCTGCGGCATCGGAATCTCTACGATGGTAAGTTGTCGACCGTCCTGATCCCGCGCGGCTTGCAGGCGGCGAAGGTTGGCACGAAGCGGCGCGTGGTTCACGTCTTTCGAGTCGGGCTCGACCATCGTGATAACCGTGTCTTTCGCCACGAAGCGGGTGAGATCGTCGACGTGGCCATGCGTGTCGTCACCGAAGATGCCGCGCCCCAGCCAGATGGTGTGCGGCGCACCGAGATAGTCGGCGAAGACTCTCTCGTAGTGGACACGCGTCATATGCGGATTGCGTTGTTGCACTTTGCTCAGCAAACATTCTTCCGTAGTGAGGATGGTGCCGGCCCCGTTGACGTCAATAGAGCCGCCTTCCAGCACGACGCGCTTGCCGCCAGATAGCGGCCGAATTTCGTGCGGGTGCCCCGTCCTGCTTTCGCGTTCCCTGCGAAAGAGGGCGGGGGTGTTGACGTTGGCCATGAGGCTGCCGATTTTTTCGTCGTGGTGCCAGTTGGAATATTTCGCCCAGGCATTAAAACGAAACTTGATGGCGCAAGCAGCGGAGCCTTGCTCCGCATGTCCGGGTCGAAGACCCGGACCCACAAGATCATTCGTGACAAATATGCAGCCGGAATCTCTGAGCCAGACGCGGTTCGTCGGCCATCGGTGGAAGCGGATATTCTCCGACAGCGCTCCCGCGCGATTCAAAACTTTGCGCGCCTGTTTTGCTGCCGAAGAATCGTTGACGATCAGCTCGACTCTTTCGTTTCGCGACAGATTCCGAATGATTTCTGCATAGACCCACGGGATCGGCTCAAACTTTCCCGGCCAGTCGCCATGATAGTGCGGCCATGCAAGCCAAGTCGCGGCGTGAGGCTCCCATTCGGCGGGCATGCGGTAACCAGGTTGTGCGGGCAAAGCGGCTTCAGCACTGGTCGCATTGCTTGAAGATCGGCGGATGAACTTGGGCACAGTGAGATTTTCCTAGTCGATCAAGCGCTGTGTAATCGGCCCGTAGGCGTCAATCCGCCGGTCGCGCAGGAAAGGCCAGTTGCGCCGAATATCTTCCATCGCTTTCAGGTCGACTTCGCCGATGAGAATTTCTTCGCCGTCGTGTGAACTTTCGGCGAGCACACGTCCGAACGGATCGCAGAAGAAAGACTTACCCCAAAATTCGAGTCCAGCGCCGGGAGCGGAATTGCCGCGAATGTTTCCGGTCTCGAAGCCCACGCGATTCACTACTGCGACATAAACACCGTTGGCAATAGCGTGGGCGCGCTGAATCGTGCGCCAGGCGTCATGCTGGGCCACGCCGAACTCGGCCTTCTCTGCAGGATGCCAGCCGATCGCAGTGGGATAAAAAAGTATGCTCGCCCCTTGCAAAGCCGTGAGCCGTGCGCCTTCCGGATACCACTGATCCCAGCAGACCAGCGTGCCGAGGCGTCCGGCGCTGGTATCGAGCGCGCGAAACCCGAGATCGCCGGGAGTGAAATAAAACTTTTCGTAATAGAGCGGATCGTCGGGGATATGCATCTTGCGGTACAGCCCGCGCAGGGATCCATCGTTCTCGAAAATAGCCGCGGTGTTGTGATAAACCCCGGCAGCGCGCTTCTCAAACAGCGACGCGATTACGACGACTTTGTTCTTTCGCGCAGCGTCGGCAAGCTTTGTGGAAGACGCTCCCGGGATCGGCTCCGCCAAATCGAAGAGCGCGTGGTCCTCGCGCTGGCAGAAATATTGTGTCTGGAAAAGCTCCGGCAGGCATACCACTTGCGCTCCTCGGCCCGCAGCATCGGCGATGAACCCCAACGCTTTATCAAGATTCAGTTCAGGCTCTGGCCCGCACGACATCTGCACCAATGCGACGCGGAATTTTTCAGGCGGCAAGCGGAGTTCTCCTCTGGGGACAATATATCAGGAGGGCCGTCGGTCGTCGGTTGTCAACGAATGGTTAAAATTTGCGAATTATTTCCTCGGCTCGGCGCGATTCGCGGCGAAGACTCGCTTCAGGCGCGGATTGCCGGCTACAAGTTTTTCTAGTCGCGAGCTAACTTCTCCCGACGGCAGCGAGCGCAGAACGGCTTCCACGGCCGCTTCCGCCGAGAGATCTTCGCGCTGGATGAGACTGAATAGAAAATCCGTCGCTTCGTCCAAGCGAGTGAGGGCGATGGCTGACAGCAGCACAGAACGAAACCACGCATCGGACGGCTGCTCGAACCGTCCACGCAGAGCCTCAAACGCAGCGGTCGAATGGGTAGCCGCCAGCGCCAGAGCCGCTTCGCCCGCGGCATCTTCCTCGCTTTCGTCATTGTTCTGCAAAAATCGCGCAATCCACGGAATCGCCTTTCCGCCCTCGAGCCGCAAGATTCCGCCGTAACACGCTCCCAGCACTTCCGGTTCGTCGTTGCCGATCATCGCCTTCAACCGCAGCAGCAGCGCGGATGAGGGAGATCCTACTTGTTCGATCGCTTGGGCCGCAGCCGCGCGGACGGATTTTTCCTCGTCCGCAAAAAGTTCGATCAGATGAGCGAGCAGCTCCGTGTCGGTCAGGCTGCGGCACTGCACTAGCGCCACCGCGCAGGTTGCGCGCAGAGTGGCGGCGGAGTCCGAGGTTCCTCCCCACACGGGTTCCAATTGGATGTGTTTCATGCCGCGCAGAAAAACCGCGGCATCGTGATGTTCGAACTGCGCCAGCGTCCGGCTCAGCGCATTCTTCGCCCAACACTGCGGATCGCTTTTCACCGCATCTTTAAAGAACCGGTCGAAGGCCGCGAGCAATTCCGGCGTCAATTCTTTCAGCTCGAATTCGCGAGCCAGATCAGCCGCCTTGGCCACCAGAAAATTATTGCGTTGTCCCAGCGCCTTGCGCAGCGCGGTCGAGCGCTCTGTCCCCGGTTTTGTGCGAAGTTCGTCCAGGGCGGCGATTTGCTCTTCGAAGGCGCGTTTACCGGACACAGAGAAATCTTAATTCAAAGGCGATCGTGAGTCGCAGCTCGTTTCTTACAGGTGCGTCTCAGGCTGCATGTCGGGCACCGGGAACCTCGCCAGTGCTATCGCCGTTTAGGATCTCCGCGTTATTCTGAATGTGCGTCTCCTGGTCGCGACGCAAATCCACGATTCAAGGTCCGAGACTGATTGACGCCTCTGCGCACCTCCCGCCGTAAATTCATTCGTCTCGTCGCCTCGGCCGGTGCCGCTACAGTCGTAGCCGATTCGATTGTTCTGGAGCCCAATCTTCCGCGCGTGATCCGGCAGGAAATCGCTCTGAGCCGCTGGCCCGCCCGCATGGACGGCTTTTCCATCGCCGTTCTCAGCGACTTTCACTACGATCCTTACTTCTCCTGCCACCCCTTGAGAGCTGCGATCGGCATGGTCAATGATCTCCGTCCTGACCTGATCGCCCTGACGGGAGACTTCGTTTCCACACCGCTGTTCGAATCCAATGACCGCAAAGCAGCGCTTGCCGCCGAGCCCTGCGCTGCGCTTCTGGCCAAATTAAATGCGCGCCATGGACTTTGGGCCGTGATGGGCAATCACGACTTCTTCACCGATCAAGATCACGTGATCGAGGCACTTCGAAGGCATGGAATCCAGGTTCTCTCCAATCAGTCCGTGCCCATCGAAGCTGGGGGAGATCGCTTCTGGCTGGCGGGTGTGAATGACGTTCTAAGCGGAACCGCCGATCTTCGCACTACGTTGCAAGACGTAAAAAACGGAGACGCCACCGTCCTGCTCGCTCACGAGCCGGACTACGCCGACCTGGTTGCGCGTTATCCGGTCGACTTCCAAATCTCGGGTCACTCCCACGGCGGCCAGATCCGCATCCCCGGCTTGCTCAATCTTTACCTGCCCCCTCTCGCCAAGAAATATATCTTAGGCCTATACAAAATCGGACCGCTCATTCTGTACACAAACGCGGGAATAGGAACGGTTAATCTGCCGGTCCGATTGAACTGCCCGCCTGAGATCACACTCATTACGCTGCGCCGATCCGCAGAACACTAGAGATTTTCTCCAAATGCTGGATGTGGCCTCTGTTGTGGCAAGGCTATGTGTGCAAGAAGTTGCGACTACTATGCAAGAACCTGTCGGCCTATTCGAAAAAAATGGAGGTACATCGCAATTTCCTCTTTGACTTTTGCCCAAGATAGGTTACTTTCGTGTGGATTTTTGAAACCAGCTCTAAGCGCGCTCTGTTTCACACCGCGTTTCCGAAATTCAACTTCGACTGCACACAGGAGAAAAAATGAGTAAGATTTCAAAACTGGCCCTTTGCGTCTCTCTCACACTGCTCGTAGCTGGAGCGTTCTTCGTCGTTTCCGCCGCAGGAACTCACCAGGCTGGCCCGACCCGGGATCTGTCCGGGCTTCGCCTGCCGCCCCCGAACAACTACGAAGGCCTGAAGAGCAACTTCGTCACGACGGGCATCGTTTACGCTGTGTTGCCAGCCGGCTTCAGCGCAGAGGATAGCGTTTCGTTCCAGTGCCCCACCGCTGGTGCCTCGACCTGCACTCTCGTTGTCGATTCCTTCGCCACGAGCTCGGGCGGCGGCGTTGCCAATGATGATCGGGCGATCTGCCTGGTTCTCGACGGCAACATCGTAGGCGCTTGCGCTTACAACGGATACGACGCGGCTGACGGTTCCTATTCCGCGGTCAGCTCCATCAACGAAGTTTCCGGTTTGACCACGGGCAACCACACCTCTCAAACCCTGTTCTACACCACCTACGGAACCACCGTATACACCTTCACCAACAACTACAGCGTCTTCAAGCCGTAGTTTCTGGAATGGCTTTATCGCTTGGCGGAATCCCTCGTCGGATTCCGCCATTTCTTTTGCCGCAGTTCTCTTCCGCTGCGATGCAATTGTTTTCACATCCACTTCCGCTGACGAGACCTTCTGACGCTTAAATTCCTCCAAAACTTAGAATGATCACGATTCATGGTTGGCCCTCAACATGCCAACAGACCGTAATGCGGCGCCGCCTATGGCTGGGAATACTCGTGACTCTAGCGCCGGTAGTGCTCCTTGCCGGCGTGAAACCGGCCTCGCTCCGGCCACCAACGGAGAGCCTCGAGGATCGCGAAAGGCAGGTTTCAAGGGACGTAACGCGCGCGGCTGAATTCAACAGTGTCCGCCATATCAGCTCGCTTCCCAGTTGTGAAAACGTCCAGCCTCCCGAACCTCTGACCACGCCTGACCCTTTGTTCGGCCACTCCTTGCGCCCCCAAAAAGTGAAAGTCAGCTTCATTGTCGGCATCGATGGGCGAGTTCGAAGCCCACTGATTCTCCAGAGCGCCGGCATGGCCGGTGATCAACGCGTTCTGCAAACCATTCGCACCTGGCGATACCGTCCCGCCACCTGCAACGGAGTTCCCGCCGAAACCGAAGGCAACATCGAGTTTTCCAGTCGCTAGCCGCCGCGTGCGCTAGAATGTCCCGAGAGGCCGGGAGACTGCCGTGGATCAAGACAAGAAATTCAAGCCTGCCGCCGACGATGCCGCGAGCGACGTCCATGGAAGCCCGCAGGAGCCGCGCCGCACACCCGGTTCCACCGCTTTAGCCTCCGCGCTCGACGCCGTTCAGCGCATGGCCGCCGAGGCCGATGCCGAGGAAGCCTCCGACAGTGTTGCCGAAGATCTCGCCGGTTCGATCGCGGCTGGCGTCTGCCGCGTCTGCGGATACCAGAATCGCGAAGGCAACAAATTCTGCGCCAAATGCGGCAGCGCAATTTCGCCAGAGCATGGAGACGATTCTTTGGCCACGCAACCGGATGACTTCGAGCGCCCACCGGCGCTTCCACAATATTTTGATCGCGAGCCCGGAGGGCAGGGAATAGCTCGGCCTACCGGTCGCGAAACGCATCACTATCACCACCACTATCATCATCATTATTTTCCAGGTGGTGGCGCCGAAGCTGGCTATCCACGGGGCGGTGGAGATTCCGTTCGTGATCCCGAGAAACCTCGCTCTGCGGCGGCGCTGCGCGGCGAGCGCGTGGACATGAGCCGCGCCGAAACCGCCGTCCGCCGCATTACCCATGAATGGGCGATGGCCTGCAATACCAAGCATCTCGACGATCTGCTCGACCTGTATGTTCCCGACGCGTTTGTACTGCGCTCGAATTACCCGCCGGTACGCGGCGCAGCCGCCATTCGCGAGTTTTTTTTCGGCGCACTCGACGCCGGACTGGGCGAGATCGAACTCGATCCCATTCGCGTGGATGTCGCCGGAGATTTGGCCTATGAAGTAGGGCGCTGCAAAGCCCTGATCCCCGGCGCTACCGGCAAGCGGCGCGAGGAGCGTGGAAAATATTTGTGGGTGTGCGCCCGCCAAACCGGCGGCGACTGGAAGCTGGTCGCCGATTGCTGGTCCAGCGACTTGACCTTAACCACCGCCGAGTCGGATATTCCTGTCAACACCGGCGTAAAGACGAGTCAGCCGCGCAAGACTCCATAAAAAATCCTGTAATTCCGAAACGGCCGAAGGCGCGTGAGAATCTGCCGCGCGCCATCGCAAAACTTAGACCCCGACTCCCAGCTTCGCCAAATCCGCCCGCAACTGTCCCACCGTCTCCATGCGAATCGTCCGCATCCCCATCTTCGCCGCGGATTCCAGGTTCAGGGCCCGGTCATCGATGAAGCAGCTTTCCTCCGCCGGAATCTGTGTGATGTCCAGCGCCAGCCGGTAAATTTCCTGCTCGGGCTTGCGCAGCCCGACGAAACACGAACTGACAAAAACCTGAAAAGTCTTCCGCAGCTCGCAATCTTCGATCCGGTGCAGATTCAGTTCGCGCGACTCGTTGTTAATCGTGCCCATAAAATATTTCCCCGTCGCGGTCAGCGCCTGCGCAAATTCCAACACCTCGGGAAACGGCTGCGAGAGAGAAAACATGAAATCGCGAAACCCGTCGCGGGTGAAGGGCCGCGGGCGATAAAAGATGGTCCGATCGAAGTATTCATCTAGCGAAATCTTTCCCCGCTCGAACGACGACACCAGCATCTCGTGCCGGTCGTGAAACTCTTCTTCATCCAGATGGAAGTGCTCCATGGCCGCCATGCGCTGCGTGTGATCCCACGCGTTGGTCATCAGCACTCCACCCACATCCCAGAAAATCGCTCGAATGCTTGGCAATGATTTCTCCATGGCTGGAGCTTATCTCAAAACGGCTTAGGAGCCTTAGCGTTTATACACCCTCGTCGCCGGATGGTAATTCCGCCAATCAAACCAATAATCTTTCAGCGCCGGAATCCGGTCCAGGCATTTTCCCTGGGCAGATCCCGAAATCGCGCAGCCCTGAAAATTCCACTCGCTCGCAGTCGCGGTGTCGATCAACGTCCAGTTTTTTGCAGGAGTTGCGGGAGCGTCCCCGGCGGTTGATGTGAATGTGGCTTTCGAGTCCACCGGCATTGTACTTGGGTTGGCCGTCGCTATCGTTTTGGCAAGTGCATCCGGCTTTGTAGGCGCAGATTTTACGGGCGCAGAGTTGCCTGGTGCAGGTGTGTCGCTCCCGGTCTCGCCTTTCAAGAAAAACTCCGTGTCCTTGCCGTCGACCCGGCTCACAAATACTCGAAACGACTTGCCATCCGGACCAACCGCGACCAGCAGCGGCGTGCCGTTTACGCGGTCCATCACCGGCGACTGTTTCACCAGCGTCTCCCACGGATACGCCCGGCCCGGTCCATCTGTCTCCAGCCCGACAACGACGTCGCGCGACTTCAACTCCGTCCCCGGAAAGCTGATCACCACAGGAAGCTTCTCCACTTCCGCTTCCCACTTGCTGTCATATTTCTTCTCGTACTTTGCGACCGGCGCAAGAACCTTGCCGTTCGATATCTCCGACTTCCAATCGCCGAAGCTCAATTCATCGCTCAGAACCAGATCAAGCGTCGTGCCCGTAAGCGGCCCATAAATCGCCTTGCCCGTGATCTGCTGCCACCACGTGCCTGTCTCCTTATCGCGCATCAGGAAATTCTGGTTGTTGATCCCTGCCAGATAGAAATGCAGCGCCCTCCCGTTCACCGTGCGTGTCCACACCAGACCGGTGTGACACAGCGTTCAATAAGTGACCGCGACCGGCACTCCATTCACGTCGTCATTCAGAATGTGGTGATAAGCCATCTCTCGTATGGGATAAGCGCGCGCGTCGTCGCCGAATTTCACCGCCAGCACCATCTCGCCGGCATCGAGCTTGCTCGCCGACTCGGCCTCAAATTGCGCGCCCGGCACAGGATGGAACATCCACTCGAAGTAGTTGATGCGAGCCATGACCGTGGAAAACGCTACCAGGATCATGACCGTCACGAGTGCGGCCTTGCGCCCCTGGTTACGCCACCGGTTGCCGGAACCGATGGAACCGCTCCATAGAACCAGCGCCACGGGAAGAAACACAACCGCGGCGGCGAGAGTGCCCCACGGGGCAGCATGACGCAGCGCCATCGCCAACGCCAACCCCGAAGGCGTCTGATGAGAAAACGGCCGAATAATGAAAGCGGGGACAAAGAACAATCCAATGGCTGCAATAGACGACAAAGCCAGCAGCGACCATAAAAGCGGACGGCGATCAGGAGACGGTGCCATGGGGAAGTATCTTCGCAGAGCGGCGGAAGCCCCTGCAATAGTACATCTATATGATCGCACCCCCTGGGTTGCCGGGAAAAGATTGCGCGGAAAAGATTGCACGCAAAAGAAAACCCCAGCTCCGCTCACGCGGCGCCGGGGCTGATCGTCCATTCCCCCTCTTATTGCGGTGTGAAGTTCTGGTGATAGCTCAGGTTCACGACGTCCTGAAATTCCGGTGTGGCTGGCGGCAGGTTCGCCGGATTCAGGAACAGCACGTCGAAATAATAGTTACGAGCCGGCGCGCCGTACACCGTCGTGCAGCACTTGAACGTACCCGTGTTGTACTCCGAGTAATACATGCTGACCAGCGATCCGTCGTAGTGCAACGTGTAGCCGCCCCAGCTTTCCAGATAGCGAAGGAAGTTGTGCAATCCTCCGTCGGTTCCAAAGTCCTGCGCAACGCCGGCCCAGGTTGGGATCGGGAAGGGAATGTTCTTTCCTCCCGAGACCGCCATCCGATAGTAGGCGTCCGCTCCCGGAGTACGGTTTCCGTTGGCGGTGGGGAACATCAGACTGTTCATGTCTCCCCAGAAGTTCGAGAGAATGGTCACCGAGTCGGCAATAATGGACGCGGCCGAATGCGGTGTCTGCGTCGGCGTCACGTTGTTCGCCGTGCTCCAGAACGGATCCGCCGCAGTTGTGTTGTAGTTGCCCTGAACGTAAACCGGGTTCTCGGACGCGATCGTGAAGCCTCCGCAGCCAGTTGGATTGGCCGCACTCTGCGTGCATCCACTGGCCGCCGGCATAACGGGAAGGTAGCTTACCAACCCAGCGCTCATACCACCATCCACCAATTTCAGAACGTGGCGCGCGCCGCTCACAGGATTGGCCATGCCCTCTTGGTCGGTAGGTCCGGTAAGAAGTGCTCCAGTTGAAGTGTTGTAGCTGGCGCAGTCAACCGAAGAACCCGTACCCGCTCCGCTTACGACAATTCGCTTATACGAATTCAACGGCGACGTATTCGTGTTGATCCCGAATCCATATCCGATATTTTTCTCACCCCAGTTGTCCAGGAAGCTATTCTGATCGACGTCTTCGGGCGAGTAGCTGTAATAAGTTGCGCCTTCCAGGGATCCGTCGGGCGTGGTCGAAGTCAGGTTCGCGCCTGAATTCACCACATCTTCAAGACCCGATTCTCCGTTGATGATTCCCGCCGGCGTTTGTCCGCCGTTCGAGGGATGCGTCGAAGGCAACATCCCGCGGTGATCGGAGAAGTAAAGCACGTAGCCGTTTTCTGCCGTGTAATTCACCGAAGGGCCACTCGCGCCAATGGTACCTTTAAGCCACTTGCCAAGGTTGCCCACGTCCAACTCAACCGCGTTCATGATGCCATTCACCGAGCAACTCGAATAGGTGTTATTTCCGCTGGTCGTGTTCGGTACCGAGTTGTCGCGCATTTCTCCTTCGCGCGCATCGTATAGGTTAATCGGCCAGAAATTGCCCGCAGTTCCCACGCCGCCGTGGCCGGAACTTGCGGCCAAGGTTGGGCGAAGCTGTTGCAGAATGAGAATCGCGTTCGGATCCACCGCGTTCGATCCCGGCGTGGTCGGTGGGTTGTTGAAGATCCGGCTGAAGCCCAGGCCCAGCCACTCCTGCGTGACGCCTACCCAGTCCGCGGGCACATTGCACGGTGCCGTGCTGCAATATTCCACGCGAATCCACGGCCCGTTCATGTTTCCGATCGACGCAGGATTGTTGGTAAGTTCCCCGATCAGCGGAAACCCGCTTGCAGTCCAGACGCGGACTCCGCTATCGGTGTAAGGATTGACCCAGCCGTTCGCACCCGGGGTGGCCCAGCCAAAATATTCCGTTCCACCGGCGGTCAAGGCAAAAGACCCAGCCGCGGAGGTAGGAAACTGATAGTCCTGCACGTCGAGAGCGGCCGTACCCCGCTCGGGATGTAGATCGGCAAGCGAGTCGGCGATCAGGATGCGAATCTGGGCCTTGTTATACAAACGCTCCGATCCCAGAGTGCTGGTGGAAACTTCGCCCGCTAAAGGCTTGCGTACAATCGCAATCGGATCGGTGCACGGCGGCGGATTGCTGGTGCAACTCTGCTGCACGAACGGCAATTGCAGATTGGTCGCACCCGTCAGCGAATTTGTGAAATAACCATTGAACGTACCCGAAATGCTAGGGAAGCTGCTGTTCGCGCCTCCGCTAACTGTCGGATATCCTCCGCTCCAGCTCGCGTCTCCCGGAACACTGGAGGGCAGCGCAACGCAATTCGATCCCGTTGGCGGGAATGTGTTCAGCGGGCATCCGCCGCTGGCTTTCGGAACGTACGTCGTTCCACCGTAGCCGCTCGAAGTTGCGTGGCCGTTTTCCAGCTGATCGGTGATGATCTGTTTAAACGCCTGAACCTTATCGTTAAAGACTAAGTCCGCACCGGAAGCCAGAAATAAATTCTGGTTGGTATGCACGCGCCCGCCGAAGCTGAAGTCCGGTCCCGGAAAGTAGCTGCAGTCGTAGCCGCAGAACACGCCGAACTGAAACACCGGAATCAGCGCAACTTCCACTTTGCGCGTAATGTTGACCGAAGCACCTGCCGGCCTCGACGCAATCACCTGCAAAGTCATCGGCACAATTTCCGCATACAGCCCCTGATTCGACCCTGCGCTGATCGTGTTCCACGAGGTCACTGGCGCATTATTCGCACCGATGGTGTACTGAATGCTCTCGTTATACGACATGCTGCCGACCATCGACGACGTCGGCGGATAGTTAATAAGATTCTGAATCTGGGTATTGGTCGGCACCATGTTGGCCTGGTAGAGCGCGCCCAAATCCGACGTCAGCTTTTCCATGCCCGACTCAGCGCCGTAGAAGGCCTGATTGGCTTCAAGGTCATTGCCGCCCATGCGGGATTCGCTGGTCACCATGTAAAGCAGGCCAGCTGCTACGCCCGACAGCAGCACCATAATCAGCAGCGCCGCAATCAGCGTGAACCCTTGTGAACTGTTTTTTCCCTGTCCCATTGTTGGTCTCCTGCCCCTTAGAAAGCTTTACTGGTAGCGATTTCGAAATGCCATGTTGCGCGCACTGACCGAAGTCGCCAGGTATAAGTTCTGCGCTTTGTTTCCGTTCGTAATAATGCTCTGGCCCATGGCCACCATATTGATCTTCTGAATGTTGTTCGGATTTTCGCCGGCGCCCAGAGGGTTTGGCTGGTTCGCGTCGAGCCCGTTGGTCGTCGAGTCGTAAGTGTCGAACGCGAACTGCAGATTGATAATGTCGTCGGCCACCGGAACCGGCGTCAGCCCGTTCACCTGGCGCATCAGTCGCGGCGTCTGCCCTGCCGGCGGAACATTCAAGTAGTAGGTGACGGCGAAGAGGCGATATATCGCGAGATTGCCGGTTCCCGCGGCTACTTGCTCCGCCTTCAGATTGCCCGAAGCGGCCCCGCTCTGGTTGATGTTCAGCGGATCGTTATCCGCAAAGGTTATGCTGGTTGTGGTGAGAGTCGTTACTTCGCCCACCGCCGTCACGCCTCCTCCGGAAAGCATGATCAGATCGCCGGCTTGAATTCCCCCCGCCGAGTTAATTGCCGGAGGAGCCGGATTGTAGGTCGGATTGGCCGTGAGGGTGATCTGTCCGCCATTCGATCCGGCCACGAATGCCGCGTTATATTCCCAGAGCGGAAAGTTGTAGTCCGCATAGATGACCGTAACGCTGTCGCTGAACGCGGGCGCAGGCGCCGCGGCAATCACTGCATTCGCCTCCACCCCATTCTTGTATCCCGGAATAATTCCATACATGTAATTCGGATTGGGCGTGTTCGGATAGTTGAAATTCACCACGTGGCAGACCAGCGTCTGATCGCAGCCAAACTTCGACAACGTTGAACCGGCTCCCCACGGCAACTGGATTCCACCCGACGGCAGTCCCGCCCCCGCCAGGCTTATATCCTTGGCCATGAGATCCAACGCAGCCCGCATGTTCTGCTGCGTCTCCGCCCGCTGCGTCACCATCATGGTCGAATTCATGCCGGTCTTGAACAGGCTGGCCATTGACGCCATCACAATCAGCCCCACCGCCATGGACACCATCAGTTCCAGCAGCGTGAAGCCTCGGGTTGAATTCTTCATATGCATCTTCATGTCTTGTCCAACCATGTCTCGTCTAATCATGTGTCGCCTGAACATGTCTCGTCTCACCCTCGCTCTAGCGGAAGGAAGAAATCAGCCCGTCGACGGTGTAGATGCGCGGAACCGTAGATGTTCCCGTCGTATAACCCACCGTCACTTGAATTTGTTTCAAAGTCTGGTTGGTGGTCCCGTCCGAGTTCAGCACGTTCGAAATCTGAATCTGCCGAGTGAAGTTCGCCAGGCTCAAAGCCTTGTCGTCTGCAGTTCCCAGAATGCCATCAGGACCCGGCAGCACTACACATTCCGGTCCCGCGGCGCATGGGAGATTCGCGGGGCAGCTAACATCGTCGGTGGTATTGACCAGCCCATCCGGGCCGGCGCACATCAACTGCGTTTGGCCGCTGGTAAAAATGCCGCCGCTGGTCGTATTCGCGATCTGCGCAAACGTGACCTGCTGCGTGTTGCGGGCCGTGTAAATGCTCTCCATCGCCTCCAGTGTTTTCTGCCGTGCGATGAGATTTTCCTGGGCATTCTGCGTCGCGCCCACGGCCGTCGCGAATGCCGCGACCAGAGTCATAATGCCTACGCTCATGATCGCAATCGCGATCATGGTTTCAATGATCGTGAATCCTGCCTGTGCTTGAACCTTTGTTTTTCTCATTGCTGCACCCATTTGTTGACACCGCCCTGGTTGTAAAGCCGCCATCCCCGGATTCTGCCTGTGGTGCCGAAGATCGACACCGCGCGTGTACTGTACATATCCGAGGGGCGAGTCATATACAGAACGCCGCTGTTGAAATTGCCCTGGTCATCCTGCGCCGAGCCGTCTGGATAAAAGATCAGGCAAGGTTGACCGACCAGCGCGCAGGCATTGAAATTGATTGGCGCCGTGCCCGTGCCAAAGCCGTCAGGGCCGGGATTCGGAAATCCCGCCTGCACCGCAAACTGAATATCCTGAGGCAAGGCAAACGTAGCCACCGTCACCGGTGGCGGCGAGGTCGGCACACCAACGCCCCAGTACTGCACCGTAATCGTCCCCGGTGCGGTGAAGAATACGATGTAGCGCTTGCTCTGCGTGATCGATTGATTTCGGTAGTTGCGGATCACCGACAAGGTGGTGTCATACGCCGCATCCACATGGTTCTGCTTGAACAGCGGCATCAGAGACATGAACGTCACACCCGCCATGGTCAGTCCGATGGCGATAACGATCAGCAACTCCAGCAACGAGAACCCGCGATGTGTCCGCAATTTCATAATCTCTTTCGTTGGGGAAACGGCTTCTGTCGGCGCGTTCGCCGGCAGCGACGCGAGCGCTCTATCGCGTCATCGTTCATCGTAGGGAGGGTAGGGAGGCCGGTCAAAGCACGATAGGTCAACACCGGCACATTGGCCTTTTGTCATATTCGTGGTTACTCAGGTCATTCGTTGACCGCCATGCCACTTAGCGCTGCCGCCGCCCGGAGGTGGGGTTCCAAAGCGTGACTCCGGTAACTTGTGGGGAGAACTGCGGGAACTCTACGATGAGCGCAGCTATGACTCTATCGTCCTTGCTGGTGTGCGTTGAAGACGCGGCTGCCGAGGTGCTCCGCCGGGTTCTCGAAGAACTCGGCATTAAGGTGGAGTCCTGCCCCGACTTCAAGCGCGCGGCCATCCGCCTGGCGCAGGATCGCTTCGATCTGGTGCTCATCGACGGTCAGGCCAATGCCGATGTCACCGCGCTGCTCCGCGAAACCAAAATCTCGCGCGTGAACGACTCCACGCTGGCCGTCGCCATCGTCCCCGCGCAGGACAGCATTCGCGAGATGTTTTCCCTGGGTGTGAATTTCGTTCTCTACAAGCCGGTGGCATACGAGCGCGCCCTTAGCAGCCTACGCGCTGCCCGCGCCCTCATGCGCAAGGAAAAGCGCAAGCAGCCCCGGGCCACAGTACACGCCCATGCCACCATCGATTACGCCAACGTGGAGCGCGAGAAGGCCACCCTCGTCGATCTTGCCGCCGACGGCATGTCGATGCAGTTCGGCAAGAAACTTCCGCCGACCAGCAAAGTTTATTTTCAATTTCAACTGCCCGGCCAATCGGCGAGCGTTCGCCTCTCAGGACAAATCGTCTGGCAGGATTGGAACGGCCGCGCCGGAGTTCACTTCGTGGATGTTCCCAAAGCTTCGCGCCGCCTGCTCACGGATTTTCTCGGCGCAAATCTTACTGAAGAATCACGCCGCGAATATCTTCCTGGAGTAGAAGTCGAGATGCAAGACTTGCTGCAACCGCTGCTGGTTCCGGCGGGTGGAGAACCGCGGTCGAGCGAAGAGCAGAAATCCGCATCCGCCTACAGCGCGGCGCAGTCGCAAACTGATGCCGACAATCGCCGCTCCCAGCAACGTTATTCCTGCCGCATCGGCGCGCAAGTGTATCGCACCGGAATTTCCGTCCCTCATCATTGCTGCCTGACCGACCTCAGCGCCGGCGGTTGCTACTTGGAAGTTTCGCTCCCGTTTCCCATGGGCACATCGGTCGAGCTCGCCATCCGCACCGAAGACATGAAACTCAGCCTGCAAGGCACCGTGCAAGCCTCCCATCCCGGATACGG
>Ga0210410_10002031_pt1 | contig 18352 bp, 8 predicted proteins | sample IncBWC4MmetaG_FD_161058 | JGI IMG/M metagenome (GOLD analysis project Ga0210410, IMG submission 161058) | Forest soil microbial communities from Barre Woods Harvard Forest LTER site, Petersham, Massachusetts, United States - Inc-BW-C-4-M | ecosystem: Environmental > Terrestrial > Soil >... | reverse complement strand
GATGCCCGACCGCAAAGACGCTCTCTGCGCCGCCGCCGAACTCATTCTGTCAGTCGAAAGGCACGCCCTCGCCACCGGAACGATCGACACCGTAGCCACAATCGGGACCTGCGACGTCTATCCGGGTGCGGTCAACAGTGTTCCCAGCCGCGTCGTCCTGCAGCTCGACATTCGCGACACAAATCCGGATCGCCGGGAAGCCGTCATGCATGCCATCCGCCGCGACTGCGAAGAGCTGCGCCAGCGCCGCAAGGTCACAATCACAGAAGAGCTGGTCAACGCCGACGCTCCCGCGCAATCCTCCGAGCCCACGGTCGAGCTTCTAGAACAAATCTGCAGGGAGCAAGGCATCCCCTACAAAAAAATGGTCAGCCGCGCCTATCACGACTCGCTCTTCATGGCCCGCCTCGCGCCCATCGCGATGATCTTCATTCCCTGCCGCGACGGCGTCAGCCACCGGGCGGACGAATTCGCCAAGCCGGAAGATATCGCCCTTGGTACGCGAGTCCTCGCCCAGACCCTTGCTAAGCTAGCATCAGAGTAAGCCACAGACGCCCAGCCATGGCCATCGAATCCATCAATCCCGCAACCAACAAGCTTCTACGCAGCTTCGAAGCGCTCACCAACGAGGCCGCGCGTCAGAAGATCGCTCTCGCCGACGACGCCTTCCGCGCCCACGCAACCGTGCCATTGGAGCATCGCGCCCTCTGGATGCGCAAGCTCGCCTCCATCCTGGAACACGAGACGAAAGACCTTGCTGCGCTGATCACGCTCGAGATGGGCAAGCCGCTCGCAGCCGCTCAATTCGAGATCCTCAAGTGCGCCGACGTCTGCCGCTACTACGCCGATCACGCTGCCCGCATCATCGCGCCAGAGTCCGTCCCGACCGAACCCAATTACAGCTATGTGCGCTGGGAGCCGCTCGGCATCGTGCTCGCCGTCATGCCGTGGAACTTTCCCTTCTGGCAGGTCTTCCGCTTCCTCGCGCCCGCCCTGATGGCAGGCAACGCCGCTCTGCTCAAACACGCGTCCAACGTCCCTCAGTGCGCTCTCGCCATCGAAGCCCTGGTCCGTCGCGCCGGCTTCCCGCGCGGAACCTTTCAAACTCTCCTGCTTGAAATCAATCAGGTCGAAACTATCCTCGGCGACGAGCGGATCGCCGCAGTCACCCTCACCGGCAGCGAGACCGCCGGCCGCGCCATCGGAGCCCAGGCTGGCTGGCTCATCAAAAAATCCGTCCTCGAACTCGGCGGCAGCGACCCCTTCCTCGTCATGCCGTCCGCCGACCTCGACCTCGCGATCGAAACCGCCGTGCGCGCCCGATGCGTCAACAGCGGCCAGTCCTGCATCGCCGCCAAGCGCTTCATCGTCGCCGACGAGATCTATGACGCCTTTGAATCGCGTTTCGTCAAGGGCATGGAAGCCGTGCGCGTCGGCGACCCCATGAAGCAAGACACCGAGATCGGCCCGCTCGCAACCGTTCGCGCTCTTGAGTTGCTCGAAGCCCAGGTCAAGGCAGCAGTCCGCGTCGGCGCACGCATCCTCACCGGCGGCGAGCGCATGCTCGGCGAAGGCAACTACTTCGAACCCACTGTCCTGGCCGGTGTGCCGCGCAACTCTGCCGTCTATCGCGAAGAACTCTTCGGCCCCGTCGCCATGCTCTTCCGCGTGCAGGACCTCAACGAGGCCATTGAAATCGCCAACGACACACCCTTCGGCCTTGCCGCCTCCGCCTGGACCCGCGACCCCGCCGAACAGCAGCGCCTGGTCGCCGAACTGCAATGCGGCGGCGTCTTCCTCAACACCATGGTAGCCAGCGACCCGCGTCTTCCCTTCGGCGGCATCAAACACTCCGGCTACGGACGCGAGCTCTCAGCCGCCGGCATGCGCGAATTCCTCAATGCGAAGACCGTCGTCATCGCCTCCGCCGAACCCGCTCCCAAACCGTATTACATGGCGCCCGCCGAGACGCCAGCCAAACCCTGATTGCCGGAAAGCACAAGACGCCTCTTTTCGGTTAAGCTACGGTGTTCCTGCGAAGCGCTCTTCGCACGTCAGGAAAGCTTCGTTCCCACAGACGCACCTTCGCCAGAGAGGACCATCATGCCCGATCTTCAGTACTTCACCGGCTTCGGCAACGAGTTCGCCACCGAGGCTCAACCAGGCGGGCTTCCCGTCGGCCAGAACGCCCCCCAGAAGGCCCCGCTCGGCCTCTACACCGAGCAGTTGAGCGGCAGCCCCTTCACCGCACCCCGCCTGCTCAACCGTCGCACCTGGACCTACCGCATCCGCCCCTCCGTCATGCACAAACCCTACGAGCGCATCGCCAACGGCCTCGTCCGCTCGTCCCCCTTCAACGAAGTGGAAACCACCCCCAGCCAACTCCGCTGGAACCCTCTTCCCATCCCCACTAAGCCAACCGACTTTATCGACGGCCTGACCACCCTGGCGGGCAACGGCGACCTCACCATGCACTCCGGCAACGCAATCCACATCTACGCGGCCACTAAAAGCATGACCGACCGCTTCTTCTACTCTGCCGACGGCGAACTGCTCTTCGTCCCCCAACTAGGCCGCCTGATGCTGCACACCGAGCTCGGCATCCTCGACCTCTCCCCTGGTGAAATCGCCCTCGTCCCCCGCGGCATTAAGTTCCGCGTTGAGTTGCTGTCTGAACGTAACCAGCCCTTACAGGCCCGCGGCTATCTCCTCGAAAACTACGGCGCCAGCTTCCGTCTCCCCGAACTCGGCGCCATCGGCGCGAACGGCCTCGCCAATAGCCGCGACTTCCTCACCCCGCACGCCGCCTACGATGATAGAGATAATGGCACCTTCCAGGTCGTCGCCAAATTCCAGGGCAATCTCTGGGCCACCGACTTCGACCACTCCCCGCTCGACGTCGTCGCCTGGCACGGCAACTACGCGCCCTGCAAGTACGATCTCGCGCGCTTCAACTGCATCAACACCGTCAGCTTCGACCATCCCGACCCCTCCATCTACACCGTCCTCACCTCGCCCAGCGAGATTCCCGGCACCGCCAACGTCGACTTCGCCATCTTCCCGCCACGTTGGATCGTCGCCGAACACACCTTCCGACCGCCCTGGTTCCACCGCAACTTCATGAACGAGTTCATGGGCCTCGTCTACGGCGAATACGACGCCAAGGCCGAGGGCTTCGTCCCCGGCGGGGCCAGCCTCCACAACTGCATGAGCGGCCATGGTCCAGACGCCGAGACCTTCGCCCGCGCCAGCACCGCCGAACTGAAGCCGGTGAAGCTCGAAGGCACGCTCGCCTTCATGTTCGAGACCCGCTTCGTCTGCCGTCCCACGAAGTTCGCCATGGACACCGCCGCCCGCCAGCACGAGTACTACACCTGCTGGCAGACCCTGAAGAAGAACTTCAAACCAGCAACCTGATCGCAACTCAACACGCTGCAACAAAAATAACGGGCGCAGCCAGACGAACTGGCTGCGCCCGTTTCAGCAGGAATTGTGATTAGAAGGTAAACGATGTCTGCAGCGAAAACTGGCGCAAGGCGGAGTTCGTGGTAAACGGCCGTCCCGCAAGCTGCGTCGATCTGCCGAACTGCTGTGACGTCAAAGTTCCATTCGGCGTCGACAGGTCAAGATTATTGAACAGGTTGAGCATCTGAACGCCGAAGGCAAGGTTGTACCTTCTGCCCGTGCTGCCTCCACCACCGAAACCGCCTCCAGGCCCTCCGCCGCCCGGACCGCCGCGTCCACCACCACCGCCGCCTCGGCCGCCGCCACCAGGTCCACCCGGACCACCAGGTCCTCCCGGTCCGCCTGGCCCACCCTGACCACCGCCCTGCCCCTGTCCCTGGGCCGCTGCTCTAGTTGATTCGCCGAAACCAAATGTCTTGGTAATGCGCAGATTGGTCGTGAACTGGTTCGGCCCCGTGCAGTAGTTGATCGGAATCGGCACTTGACCTGGAGCTGGCGTGACGAAGCTGCCGCAACCCGCAATCGTGTTAGTCCCTGGCGTTCCGGCCGGGATGCCGTTGGCTGGGCCAAACGCTGGCCGGTCGTTATATTGACCGTCCCTGTTCAGATCGCTGCCAGTCGTGATGTTGTACGGCGTCCCTGCTGAAAAAATCATCAGAGGACTTACGTTGATCGTGTGCGGCAAAGACAGGTTGCCAAACAGAAAGAACCTGTAGCGAACATCGAACACCGCCCGCCCATAGTCCTCGCCAATGTTGTAGGGATTGATCGAGGGAAACGTATTGATCGTGCCGGTATCGGCCTTGGCGGAATTAAACACCCCGTACCCGGAGACCGACCAGACCCGGCTCGGGCGAATGTTCGCGTTGATGATCAGTTGCTGCTGATGAAACACCCCGCCGGACTGATACGTGTCCTGAATCCGGGCGTGTTGTCCCGGCGCGGGCGGTATTGGATACACTGGCTGCCCATTGACAAAACCGATCGGCGAGTTGAGGTTCGCGGTATAAAACTGATGCACGCCCGAAGCAATCACATAATTCACTGACAACGTAGCCCCGCGAAAGAGCTGCCGGTCCACGCCGACCGCGTAGTGCAACGTATAAGGCGTACGCAGATTTGCCGACGCCTGGACCGTCTTGTTGCCGGTCGATCCTGTCCCTCCCGTGCAGGCAGCAATATTTTGCGGCGTGCAGGTGACAGCCGGAGCAACAATCTGCGTCTGTATCTGGTTCGTGCCGTTCGATTGGAAAGTAGTCACCACGTTGCTCAATTGATAGCGGTCATAGAAGACTCCAAACCCTGCGTTGAGGACAGTCTTCGGAGTGACTCCATAGCGCACCGAAACGCGAGGCGCAAAATCATGATGGTCCGCAAGATGGTTCTGCGTCTCATAGCGAAAGCCGTAGCTGATTGACAGATTCGTACGGGCCTTCCAGTCGTCCTCCGCATACAGACCAAGGTCCAGAAGCGTCGCATTCACCGGATGCACGATCTGACTGATGGTGAACTGGCTGGCCTGCGCCGGATACACCGCGCTTGAACCCGACGGGCAGGCCGTTGTCACCAGGCAGTTATACGTAAACGTGCCATTCGTTCCCGCGGTCGTCGTATTCGAATCGTTCGTGGTCCGCAGCCGTCCGCCGAACCGGATGAAGTTCTTCGCAAATTGGATTGAAGTATAGTTCTGCGCTTCAAAGTGGTTCTGAAAATCCGAGGAACTGCCCGTAGGTGCCCCGCCGCCGGTAAAGTTTCCCTGCACCTGGATCGTCGGAGCCGTGCTCAACGCGGTCTCCGTTGCGGTCGTGCGCTGGTACTCGAATCGCGTCTCGTTGATGACACGCGGGCTCAGGATCTGGGTATCGACAACCTGTACCGTGGTCTCGGAGGTGCTGGACGTGTAGCCCGCGCTAGGCAGCACCAGGCCGCCGACACCAACATTGTTCTGATCGTTCACTTCATATTGGAAGCGCGTCACCAGCGTGTTTCTTTCTCCAAGTGCAAGATCGACCCGCGGATTAATCTCTGTCCTCGATTGCGGCGCAGGATTGGCAACCGAATAATTGCAGGTGATCTGCCCGGCCGGGCACGTAAGAGTGGTGTCGCCCAGAATCGTCGGGTTCAGAATCGTTGCGCTCACCAGGCTGTTGTCCTGGATCGTGCGGTGCGACCCTGAAAACGTGAACGACGCATTCTTCGCCAGAGGCCCCGTGATATTTCCCAGCACGAAGATCGTGTGATACGGCGGCTGCGTCTGCTCCGCCTGTCCCGGCGTGTTGAACGCATTCAACAGCGGATTGCCCGAGTTCAGCGCAGAGGTAATCCCCTGCAGATTGAACTGCCCGTGAAACTTGTCCGTGCCCGGCTTGGTGAAGACCTCGACTCGCCCATAACCCAGACGATCGTACTGGGCGGAAAATGGATTCTGATTGATGCGTATCTCGCGGATCGACGACTTCGGAGGAAGCTGCCCGCCGGTAAATCCATCCACATAAATCTGCCCGCCGTTCGGCCCCGCCGCAGGCCCCGCCAGCGCGGTCAGCTCCGACGAAAGCTCATCGGGATCGTCTGAAAGCGCATCCAGATCCTTGCCCTTCAACACCGTCGCGCTGGCATTGCTATCGGCATCAACGCTGACCTGCGCCGCCTGCGCGGTTACATTAACCTCCTGCTGCTGCTGCTGGATCGCCATCTGCACATCCAGGGTCAAAGCCTGCCCCGCGGCCACCCTCACGCCCTGCTTCACGTACGACGCGAAGCCTGCCATCGTCACCGTGACCGCATAGGTCCCCGCCGGAACGCCGCGCAGCACATACGTCCCATCGCTCTGCGACTGCGTGATCAACGCCTTGCCCGACGCCGGAGTGAACGTCACGGTCGCCCCCGGAATCACCGCGCTCTCAGGATCTGCAACCACTCCGCGCACCGTGGCGCCAGTCTGCTGGGCGCTCGCAATCATCGGCGTCAAAGCGATGAAAAAAAGTAAAACAATCTTCCAGGTTGAGCGAAATAACATTACTACTCCTCAAAAAATATCCATCGTTGCCGTGCGTAGAAAGAAGTACCGCGCGTAAAAGAATTAGTGCCCGCCCCCGCCGCCGCCTTCGGGAGCCCCTTCGCCGCCCAGGTTCCACGGAGACAGAGTCATCGCCGGCCCTCCGCTTGGCGTCGCCGCCAGAATCGGTTCCACTCCTGACAACAGCGTTACTGCCGTTACGGTGGCGCTGCCCGGATCAGGCTGTGACGCCACAATCATCACCGCATCGCCCACCTTCAAATCGGCGATCGTCTTGTTGGGCAACCGGCTCACCAGCTGCGAGAGATCTCCTCCCGCAGACCGCCCTGCCCCGCCCGGCCGTCCTCCTCCTGATGCATCCGCCTGGGCCGCGGGCTGTGGCGAAGCACCGCCGGAAGCGCCCGCTCCAGCGCCCTTTGCACGCGCTGCAAACATCGCCGCAGCCTGAGGCGGCAGCGTCCGCACATTCGAGTTCGCCGTAATCGTCACCGTAACCGTCTTCTTCGTCGTCAGATCCTTCAGCGTCAGGGTTCCTTTCGCGGCATCAATGGTCGCGATCAACCCCGCCAGATTCTTGAACGATCCGCTGACCACCACCTCCGCCGGAATCGATGACCCATCATCGGACTTTGTCCCCAGCACTCGAAGCTGATCCCCCGGCTGTATCTGCGCCAGCGTCCCCGGCTTCGCATCCTCAAACTTCACCGAATCCCCGGCGTAGCGCCGGAACTGCGTCTTGCCGGACGTAGTCACAGCAACCTTCTTCGCGCCCACCGCGACCGTCAACGTGCCCGTGCCAGCATCGACTGCACTCACAATGCCGCCGGTCCCGCGCTTCTGCCAGTCGGCCTGCTCCATCTCATGCTTCTGCGCAATGTCGCTCGACTTCATCAGGATCACGCGCGCCGCCGCAAAAGATCCCGCACTGTCGCCGGCCTTGCCCGTCACCAGCACTCGATCGCCCGCCGCAATATCCTTCAGCGCAATCGTCTGTGCCGTCTTTAAATCCGTGCTCCCCGGCGCCAGTTGCAGAATGCGCGCTCCATCCGGCACGCTGACGACAACCTCCTGGCCCGCGTCCGTCTTCAACGTAAGACCGCTTCCGGCAATCGCCGTTACCGTGCCGAGCTGACGCGCAGCAGGCACCGGCGCGGCGGCCGGTGCCTGTGCCATCACGAAAGCAGACGATGCCACGACAGGCAGTATCAAGCTGACTCTCAGTGTGGCAGTCCGGAATACTGCGAATCTCTTCAACATCGTCCTACCTCTCAAAATTGATGCAATTTTTTGTGGTCGCTTCAGGTTGACCCGCTGAAGTCGCCAGTCTCTAAGGAAGACGAGCCAGCTACGCAAAAGTTTCCGCTTGAATCGAGAGTTTTGTATCAAAGCGGACGAAACTGAAGCGAACATTAAGACTCAGCTTCTATGATAACCGTCCGGCACCTTCCGCTCTCCTCATCGCGTGGTCAGCAACTCCTTCACGGCGCGCTCAAGCTGCGCGTCTGAACCCGATTCCGTCTCGCCCAGCGGACGCGCCACCTCCACATCCACAGGCCGCGGATGCATCTCCATCGTCTGCCCGCGAAGATCCTGAATCCGCCACCCCGGCACTCTCACCGCAGAGCCATCGATCAGCGGCTGCGCCCCTGTGAAGATAATCCAGCCCGCCGTCGGCTCGCCCACCACCTTGCCCAGCTTTAACGAGCGATACCCTTCCGTAAAATCCTCCGCATCCGACAGCGACGACTCATTGGTCACCAGAACAGTCGGCAACCCCAGCGCACGCTGGCCAAGGTTCTGTCGCGAAGGCACCGGCGACAATCCGCGCGGCGTCATCATCAGGTAGTTCTGCCGCGTAAATACGTCCAGCGCATATCCGTTGATATAGCCGCCGTTGTTGTTGCGCACATCCACCACCACACCCTGCTTCGCCTCATTCTGCGCATCGAGATCGATATACAGCTGCTGCAGCGATGCATCGCTCATGTCAGCTAGATGAACATATCCAAGCTTCCCGCCGCTCACACGATCCACCAGCGCACGCCTGCTCTCGACCCACTGCCGGTACAGCAGACCAACCGCCGCAACCGACGACACGGGCCGCACCACCGCATCCCGCGTCTTGCCCGACGTTTGGATGCCAAGCACAACTCGCTTGCCCACCGTATCCTCCAGCATCCCATCAAGGTTCTTCGCCCCAACAGCCTCGCCGTTTACACTCACCAGCCGATCTCCCGGCTTGATCGAACCCTCAGTCGCTGCCGGCCCCAGCGCAATCACCTCACGCACGATCAAGCCCTTGCCCGCCTCATACGCCTCGCGATCAAACCGCAACCCAAGATTTCCCACCTGCACCGGCTGCGGTCCATTCCCCGGCCCCATGCCGCGATTGATGCCCGAGTGCGACGAGTTCAACTCGCCGATCAACAAATTAATATCGCGGCGCAACTCATCCGAAGTCTTCACGCCCGCAATATACGGCGCCCACTCATCGTGCAGCTTCAGCCAGTTCCTGCCGTTGAAGCTGGCGTCGTAGAAGTGCCGGTTCAGCGTCTCCCACGCCTCTTCAAACACGACCTTCTTCTCCACGTCAAAGTCGATCTGCATCGGCGCCGTCACCGCAATCGTCTTCGGCGTCCGCGACTCCACCGTGATCGACTTCACCGAGCCGTTCTCAAGGTAGAAGACATCCTTCGCATCCGGACTGAACGCATAGTCGCTCTTTCGTCCCGGCGTCGAAGTCAGTTGCCGCGCCACCGGCGGCTCCTTCGCCAGCTCATCCAGACTGTACGTATACAAACCAAGCTGATTCGCCGAACGCGCCGCAAACAACAGCGCCTTTCCATCCGCGCTAATCACCGGCGCCTCCGCATTCAACCCCAGCGGCAGCAGCGTCAGGCGATCGCGAATTCCTTCAAACACAATCTTCACCGGTTCCGGCTTCTTCTTGGCATCGTCCACCTTCTTAGCATCGTCCGCAGCAGCTCCAGCCGTTGAAGCTGCCGGCTTCTCATCTGTCGATGGTGCGGGCGTCACAGGCGCAGCAGGAGCATTCGGCGAAGACGGTGTTCCCGGCGTCTTCGATGGACGAAATAACTCCCGAAACTCATCCTCGCGATACTTCGGCACATGCGGCAGCAGATCAACGCGAGCAATCTGCACTTGTTCACTCCGCTGCGCCGTATCGAACAACAGATAGTGTCCATCCGGCGACCACGCAATCTTGGACGCAGTCTCGCCATTGGCCAGAAAGCTCACCGGATGCGTCTCCCCACCCGTCGCCAGCACAACATGCACATTGCGAAATGACCGCTTGTCCTGCATCGTGAACGCGATCCACTGCCCATCCGGCGACCACGTCACCGCCGAACCAGGCAACTCACCCGACGCCACCACACGGTCAACCGCCGCAACCTCCTTCGTCTGGACTGTCGCGACATGCAATTCCTTATCATTCCTTACATACGCCACGCTCTTGCCGTCAGGCGCCCACTGCGGATTCTCGTCATCATTCCCAGCCTGCGTCAGCCCGCTCTCTTTCCCCGTAGCAAAGTCATACATCACCAGGTTGTGGCCGCTCCCCTCACCCGATCCAGCCTCGGAGCGATACACCAGCTTCATCGAGTCCGCCGACCACGCAGGCTCGCTCTCCGCCGTCGCCGTATGGGTCAGCCGCTGCCCCTCGCCGCCATCCTTAGCCGACGCGGCAAACACCTCGCCATGCGCGATCACCGCAATCTTCTTCCCATCCGGAGACAACGCCATCGTGCTGAAGTTCGTCTCCGTCACATGCGTCACGCCTGGCGACGCCGGCACCCCGCGCAACGTAATCGGCACGCGCTCCGCTTTGCCCGTAGCGGTATCTACCCTCCAGATCGTGAAGTTCCGCTCGAACACAATCGTCTTTCCGCCGTCACCAATACTCGGCCACACCACGCGCCCTTCCTTGAAGTGGGTCACCTCCCTGGCCGACTCAGGCGCCGCCACCGGCACAGCCCAGATATTCTCCGCGCCCGTTGCGTCGCTCATATAAAACAGCGTCTTGCCATCCGCCGACCACATAGGCCACGCATGCTTCGCATCCGCCTTCAGCAGCATCTGGTACTTTCCACTCTCCGCCACCGGCTTCAACCACACCTCGGTCTCATCGATGTGCGCGTGCCCATTCCGCCACCACTGCGAAAAACTCAGCCCCTTCGCCATCAGCGCAATCGTCTGCCCATCAGGAGAAGGCGCGCTCTCAAACTCGCCCAGATACCGCTCGTGGCTCACCTCCAGCGGCGTCCCTCCAGCAGAACTCACGCGAAAGATATCGCCCTGCCCCGCCACATCATTCACCGCGGACGTAAAGTAAATCCACTTGCCATCATGCGACCACCCATCCAGAGCATCCGGCCGGTCGGAGTAAGTCAGCCGTGTCAACTCTCCCGTCGCCAGCGTCAGCACATAAATATTCCCCGCCCCGGTCCGCGTCGAAACAAACGCCAGCTTCGTCCCATCGGGCGAATACAGCGGCCTGGACTCCGTCGCCGGATGCGTCACCAGCAGATGCGCCTCGCCTCCCGCCGCCGCCACCGTCCAGATGTCCCCGCCCGATACAAACGCAATCTCCCGCCCATCGGGTGAGATCGCCGGATCGCTCAACGACGGCAGAGCCGCCTGCGCCATCGCCCCCTTTTCCGCGACAACAACGCAGCAAACGAGCACGCAGAGGAGCGAACGACGAAGAACGAGTGACATGGCAGACACTTCCCTTCAACTTGGTTGATTAGATAGGGAAATTCTACACAACCTGCGAAGCCTTCTCCGTCGACAGGATCGCCAGCGTATCAGGCGGAAGCATCACCACGTTCTTGGTGGCCTTCACATCCCCACGCGAAGCCATCACCAGCGGCAGACGCTTGGGATTTTCAAACTCCATCCGCTCCGCCCCCAGATTGCACACCACCGTCACCGCACCGCGCTCCATCACCAGCCAGCTCTTCTCCTCATCGAAGGTCACCTTCACTTGCCCCCGCTCCCCGTTATTCAGCGAAGCAGAGTCCCGCCGCAGCGCAATCAACCCGCGATACCACTGCAACATCTCCTCGTGCCGCCCCTCATGGACCTCGTCCCACCTCAGCTTCGACCGCTCAAACGTCTTCACATCCTCCGGATCAGGAATATCCGCCGGATTCCATCCAAACGCTGCAAACTCGCCTCGCCGCCCCTCCTTCACCGCCTTCCGCATCTCCGCATCCTCATGGTCGGCGAAATATTGAAACGGCGTCGATGCCGCGAACTCCTCCCCTTGAAACAGCATTGGAATAAACGGCGACGTCAGCACCAGTCCCGCGGCCACCTTGGCGCGATCCATCCCCGCCGCCTCCACCACGCGGTCTCCAATCGCTCTGTTCCCCACCTGATCGTGATTCTGGAGGAAAACCACAAACTGGTGCGGCGAAAGACCCTCCACCGCCCTGCCATGCCTGCGCCCGCGATACACCGAGTACATCGTCCCATCCTGCACAAACACCTTCGTCAGCGCCTTCGCCAGCTTCGCCATCGTCCCGAAGTCGGCATAGTAGCCCTTCTCCGCTCCCTCCTCCGTCAACACCGTGAACAACGCATGATGAAAATCGTCGCTCCACTGCGCGTTCATCCCGTAACCGCCAACCTCGCGCGCCTTCACCACCCGCGGATCGTTCAAATCGCTCTCGGCAATCAACACCAGCCGCCGTCCCAACTCCTCCGACAACTCCTCCACCTCGACCGAAAGCTGCTCCAGAAAATGAATCGCAGACCGATCGAAAAACTCATGCACCGCATCCAGCCGCAGACCGTCAACGTGATAGTCCCGCATCCACATTAACCCGTTGTCGCAGAAGAACCGCCGCACCTCATCGCTTCCCCAATCATCAAAGTTGATCGCTCCACCCCACGGAGTATGGTGCCTGTTCGTGATGTATGGCCCAAACTTCCCGCTATAGTTTCCCACCGGCCCGAAGTGGTTGTACACCACATCCAGCAACACCGCGAGCCCGCGAGCATGGCATGCATCCACCAGCCGCTTCAATCCATCCGGCCCGCCATATCCCTCGTACACGGCAAACAAAGCAGCTCCGTCATAGCCCCACCCACGCTCTCCCGGAAACGCAGCCACCGGCATCAGCTCAACATGCGTAATCCCAAGCTCCACCAGATAATCCAGCCGCTCAATCGCCGAATCAAACGTTCCCTTCGGCGTAAACGTCCCGACGTGCAACTCATACACCACCCCACGCGAGAGCGGAGGCGCCTGCCACCCTCCATCGCTCCAAACGAACGCCATCTGGTTATAAACCCGCGACGCCCCATGCACTCCATACGGCTGCCACTGCGAACGTGGATCTGGCCACGCCTGCGCATCGTCATCCACCGCAAACTTATAGTCCGTCCCCGGCCCAGCCTGTTCGACCGCAACACTCCACCACCCGCGCTCATCCGGCCCGCGCATCGGATACTTCGCCTCACCAATCTTTACCGCAACCTTCCGCGCCATCGGCGCCCAAACCCTAAACTCATGCATTGTTCTCGCCGGCCCCCACATCCTCGCGCACCAGCAGCGCCACTGGAAAATCCTTCAACAACATCTTCATCGGTATCACGCCGCCCGCCACAACCCCTCCGGTCAAACGGTTCCTCCATCGTCCCTTCGGCAGCACCACGATCGTGTCCTTCCACGATTCATCGAGCTTCACAATCAGCCTCGGCACCACCGTCACCACGTCTTCGCCCCGCAGATACGCAATCACATGATCATGCTTCGCCCCATCGACCTCGATCGGCGTGTACTCCCCTCCCGCGTCAAAACAATCCGGCCGCTCCCGCCGCACCTCCAGCGCCTTATGAATCGTCCACATCTTCGGCAGACCCTCATCAGCCCGCATCATTACCTGCGATGCAATATCCGTCCCCGTCATCTTCTTCAGCTCACACAACAGGCGCTTCCGCACCCCATAATCCACTGGCCTCCGATTATCCGGATCCACCAAACTCAAATCCCAAAGCTCCCCGCCCTGATACAGATCCGGCATGCCCGGAGCCGTGTACTTCAACAGCGTCTGCACCAGCGAGTTCACCCGTCCCGCATCCTGCACTCGCGCCACAAACTGATTCATCTCCCGCAAAAACGGCGCATAGTTCAGCGTCAGCTCAATGAACATCCTCAACGCCTCTTCGAACTCCTTATGGTTCGCCACCCACGAGGTCTGCTGCTTCGCCTCCCGCACCGCCTTCAGCATGTACGCCTGCGCACGATCTATCGGCAGCGGCCATGCGCCAATCAGCGTCTGGTAGTACAGATACTCCGTGTTCCTGTCCGGCAACGCAATCGACCCCGGCTTCTTCGTCCGGAACGCGCTGTTCATCCGCGCCCACCGCTGTATCGCCGAGTTAAATCTCCCCGGAATCTCCGACAACACCGCCAGCCGCGCCCTCACATCGTCACTGCGTTTCGTATCGTGCGTCGAAAGAGTCGTCATCGTCAGCGGATGCGTCGCCTGCATCTTCGCGCAATATGCATGAAACTCGTCGACACTCAAGCCATTGCGCCCGGGATCGCTTCCCACCTCGTTCATCCCCGTCAGCCGGTCATAGCAATAAAACGCCGTGTCCTCCACGCCCTTCGCCATCACCGGCCCGGTGAACTGCTGGAACCGCAGCACAAACTCGCTCTCCTGCTTTCCCGTCACCACCATCGTCAGCACATCGCGGAGGAAATCAAAGAGATCGGCATCGATATCCAGCCGCTGCTGCTTCGCACACTCGGTCGCCTGCGTGATTTGTTCTCTATCCTCCTCAGTAATCTCTTCCCGCTCCGGCACCACATACGTGCGATAGATCGCAAAACAAGCCGCCACCTCGCGAATCGCTCGCCTCACCTCGGCCCGCGTATAGTCCCGCCGGTCGCGATTGGCCTCGCATATCTCCACAAACAGCGTCGTCAGCCGATTGACATCGCTCCCCAACCCCTCCTGCGTCACGCTGATCTTCTTCTCATGCGCAATCGAATGGAAGTCCGTAATCTGATCCGTAAAATCACCATAGACAGACGTCAACTCCGACATTCCTTCCGGAGCCACCAAAACCCCCGCAGCCACGTTGAGGAAGTCATACCCAGTCGTCCCCTCAATCGGCCAGCTCTCCCGCAGAAACTCCCCAGGCTCCAGAATCTTTTCGCCGACGATATAAGCATCCGGCGCAGCTGTCCGCAGCCGTTTCAGATACTCCAGCGGATCGCGCAATCCATCCGGATGATCCACCCGCACCCCATCCAGCACACCTCGCTTCAGCCAGTCCAGCACCAGTGCATGCGTCTCTTCAAACACATACTCCCGCTCCACCCGCAGCCCAATCAGCGAATTCACATCGAAGAACCGCCGATAGCTCAACTGCTGATCCGCAGTCTTCCAGTACGCCAGCCGATAGTTCTGCTGATTCAGAAAATCATCCAGCGCATCCAGATTTCCATTCAGCTCCGCCACCGATTGATCGATAGCCTCCCAGATCCCCGATTCCTCCGCGCAGAGCCGCTCCAGCAGATTGAACAACACCACCTTGTCGCGATGCCGCGCCAGAATCGTTCTGCGATCGACATACTCCGGTTGCAGCAACCGTCCAAACGACGCCGCCAGAAAACTCAACGTATCCGACCGCGCATACTCCGACGCCCGCGCCAGAATCACCGGCAGCGAGTTCGGCGAAGCCGGCAACGTCTCCCCCGAGCACTCCACCTGAAACTTGTTCCCGCGCCGCACCACCTTAATGCCGCCCGACTGCAGCACCCTCCCATACTGGTCGCCAAGTATCGGCACCAGCACTTTGTCCCGCAACCGCTCCTCCTGCGGCTGCCAGTCGATATCGAAGAACGACGCATACCGGCTCGACGTCCCATTCTCCAGCACATCCCACCAGTACCTGTTCTCCTTGCCCAGCGACATGTGGTTCGGCACAATATCCAGCACCTGCCCCAGCTTGACCTCGCCCAGCTTCTTGCAGAAGCGTTCATGCGCCTCCGCCCCGCCCAGCTCCTCATTCACCCGCTGATGCGACACCACGTCGTACCCATGCATGCTCCCCGGCGCAGCCTGCAAATAAGGCGAGCAGTACACATGCGAAATCCCCAGCGCACGCAGATAGTCCGCGATCCCCGCCGCATCATCGAATGTAAAGTCTTTATGGAGTTGCAGCCTATACGTAGAACTTGGAATCCGTAGCATTGTCGTCAACCGATCAGAAAACTCGTTCAGGAAACAAGGCAGCAGAAGAGTTATGCAGATGATTGATTAGAGGCACTTAACGCCTCGCCGGTTGCATTTGGCCATTCCTCCATTCTCTCTGCTTTATAAACCCTTTGCCTTTACCGGGGTCTCCGGTTTCCACAGCCCCGACATCGTGAACGCAGCATGAAGCAGAGCGATGTGCGACAGCGCCTGTGGAAAGTTACCCACCAGGCGCTTCCTGCCGAAGTCATACTCCTCCGACAGCAGACCCACATCGTTCCGCACCGCAAGCAGCCGCTCGAACATGGCCCTCGCATCCGCCTTGCGTCCCATCAGCCACAGGCTCGTCACCATCCAGAAGCTGCACGCAAGAAACGCTCCCTCACCGCCACTCAGTCCGTCCTTCGTCTTCTTCGTGTCATACCGCTCTACAAATCCGCCCTTCATCAGCCGCTTCTCAATCGCCTCCACCGTTCCAATCATCCGCGGGTCGTCCGGCGGCAAAAATCCCACAGCTGGGATCAACAGACACGACGCATCCAGCTGCTTCGATCCATAGGACTGCACAAAGCTGTTCAACTTCTTATCGAAACCTTTTTTGCAAATCTCTCTATGAATCATCTCGCGATTCTTCTTCCATCGTTTGACATTTCCGCCGGCCCCATACTGCTCATGGTGTTTGATCGCCCGGTCGAGCGCCACCCACGCCATTACCTTCGAGTGCGTAAAGTGCTTCGCCCCACCGCGCGTCTCCCATATCCCCTCATCCGGCTCAGGCCACACCTTGCACAGACGGTTGACCAGGGCTGCCTGCAGCGAACTCGCCGACACACGAATCTCATCCTCGGCCTCGGGCGTCCTCGACAAAGCGGCCGAGACCTCGCCAAACACATCCAGTTGAAACTGGTCCACCGCCGCGTTGCCGATCCTCACCGGCCGCGAGCCTTCATATCCCGGCAGCCACGGAACCTCCCACTCCACAAGCTGCCGCTCGCCACTGATGCCGTAGATCGTCTGCACCTGGTCCGGCGCTCCCGCGACTGCCCGCAGCAGCCACTTGCGCCACTCGACCGCCTCCTCCACATAGCCCGCCTGCATCAGGATCAGCAGCATGAATGCCGTATCGCGCAGCCAGCAGTAACGATAGTCCCAGTTGCGTGGCCCGCCGATCCTCTCCGGCAACGACGTCGTCGCCGCCGCCACAATGCCGCCCGACGGCCGGTACGCCATCGCCTTCAACGTAATCAGCGACCGTTCGACCGCCTCCAAATACGGACCCCTGTACTTGTTTTTCCCGCTCCATTGCTTCCAGAACCTCTGCGTCCTCGCCAGCGCTCTCTCTACCTGAAGCTCCCGCGGAGCCTTATCGAGCGGCGAAGAGTTGGTTAACGTAAAGCTCACCGTCTCACCCTTGCGCACAGTGAACTCGCCACATGTCGTCATACCCTCGCCACGCAGCCGTACCTTTGTCCGCAGCGTCACCATGTCATCTCCTGCAATCGCCCTCAGCTCATGATCTGTACTCGTCACCCACGGAATCGTCCTTCCATAATCGAACCGGATCGCAAGCTCCATCCGCATCGCCACCCTGCCCCGCACCCCGCGCACCATCCGCACGACATGAGAATGCTTCTCCCCTCTCTCCCGCGGAGGCATAAAGTCAATCAGGCAAACCTCGCCATCCTTCGTCTCGAACGTCGTCTCCACCACCAGCGTGTGCGCCTCGTACCTCCGCCTCACCGCCGTCACCTTTCCCGCAGGCGCAATCTTCCAGTACCCATGGTCGCGAGTCCCCAGTAACGCGGCAAAGCACGCCGCCGAAGAAAAATTCGGCCAGCACAACCAGTCGATCGATCCCTCGCGAGACACCAGCGCCGCCGTCTCGCAGTCTCCAATCATGCAATAATCTTCAATCGGCGAGCCATGCAACGGCCCCGCACTCTTCCGCTTTCGTTCCATCCCTCAGGCCTCACTGCAACGACTGCATTTCTTCTGCCAGCAACCACATACGCCCAGGCAAGCATCTCTCTAAGTGCAGGGCCAAATCCATAAGATGCATCCATGGCGACTTTGTGTGGAAGATGAGGCATAAACTTAGAACGCAGCATCGCCTTCTAACAGTAAGCAACAGAAACATCAGCCCAAACCAAGCCGCCGCAAACTGAACCCGGGAAAGTCCACATCGCACGATGGCCTCCACGCAGACCAATATCGCCCTCCCCCCCACGCCCCCGCCCGGCGCGCTCGCCGCAACCGGCAGCCTCCTCGTCAGCCTCGTGCCTCTCCCCCCCGACGCCTTCGAGACCATGCTCGCCAAACTCGCTCTCGCCTTCCCCAGCGAAACCGTTCTCGTCGCCACGCCCGACGCCGCCCCCCAGCACTCTTCGCAAAGCCCCCTCCGCATCCTTCCCTACACGGTCACGGCAGTCTCCGCCAGCCCCTGGACCCTCACCGCCGCCGACTACCTCAACACCTTCAAGCTCGCAGAGGAAAACAACGCCACCGCCTGCGTCCTCCTCGGCGCCGAAGCCCAGTCTCTCCACCCCGAAGCCATCCGCGCCCTGGCCAAGTCCGCGCTCCAATCCGACCTCACCGTAGCCCACTACGAGCTCGGCCCCCGCGAAGGCCT
>Ga0210410_10002030_pt1 | contig 18355 bp, 14 predicted proteins | sample IncBWC4MmetaG_FD_161058 | JGI IMG/M metagenome (GOLD analysis project Ga0210410, IMG submission 161058) | Forest soil microbial communities from Barre Woods Harvard Forest LTER site, Petersham, Massachusetts, United States - Inc-BW-C-4-M | ecosystem: Environmental > Terrestrial > Soil >... | reverse complement strand
GCCATCCGGCCGGTGCTGGATCGCATTGATATAGTGGAGAGCCTGCTTTTCGCTGGAAAGCTCCGGATTCGACGAACGATACAAATCCGCTTCGACGGGTTGCCGGCTGACGGGCGGGGCGAGCGTCGCGATCGCGGCCGAGGAGACATATTTCGGCGGATACAGATAGAACTCCATCAACGGCATATGCGTGCCGCGCGCATGGCGTTTGAGAATCGCCTGCGCCAGCGTTGCCGCCTCCGGGTAGATCGCGCTCCAGCCGGCAAAGCTGGAGGCCAATATCTCCAGCGACAGGAGCGCCATCGCTATCTGTGCGAATCCCTGGTTGGATTTCTTGGCGCTTCTGGTCGTCGAAGCCTTCTTGAGGAGCTGGCGAAATTCCGCATTCGTCTCGATGAACGGTCCGAGCCGCGCCTTCCACAGGATGTCCGGCAAGCAGGCATAGCCGTGCAGTGCGTGGTAGCTCTCGATCAGGCTCCGGCATTGCGTCGTCAGGCTGTTCGGCAGGAAGCTGAAATCGAGAGTCTCAGTCTTGCCGGCGAGAGCCGCATGGCCTGCATCGTTCGCCAGGACCTCCATCATTCCTTCCATCGTTTCGCCTCGCGACGAGCGAACCGATTCCGCTCAAGGCATCAGCATAACGATGAGCGGCATATATCTTCGATGGACAAAGGCGGCCGTTTTCATAGAAAAATAATAGCCGCCGCGCACGCGATGCCGTTCGCTCTGAAAGATGAGTCGACGCTCATCGCGTCAAGCGTCGGAAATGTAGCGAAAAAGACACATCGTGCAGGAAACTGCTGCAGTGCGACGGTGATTTTCGCCGAAACGTCACGTTCTTCGCCGGCCGTTTGAGCAATTCGATAGGCAACTGACACTTTCGAATGCAGACAGCGTCATGAGAGTCATTTCGGCTATTTTTTCTTTATGAAACGGCGCGGCAAACCGCATCGATTCTTCTCAAGCTCCCAGCGAATGATCATCCCAAGGGTCAACGGACCCGTGAGAGCGCCTGTAAGGCGTCAGTAACAACAGCTTGGGGCAAGACTATGAAAAAACTTTTTCTGGCGGGCGTGGCGCTGTCAGCGATCGGCATCGGCAGCGCGGCGCAGGCACGGGATCTGTGCCCTTACGGCGGCGATCCATACAAGAATTACAACTGCCTCGACGCCTATCTCGGCACAGACTTCTTCAGCCGCTTCGTCAATTACTACCGGCTCGAATGGGGACACGAATCGGCGCCGTCTGACCCGAAGGCGCCGCCGTCACGCCGCGACCACTGGCCAGCCACGCCGGAGAGCACGCCGCCGATGCCGTTTACCGAATGGCCCTATGGCGGATCGACTAGCATCGGCGTGACCCGGCCAAGTTCGATCGATAGCCCACTGATGAATGCGCTCGGCAATACGGCTGCTGGCTCATGGATGAATGATGCGCACATCCAGGTATACGGTTGGATCAACGCCGGCGGCAATCTCAGCAGCAACACGGTGCGTGGCGGCAATTCGCCGGCGGCGTACGACTACAACCCCAATACTGTCCAGCTTGATCAGGCGGTGCTCTATATCGAGCGTCTGCCCGATACGGTTCAGAAGGATCACATTGATTGGGGCTTTCGTCTCGCGCCGATCTTCGGCGAGAACTATCGCTATACGACGGCATACGGGCTCTGGAGCTACCAGCTCCTGAACCAGAACAAGAATTACGGCTACGACCTGCCGATGGCCTATGGCGAGGTTTTCATTCCGCAGGTTGCCGAAGGGCTCATGATCCGGTTCGGCCGCTACATCTCTATCCCGGACATCGAGGCTCAGCTGGCGCCGAACAACTACATGTACACGCACTCGATGACCTACACCTTCGACAACTATACCAACACCGGAGTCCAAGGCTCGCTCGCTGTGACTAAAAACTGGATGCTGCAGTTGGGTGTGTCGGTCGGAACCGAAGCCATGCCCTGGCATGTTGGTGCAAGGATCGCAAATCCATTCCCGAATCCGCTTTATCCCGATACGACCATGCTGAAAGATCCGGGAGCAACCCCGAGCGTCACCGGCGGTGTGCGCTGGACCAGCGACAGCGGCAATGATGGCGTTTACGTGGTCGCGAATGGCATCAATGGCGGGCAGTGGGGCTACAACAACCTGCAGTGGTACGGGTTGACTGCCTATCACAAATTCAACGATCAGTGGCATATCTCGTTCGAAACTTACAATGAGCACCAGAATAACGTGCTCAATGCGAACAATCCTGCGGCCCTTGCCGCGTTTGCCGCGGGAGGCACGCCGTTCTCGCCTCAAGTCATGCCGTTTAACTCCCCGTTCCTAGCGCAGTGCAACAATCCGCTTGTGTTCGCCTGCACGGCGTCGGTGCAGACTTATCTAACGTATCTGAACTACAAGGCGACGCCGCTGGACAACATCTCCTATCGTCTGGAATTTTTCGACGATAAGCAGGGACAGCGCACCGGCGTCAAGACACGGTACATCGAGACCGGAATCGGCTGGCAGCACTGGTTCTCGCCGCAGATCGAGATCCGCCCTGAGGTTTCGTTTTACAAGGCGCTGGATGCCAACGCATTCAACGGCAATCCGAACCTGGGCATTGCGCCGAACAAGAGTACGGCCATCATCGGTTCTGCGGACATCATCATTCATTTCTGATGCATGGAAAGGTCGCGGCGGCTCAAGTCGTCAGACGTTCATCAGAACAATTCGACAGGGGATAACAATGAAGCTAATTCTTTTCACCACCGTCTCGCTCGGGGTGCTGGGCCTGATGTCGCCGGCGCTGGGCGCCGACCTTACGCCCTATATGAAGGCGCCGCCGGCCGTCTCGCCAGTCTATGACTGGTCCGGTTTCTATGTCGGCGTGTTCGGCGGCGGCGGCCTCGGCAACCACAATCTCAACAACGCCAACGGCCCTGCCGGCTTTGCAAATTTCACCATCAATTATGACTCGACGGGCGCGCTCGGCGGCGCCGAGGCCGGTTACAATATCCAGAGCGGCAACGTCGTGGTCGGCGTCGAAGGCACCGGCTTCTGGTCCGGCATCAAGGGCAGCGACCTGACCCAGCAACTCGGCTTCGTCGACGCCACCAACCTGAAATGGGGCGGCACGTTTGTTGCGAAAGGCGGCGTCGCCGTCGACCGCCTGCTGCTGTTCTTCACCGGCGGCTGGGCCTTCGGCGACATCGTCCATACCAGCACCAATCCCGGATTCCCGGTCGACACCTTCACCAATCACCAGAGCGGCCTGACCGCCGGCGGCGGTATCGCTTACGCGATCACCAATAACTTCATCGGCAAGCTTGAATATCGTTACTTCGATTACGGCAGGTACAACCGCCCGGGTAATCCGCTGACCCCGAACGGCCTGCTGCCCTACACCGTGGACAACACCTATTCGATCGTGACGCTGGGCCTCGACTACAAATTCGGGGGACCTGTCGTCGCGAAGTTCTGACGCTTCGCCTGAGCTGATCTGCGGATCAGGCGTCATTCTGTAAGAGGGGGCGGCAATGTCGATGTTGAAGCGAAGAATCGGGATCGTGCTTGCCGTCGCGGCGCTGTGTGCCGCGGTTGCGGGATGCGTCAGCGATATGGGGAAGCCGACCGCAGAGAATTCCGGCGCCAATCAGCTTCGCTATTACGGGGGACCGAAATATCCGATGTGGTCGGGCCAATAGGCGTGCGCGCGGTTTTTCCTGGGAGGCGATATGACCTGCATGACTGAAAGAAAGGAGCGGATTGGATTGGTCACCTTGATCGCCACCACCCTTGCCATCGGCATCTCTGGCGATGCTCTCGCAAAGGTTCACCACAACAGGCACCGGTATGCGCACGCACGCAGCCGTGCGCAGCTTGTACCGCGGCAGCCGGCCCGGCCTGGACCGATGCGCTACTACGGCGGCCCGAAATCGCCAATGTGGCGCGGGCCGACATCGATGCTGGTTTTTATGGAGCGCGCCTTCGCCGAGAACGGGGCTGCCCGACCTGATCATCGGGAGACGCCGGCTGCATTCAAACCCGGCGGTGATTCGAAAGACTTCAATTGGAGCCAGTTCATCTGCGCCTCGTAAGGCACCTGTAAGCCCAGGGTAATACCAATGTCCCAGGCGCTCTGCGCCCAAGGCACCATGGCGCGACAGGCAACGCCCGCCACCGCTGTTTTCCCCATAAATCCGCGCTTGCTCGTTGCCTGAGAAGCAATTATTGAAGGTCTTCACATCTGACGCACAAGTGGTTGATTTTACTTAGTAAATCTGCATCGGGCCAATCGGTCCATGGAGATAGCGGGTGGGCCGTCAGCAAAGTCGAACCTCTCGCGAATGACGTCTGGGCATTCTGTCGAATTGCCTGTGCTTGATTTGAGTTAGGCTGCCAAATCTCAGTTGGACAATCCGAAGGTCAATGATGACGAGGATCAAGCATATTGTCAGGCCGGATGCGTACGCTCGGACCTTCAAATGACCCGCCTTCCGCTGGCTAATCGGTCCAAAGTTTTGCTGTCTGCATTGGCGGCGGTCGTGGCCGTTGCGTGGTTTTGGACAAAATTTGTCGCCGGTCCGACGGCACTTGAAGCTTCGAGCAGGAATCGGAGCGCTTCCAATGTGACAGTCCAGTCCGGTTCGGATGAAACGACACAACTTGTGCAATTGTCGGAAAAGCAAGCCGGGGCGTTGAGAGTTGGCGCGGTCGAATCGCGCGAGTTTGCCCTGTTGAAGACGGCTGTCGGCACCATCGACTTCAACGAGAATATGCTGGTCCAGGTTTTTTCGCAGTATCCGGGCAAAATCCTGAAGGCGTTTTACAACCTCGGCGAAGAGGTCAAGCAGGGCGACATCCTGTTTACGATCGACAGCCCCGATCTGCTGCAGGCCGAGTCCAATCTTCTCGCCAGCGCCGGCATCCTCGAACTGCAGAAGCGAAACCTGGCGCGGGTAACGATGCTGCTGAAGTCCGGCGGCAGCTCCCAGAAGGACGTCGACCAGTCGACATCCGATGAACAAACCGCGGAAGGCAACTTCAAGGCGGCAAGAAACGCCGTTCGAATCTTCGGCAAGGCGGACGCCGAGATCGACCAGATCCTGGCCGACCGCAAGGTCGATTCGACTCTGCTGGTCTCGAGTCCGATTTCCGGAAAGGTCGTCACTCGCAACGCCGCGCCGGGATTCCTGACGCAACCCGGCACCCCACCTCCGCCGTTCCAGGTTGCGGATGTGTCGACGATGTGGATGCTGGCGAACGTCATCGAGACCGACGCGCCGGCCTACAAGCTCGGTCAGGAAGTCGAGGTCAGGGTGCCGGCATATCCTGACGCGGTCTTCAAAGGGCACGTTACCAACCTCGGATCGATGATCGATCCGAATACCCATCGACTGCTCGTTCGTTCCGAAATCGACGATCCGCAACATCTGTTGCGATCCGGGATGTATGCAAGCTTTGTGATTCGCGTCGGAGACTCCGTCAGCTCACCCGCGGTGCCGGCGGCAGGCGTGGTCAGGGAAGGCGACGGCACGATGACGGTGTGGGTCACTACCGACAGCCGCCGTTTTTTGAAGCGAACCGTCAAGGTCGGCCTGCAGCAGGATGGCTGGAGCCAGATATTGGAGGGCCTGCAGTCCGGTGAAACCGTCGTCACGGATGGGGCGGTGTTCCTGAGCAACAAACTCTTGCTGGGCGACGCCGGCTGAACGGTGCCGGGCCGTTAATCCAAACGTTCACTGCGGGGTCACTTGATCAAGTCTTTACTTCAATTCGGTCTGACGCGCGGCGCGATCGTCGTGCTGGGTCTTGCGGTGTTCTGCGCGGCGGGGCTGGTGGCATTTTCACGGCTGAACATCGAAGCCTACCCCAACCCGGCTCCCGTCATTCTGGAAATCACGGCGCAGGCGGCGGGCCTGTCCGCCGAGGAGATGGAGAAATATTATACGATTCCGATGGAGGTCGGACTCTATCCAACGCCCGGCGTTGTCAATATCCGATCGACGTCTTTTTATGGCTTGTCGTTTGTCCGGGTGACGTTCGCTTATGGTGTCGATTTTTACTTCGCGCTCTCGCAAGCGTCGATCATGCTGCAGCAGAACGTCAATCTCCCCGGTAATCAGGTTGCCCAGATCCAGCAGTCCAGCCTGGTGGGAGAAATCTACCGCTATCAACTCGTCGGTCCGCCGCACTTCGGGCTGACCAATCTGCGGACGCTGCAGGATTATGTGGTTACTCGCCGCCTCCTGACGGTCCCCGGGGTAGTGCAGATCAATTCGTGGGGCGGGACCACCAAGCAGTTCCAGGTCAATGCGGACCTGGAAAAGCTGGAAGCCTACAACATCACCGTCCCTCAACTCATTACCGCGCTCGGCAATGCCAATATCAATGTCGGCGGCCGCGAGATCACGATCGGACAGCAATCGGTCAATATTCGCGGCATCGGGCTGGTCGACAGCGGCGGCGCTGACGACGTCACCAGAGGCTACAAGGTCAGGGATATCGAGAACGTCGTTCTGACCCAGTCGGGCGGACTTCCCATCCAGGTCAAGAACGTCGCTACGGTCTCGGTCGGCTACGTCCCGCGGCTGGGCATTGCGGGCAGGGATCACGACGACGACGTCGCGGCGGCGATTGTCGTCATGGGGCGGACCCAGCATACCAACGACATCATTCCGAAGGTCAAGGCTGCGGTTGAAAAGCTCAATAGCGATGGAAGCCTGCCGCCCGGGGTCAAGATTGTTTCCTATTATGATCGCAGCTCATTGGTTGGGGTGACCACGCATACGGTCCTGCACAATCTGATCTTCGGCTGTCTGCTGGTATTCCTGATCCAGTGGGTTTTCCTGGGTGACCTGCGCAGCGCCATCATCGTCGGCGCCAACATTCCATTCGCCCTGTTCTTCGCCATCATCATTCTCGTGCTGAGGGGCGAGGACGCCAACCTGCTGTCGCTCGGCGCGGTCGATTTCGGCATCATTGTCGACTCCGCCGTGATCATGATGGAAAACATCTATCGAAATTTCCAGTCGACGCCCGAGCACCGTCAATCGCTGCTCAATCGGCTGGCAGAGGGCTACTGGGGGCCCGATCCGACAACGGGAGCGGCCACAGACACCAAATCGGGCCAGCGGTGGACGGAACGGCTGCGCATCATCTTCGTAAGCGCGCTGCAAGTCGACAAGGCTGTCTTCTTTACCGCCGCGATCACGGTGACCGCATTCGTGCCGCTGTTCACGATGACGGGCGTGGAGGGGCAGATTTTCGGTCCGATGGCGCGAACCTATGGGTACGCGCTTGCCGGTGCATTGCTCGCGACATTCACCGTGACGCCGGTGTTGGCGGGGCTGGTGCTTCCCAGCCAAATCGAGGAGGTTGAAACGGTGATCGTGCGCCGCTTGCGCTCGACGTACACCCCGGTGCTGCGCTGGGCGCTCGGCAATCTGAAGGTCACCGTGATCATAGGGGTAGTTTTCCTTGGCTTGAGCGCGGCCGCAGCATCCAGGCTCGGCAGCGAATTTCTCCCGGCGCTGGAGGAGGGCAACCTTTGGATCAGGGCATCGATGCCGCCTACCATCTCGCTGGATGCGGGTACCGGCGCGACGCGCAGGATGCGCGAGATATTGTTGCGGCATCCCGAGGTCCTTACGGTCGTGTCGCAACATGGCCGTCCGGACAACGGAAGCGACGCCTCGCCGTTCTCCAACGTCGAGCTATTTGCACCGTTGAAACCGTTCGACGAATGGCCCGCGAACCTGACCAAGGAAGCGCTGACGGAAGAACTGCAGAAGGAGTTTAGCGACGAATTGCCCGGGATCGGATTCAATTTCTCCCAATACATCCAGGACAATGTCGAGGAAGCCCTGTCAGGGGTGAAGGGGGCCAATTCGGTCAAGATCGTCGGGCCGAACCTCGAGACGCTGGAGGCGCTTTCAACTCAGGTGATGGCTGAGATGGCCAAGGTGCAGGGCGTCGCTGACCTCGGAATATTTCATTTGCTGGGCCAACCCAATCTCAACGTCAAGATCGATCGCGACAAGGCCGCGCGCTACGGTCTCAATACCGGCGACGTCAACACGGTTGTTCAAGCTGCATTGGGCGGTACCACCGCGACAACCATTCTCGAAGGTGACCGGCAGTTCAGTCTGGCCGTCAGGCTCGATCCCAAGTACCGCGCCAGCGTTGACGCGATCCGCTCCGTAAAAGTTGCTTATCCGACACCTTCCGGAATCAATGCGTACGTCCCGCTCAGCGAAATCGCGGATATCACGCTCGACACCGGAGCCTCCTTCATCTATCGCGAGCGCAGCCAGCGCTATATTCCGATCAAGTTCAGCGTGCGCGGCCGGGATCTTGGTAGCACCGTCGCCGAAGCCCAGGAGCGGGTCAACAAGGCCATCACGCTTCCAAACGGCTACCAGATCCTGTGGGCCGGCGAGTTCGACGACCTCCAGGCCGCCAAGCAGCGGCTGATGATCGTTGTTCCGATCACCCTGCTTCTGATCCTGGTTCTGCTGTATGGTCTGTTCAACTCGTTGCGCGACAGTCTTTTGGCGGTTGCCGGAATTCCATTCGCGATCGGTGGCGGACTGATTGCGCTCTATTTGGCCGGACTTGATTTCAGCGTCTCCGCGGCAATCGGCTTTATTTCGCTGTTCGGCGTCGCCGTGATGGATGGAATTCTCAATATCACCTATTTCCGCGAACTCCGGGCGCAGGGAATGGAAATCGGCGAAGCGGTGTTCCATGGCGCAGAGCAACGGATGCGGCCGATGTTGATGACCGCGCTTTCCGCAGGCGTCGGCCTGCTTCCGGCGGCGATCTCTCACGGGATCGGCAGTCAGGTGCAGCGCCCTCTGGCGACGGTCGTCGTCGGCGGGATGTTTATCGGACCGGTGTTGCTGCTGCTGGTGGCTCCCGCGCTCAGAAAGATATTCCTGGAGAGAGAAGAAGGCGCGAGCGTTTCCGATGGCGAAGGTTCGCCAAATGCTGAATATGGCCTGGAAGGTTAATCGAGTAGTCCCGATGATCGGCGTCTTGAGTGGATCGATCTGATGTGCTGCATCGCCCGTCGATGCAGGCATGCGGCGTATGGAGTGCTTGCGGGCATTCTTGCGCTGGCCACTTCGGGCTGTGCGGTGGGGCCGAATTTCCATCCGGCCGAAGCGCCTGACGTCAACGGCTACGTTCCTGGAAAGCTTGCATCACCCGATCCAGGGCAGGGCGGACCTCGCGTCCCCGGTCAGCACTTCGTCACCAGTGCCGATATCTCCGCGCGCTGGTGGTCGGCGTTCCAATCCCCGCTGCTCGATGAACTGGTCAAGCAGTCCGTCGATCATAATCCGAACTTGCAGGCGGCCGAGGCTGCGATCAAGATCGCGCATTATAACGCGCTCGCCCAGCGCGGCCTGTTCCTTCCGCAAGTCACCGGCAATTCGACCAACGCGCAATTCCTGATAGCCAATCCGGGCCAGGTGCCGTCCATTCCAACGGTGGGACCGCAAACCGAATTCTCGCTTGTGACCAATCAATTGACGGTGTCGTTCGTGCCTGACGTCTGGGGCGGCAACCTCCGCGCCGTCGAGAGTCTGGATGCGGCAACGGAGCAGCAGCTGTTCCAGCTGGAGGCCGCCTTCCTGGCGCTGACCAGCAACGTCGTTACCGCCGCCATTCAGGAGGCGTCGCTGCGCGGCCAGATCGCGGCAACCCAGCGGATCATTACGATCGAACGTCACCTGCTCGACATCCTCAAGCGTCAGAACGCGCTCGGTCAGGCGGCGCGAGCCGACGTGTTGGCGCAGGAAGCAGCCTTGGCTGCGGCCGAACAATTGCTTCCGCCGCTCGAGAAACAACTCGCCCAGCAACGCGACCTGCTGACGGCGCTGGCCGGGCAGTATGCGGCCGATGAGATCGCCCAAAAATTCGATCTGGCGCATCTCAAATTGCCGGCGAACCTGCCGGTCAGCCTGCCCAGCAAGCTCGTCGATCAGCGGCCTGACGTGCGAGCGGCCGAAGCCGCCATGCATGCGGCCAGCGCCCAAATAGGCGTCTCGATTGCCGCGCGGCTTCCAAATCTCGTGCTCTCGGCCAACGGCGGATCGGCGTCCTACAACTGGGCATCGGCCTTTCAGCCCGGAACCGGATTTGCCACGCTCGCCGCGAGCGCGACCGCGCCGATCTTCGACGGCTTTACGCTTTACCACCGGCAGAAGGCCGCCGAGGCCGCCCTCGACCAGGCTGAAGCGATGTATCGCTCAGCTGTCATTACCGCGTTCCAGAACGTCGCGGATGCCTTGCGTGCCCTGCAGGTGGATGCGCGCGCCATGAAAGCGGCGATCCACGCGGAGCAGACTGCGAAGGCAAGTCTTGACGTTGTTCAGAGTCAGTTGAATGCCGGTCAGGTCAACCAGCTCGCCGTCCTCAATGCGCAGCAGACCTACCTGGTTGCCGCAGTGGTGCGGGTGCAGACCGAAGCCAATCGTCTCGCCGACACCGCCGCGCTATTCCTGGCGCTCGGCGGCGGCTGGCCAGCCGCCTGCACGACGCCGAAGTGGCGGGAGTGCGCCCTGGGAGAGAATCCCAATCCAACGACGGATTGAGCCAACTTGTGAGATTGTCGAACCAGCGTCCTGGCCGGCTACCAAATGGCTACGGCGCAGAGCAGCGATAGCGGAATGACGGCAAAGCCGAGGTAGAGCCAGGTTCGATATGCTCCGGGATCCCTTGGCAAAATGAAAAGGTTGACGAAAAGCCATACACAAACAGCCAATCCTAACGCCACCCGAACGAGATCGCTGGGCGTCTCGTACAAGGAACGGAAGTGTTCGAGTTGAGGGCTGGCAACACGCGCAGTTATGACGATCAAGATGATGAGGAAAAGCGTTCGAACTGCAATTCCGGCCAACCGGATGGATGTCGATATCCTGGCTTCAGGCAGATTTTTCGCCGTATTCACCTGCAACTCACCTGGGCAAATTGCGCAATTATCGACGCAGTACGCACGAAAACGATACTCTTCATCGAAATCAAGGGCAATGCCGGAACGGGGGAGCACGTTGTGAAACTTAAGGTCATTGCGGCAACTCTGCTCGTTGGCGCGCTGTTCGCCGCGCAAGCCGATAGCGCGCCGCTCACCGGGCACGGGCGTCGGAGCGAGGCACGGGCAATACCGCGCGACCGCAACTCCGTGTGCATTGTCGATGTTCTTCACTCCGAAGAACTACCGTTTGCGCCGCTTTTCTATCACCGGCTAAGGGCGACCTTGCGGATAACGCCACCTGGCGGCCCGCCGTTCGAAACAACCGTGGAAAAACTCATTTCATGGCAGGCTCCTCCACTTCGGCAAGGCCAAAGGCTCAGGCTGTGGTGCGACCCGGCCAGTCCCTGGCCGGCGTGGGCCGGTTGACCCGGCAGATTGGGAAAGATCATCGGCTCCCCGTATGCCCGGCACGGCCTGCCTCACGCCGAATGACCGATTAGCAAGATTCATACCGCCGGCAAGCGGCCGGTTGGACCAACGAGATCGGCGGTGGCGCAATTGACACAATGAAACTCGACGCTACGCTGTATCCAACTCACGGAAACAGCTTCCATCGCAACGGATGTCTGCTTCTTTAAGACAACAAGAAAACAGGGCAGGGGTGGAACGCGATGAAACGCGGCATCGAGTTTTGAGCGGGCTGGCGCGGCCTTCCGCGCTCGCACCCTTCCAGATCCGGAACTACCGGTTCCAGTGGCCTGCCGACCTGCTCACTTCGTGGGCGTTCGAGATGGAGACGCTGATTCTCGGCTGGTACGTGCTGGTCGAGACGCAGTCGGTTTTGCTGCTGACCCTGTTTGCCTCGCTCACCTATATCGGCACGCTGATCGCCCCGATGCTCGGCGTGGTCGGCGACCGCATCGGCCATCGCGATTTGCTCGCCATGATGCGCGCGACCTACGCGCTGCTGGCGGCGACCCTGATGACCCTGGCGCTGACGGGTTATCTGACCCCACTCTATGTCATGATCATCGTCGCGATCATGGGCCTGGTCCGGCCGTCCGATCTCGGCGTGCGCAGCGCGCTGGTCGCCACCATCATGCCGCACGAGCAGTTGATCGGCGCCATCAGCGTTTCCAGGACCACCACGGATACCGCGCGGATCGCCGGCGCGCTTTCCGGCGCCGGACTGTTCGCCGCCCTCGGCATGGGGCCGGCCTATGTGGCGATCGTCGGCCTTTACGTGGTCAGTACCGCGCTCACGCTCTGCGTGGTGGTGCCGTCAAAACCTCACCCCGTCGATGCGATGGTCGAGCGCGCGCTGCGGCGCTCGCCGATGCGCGACCTGAAGGAGGGCATGGCCTATGTCTGGACCACGCCGCGGATGCGGGCGGCGATCTGGATCGCGTTCCTGGCCAACCTGACCGCGTATCCATTGTCCAATGGACTGTTGCCCTATATCGCGCGCGACATTTACGGCACCGACCAGACCGGGCTTGGCTATCTGTCCGCCAGCTTTGCCATCGGTTCGCTGATCGGCTCGATTGCGCTCAGCCTGATCGGTGGGCTGAGGGTTGCCCGGCTGATGGTCGCCTCGACCATCATGTGGTACGCCGCACTTTTGGTATTCGCGCAAATGCAATCCGTGTCCGCCGCGATCGCCTGCTTGCTGCTGGCAGGCTTCGCGCAAAGCCTGACCATGATCTCGATCGCGGTGATCCTGATGCGGACCGCGAGCGAGCATTTCCGCGGCCGGGTGATGGGCGTGCGCATGCTCGCGATCTACAGCCTGCCGCTGGGCCTCTTGTCGGCCGGCAGCCTGATCGACGGCATCGGCTTCGCCGCGACCGGAACCCTCTATGCGGCCACCGGTCTGGCGCTGATGCTCGCCATCGTGCTGCACTGGCGCGCCGACCTGTGGCATCTGCATGCGCCGGCGAACGCGAAGTGAGGGCTTTGCCGATCTCACCACACGAGCGGCACAAGCTTCCAGGTTCGACCGCGGTAGGCTTGATAGGCTTCGCCGAACTGCTCGCTCATCAATTGGTCCTCGATTGCGACGCGGATCAGGAACGCGATGAAGATCGCGGCAACGCCGACATAGGCGGCGAACGTTCCCTCGGTCACCGCCGTGCCGATCACCGCGAGCAGAAGGCCGGTGTAGATCGGATGGCGGACGACCGCGTAGGGCCCGGTTTGCACGAGTTCGTGGCCCTGTTTCATCGTCACGACGATTCCGGACCAGTTGCGTCCGAGCGCCAGGCGCGCCCAGATGGCGAGCGCGACGCCGGGCAAGTCGAGCATGACGCCGATGATTCCGAACAGCGCGTTGTTTGGCGTGACCGGCATGTCCGGAACTTGAAATCCCGGATTGAGCAGGAGAGTGAAACCGGCGATGAGCAGGAGCGTGGCCGGAATCTGCAGAGCGCGCCTCGGCACATTGGAAGTGTTCTTGCTCATGAAATAGCCCGGCAGCCAGACGAGCCCGAGTAGAAGCCACGACCAGTAGGCAAGGATAGTGTATTGCGATCTCATCATCTGGCAATTTCCGCCCTCCGCGCGTCATCTGCAAGCGCTGATGACGGGCGTGTGATGGCCGCAGCGGGTTTTCGGCAATGCAGTGCCCATGCGCAGCATCGCCTGCGACAATCCCGGCACCCGACTTTGCGTTCCGCACCGGGCCGATATAGGTTCGATCCCGAACAATTGGCGCGACAAGAAGGCGCTGGAGGAACGGCATGAAGACGGTGTCGAAGAGGTGACGATCCGCTTGCGCACATTGCTCGGCGACCATCCCGGTACCGCCGCGCTGAAGAACGGATCGATCAAGTCCGATCTGGTCGAGTTCGATTTCATCGAGTATTCGCCGACCAACAAGGGCTTCAAGCCGATGGTTCGCGAGCAGGCATTCGACGTTTCCGAGATGGCGATCGTCACCTATCTGATGGCGAAAAGTTTTGCCAAGCCGATGGTGCTGTTGCCCGACGTGGTGGTGGCGCGGTTCCAGCATGGCCACGCGCTTTACAATGCGAAGCAGGGGACGCTGAAGCCTGCGGACCTCAACGGCAAGCGCATCGGCATCCGCTCCTTCACCACCACCACCGGCGCGTGGCTGCGCGGCATTCTCGCCAACGATTATGCCGTCGACCTCAATTCGATCCATTGGGTTACCTTCGAGGACGCCCATGTCGCCGAGTTCCACGACACCACCGAGCGCGCTCCGAAAGGCAAGGAGATCATCCAGATGCTGGTCGATGGCGAACTCGATGCGGCCCTTGGCGAGAAGGTCGAGCGTCCCGGCCTGAAGCCGCTGTTCACGGACGCCGTCGCCGAAGAGAGGTCGTGGTTTGCGAAACACGGTGTGTTGCCTATCAATCATATGGTCGTCGTCAGCGACAGGCTGTCCAATGAACATCCCGACGCGGTGCGCGAGGTTCAGCGGATGCTGCGCGAGAGCGCGGCGCGGGCGCCTGGCGGCGCGCCGAAATTCAGCCCCGAAGCAACGCGCCGGTCGCTGGAACTGATCATCCGGTATACCGCGCAGCAGGGGCTGATTCCCCGCCCATTTGCGGTCGACGAATTGTACGACGACGTAACGCGGACGCTGTCGTTGTAGGGTGAGCAAAGGCGCGTTTGCGCCGTGCCCACCGAATTGTGCGAACTGGTGGGCACGCGGCGCTTTGCCCGCCCTACGAGAGAGACTGTCATGCAACCCGAGCCGATCTTCGATCTCGCCCATCTCGGCCATATGGAAATGCTGACCCCAAAACCCGACGAGAGCCTGAAATTCTTCGTCGATGTGATGGGCATGACCGTCAGCGGCCGCAAGGGCGAGTCGGTTTATCTGCGCGGCTGGGACGATTACGAGCGCTATTCGCTCAAGCTGACGGCCTCGAAGACTTCGGGCATGGAGCACATGGCGCTGCGGGCGCGCAGCCCGCAGGCGCTGGAGCGCCGCGTCGCTGCGCTGAAGGGCTCCGGATTCGAGATCGGCTGGGTCGACGGCGACATGGGGCAGGGGCCGGCGTTCCGCTGCCGCGACCCCGACGGCCATATCGTCGAGCTTTATTACGAGACCGAATGGTACCAGGCGCCGCCCGACCAAAAACCCGCGCTGAAGAACCAGGCGCAACGGTTTCCGGCTCGCGGCGTCAATGTCCGCCGGCTCGATCACCTCAATTGCCTCGCGGTCGACATCAAGGCCAATCGCATCTTCTTCGAAAAATATCTGGGCTGCCGGCTGACCGAGCAGATCGTGCTCAACGACGGAACGGAAGCGGCGATGTGGATGACGATGTGCAACAAGAGCTATGATTTTGCCTACACAAGCGACCATTTCAGCAAGCCCGGCCGCTTCCACCACGGCACCTACGCGCTCGACAGCCGCGAGGAGATCCTGCGCGCCGCCGATATTTTTCTGGAGAACGGCGTCTTTATCGAGACCGGCCCGCACAAGCACGCGATCCAGCAAACCTTCTTCCTCTATGTCTACGAGCCCGGCGGCAACCGCGTCGAGGTCGCCAACGCCGGCGCCCGCCTTATCCTGGCGCCGGACTGGAAACCGATCGTCTGGACCGAGGAGGAGCGCAAGAAAGGTCAGGCGTGGGGTCTGAAGACGATCGAATCCTTTCACACCCATGGCACGCCGCCGGTCGTGTCCGGCTGAACCTTGCTGTGGCTTCCGCAGTCCTCCGTCGCCTGCTATTGTGGAGACCTGTGCGGGACTGCAACGGGCCTCGCATCAAAAACAAACGTCAATTTGGGAGGATATCGTCATGAAACGCTGGTCGGCACTGGGCGCCGCATTGGTTCTGGTCGGATTTGCCGCTTTCTCAACTTCGCATCCTGTGTCCGCCGATGACGGGTGGGTCACGCTGTTCGACGGCAAGAACCTCGACAACTTCAACACAATCGGGACCGCCAATTGGCGGGTCGAGGACGGCGCCGCGGTCGCCGACAAGGGCAACGGCTTCCTCATCACCAAGAACGCCTACACCGACTATCAGCTCCGGGCCGAATTCTGGGTCGATGCCGACGCCAACAGTGGCGTTTTCATTCGCTGCACCGATCCGGACAAGGTCACCGGCAGCAACTGCTACGAGGTGAACATCTGGGATGCGCGGCCCGACCCGACCTACGGCACCGGCGCCATCGTCAATGTCGCCAAGGTCAACCCGATGCCGAAGTCCGCCGGCAAATGGAACGTCTATGAGATCACCGCGAAGGGCTCGACTTTCACCGTGACGCTGAACGGGCAAAAAACCGTCGACGCCGCACAGGACACCAAGCTCGCCAGCGGGCGGATCGCGCTTCAGCACGGCCTCGGCCTCAAGGACGCCAACGGCGTCGAGAACGACAAGGGCGTGGTCAAGTTCCGCAAGGTCGAGATCAAGCCGTTGTAGGGCGGACGGCGTAGCGGACTCTCACGATCCAGCGAATCAGAAGTCGTCATTCCGGGGCGCATCGAAGATGCGAACCCGGAATCCGAGATTCCCCGAGGCGAAATTGCGCATCTGAGGTTCGATGCGGAGCCCGTCATCGGGCCGCGCTTTTGCGCGGACCCGTTGGCATCGCCCCGAATGTCGGCGTAACGCTATCCGCGACGACACCCCGATTCGATTTTCAAACAGCCTAACACCGTCATTGCGAGCGCAAGCGAAGCAATCCAGCTTTGGCGCCGCGAACAAAGCTGGATTGCTTCGTCGCTTGGGCTCCTCGCAATGACGTCAAGACAAGAATCCGTAATCCCCCTCGCGGAAAATTCTAGAAGCTTTGGCGCCTTGGCTTCAAGAAATCTTGAGTCCAGCCGCGCGCGGCATCACTCACCGTTGATCGCGAAAAATGGCCTTGTTGATCTTGCGAGACAACGGCGGGCTTTAACAATGTTCAAGGAACTTTAAATCGGTTTTTAATTGAGAAGGTGACGATCGGCCGTCATGGTGAGGGAAGTTTCCGGCGCACTCGTATCGTCGGCGTGGCCGGGACTCTCCTTCGAATTCCAAGAGCCATCGGGGAAACGGACAGGGCGGGGCATGGAGAAGTCCGTGCGAACAATAACTGACCCTGCTCGGTGGTAAAGATGACCTTTGTCTCTCGCTCCTTTATCCGCAAGCGCGCGATTTCGCTTGCGGCCACTACATCTGTGGCGGTGACCTCGTTCGCGTTGGCACAGAATCCGACGAGAGGATATCACCTGCGCGCGGCCATGCCGGTCCAGTATGCCACAGATCGGCCGGACTACCTCCGGGAACAGCCGTTCTTGTCGGCGAACGACGCCGCCATGAACAAGATGATGTCGAATATGACGATCAAACCGACCGGCAACGTCGATCGCGATTTCGTCGCTATGATGGTGCCGCACCATGAGGGCGCAATCGAAATGGCAAAAGCTGAACTCAAATACGGCCAAAATGCGCAGCTTCGCCGTTTGGCCGAGAAGATCGTTGAGGATCAGCAGCGGGAAATCGCGGTGATGCGGCTTGCGGTCGAAAAAACATCGCCGCTGCAGTCAGTGCGTCCAGGCGCGGACCCGGCATCATCCTCCGACCAGCGAGCGATGGTAGCGAAATGAAAAATCACCCAATAGCGGTGTCGGTCGTGTCGCATCTTTCGGGACCGGCGCGGGGCTAGGGATACACGATGGGAATCGTCCGGTTTGCGCTCAGGTTTCCGCACACGTTCTACGTGGTGGCGGCGCTGATCCTGTTTCTGGGTGTCGCGGCGATCCGGTCGATGCCGACCGACATCTTTCCGGAAATCCGGATTCCGGTGGTGACCGTGATCTGGCAGTACACCGGCCTTTCAACGCCGGAAATGGAGCAGCGCGTCAGCACCTACAGCCAATATTCCATCAGCGCCAACGTCAGCGGCGTCAAGAACATGGAGGCGCAGACCCTCAACGGTCTGTCGATCCAGAAAATCTATTTCCAGCCCGACGTCAACCTCGACCTGGCCATCGCGCAGATCGTCTCTGCCACCAATTCCATCCGCGCGCTGATGCCCCCGGGCATCCAGCCGCCGATCGTCGTGCAGTTCAATGCATCGAGCGTCCCTGTCCTGCAGCTCAGTCTCAACTCGGATAATCTCAATGAGCAGCAGCTTTATGATTTCGGCATCTACCGCGTGCGACAGGCACTGGCACCGGTGCCGGGCGTTACTCTGCCGACGCCCGCAGGCGGCAAGTATCGTCAGATCATGGTGGATATCGACCCGGACAAACTTCTGTCCCGCGGCCTGACGCCGCTCGACATCGTGAATGCGGTCAACACCCAGAACCTGACACTGCCGTCCGGGACCGCGAAGATCGGAGAAACCCAATATACCGTGCGCACCAACGCGACCCCGGCGTCGATCAACGACCTGAACATTATCCCGGTTAAGTTCTCCAACG
>Ga0210410_10002028_pt1 | contig 18360 bp, 9 predicted proteins | sample IncBWC4MmetaG_FD_161058 | JGI IMG/M metagenome (GOLD analysis project Ga0210410, IMG submission 161058) | Forest soil microbial communities from Barre Woods Harvard Forest LTER site, Petersham, Massachusetts, United States - Inc-BW-C-4-M | ecosystem: Environmental > Terrestrial > Soil >... | reverse complement strand
GTGCCGTCGGTCAAACCAGTCGAAACGGCGGCGAAAAAGCCCCAGCCAGCGACCTCGCTAAACACCGCGCAACAGGTCCATCCTCCCGCGCCGGGAACTCCGCCTGCAGCCGCCGGGTCGCAGCAGACCCCTCAACAGCAACTAGCGGTAGAGAAAGCCAAGCAGGAAGCTGCTCAGCAACAAGCGGCTCAGCAGGCCGCCGCCGAAAAGGCCAAGCAACAAGCCGCACAACAGCAAGCCGCGCAACAACAGGTCTCGGCAGACAAGGCCAAGCAGGAAGCTGCTCAGCAACAAGCGGCTCAGCAAGCGGCAGCGGAAAAAGCCAAACAGCAAGCCGCACAACAGCAAGCCGCGCAACAACAGGTCTCGGCAGAGAAGGCCAAGCAGGAAGCTGCTCAGCAACAAGCGGCTCAGCAAGCGGCAGCGGAAAAGGCCAAACAGCAAGCCGCACAACAGCAAGCCGCGCAACAACAGGTCTCGGCAGAGAAGGCCAAGCAGGAAGCCGCCCGGCAACAAGCGGCTCAGCAAGCGGCAGCGGAAAAGGCCAAACAGCAAACGGCGCAACTACAGGCAGTCGCCGAAAAGACCAAGCAGGAAGCCGCGCAGCAGCAAGCGGCTCAGCAGGCAACAGCAGAAAAGATCAAACAGCAAGACGCACAACAGCAAGCAGCGCAGCAACAGGCGGCCGCAGAGAAGGCCAAGCAGGAAGCTGCCCGGCAACAAGCGGCACAACCAGCGCAAGCCAATCGCCCTGCTCCGCCTCCGATAGTCCATGCGAATGAGATTCCGGCTCCGCCACGGCTCGTTATTCAACCCTCCCCGAATGCCGAGTTGGACAGGAAACACCAGCAAGAGCAGGATCAGCTCCGCGTGAAGCAGGAGCAGGACCGGCAGAGAGTCCAGCAGCAGCAGGAGCAGGAACACGCGAAACTCGCGCAGCAACAGGCGGATGCGGCTAAGAAACAGCTAGTCGAGCAGCAGCATCAAGAGCAGACACAGCAATTGCAGCAAAAACACGCGGAAGAGCAGAAACTGTTGGTGGAGAAACAGAAACAGGAACGGCAGAGCCAGTCCAAGCCTCAAAAGACGGACCGTCCTCCGGAGCAAAAGCCTTAACCGCATGCGGCGCCGCTCTTTTTGCCCGAAGAAGCGAAGGAGTTCGGTTGGGTGCGATCCAGCTTAGTTTTGTTGACGAGCCTCGACTGGCCGTGGAGCATGCAGATGGTCTCGTGGCGGTGGCGATGAAGCGCTTGGCTGAAATGTTCGCGGCCGAAACCAGGTCATCATCTGCAACGGGTTGGTCACTACTAGTTGCGTGTGGTTGCAGCAGGCAGGAATTTCTTGTTGATTTTGGCGACGATGACGTTGTTCGGTCGACCATTTCGTCCAGATGGATTTCGGCAATTTTCGAGAGCAACTCGTCGTCATCCATTTCGGATAAGCCGTAGCGTTCGTGAATCCACCGGACGAGTTCGGTAAACGCGATGCGTAGTGCGTCATCGAGCGGACGATAGATGCCAACGGCCATAATGTAGTCGTCGTTTTCGAAGCGTGGCCAGGCGATCTTTTGTTCCTGCTCCGGTTAGCGTGGCATTCGACTGGCCAATGATATTCGCTGCGATGGTGGCATGGCCCTCCCCCAAAATGTTCCCCGCAGGATCGACCTGAAACAGCAGAAAGTTGAATCCTCCCCGACCGGCTGTAGAGTTCCGAATTGGAAATGCTTGGGCGAAAGAGTGCAAGACCGTGTTTGATCGGGAGCGAGGAGGATAGGCTACGCGGGCGAACCACGCTTAGCTTTCTCCGTGAGCGCGTAGAATTCATCACCACACGCGTCTAGCATCCCTGTGCGCACCAACTCGTCGATGGCATCTAGGAGGTGTAGTCGCTCTTTAATCCTGTCACCAGCAATCCCGAAGAGCACATGCAGGTCTAGTCGATCCTCACCCATGGCTGCGAATAACTCCATAACACGCGAGGAAAGTGGTTTCACCTCAGACCTCGTTCGTTGAATTCTTTTCGCTTCGACAGCATCAGCCGCCGAGAGCTTGCGATCCAGATGCGGTTCCGAGCGTAGGACACCCGAACGGAACACGCAGCGTTCGCCAACCGCAACCTCGCAAATTGGACAAGAGACGGAGAGTAACAGTGCCGGCGTCAGGTCCTTCATTCTCACAACCTCAGGATACGGCGAGATATTCCATTGCACTGCCCAATCTAGAACACTGCATTGCCGCTGTCATGGGGGTGTCGAGCAGAGAGGGCGATGACCTGGGTTAGAGGAACGGGGAACTTGGTATATTAGGCAGCTACAGATCACGAGTTCAAAAGCATGCCGGTCTCTTTAGTCTTCGATGCGGGCTCTGAAGATAGTTATCCTGGAACGGCGTGCGAGCAGATCGGAGCGCGACCGGCTTCTGGCTCGCTCGGGAGATTCATATCTACTCGCGTGAGGTTTCCAGGACTCGAGAAGCGTCGCTCGTTGAGGTTCGAAGTATCTCGACTTATTCGTAGCGCAGGGCGACCATCGGGTCGATGCGTGTTGCTCGCCGAGCGGGAGTCCAGATTGCCGCACTCGCGACAGCAATAAGCACGCTACAAGCTGCCGCCAGAGTCCACGCGTCGGCTGCGCCGATTCCATATAAGTAGGAAGTAAGAAAACGGTTCAATGTTAGCGAGAGCGCTAAACCGACGCCCAGCCCGGCAATGATCAGCTTGCCGCCTTGCTTAAAAACGAGACGAAGAATGTCGGAAGTGGTGGCGCCGACGGCGATGCGAAGGCCGAACTCGCTCGTCCTCTGTGCCACCAAATGGGACACGACACTGTAAATGCCGATGGCGCTCAGAAAAAGCGCGATCCCCGCCATAAGTTCCAGCAGCCTGACGTGCAGCCGCCGCAAGGACGTGGACTCGGCGAGCACCTCAGGCATCGTCCGTATTCCGTAGATCGGCTGAGTGTTATCCATTTCCGCGGCTATCCTTCGAATTGCTCCGACAGTGTCGGCCGGCTCCGCTATGGCCCGCACAACGATGGTCATGTGAACACGGTTTTGATAGCCGTGGCCCGAACTGACGCTCGGTTGCTGTAAGAACGATGCGAAAATCTCTGGCTCAGCTTCCTTTTCGAGGGACTCTTGACGGACGTTGCCCACGATTCCAACGATTTGCCGCCGCCGTTCTTCTGATCCTCCCTCTGTGAGCAGTCGTTTGCCAATTGGGTCTTCCCCAGGCCAGTAGCGCTGCGCGAAAGCCTCATTCACGATGGCGACCCATGGGGACTCCTCATCGTCGCTTAAATCGAAATCTCGTCCTTTCAGCAGCGGAACCTGGAGTGTCTTGAAATAGTCCGCGCTGACCAAATTGAAGGCGGCCGTCGGCCAATCTGAACCATGCCGCCCGATAATGCTAAAGGCCCGCTCCCGGCGCCCAGTGTTGTATCCCATTTCGGGAAGCCAACTCACCAGTCCTGCCGACTCCACGCCGGGCAAGGCACTTGTGCGCTCTAGCAAGCGGCTGTAGAAGTTTCCCACTTCCCCGTGGATTCGCACTCCGTCAGAGGCAAACTCGAAATAGTGCGGTCCTGAGAGGAACATTTGCATGGTTACGACACGTTCAGCCCGGAAACCTGGATCGACCCGAACAAGCCGCAGGGAACTATTAATCATCAGTCCCGCCCCAAATAGCAGCACAAGCGACAACGCAATCTCCGCCACAACGAGTGCATTCCGGAATCCCCGGTACCCCACCCCAACTGTGCTGGGGGTTACCGTTTTTAAGGCTTCATGCAGATCGACGCGCGAGGCAAGGAGCGCGGGAGCTATCGAAAGCGCCAACCCGCTCAAGACCGACGTGCCCAAGCAAAATAGGAGAACCGGAAGATTGATTCGAATCGACTGCAAGAGCGGGAACTCGGCAGGCGCCACCGCGCGGAAGAGATCAACTCCCCAATAAGTGAGAATCCAACCCAAGATACCGCCCAGTGCTCCAAGCGAGAGGCCCTCCGCTAGCAGTTGCTGCACAATTCGGCCTCGAGTAGCGCCAAGAGAAGCGCGCACATACAATTCCTGGTTGCGACTTGCCAATCGGCTTAGAAGCAAGCTCGCCACATTTGCGCAGGAGATCATCAACACGAGCGTGACGATCCCGAAGAGCAGATAAAGGATGGGCTTCCAGTATCCGAACTGAGCCTCTTGAATCGGCTCAATGCTGACGCCCCAGTCCTTGTTGGTTTCGGGATGCGCCTCTGCGATCCTCTGCGCCAGCACGTTCATCTCGGCCTGAGCCGAAACGAGTGTCACACCCGAACGAAGTCTCCCGACGGCAATCAACCAGGACCGCAAGGAGCGCTCCTGGGTTTCCGCTCCCGGACGATCAATCGGCATCCACAAATCAGTGTCTCGGTCGAACAAATGAAAGTCTTTAGGCAAAACTCCAATGATGGTGTAAGCGCTTCCGTTTACCGTCACGTGCTGTCCAGTGACATTCGAATCTCCAGCGTAGCGGCGGAGCCAAAATCCATAGCTGAGGACTACGGGTTTTGTGGAGCTGATTTCTTTTTCGGCGAAGGACCGCCCCAACGCTGGCCGAACGCCAAGCAATGCAAACAGACCAGGAGACGCGTATTGGATGTTCGCCCGTTCGGGCAATCCAGAACCAGTAACAGTCACGGGTGAGCCCGGAGCGACCAATTCCAGCCGTTGGAACGAGCGACTGGTTTCGCTCCAGTCTCGAAACGTCGCAGGGGCGACCGGACTTCGAGTTATTCCTTTGGCTTTATTTGATTCCCAAAGGACTGTAAGCCGCCCAACATCGCGATACAGCGGAGGGGCCAACAACACACCGTAAATGAAGCTGAATATGGTGGTGTTCCCAGCGATTCCGAGTGCCAGCGAAAAAAGTACAACTCCTGTGAAGCCAGGTTTCCGGGCAGCCATCCGTAGGCTATAACGCAGATCTTTGAGAAGGTTTTCCATACTCGATTGCTTCCGCCGTTGGAGGCGGAGTTCATGGCTACATTTCAAGCATTTTCCATACCAGTTGAACTCTCTCGCTAACTCTTTGAAAGAGTGACCCTAAAGTTTGTGGCAAATGTGGTTCACGGCGTTTCTTGCTTCACTAGCGCAAACGATGCGTCCGGAACTGAACACCTACGCGATTCGTTAACGTTAACACCGCGATCTCCAGCAAGCCAAAGGCAGGGGCGGAGCTATATTCCGGCAAATCTCCTAAGATCGTCGTTGGATCACAGTCCCGAAACGGGTTCGGGGAGACCGGAGTACGATCAGCACTCCGCAGGACCAGATTTCCTCCCACGGGAGTTCGGGACTGTTTTGCAGAGCGAGCCAAAGCGAGCCGATGTCCCGGTTCAGTTGCTCCGCAAGGCCACAACAGGATCTACGCGCAGGGCTCGCCGCGCAGGTGCCAGGCATCCTAGCAGCGCGGCGACAGTCAACACCACCACGATGGCAACGAAAGTCAGCGGATCGGCTGGCGACACGCCCACCAGCGCCACGCGTAAAAGACGCGTGGCAGCGAGCGCGAGTAACAACCCAACAGCCAGCCCCGGTACGAGCGGCCGGATTCCCTGTGCGAAAATCAGCCGCGCAACGTCGCGTCGCGATGCGCCGATAGCCATCCGCAGTCCGATTTCCCGGCTGCGCTGGCTCACTGCATGCGCAATCACCGCGTACAAGCCGATAGCCGCGAGCATCGTGGCCACGCCGGCAAAGATCGAACAGATCGCACCAAACAAGCTGACCGTGAGCCGACCTTCCGCGATGCGATTCTCCAGCGTGCGCACGTCGTACACCGGAAGATTTTCATCGATGCGCTGCACTTCGCGCCGGAACGCATCCGCCAGGTTCGCCGGCGGCACGTGCGTTCTCGCCACCAGGAATACCTGCCGTTCGGGTTTCTCGGCATACGGCAGGTAAATCAAAGGATCCCGTTCGAGGTTCTGCCGGAAGTTTTGAAGGATGTCCGGCACAACGCCCACGACGGTCACCCATGGCTGCGGAGATTGCTGTTCGATCAGACGAAGACGTTTTCCGAGCGCCTCTTCTCCCGGCCAAAATTTCGCCGCGAACGTTTCGTTTACGACAACCACGGGAACTCCCGGCACGCCATCCGCGTCCGCGAATACGCGGCCGCGTTTCGGTTGCACCTGCATCGCGCGAAAATAATCATTGCTGACGACCAGCCCGCCGGCCTCGAGCGGTTGTGCGGGATCGTGTGGCCTGCCCTGGAGTTCGATAGAAAATGGTATCCAGTTGCCGAGCGGCAAGTTCGATGCGATTGCCGGTATTTCCACGCCCGGCAGCGCCTTTAGGCGATTTCTCAGCGTTTCGTGGAACGCAACTTGGCTTTCCGGCTTTGCGTACTTCGCTTCAGGCAGATTGATACGCATCGTCAGCACGCTCGCAGTGTTCACGCCGATCGGTGCGCTATAAAGATTCACGGCGCTGCGAATCAGAAGGCCCGCTCCCGCCAGCAGCACTACGCAAAGCGCCATTTGACATGCTACCAGCGTATTCGAAAGCCGCAGGCCGAACTTGCTGCCCACGGTCCCATAACCGCCATCCTTCAGTGCCGCATGCACGTCGGTTTTGGCTAGCCGAAGCGCCGGCGCCAGTCCGAACAAAATGCCGGCGCCTATCGAAATGGCACCAAGGTAGAACAACGCGCCGCGATCCAAAGACAGGTGGAGCCAAACAGGTTTCGTGAGGGTACCCAGGCCTCTGTCGAACCAGCGCAAGCCGCCTAGCGCTACCAGCCAACCCAGAAAACCGCCCGTAACGGACAGTACCACGCTCTCAAGCAGCAGCTGGCGCACGATGGGGATTTTTCCTGCGCCAACCGCCACGCGAATCGAAATCTCCCGCGAGCGCTCGGCAGCCCGAGCTAGCAGCATGTTGGCCACATCGGCGCAGGCAATCAGGAGGACGAACGCTACAGCACCGAACAGTGCATAAAACAGCGGCTTCATGAAAAACAGCCCGGTAATTTCCATGATCGGACGCACATCGACGGTCATGTCCTTGTTGGTGTCCGGATACTGGTCCGCCAGCCGCCGCGCAGCGGCAGCCAACTCCGCCCGCGCCGACGCTAACTGAATGCCATCGCCGAGCCGCCCGAACATCATCAAGTTGCGGTTGTCGCGCTTCTCCCGCGCGGCATCGGGCACCAGCGGCGTCCATAAATCTGTTTCTTCGGGAAAACGGCGGCCGGGCGGCATGACCCCGATCACCACCCGGGGGACTTCGTCCAGGCGAACGGTTTTCCCGATGATCGCCGCATCCTGGGCATAGCGATCCCGCCAAACGTGATATCCCAGGATCAGCACCGGAGGCGCGCCTGGCTTCTCGTCTTCGGCAATGAAATCCCTCCCGAGCAGGGGTTTTTGTCCCACTACGGAAAGGCCATTCGCCGACATCTGCACGCAGTAGTACCGCTCTGGCAGCGCACTGCGGTCGCTAAAATTGACGGGCGTGAACTGATATGCGGCCAATCCAGCCAACGACTTTACCTGCGAACGGAAATCACGAAAGTCCGGATAAGAAGATCCGCCGATTCCCCGATTATCAGCTAGCGGCCGGGAACTTGCGATCACCACCTGGTCGCGATTGTCGAGTCCCATGTCCCACGACAACGATCTATTCACGATCGTGTACATCGCCGTGTCCGCTCCGATGCCTAGCGCCAAGGCAGCCACGGCCACCACGGTGAATCCTGGGTTTTTCAACAGCATGCGCAAGCCGAATCGGAAGTCGCGCCACAGATGATCGAGCCACCGCATGAACATGGTATCCCGGCACTCGTCCTTGGCAAGCTCCAGCGGCCCGAACTCGCGATGCGCCCGCTGTTGCGCCTCTTTGACGTCCAGGCCCTGGCGGACGTAGTCCCGCACCAAGCTGTCGAGATGAAACCGCATTTCCGCATTCATCTGACGTTCCGAGCGCCGCCGCGCAAGCCATCCCGGCAATTTCATGGTCGACTCCTCTATTCACCCGTCTCAAGAATCAGAGAGATCACCTCGCACAGGCGTTTCCAGTCGGCCTTCTCCTGCTCGAGTTGCTGACGCCCCACGCGCGTCAAGCTGTAATACTTGGCGTCCCGGCCGCCTTCGCTCGTCTTCCACTCGGATTTCAACCAGCGGCGGTTTTCGAGTCGGTACAGCGCCGGATATAGCGAGCCCTGCCGAATCTGCAATGCATCCTTCGAAATCTGCTGAATGCGCTGCACGATCGCGTAACCGTGGATGGGCTCGAGAGCGACCACCTTCAGGATCAGCATGTCGAGCGTGCCCTGCAGCAGCTCGGCCCCGTGCGCAGCGGGTTCTTTCTGCCTAGTCATTCGAGGTATCCTAAGCTTTTGTATCTAGAATGTCTAGGCTTGACACAAACTTCCCCAACGCCTCCCAGGCGTTCCCTTGTTCGCATCCGGATCCGAGCGCGCTTTGTCCTTGCGCCATTTAGCGTGGGCACGGCGATTTGGCGAACTGCATGCCCTTTACGCCGTTGCGGATGCCGCTTATTATGGCGAAGAACATTGGCGCGACTTGTGGGAAATCCACTTGGGGATAGCGAGGACGCTCTATTGAAGAAAATCACAGTGGCAAATTACCGCTCGGGCCGTAAAGCCCCGGACTTTTAGACTGGGGATATAAGGCCCGTTAGAGCGGGGTCTTTTGTTGCTCGACGTATTGCTTAATAATGCACAGCGGTGCCTGCGAAGATGCGTGGGTGTTCAGTCGGGAACTCCAAATCGCAGTTGCACCAGGCGCGCAAACGACTGCGTGAGGAGTTGCGCGATCGCGACTCTGGCTCAGAATGAAGCCACAGGCGACGGGATTCCGCGCGTTCCCTCAAAATGAGTGATTTCTTTGAAGCTGAAATTTTCTGCTCTCGTGCAATTGGAGGAAGGATGCGAGTCTTGCCGTTCCGGGTTCTTGTGGTGATGATCGTTGCGACGTGCCTCGCATACGGGCAGAAGAGCGCCCGTAACAATGAGGTTACCAAGGCTACGCTTGAGAATGGGTTGCGGGTCGTGATCGTCCAAGATCCTCTCGCACCCGTGGTCACGGTTGAGCAAAACTATTTGGTTGGAGGCGACGATACGCCGAGTGGTTTTCCCGGGATGGCGCATGCTCAGGAACACATGGCTTTCCGGGGGTGTTCCGGATTGACCGCGGACCAGATCGCCGCCATCTACGCCCAACTCGGTGGGCAAGGAAACGCGGACACGCAGCAGAACATAACGCAATACTTCACGACCGTTCCTGCCGCGGACCTGGAAATTGCGCTCCGGGTGGACGCGGCGTGTATGCAAGACATCCAGGACTCCCAGGAGGAGTGGGCCCACGAAATGGGAGCCATCGAACAGGAAGTAGCGCGCGACCTTTCGAATCCTACCTATAAGTTTCTGACGCGCCTCAATGCGGATCTGTTTTCCGGCACGGCCTACAGTCACGACGCTCTGGGCACAAGGGATTCCTTTGAGGCCACGACCGGAGCGATGCTGAAGAAGTTCCAGCAAGACTGGTATGCACCAAACAATGCAATCCTCGTGGTCGTGGGCGATGTGGAACCCAATGCCGTGCTGGCCAAGGTGAGAGAGCTGTACGGAAAGATTCAAAAACGAACCGTGCCGTCGCACCCGGAAGTCGTTCTCCAGCCGGTAAAGACGGAATCCTTTACTCTTGATAGCAATCTTCCGTACTCGTTGGTTTTTACCGCCTACCGCATGCCCGGGACGGAAAGCCGGGACTTCGCCGCCGTGCGCATCCTGAGCGACGTACTCGCCAGCCAGCGCGGAAACCTCTACGCTTTGGTCCCCCAAGGGAAAGCGTTGGCCGCGGAGTTTGGCCTTGCGGAAACATTTCCAAAAGCCAGCGTCGCTTATAGCGTTCTCGCGTTGCCGGCAGATTCGGATCCTACTTCCGCGACCCAAGAGATGCACAAGATTCTGTTGGACTATGCGGTGCACGGCGTTCCTGCGGAGCTCGTCGACGCTTCGAAGCGGGGAGAGGTCGCCAATGCGGAATTCGAGCGAAATTCGATTCCGGGATTGGCAGCCGCCTGGTCGCAGGCTTTGGCTGCGGAAGGGCGCAATTCTCCCGACGAGATTGTCGAGGCGATGAAACAAGTAACGCTGGAAGATGTGAACCGAGTGGCGAAGACCTACCTGGTCGACCAGAACGCCATCACCGCGCAGCTCAAGCCCGTTCCGTCCGGTGAAGCCGTTTCCGAAAAAGGGTTTGGCGGCAGCGAACAACTGACTTCTTCTCCGAAGAAGCCCGTCGCATTGCCTCCTTGGGCCGAGTCGCAGCTCCAGGCGCTGACAGTGCCGGCTTTGGATAGGTCCTGGATGGACACGACTCTCGCGAATGGCATGCGTCTGATCGTCAAAACGGATAAAGCTAGCCCGACGGTGACGGTGCTTGGGAATATCCAGCACAACGAGAACCTCCAAGCACCGCCCGGGAAAGAGGGCGTAGAGGCGGTGCTCGACGAATTGTTTTCCTATGGCACGGAAACTTTGGACCGCTTGGCGTTTCAGAAAGCGCTGGATGACATCGCGGCCAACGAAACAGCAGGGCACGATTTTTCTTTGCGCGTCCTCAAACAGGATTTCTCGCGAGGCGTCCAATTGCTCGCCGACAACGAGCTACATCCGGCTCTTCCCGAGGAAGCATTCAACATCATCAAGCAACAGAGCGCGCAATTTGTGGCGGGAAACCGCAAGAGCCCCGGATACCGAGTGGCACACGCCGTGAGTGTAGGCTTACTGCCCAAGGCCGATCCAGCTTTGCGGGAAGCGACTCCGGAAACCGTTTCGTCGCTGGCGTTGGACGACGTCAAGCAGTATTACGCGAAGACCGTGCGGCCGGACCTTACCACCATTGTGGTGATCGGCGATGTGACATCGGAAGAGGCAAAAAGCGTCGTCGGGAAATGGTTCGGCGGGAATTGGAAAGCGTCTGGCCCGAAGCCGGATGTCACGCTTCCCCGCGTTCCCCTCAACGGAGTGTCGGTGGTTACCGTCCCCGATCCCAGCCAACTGCAGAACTCGGTCAATCTGTCCGAGATCGTTGGCATAACGCGGTTCGATGCGGACTACTATCCTCTGCAGCTCGGCAATCACGTGCTGGGCGGGGGATTCTATGCGACCCGTCTCTATCACGACCTGCGGCAAGTGAACGGTTACGTGTACACCGTCGACGTGCGCATGAATGCGACGAAGACGAGGACGGTGTATGCGATTACGTATGCGTGCGATCCCGCCAACGTATCTAAGGCCAGACAATTGATTGAGCGCGACCTGGTGTCGATGCAAAAAGAGAACGTTACACCGGGCGAGCTTCAGCAGGCGAAGGCTTTGGTGTTGCGGCAACTGCCTTTGGGGGAGTCGAGCGAGGATGCCGTGGCGGGTGCTTTGCTTGCCCGTGCTCAACTGAACCTGCCGTTGGACGAAGCCGCGCGTGCCGCCAAACGCTATATTTCCTTGAGCGCCGACGACGTTCGCCTGGCGTTTGCGAAATGGATCCGTCCCGATGGGTTCGTCCAAGTAGTTCGCGGCCCGGCGCCCCAATAGCAGTACTACGGTCTGACAGGCGAAGAGATACCACCGCCCGTCTTCAAGCCATCGACTCAACCACTTCAGAGCAAGGAGGCCCAATGAGGCCAGGGCGGCTTGACGGGAAGCCGGCCTTTCGATCATTACGGCGTGCGAGCTCCAATATGGATTCGAGCGCGGAGCAGCCAAGCATCCGCACCTGCGCGTGAAGGAACAACATTTTCTCGCTGCCATCCTCGCACCCTTTGACGTGTTTCCAATAGAGCACGCAGTGGTGGAGATCTACGGAAGGGTCCGCACAGTTCTCGAAAACTCAGGCACTGCGATTGGCGCCTTGGACACGTTCATTGCCGCCCAGGCGCTGAGCTTGGGAGCCACCTTGGTCACAAGCAACACAAAGGAGTTCGCGCGAGTGCCTGGATTGCAGATCGAAGACTGGAGGTGACTCCCAGGAACTGTTTGAACTCTACTCGCGAGTAGCGCACGTCTAGCCGCGCCACGATGAGTCTAATTTGGTGTCAAGCCACAACGATCTGAAGCCGGAGAACATCCTCTTCGACGGAGATTGCGTCTGGCTGGTCGATTGGGAAGCGGCGTTTTTGAGCGACCGCTATGTTGACTTGGCAGTGGTCGCGAATTTTGCTGTCAACAGTGAGGCGGGCGAGCAAGCTTATGTGCAGAGATATTTCGGGGAGTCCGCCGGCGAGTACAGACTTGCCCACGATAACTTCCGCGTGGCCGACATCCGTCAAGAATCATCGCATCCTCTATAACCCGGTGCGCAAGCTATAATGACGCGCACGGATGGCTCTGATTTCTAGCAGCAAACTTGGGATCCCACGAACATGACTGCACTGCCAAAGAAACTATTGAAAGGCAAGATCGCGCTGGTTGCCGGAGCGACCCGCGGGGCCGGCCGAGGAATTGCAATCGCACTAGGCGAGGCGGGTGCGACGGTATACTGCACCGGTCGTAGCTCCCGAGAACGAACACGGGGACGGCCCCCCACACCCGGCCGACCTGAAACGATCGAAGAAACCGCTGAACTGGTCACGGCCGCCGGCGGGCGCGGCATTGCCGTAAAAGTTGATCACACAGAGCCTGCGGATGTGAAAAAGCTGGTCGCCGGTATTCAACGGCGGCACAAAGGACTGGACATTCTGGTCAATGACGTGTGGGGCGGCGACGCTCTCACGGAATGGGGCAAGACATTCTGGACCACCAACCTCGATAACGGGCTGCGCATGCTGAAGCAAGCAATCCATTCGCACATCATCACTTCTCACTACGCCGTTCCGCTGATGCTGGGCCGACGCGGAGGAATTATTCTCGAAATTACAGATGGGGATGCCTTTTACTATCGCGGTAACATTTTCTATGATCTGGTGAAGATTTCCGTGATACGGCTGGCCTTCGCCATGGCCCGCGAGCTTCGCAAACGAGACATTGTTTCGGTAGCGTTGACTCCCGGATTTTTGCGTTCGGAAAGCGTCCTGGAGCATTTTGGAGTCACCGAGGCCAATTGGAAGGAAGCCGGCAAGAAGAAGGACGCCAACGTGAACTCCAAGGATCAGAATGACGCTCCCCAGGATTTCATGGTGTCTGAATCGCCCAGGTACGTCGGCCGGGCCGTGGTGGCGCTTGCGGGAGATCCCAAGGTGAAAAAGAAGAGCGGACGTGTCTTCAGTTCCTGGGCACTGGCCCGGGAGTACGGATTTACCGATCTCGACGGCACTCAGCCTCACTGGGGCAACCATGCCAGGAAGAAGTACGGAAAGTATAAAGTCTGCGATGAGCGATTTTATTCTTACTGGGTTCCCGGCCTTGTAGAGCTGATTTTCCCGGATTGGTTTTGATCGGGGATCGGTAAATGTGAAATTGAGACGGCGCACCTTCAGCAGCTGCCGATTGCAGCAAACAGTCCTTCCACTTCGCTCACGGTTCACCGGCCATTCGAGTCTCTTGTTAGATGGCAGCACGCTGGCCGAGCCAATCTTCAACAATCGTGTAAGTCCCTTGGAATCTGGTGGACGAGAGGGGATTCGAACCCTCGCCCTCCTCGTTGCGAACGATGTAGATTCTAAGCTAAGACGCGGTGCCGCAATCACTCGGCTTTCGCGGCGGGGTCGTTAGATGGCCTACCTGGACTACCGCGCAAAAGCCGGGCGCGACTGCTCAGATCCCCGGCCTACGCCGTTGCTGTGACAGCGCCCGATTTCTTGATAACTGCTTGAAACTGCGCGGCGCGCATGGGCGCATTCATCAGTTTATCAGGGATTGTTGTATCCTCCTCGTCAGGCGGAGCATCAGCTTATCAATTACGCGCAAGGTGGAAACAGGAAATCTCGGTTCCAAAGGTCTCACTGTGGGAGGGGACCATGAACACGCTCTCGAAATACAAGTTCTGGATAGGCGGGGCTTTAGGCTTATTCGTGATCGGCCTAGTCATTGGGGCGGTACGGCCTAAGCACGTATCAGGGGCGCAGCCAGGATCTTCACCGGACGTTGAGGTCGTGGAGGTCGCGCAGAAAGATGTTCCGATCTATGGTGAGTGGATCGGTACGCTCGACGGATTCACCAACGCCGACGTGCGCGCGCAAGTCACCGGCTACATCCTGCGCCAGGGCTATCAGGAGGGGGCGTTCGTCAAGAAAGGCCAGCTACTTTTCGAGATTGATCCGCGGCCCTTTAATGCGGTCCTCGACCAAGCCGAAGGGCAGTTAGCGCAGGCCCGGGCGGTGCTCGCCAACGCGCAAGCGGTGCAGGGCAGGACCGAGCTTGACGTCAACCGCTACACCCCTCTCGCAAGAGAGCAAGCAGCCAGTCAACAGGATCTGGACAACGCCGTTCAAAACAACTTGGCGGCGAAAGCTACCGTGGCCACGGCGCAAGCTCAAATCAGAACTGCTGAGGCAGCCGTTGAGACCGCCACGATCAATCTTGATTTTACGCGCCTCACTGCGCCCATTGACGGCATCGCAGGGCAGGCGCAACTTCAGGTCGGCGCTCTGGTCAATTTGAGCAGCGGCCCCGTGACATCTGTTTCTACCGTCGACCCTATCAAGGTTTATTTCACGGTGGGCGAGCCCCAGTACCTCGCCTGGAGAAAACGGTTCCCAACCGAGAGTACCCGGCTGGCGGCTGACAAGAATTTGCGCCTCGAACTGATCTTGGCCGATGGCTCGACTTATCCACACGAGGGCACATTCTATTTTGCAGACCGCCAGGTAAATGAGAGTACCGGGGCAATTCGGATTGCCGGGCTGTTTTCCAATCCAGGAAATATTCTGCGGCCTGGGGGGTACGGCAAAGTTCGCGCGGTCATTCGCGTCCAGCAAGACGCGTTGCTCGTGCCTCAGCGTGCCGTCACGGAGCTGCAAGGCGGCTATCAGGTCGCGATAGTGGGCGACGACAACAAAGTGAGCATCCGAATGGTCACTGTCGGCGATCGTGTCGGCAACCAGTGGGTCATTGCGGACGGACTGAAGCGTGGCGAACACGCGATTGCCGAAGGCGTGCAGAAAGTACGCGCGGGTATGCGCGTGAACCCCAAGCCCTTTGGCGCGTTAGCGCAAGGAAAGTGATCCGATGTCAAAATTCTTTATCAATCGTCCCATCGTCGCCATGGTAATTTCCATCGTCTTGGTTCTCGTTGGAGCGCTCACGATCCTGGCGCTCCCTGTCGCTCAGTTTCCCAGCATCGCTCCACCAGAAATTCAAATTCTGGCGACCTACGTCGGCGCAGACGCCCAGACCCTCGAACAAGCCGTCGCCACTCCCATCGAGCAACAGATGAGCGGCGTCGACAACCTGAATTACATGTATTCGTTGAATGCCACCGCCAACTCGACGACCAGCTTAATCGTCAACTTCGATCCAAAAACCGATCCCAACACCGACTACATCCTCGCGCAAAGCCGCGAAACGCTTGCTGCTTCTCAGCTCCCTGTAGACGTCACTAATTACGGTGTCACCGTTCGAAAGTCGGTCACCGCTCCTCTAACCTTGATCGCAATTTACTCGCCTCATGGAACCTACGACGCCAACTTTCTGGCGAACTACGCGTACATCAACCTTACCGATCCTCTACTGCGTTCTCGAGGCATCGGCAACGTTCAAGTTTTCGGCTCCGGACAATACGCGATGCGCTTGTGGGTTAAGCCCGACCGGTTGGCCAAGCTTGGCGTCACCATTCCGGAAATTGTCAGCGCCATTCAAGCGCAAAACACCGTTAACCCTGCCGGCAAAGCAGGCGGCGAGCCGGCTCCCAAGGGCCAGGAATTTACCTATTCCGTTCTGGCCCAGGGCCGCCTTGCGTCGCCCGAGGAATTCGGCCAGATCGTTGTGCGCGAGACGCCCGATGGAGGAACCGTCCGCGTCCGCGATGTAGCTCGCATTGAGCTCGGTTCGCAAGACTACAGCGTTGCCGGGCGTTACAACGGCAAGCCAAGCGCCGTCATCGCTACCTATCAGTTGCCAGGTTCGAACGCAGTCGATGCCGCCGCTGGCGCTAACAAGCTCATGGAAAAAATGAAGCAGCGTTTCCCTGAGGACCTCGATTACGTCGTCGCCCTGGATACCACACGATCCGTCACCGAAGGCATGAAGGAGATTGTCGTCACTCTCGTAATCGCGCTCGCACTCGTCATCTTGGTGGTCTACCTTTTCTTACAAGGCTGGCGCGCGACGCTGATTCCGCTTCTTGCCGTCCCTGTATCGCTCGTAGGGACCTTCGTCCTCTTTCCGGTCTTCGGTTTCTCCATCAACACGCTTTCCCTCTTCGGTCTTGTCCTGGCCATCGGCCTGGTGGTGGATGACGCCATCGTCGTTGTCGAGGGCGTCGAACGTCACATCGAAGAAGGCTTGACGCCCAAGAACGCCGCCTTGAAAGCCATGGAAGAACTTTCCGGCCCCGTCGTTGGCATCGCTCTGGTTCTTTCCGCCGTCTTTATTCCTACCGCCTTCATTCCCGGAATCACCGGCAAGCTCTACCAGCAATTCGCCGTCACTATCGCCATTTCCGTTCTGCTTTCGGCATTCAATGCGCTCACCCTCAGTCCCGCGCTCGCCGCACTCCTGCTCAAGCCAAAGACACCGAGCCGCGGCTTGCTCCAGCGATTTTTCGATTGGTTTAACCGCGCATTCGAACGCGCCACCGAGGGCTACGTCAGCTGGAGTGCGGTATTGCTCCGAAAAACCCTCGTCGTGGTCGTCTTGCTCGCCGTTTTTTGCGTGGCCGCTGGCTTTTTTGCCAGTCGCATCCCGTCGAGCTTCCTTCCCGACGAAGACCAGGGCTACGCTTATGTCAACGTGCAGTTGCCTAACGCCGCTTCCTTCGAGCGCACAACCGCCGTCACCGCGGAGGTGGAAAAAATCATCATGAACACTCCGGGCGTCGACCACGTCACCACCTTCGTGGGTTTCAGTTTGCTCAGCTTTGTCCGCACCAGCTACAACTCAACGTTTTTTGTGACCTTCAAGCCGTGGGACGAGCGCAAGACCAGAGCCGAGCAATTTCAATCGCTCAAGGCGCACCTCAACCAGCAGTTGAGCAAGTTGCCCACGGCAGTGGCCTTCGGCTTTTCGCCGCCTGCCATACCCGGTGTCGGTACTGCCGGAGGATTCACATTTATCCTCGAGGACCGTTCGGGCGGCGATATTCAATTTCTCGCTAAGAACCTCGGCACTTTTCTTGATGCCGCTCGAAAGCGCCCCGAAATCGCCAGCCTCAGCACTACTTTTTTGGCCAGCGTCCCGCAGGAGTTTGTCAAGGTCGACCGCGACAAAGTCCTGAAACAAGGCGTCGCCCTAAACGACGTCTACCGCACAATTCAGGCTTTCATGGGCGGCTATTTCATCAACTACTTCAATCGCTTTGGCCGCCAGTGGCAGGTTTATATCGAAGCCGAAGGCGAAGACCGCTCCAAAGCAGAAAACGTCGGACAATTCTACGTCCGCAACAACAAGGGAGAGAATGTTCCTCTCTCCACGCTTACTACGGTAACGCCGCGCCTCGGCCCGGAATTTACCTTGCGCTTCAACGAGTATCGTTCCGCGCAGATCAACGGAAGCGCTGCTCCCGGTTACAGTGCGGATCAAGCTACAGCCGCCCTCGAGGACGTCTTCAAGCAGACCATGCCGCGAGAGATGGGCTTTGACTACTCGGGCATATCTTTTCAGGAGCAGAAAGCGCGAGAGGGAGTACCCGCCTCGGTGGTCTTTGGACTTTCGCTGCTCTTCGTCTTCCTAATTCTGGCTGCGTTGTATGAGAGCTGGACGCTGCCATTCAGCGTGCTGCTGAGCACGCCGGTGGCGATCTTTGGAGCGTTTGGAATCCTTTTGTTACGCCGCGTGGTACTGCGCCTTCTCCTGCCGCCCTACCTTGTCCAAATCGAGACCGATGTCTATTCGCAAATCGGGCTCGTCATGCTCATTGGCTTGGCCGCCAAAAACGCGATTCTGATTGTCGAGTTCGCTAAAGATCAGTTCGAGAAGGGAATGCCTCTGGCGGATGCCGCACTCGAGGGGGCCAGACTGCGTCTCCGGCCGATTCTGATGACTTCGTTCGCGTTCATTCTCGGCTGCGTTCCGTTGTGGACGGCGACCGGCGCCGGGTCCGTTGCCCGCCAAATCATGGGCACCACGGTTATCGGCGGAATGCTGGCCGCTAGTGCGATCGGAATCTTCTTCGTGCCAGCGATCTTCTATCTGGTGGAGAAATGGTCAGGTGCCGGCAAGGAGCATGCTGCGGGGTCATTGCCCGCGGAGCCAGCCCCGGCGCCAGGA